>Ga0210387_10003842_pt1 | contig 11529 bp, 10 predicted proteins | sample IncBWC7OmetaG_FD_160108 | JGI IMG/M metagenome (GOLD analysis project Ga0210387, IMG submission 160108) | Forest soil microbial communities from Barre Woods Harvard Forest LTER site, Petersham, Massachusetts, United States - Inc-BW-C-7-O ... | reverse complement strand
GCCGGCCCACGGCAAGCTTTTTCGCTCGGCGCTTACAAGGAGAGCTACGCGAACTGATTGTTTCTTACGGCCGCCCGGGCTGCGGCGCGCTTCAAGGGTTTGCGTCCGCGTGACGCAATCGCGATTTCCCATAAGCGACGCCCCAAATCACCAGCACTATGTCCAGGGCATAGTTGAAAGCCGGCGAAACGAGCAGGAAGTCCGACGTCGAGAGCGACACAGCACTCCACAGACTGATCGCACATTTGATCAAGAGCGCCGCGGTCCACACGAGCGTAATGACTCTGAAAACGCGAACGCCGTCCAGCGTGAATGCGACCTGATCGAAGCGGGCCCGTCGCGCCGAATCACTTCCGGCGAGAACCTGGCGCGCAATGGAAGACATGATCGGTCGATTCAAAAGAACTGAAATCAGGAAAACAACGGCCAGAACCGCGTTCGGTAGCGATCGACCGATTAGCGCTTGAGGCGCGGTGTTTGAAAACGCGATGGCGATCAGACCTACCGCGACCTCCAGCAGCGCAAGAAGAGCGATAAAATCCAAAAAACCTCGGCGTGCGAGACCGAAAGTAAGGCCAAATATCGGGAAAGCACTCGAACACGCAAGTGGCGCCAAACTTCCCGTCGGAAATCGGGGCAACAGGTATTGGTAGAGAAGATACGGACACACTGCGTTAACGCAGATGCTTACGCACAAATCGCGAAGCGCTGCGGTAAATATCAGCGGGCGTGGCTTTTGATTCACGGCGGCACGAGCCCGAGGAAGCGCTACGCGCTGCTCCTCGATGGTGAGGCTTTCGATGAGGCGGAACGATTCCATGGAAAGCCATCGATCAAGCCGACCAGTGCGTCCTCGAACGCAATTTGTTTTAGTAGACGCCGGTCGCGCGCAAGCGCCGCCCGGATCGCGCCGGCCACCGCCTGCGTCAGCACGAACGCATCTATCTCCGTAAGGGTAAAGGCGCCACCTTGATCGCTGGCCACAGAACCCGAGGTGAGCAGAGCGGTCAGCGTTGCGAGCGGATGCTCCAGACTACGATGCTGGCCCAATTGCAGCGCACGCTCGATTAGGATTTTGCGTGCGCGTTGGCGGCCTCCGAAGGCACCTAAAATTGCGCGTACGACCGCTCGGACGCGAGGCGATGCATCCATTGGCGTGGCCTCGATGGCGCCTGTCATCAGCGACTTTCGAATTTCGGCCAGCATCTTTTCCTGCTCGTGGCGCATCAGTGCCTGAACAATCGCCTGCTTATTCGCGAAGTACTGGTAAATCGTGCCCACACTAAAGCCCGACCGTTCAGCGAGCCGATTGGTATTGAGCCTCTCAAGGCCTTCCTCCTCGAGGATCCGAGCCGCTGTCTCAAAGATGAGCAACTGGGTGGTGCGGGCTCTGGCTTGGCTCGGCTGTCTGCGTCTAACAGGCTGTTTCATAGATCAACAGCGCCCGATAGGCAGCGGTCCCAGATCTGAAGCTAATAGCTGAGGCTTACTCATAAAATCATCGCAGTGTAGTCCACCCACAGGCCCAATATGAATTTCGATTTTGAATTCCTGGACTATGTGCTCCCTTTCGTGTTGGTCGCATCGGCAATCGAGGGGCTGATGCTCTCCGGCAAAAAAGGCGGCCGGTATGACTGGAAGGCAACTGGCGTTTCGATGCTGGATCTTGCCGGCCGCCAACTCCTTTCTTTCCTGCCGCTGTCTCTGGCCGCGCCCGTATTTGCGCTCGCCTGGGAACACCGGATCGCCACGGTGCCGCTGGCGGGCGCGTGGGCGTTTGTCGCGCTCTTTCTGGGGCAGGAATTCTGCTACTACTGGTACCACCGCGCGGCGCATCGTGTGCGCTGGTTCTGGGCGTCGCACGTCGTGCACCATTCGCCCAACGAGCTCAATCTCTCGGCTGCTTATCGTCTTGGCTGGACGGGAAGACTCACCGGCACGACGCTGTTCTACACCCCGCTCGTGGTGCTCGGCTTTCCACCGGAACTCGTCCTGTTCACGCTCACGCTGAATCTGCTGTATCAGTTCTGGATCCATGCAACCTGGATACCGCGTCTGGGCTGGCTCGAATACTTGCTCAATACTCCATCCGCGCACCGCGTCCATCACGCGTCCAACTTGGACTACCTGGATGCCAACTACGGAGGTGTGTTGATCGTATTCGACCGACTGTTCGGAACCTATGTTGCCGAGCGCGACGAGCAGCCCTGTCGCTATGGCCTGGTCAAACCGACCGCATCCTACAATCTGCTTCGAATCGAATTTCAAATATGGGCAGACATGGCGCGTGACGTCGCCCGCGCGCGTCGCATCGGCGACGTAATCGGCTTCCTTTTCGGGGCGCCCGGTTGGCGGCCTAGCGGGGCCGGCGAAACCACGGCTGATCTTCGCCGACGACATGACATGGCGGTGTTGAGCGAGGGCTTAAAGGATTAGAGATGGCCGTTGAGCCGCGACGGCACTAAGCCTATCTGCTATCGGATGAGGTGCCACTCTATTTGTCGCCCCGCCAGATAGCGCACGCCCTTGCCGTCGAACAGCGCACCTTGCTCCAGCATGATCTGCACGCGTTGGCCGCCCCATTCCCGAAGCGACACTGCAACGTTGCCTTCGATCGCGTAGACCGTGTCCCGATGCAGCGGGTAGTCGCCGGTTCCCGGTGTCGGGCCCTGGTTGTCCCACATGCCGATCGTCGGCCCAAGGGAGTGGCCAAAGAAACCCAGCGGATGGCTGTACGTGCTACAGGCCAGGCTCGCTGCCGCGCAACCCTTGATCGTTGCCGCGAGGATCTCATTGCCGGAACGCCCCTCCTGGAACGAGCCGGTTAAAATGTCCTGCCAGCGATTGCCGCTGGCGAGCGCTGACTTGAGGCCCGGCGGAACATCTTCTTCGTCTGCCTTGAGCACGTAGCCCATTTCCTGGGTGTCGGTGCACAGCTTCAAGTAGCAAAACCCGACATCCGTGTGCAGAACGTCGCCGGCTTCAATGCGCCCCTCATCGCCGCAGTGCCCGCCCGAGCCCCCGACGGGACAAGGCTGGCCGGCCCGCTGACGATCCACCGTCGCCATAAACCATGGACGCAATCCCAGCGACTCGAAGCGCTCCCGGATGTACCACGCAACTTCGTCGGTGGTCGTGACTCCGGGCGTGATCACGCGACCACTGAATGCCTCGGAGATGACGCCGCGCGCGATGCTGTTGATGTGCGGGTACATGGCCTGCTCGACCGGCGTGCGTGTTTCGATCCAGCGAATGACCAGCGCTTCAGCGGAGACGAGACGATCGGCATAGCCTGGCGGCAACACCTCGACCAGTCGTTCGTGCAATGCGTGGGTCAATCCATCCGCGGCCGGCCAGCTGCGGGAGACGTTGATGCCGATGCGCTTGGGATCGTGGCTCGCAATCAAGGCACCGAGCGCTTTCCACTGCGCGTCGAGATCGCCGCCCGACCACGCGGACTTGTACGGTTCGCCGAGCGGATAGCGATTAACGGCGAGGCGCTCCACAGTGCCGTCCTTCGCTCGACTGAATACCAGCATCGTCGTGCGCCGCGCCGCGAAACTCGGCTGCGGCACAAGAGTGAAATACACCGGATCTTCGGCATACTCGCGATTGACGACGACCCACATGTCCAGCCCTACTTCGATCATGAGCTTAGGCAGCAGATGATCCAGGCGCTCTGTCAGGATGCGGTTCTCCGGCTCCACGCGCTCGTGCGGCGGCAGCACCGCGTAGCCGGCCGCGCCGTCGATGCGCCGCCCCTGCGCAGGCTCGGGCGAACCAACTGGCGTTCCCGCAACGGCGGCCGTGAGTAGCAGCGCACCCAATGTCGCGCCGGCGAATGGAAAGACCGCTCGCAAATATCTCGCCAGAATCATCATGTTCGATCCCCATTGAGTGCAGAAGATTATTTACGTGGCTAGTATAGATGCCAGCGCCATGATGTGATGCGCTTGGCATCAGGAGGTTCGAAGTTGACGGGCGACCATAACTACGCTGGGACCTCGGAAATTCCTCTCATCGACGCAGGTCCGTTGTTCGATGCCGATCCAGCCGCATGGGTTGTTCCTGATCGGGCGCTTTTCGCGGCTGCCCGGCACACCGGTTTCGTGTGTATCGCCGGGCTACCGACGGACATTCCGATGGGGCCGGCTACGCGGGCCCGTCTTTTTTCAATCTTTGATCTTGGCGCCACCGAAAAATACAGCCTATACCGGCGGAAGTTCGCGCCGGAAAACCCCAACATCTATCGAGGTTGGTTCCCCCTACAACCCGGGAACCTCACGTTCAAGGAGGGCATCGACATCGGTGGCGATGTCGCCCACGGGCCGAGTGTCACGATGGCTGGTGATCCCCTGCGCGAGCCCAGCCCGCTGCCAAAAGATGACCGTCTGCCGGGGTGGCGCGAATTCGTCGCGTCCTACTATCGAGCAATGGAGCACGTGGCAGAGACCTTAATGCGTTCTCTGTCCCGCGGTCTTGGGCTTCCGGCTGATTATTTCGACGACGCGTTTCGCTGCGGACTGTCGACCTTGCGCCTGATTCGCTATCCGTCCCGTAACGCCGCAGATCTCGCGGCGGTCGCTGACCCGGCAGTCTGGGTCGAGCCGCATGCGAACGGTCGACATATCGTGGGCGCAGCTCACACAGACTCGGGGTTCGTAACGCTTCTAGCGCAGGACGGAGTGCCCGGACTTCAGGCACGCTCACTGGATGGTCGCTGGATCGATGTGCCCCCGCTTGAAGGAACGGTGGTCGTGAATTTTGGCCAAGTGCTGGAACAATGGTCGGCGGGCCGTATCCGGGCGACCGAGCACCGAGTGTTGGGCAGGGGCGTTGAGCGCAACTCGATCCCGTTCTTCTATGAGGCTCGCGCCGACGCGACCATCGCACCACTACCCATCGACCCGCCGGATCGGTTCGCGCCATTCGAGTACGGTGACTTTCTTTGGAAACGGATGACCTCGTTCGTGGAGTTTCGCGGGATGGAGGACGAGCGTCGCGGCTTTCGGGAGTCTCACCCGCGAGCGTGAATGGCTGGTTTTAGGGCGGTCTGCGACCGTGACGCAACAAGCGTGCAGAATGTGCAGCCCACCCTTCCGCTGCCAGAATTCCAGCCGACACCCCGAGAAAAGCTGCCGCAATTATATCGCTGAGAAAGTGCCAGTCCCCAACGAGCAATAAACCCGCGGCAATCAGCAGCAGCACGGAAAAAAGCCGGATGCTGGCTCTATGGAGCCTCATGAAAAAGCCCGCAAACGCTCCTGCCAATACCATGTGGCCGGACGGAAAGCTGCCATTTTCGGAACCCATCAAGAAATTGAAGCTATGTCCGGCGCCGTGCACTACATCCGCAGGATTTGGAACTCCGAAGAATACTTTCAGCACGTGATCGTTAACGACATAAGCACACATCGAGACCAGGCAGGCCATCGCCAAAGTCTCGCCGAATACCGAGATATGGCCTCTCACCAAACGTGCAAGAACGATGAACAAGATCACCGCCGCCTGCGCGGACAAAATGACGGTACTTCCGAATGCAGTATTCAAAGGGCTGTGAAGATGGCCCACGTTCCAGAAGTACACCGCGACCGGCACATCGATGCGCAGAAAAGAAAAAGCCACAATTCCTGCGCAGGCTACCAACGACACAGACCAGACCCGTAGGGCAACAGAAAAGTGATTCAAGATGAGGAACTACCCCTCGCAACATCCGATATTACGGAGCTGGGTTCGAAAGTTGATCGACGCAAGTGAATGACTATAGCAAACGGCTCCCGGGTCCTTGCGCCGGCCGGGAACTATCGCGACCGTATCGCGAAGGAAGCCGAAAGAACTTGAACCGCAGAGCCCGCTTAGCGGCGAGCAGCGTGTAGAGCGTTTGCCAGCTTGCCGCCGAATAGCACAGCGGGAACAACTGGAATGACCACCCCAAGGTTGTACCACCACGGGAAGCGGGACCAGAAAAGCACGAGATGCAGGGAAACGAGATAAATCCCGAGCAGCCCGGCCAGCACCCACACCGCTTCGCGGCGCTTCGCGATCTTCCCGGCCGCCCAACCGGCCCCAGTCTCGGCGAGAAGCCAGAATATTAGGTTGCAACACGCCATTAGCGAGGTGAACGTAAACACGTTCTCTCTCGTCCACTGCCGTCCGTGGATTGCATAGTCGGGCCAGAGCTGAGCGAGCAATAGCGCGAGAACGAAGAAACCCACGGCCCAGAAAACTACGCCCACCAGGACACTGAGTACACCGCGCACCATGTTTCCGGTCTCCGTACTGCTATGCACCTAGTTGCATAGTATTACAGGCCTACCGTCTTTATGCAACCATATGCATATGAAGGTGCTCGCGGCGCAACAATGGCATTGAGAGAAGTCATCCTGACGGTGCTCGCGCGTGGCGAGATGACTGGGTATGAAATCACCAAGGACTTCGAGGCGGTGTACGTGCACTTCTGGCGCGCCTCGCATCAGCAGGTGTATCGCGAACTTGCGCGACTCAAGAAGGACGGTGGCGTGACCGTAAAGGTCGTCGCACAAGAGAGCAGGCCGGACAAGAAAATCTACGCGATTACCAAGCGCGGATTGGAGGAGCTCAAGCGTTGGATTGTGGCGCCCACCGAGGCGCCGCGCCCGCAATATGATCTACTGGTTAAGCTGCTGGGATGCCACGTCGCTGACCGGCCGGTATTTCATCACGAACTGCAGCGCATCCGCGCCCGCGCTTTGGAGTGGGTGAAAGAACTTCGCGCAATGCGCAAAGAATGCCTCCGCACTCGCGCTACGTGGTCCGAGCACGACCAAATCCTCTATCTCACACTGCGTCGCGGCCTACTCCTCGGGCAAGCACAGTTAAAATGGCTGGGAGAGGTCAGCGAATTCATCGAGAGCGGCAAACTGCCGCACTGAGCATTCGCACCAGCCTATTTCAAGCGGCCTTTATCAGATTGAGTTGCTTGAGCGCAGTCACGCCGTCATCCAAGCCGATTTCCTCGAGAATCTTCCCGTCCTTGAGGCGCAGCACTGTCGTACCTGTAAAATGCATCTTGCGTCCCGTCGCGGCGGGCAGCGATCCAACCAGAAAATCTCTGAAGGCGGGGCCTGTGTGCGTGCCGCCACCTTCCCAACGACCGACGACATAGTCGCCCTCGGCAATCAGATCCGCAGCGCCCCAGAAATTAAGATCGGGAAAAGACTTGCGAAAGTCCATCATGAACGCCTTGATATCGGCGATGCCCCGACGTGGCTCATGCAGCGAGTACTTGAGCAGCATGTTGGGGTCCGCCAGCTCGTCGACAATACTTAAGTTGCATGTCTTGCCCCAAAAATCATTGAACCAACGACCCACGACTGCCTTGTTGTCTTGCTCTTTCGACATGAATGAATCCTCGATGATGTGGTTGAAGGGCGTTGCTTTACGCCTTCTCGACCCCAAGGTATCTCCCGATGAGCGCGAACGCGCTCCGTTTCTTGCTCAGAAATTAAAACCGAGAGCGACGCGCCGGTCCGAACAGCGCTGTGCCCATGAGCCCTCGCCGCCAAACCGATTCGTCAGGTAATCTGCGCCCCTAACTGCGTGCGGGTACATTGATGCCAAAGGTCTGTTTAGCCGGGCTCTGTTTGCGTTCGGGTATCGGGACGATCGCTCTTGTCATTGCTGGGCGACAGCTTTGGAGTCGCGAGAAGCCGAGGCTAATTCTGCAGACCAAGCTTAATCAGTAGTTGCTTGAATCGCGGCTTAGCGGGCACGTAATTATCTCAGGGCGACCGAGTATTCTTCACTGAATCCAAAATAGTTCGCCGGAATCAAAGTCGGGAGTTGGGGTCACTTTGTTCAAGTGGGAGCCGTCGATATTCACCGTGAAGAGATTCCGACTGTAAATACACGGAAAGTTACCTGTTTGGAATTTAAACCCAAGCGCTGCATAGTTGCACTTGGAATCAGCTTCGGCGCGAAAGGCGAGTTGCTGACCGTTCGGGGACCAGGCGAAATTGCGAATCGATAGGTCGTGGTCCATGCCGAGTAGATTGCGGAACTCCAGGGGTCTTGTTCCGGTTCCGTCGGAGTTGACGAGATAAATCTTCGGGATCGGCGAGCCCATCAAGAACGCCAGGCGCTTGCCGCTCGGGTCCCAGCGGATCTCCTGAATGTAGTCTGCGATGCTGCCACTCTTCGGCGGAGGCCCGGGATGAAACGACCATAGCGTTTTACCGGCGAGGTCGGAAAGTACCAGGTTGTTGTCTGAGTCGGTGTGAGCGATGGCAGTGCCATCGGGCCGCCAAGCGGGTCTGATGACGAACCCGTCTCGCCAGATGCTCACAGGAGGCGAACCTTGCGTCTTTTGGATCATGAGATCTTTGTATAGCTTCCCGCTCTTGTCCTCTTTAGTCTCAGTCCTGTCCCGGGTGTAAAGCAAATAGGCGATTTGTTGCGCGTTGGGGGAGAGTGCATAGGCAGTCATGCCGTCAAGGGGCTTGAGCCCTCCTGGCATGTTCAAGTGCAGCTCGACGGTTGTCCCATCACGGGATACTAAATGTACTGAGTTTTGTGTGGCGTACAGTAGCTGACCTCTCGGCGCCCAGTCGGCATGTGCACCAAATTGTCTGGCCGGTACCTCGCGCAATGCGTTATCGAGAATGTCCCACTTGGTTTCTGAATGTGTAGTGAGGTTGAAAACGCCAATTTCGTTAGGGGTACCGAAAGTGCCTCTGTCTCGTACTTCAAGGATAATTTGATCGTTTGCCGGAAGGACTTTGATCGAGGCCAAGCGCTTCTCGGGAGGGATAGGCCAGCCGTCGGAAGTCAAAGCAGAAGACTGCGGCGCTTTGAGCGCGGCTGACGCTCCAGGCGACGTTGGCGCAACCGAGGTCGTCGCAGGTGTTGTTACTGAAGGTGCCGGGCTCGTTATGACGTTGGCAGAATGCAGGGACGTGCCGCAATTCCGGTCGATTTCCAGAATTTTCTGTTTCTTCGCATCTTCCGTCGGCGGCGGATTCTGAGCGCGAATCCATGTGACTAATTGTGTGATTGCGCAGTGCATCCCGGGAGCGTCAGGTCGTCTCGGAATATCGGTGCTTGCTGCGAGAGGTGCCATATTTGGAGGCGCGGGAAGCGTATCGCCGGGTTTTGAGTCGGCGCAATTGAGATAATTAGCCAGTAGATTCGTCCAAGTCGCTGCCGCATCGAAGTTTGGCACCAGTGGTCCTAAGGGTGCTTGGTTGGAAAGCGCGCTCTGCATGACGCCCAGTCCATGATTGACCATGTAGCCTGGAAAGTAGGTTGGTGGCCCGATCCTTTTGACATGTTCGCACAGGGCAGCGTGACGCGGCGGATCCGCCGCTTCATTCTTCATCGTTGACTCGAATAGAGTGTGCGAGTCGGCGGGCATTCTTTGGAACAGGTCCATGATGAGAATCTGTCGCGCCTGCCCCGCTGTTTTGTCGGCGACGCGTAGCGAGTCAAAGGCGCTGTCCATGCCAGCCAGGGCAAAAAGCGCGACTGCGTCGGAATCGCGATTTTTCTGCAGGCAGTCGTTCAGTGCCCCGTAGAGTTCCATGGGTGTAGGACTGCCGGTGATTTGATCCAGTCGAACGCACGGGCGCTTCGGGTGAAGTTGTTCTTCCAGGGCTGCGTCCATCGCAGGGCGAGATGACGGACCGGTGGCATTGTTTTTTGGGCGCCCACTGCCGACTTGATGGGCGGTGAGAAACGCGATCAGGTCGGCGTTCTTAGCGTACTCCGCGCAGGGCATGGCACTCTCGTCACGCGAAGTGGCGCCGCTGATGTCAATGCCGTGGTCAACGACGACTTGCAGCGTTCCCTTCGGATCCTTGCCGCTGTTATTGCAAACGAGCCATTGAGCGAGCCTCGGACCGCTCAATTTGGCTTTTTTGTTGGCGCCATGCGCCAGCAAAAACTCTGCCATCGCCGGCGATTGAGCGAGCATCAGCGGGATCACGTCGATGCCGGGCGGATTATTGTCGATGTCGGCACCATCTGCCAGCAGCAATTCGATCATCTGCTTGCGTTCTTCGAAGTGCTCGGGGCCGAGAATGATGAAGCGCAGCGCGTCGTCCTTCAGCTTGGCCGGAACGTCGTGCACCAACTCGTCATGCCTCACAATCAGGCGCAGCGCGTCAACGTCGCCACGCATGGCTATGGCATTCAAAGTAATCGAGGTTGGAGTCGGCACGTGGATCAGCAACAAGCGAATGATTTCGGCTTGATTGTGGGCGGTCGCTTCGGAGAGAGCTGTTTCGCGATGACCGTCGGGCGTAGTTACGTCGGCACCGTGATCGAGGAGCACTTCCGCCGTTCGCCGACTGCCGTTCGAAGCCGCGAGGATGAGAGGAGTTATACCTAGGGGCCCGTGGAAATTCACTTCGGCCCCACCCGCGAGCAACAACTGCGCGACTTCGGCGGCATCGCTAGTGGCTGCACGGTGCAAGGCGGTAAACCCTGCATTGGGACCTTGGTGCTGTACGGCGTCCACGCGGGCGCCATGTTCAATGAGAAATCGCGCGACCGGCGCTTGGTTCTGCTCGGCCGCATAGTCAAGAAGCGCCTCGTCAGTGCCCGGACGATCATTGATATCGACGCCCGGCGTGGAAAGATATTTTTGCAGCCGCTCGATTGAGCCACCCTTCACGAGTTGCGCGAGATTCACTGCCGCGGCCGCGCCCTCGGGGCCTTGCAGTATTGGCTTCGGGGCAACGATCGGGGCAGGCGGAATCATGTCGGACAACCCAAGTGGGCGTCGGCATTGATTGCTGATTTCCATCATTTTTGCCATTCGGACATTGGGATCCGGCAGCGGGTGGCCTTGGGCCTTAATCCATTCGTTGAAAGCATTCATGCTACAAACACTGGCCTTGGTCTCGCGGGCGGATTTTTCCTGGGCCGCGGCGATCATCGCGGGAGTCAGTGGTGTGTTAGGCGTTCGCGTTGGCGCAGGAGCTTGTGGGGCCGGAGTCGCTAAAGTTTGAGGAACTATGCCGCGGCAGGTCTGAAGAGCCTCGCGCAGCTTGGCGCTTGTTTGCTCGGGCGAGGGCTTCGGGTTTTGTGTGTGATACCAAGCGTCGTAGTTCGCTCGCGCGCACATCGATACCATTTGTTCGTGTGCTTGGTTGAGCTCGTTATTGCCCGGCGCGCGGGATGGCGTGGTGGATTTAGGTGTCGTGTGTAGGGGGTCAGGCGTCACTTGGATGGCCTGCGCGTTTTGCCCGCAGGGCTGGTCTGAATAAGTGGTGCTGCCGTCATTTGCGGCGCATTTGTAGACGGCGGCGTGGGCCGTCGAGATTTGGGCCAGCAGGAGAAAAAACGCGCCAACGCTCAGGCTAGGTTTGAGTCGGAAGCTGCTCGACTGAGTCGTTCGGATCTGCATATCGAGCCGACATCCTTGTTTTATCGCCGCTTTCCTGTGGGCGACGGCTAGATCATCGTCCTATTTGGGATTGGGTCGTGTGATACTAATCACACGACGAGCGGGTTTTACCGCTCTTTAACGTCGATGAGGGAAGAGAACGA
>Ga0210387_10003841_pt1 | contig 11530 bp, 10 predicted proteins | sample IncBWC7OmetaG_FD_160108 | JGI IMG/M metagenome (GOLD analysis project Ga0210387, IMG submission 160108) | Forest soil microbial communities from Barre Woods Harvard Forest LTER site, Petersham, Massachusetts, United States - Inc-BW-C-7-O ... | reverse complement strand
CCGGGCTTCCCGGGCCCCCCGCTATCAGCAGCGTGTCCGTACTGCCGTCCGGATACGTCACCGCGTCCTGCCCCGCTCGCTCGGCTACCGTTGGCACAGCCAGGACCTGGGTCGTTCCCAGCACCTGCCTGAATCCCTGATACTGCACAAAATAGAACGTGCGGTCGCGTCCGTCATACACATGCGGCAACACAATCGGTCCGCCGTTCGTAAATCCGAACTCATTCCTACGGAACGGAGGAATACGGCCCGGCTCGGCAATCGACGGGTGATCGAAATAATTCCGCGCATCGAGAGCAGAGTTTCTCAAGAATTCGAAGAATGACCCGTGAAATCCACTCTTCCCGGATCGGGTCACGATGTTGGTGAAACCAGCTGCGCCCCGCCCGATGTCCGCCGGCATCCACCCCGAGCTTGACTCCAACTCCTGAATCGCGTCCACGTTGAAATTGGTGAATGTGCTCCCGCCCATCTCAGGGTCGCTAACATCGGCACCGTCCATTGCGAACACGGCCTCAACACCGCGTTGTCCATTGATGGCAAACTGCTGCGTGAAATTTGTCTGCCCATTCACGTCCGTCATCGTGCCCGCGGCCAACAACAGCAGCGTGCTGAAGTCACGTCCGTTCAACGGCAACTCGCTTACCGCTTGGCTGGAAAGTTTTTCGCCGCCTGTTCCGCTAGCCGCATTCGAACCTCCCGTTGAATTGGTGGGCTGAGCGGCTGCAACCGAAAGCATGTTTTGATCGGACACTGTCAGCGCAAGCGTTGCCCCCGTGACATTCACGGTTATCGGCGCTGTCGGACCTCGCCCGGTCAACCGCACGGTCACGGTATGCGGCCCATGTGTGACGCTCTCGATCGAAAACTGTCCATCGGCTCCTGCGATCGCCGTCTGCTTTTTCTCCGTTGTGGATACCGTCACCTTCGCACCGGGCGCAGCTTGCCCGGCGGCCGTGCGCACGACACCGGACCACGATGTTGCCGACGATGGGCTCTGTTGCGCGCTGAGCGAGACCGCGACCATCATTCCCAACGTCAACACTGCTTCTAAGCGGAGGACTTTTCCAAAAGTCCGAGCCGTTCGAGTTCCGTTCCGGTTGCTGGATTCAAGCATGAAAGTTCCTCGGCTAAGAGTTGAATGCTCCTCTGTTTCATGAGGTACTTCAATGAACCGAGAGACTCCCGGTGAGGGGCGTGTTGTCCGAGGACGCCCCAGCAAGGACTTCATAGCTGCCCGGCGCTAGGTTCCAGCGGTCCGATGCTTCGTCGAATGTTTCCAAGACTCGCGGATCAATCGCTATTGTGACCGTCTGCGATTCTCCCGGCGCAAGGGTGACTCGCTTCCACCCGACTAGCCGCTTGAAGGATTCGTCTGCGCCCCTCGGCAGTCTTCCGTACACTTCCGCGATTTCAGTCCCTGCCCGCTTACCTGTGTTCTTGACATTGAAGCGCGCAGTTTTCGCGCTTGAGTCGACGCTCAGATCGGAATATGCGTAGGTCGTGTAGGACAAACCGAACCCGAACGCGAACAGTGGTTGTTTGTGCTGCGTTTCATACCATTTGTAGCCAACTTCGGGACCCTCATCGTAGTGGACTGCATAACTCAAAGCTTGATCCCGAGGCGGCATGGATGGAATCCCCCGATGTGGCAGGTCTTTCTCGCTTCTCGGGAATGTGATGGCAAGTTTGCCGGTTGGATTCACGTCTCCAACCAGCACATTTGCCAATGCTTTGTGCCCGGAACTGCCTGCGTACCACGCCTCGACTATCCCGGCAACTTTGTCGAGCCACGGCATCGTAACGGCAGTACCGGTTTCGAGCACAACGATAGTGCGAGGATTTGCGGCTGCGACCTGTTCGATCAGAGCATCCCCATTGTCGGGAAGTGAAAGACTCGGCAAGTCCATGTCTTCGGATATCCACTGATCAGCAAAGACGATTGCGAGGTCAGAATGCTTGGCGAGACTCACCGCGGACTTCAGGTCCGTTCCAGAATCAAAACCGATTTTCGTATTGGGCAGTTTCGCCCGGAGGGCTTTCAACGGAGAGGTCGGAAACCAGATGTGGTCTTGCCAGTGTGTTTCACCCTTGCCTGGTGGCATGATCGCGTTTCCGCCCGGCGGGTCCACTTGCGCCGATCCTCCGCCGGAAAGCATGCCAACATCAGCATGTCCTCCAATGATCGCAATGCTGTGCACCTTGGAAGGATCGATGGGAAGCATTCCCTGGTTGTTCTTCAGGAGGACGATGCTTTTCTCCTCAACTCGCTGCGCTACTTCGAATCCCTTCTCGACATCGATGACGCCTTTGTGAGGTGGATCATCAACCACCCCCGACAGAAACTCGGCATACAGTACTCGTCTTGCATGATCGTCAATCTCCGACAACGGCACTTTTCCGGCATCGACCGCTTCTTTCAACCTCGGACCGAAGTAGTCGGCCATTGGCTCTTCTTGATCCAAACCAGCGGCAGACGCCTTCTCCGTGCTGTGGGTCCCACCCCAGTCCGAGATCACGAAGCCTTTGAAGTCCCAATCTTTCTTGAGCACGTCCCGCAGCATGTATGAGTTTTCGCAACTGAAATCTCCGTTGATCCGATTGTAGGAACACATCACGGCGCCAGGATTTGCTATCGAGATCGCAATGTGAAAGGCAAGCAGATCGGATTCCTGCATGGGCCGTTTCGAAATGATGGAATTGACGATGGAGCGGCCCGTCTCCTGGTCGTTCAGCGCATAATGCTTGATGTCGCCGATGACATGCTGATTTTGTTCGCATTTCATCATGCTCCCGACCAGCGTACCGGCAAGAAGCGGATCTTCACCCGCGTATTCGAATGTGCGGCCGTTTCTGGGCTCACGGGTCAGGTTCACGCCTCCGCCCAAGGTCATATTGAATCCCTGGGCTCTGAGCTCAGCGCCGATCACCTCGCCGTATGAGCAAGCCGATTCCGAATCCCAGCTCGATGCCGCTCCCAGGTTTGACGGCATTGCCGTTGCATATCTCCCATTCGCACCGCTGTCTCTGACCCCGTATGCTGCATCCGAAATGACGATGGGCGGGATACCGAGGCGCTTCACACCCTCGACGTATCCTGCTCCGCCATTCGAGAGATACGTGAGCGGCATCTGCCAGTTCGGAACGTGAGCCATCCCATTGCCATGCACGAGGGCCAACTTCTCATCGCGTGTCATCTGCTTCAGCACCAGTTCGGCACGTTCTAGGGGGGGCAGTTGGGGATTCATCCACGGCCGGTCGATGTCTTGGGCTTCGATTGAACTTGCTCCGGAGATAATTCCAACGGCAGCAATGAGAGAGAGGGGAAAGAAGTAGCCAAGATTGCGATTGTTCATAATTTCCAAGCGTCGTCCCCACTGCGACGGAGACGACAAAGGTTCTCGGTCGCCATTGAAGACCTGATCCACTCGGGCTGAAAGGGCGACAATCCCAAGCAGAATCCTACAACGAGGGAAACTTGACGAAGCTTCAACGTGTATAAACCATCAGACATCCCCCTAAGTCTCATAGAAATTTGAGCATTGCTACGACGCTCGGGGCTCGATTTTCACATGTATCATACGAGTATCATACGAGCCGCATCGGACCCACACGATAAGCGGAAAACTTCGGAAAGCTGGAAGAAAACTTATTTGAGGTCTTTGGGAGCGTCCTGAATGATGAATGTAGCGTTTGCGGTCTGAAAGGCCAGCAAGTACGTGACCCCGTTTGAGACCGCCGTTTCCACCCCGCCACCAACCTGCTTCCCCTCAATAACACGCGCAGGAATGGTTATCGTCTTCTTGTCCTCCGTTTTGATTGTCAACTGCACCTGCGATCCAGATGCGTCCGTCCAGGTTACGTTGCAATGCCCTTCTGGAAGCGTGGTATCACCAACCCGAACCTCAGATGGCAGCAAGAACGTCTCCGAGTTCTTCGCGGCTAACAGCGGCAGATAAGACAGCGCCAAGAACAGGCCCAGCCCCAAGATACGTTTCATAAGAATTCTCCTTCACAGCGAGGAAGTTCGCAGGATTCGTTTGAAAGACTTTCGCGAGATCCTCAGGGGTGGAGAGCCAAATCCATCCTGTTCGCGCCTCTCGTCATACGCGCCCAGACTGGATTTGTCTCTCCGCGCCTGCACGCAGATTTAAGCAGGCTTTCATTCCTCAAAAAAAGGTCCATCGTGCACCGAGCCCACCCTCAGCGCGATAAGTTAAGGATTTGCAAGGAGATAACGATTGGTCGGGCGAACTCTTAAGGAGATGTATGATACATGCTTTCTTGGGAAGAGCGGTCTTCTCACCAAGTCGCTACGGCAACAACCGTCGGAGGGCCGGGGTGGCCTTCGATAACGTGGGTCTCGATCACGGCTTCCAGATTCATCTGGTCCCATGTTTTCGGGGCCTTTTCGAGCATCAAGTTCAGATACTCAGGGTTGGAGACTACCTCTCCAGCCGCCTCGGTCCCTTGCCCCAAAATACCCGCCAAGACAATCACGGGTTGCCCGGTGACATTGTCATGGATTCTGGCGACTATCGCGTAATCCAGCGCCAGTTTGGAGTGCGGTACCTCCCACTGAAGCGTCCACGATCTCTTTTCGGTACTCTTGCGATCAACGAGCCTGCGGACGTGATTTGCATCGTACTCGAATCCGAATGGCAAATCCTGGGTGACGCGCATCGTCCATGCGTTATCGTAGGCTCCGATGAGCACGATGGGACCTTCCCGTAGTTGTGTGAATTCACTGGCAGACGCGGCGACAACACGGAACGCGCCATTTCTGGGAACAAGCGGAACGATCGAGCGCGCAAGCGTGATTACGTCCGAAACATCCAAGCCGCCATACACGGATGTGCCCGGCGGCATCAGTTGCGCGTTATCGGCGGACTCCCTGGGCTCACCTAGGCAGTATGTAACTCTGCCAGAAGTTGCGGTGATTGGCTCCCAAAACCGCTCGAGATTCGAAGGCTGCTTAGGGAATTTGACACGGCCAATACTGAAACCGATGAAGACAGCGAAAAGCAAAGAGATCGCGATCGAAATCCAATAGCGAACGGTGAGTCGTGAAGACGCTTGTTTGGCGTACCCTGAGGTTTTAAGATCTCCAGATAATGGCTCAGTTTTTTGGCCTGAAACGAGTTCCGAGACTAAGCCAGTCTGACGAGAGCCCGACTCTCGGAAAGACGGGACATAGGAGCCCAGCGGCAGTTCAATCACCAACTCCCCGGCGTGGTCTGGGTTGTAATAGTACTGGATCAGTCTTTTCCGAACCTCAGCTGCTGTCGTGCGAACCACCGGATCAAGATTCACGTCATAATTCGGCTCGCGTCCAAACGCCTCAACACCGATTGTCCGCTCTTTTAGCTGGTCGGCATTACCATCCAGCGTTTGCTCAACCGTGTACGCGAGGAGCACTGGATACCGCTTGCTGTTCGTGAACAGTGAGTGCGCCAGAAGGCGCCTCAATTGTTCACGAATCATTACAGGATTCGGCGTAGATTCCGCCCCGTTTAGTTCTTTCTCGGATTGGGGGGACAACGGCATCCTTGAGATCTAATTCCGGTAGTGGTCGAGGTCATTCGGGTTTGCGAGTACAGAGTCCAGCAAACCCATAACGAACGGCCCATTATTCCATGTTTTGATGGACTTCCCTCATGTATTATACGGCGATCCTGAGACGCTGCTTTACCCTGCGCGAGAAGCGGACTATCGTGGTCGCCGTGCTGAACTTTTGCCGCACAACTGCTGGTTGATGTACTGCGGAAGTTCGTCGGCGCTTCGCGCCGGAAGTATTCGAAGACTCTCCATCCCTGAAAAGGGCGCTGCTGAGCACTGCGGGCGTTCTGAAATATACGTTGCAGTCGGGAAATTCGACTAGGCATTCCAATCCCATCACCAAAGATTCCTGAGTGATCAGACCGCTTGTCTAGTCGCTTCGTTCACACCGTTCGTATATTGAGGTAGGGGACGCCTAGGAGCAAGATTCAGACGGAGGTCGGGCGGTTCGAGTGCTCATCGAGCAACAGCGCAAGCTCGTTCATCGTTAGAGCGCACGTTGCGAAATCGCGGCGCTTCCATTGCAGAAGAGAATTGAAACCGCTAAACGACGAAACTGCTCTTACAAATCCCTCCTGATTTCCTGGAGAAGACTGAGCACGCGCTGAATAAGTCGGTCAAAACCCGGGCGGCGTGTTCTTGCCCACTAAGCAAAAGTAAGGGATAATACAGAAGTAAGGACGGCTCTGCAAGTAAGGACAAAGCGATGCTGCATTCTACGGTGACGAGCAAGGGGCAGACGACGATTCCCGAGAAAATTCGGAAAGCATTGAGAATCAAGCCGGGCGACAAGTTGGAATATGCAGTGGAGGGAGACCGAGCCACCATTCGTGTGCATCCGGGCGTTAGGTCACTCAAGGGCGCGCTCGCCAGCAATAAAGGAAAGGGGATGTCTTTCGCTGAAATCCGCGAGGCCGCTGCTGATGCCGCACGTCATGAGGGTAGCGGGTGAGCAAGCGAAGACTTGTCGACACTAATCTGATAGTCCGCTATTTGGTACAGGACCATGCTAAGCATGCCAGAGCAGCCGGCAAGCTGTTCGATGCCTGCGATCGAGGCGACGTGGTAATTCTGGTGTTGCCGGTAGTTCTGGCAGAGTGCGTGTTTGTACTCGAGTCTTTCTACAGGCATCCACGTGCCAATATCGCCTCCGCACTCGGGCGCCTCATCTCCAGTCCAGGCGTCGAGATCAGTAAGGTGACGGTCCACCTCGACGCACTGAACCGCTACCAGGGAGCCAGGGCTCACTTTGTCGATTGTCTGATCGCCGCCACCGCCGTCGCTAACAACGTTCCAGTCTCCACCTTTGATCAGGACTTTCGAAAGTTTGTCGACGTGCGAGTGGAAACTGAATAGTAGCTCGCACCGAGAGATCCAAAGGAGGCGACCATGCACGGTGGTTCCATGACATGACACCGTGCATCCGCCGGCTACGAAGAGGAAAAATGAGTATTTCCTCAAGATTCAGAATGGAAGAATGGAAGACGCGACTGGTGGAGCGCGGCTTCCCGGATCGCTCGTTCGACATTGAGTCTTGGCAGGGGCAGGGAGAAGAAGCTATCTTCGCTGCCGCATCCGGCGTTCTAGAAAGTTCCGATTCGGCTCCCGTTAAAGCCGTATCCTTGCAGTGATTTGGGTTTCTTGGCAGCCCTACCGTTTCTGGTCGTTTTCGCACGGTGGAAGTAATAGGTTCGAATCCTATAGCGTCCACCAGCTTTATCTGTGATCGCGCACAGCTCCCCATGAACATGCGCTGGAAGTTGCCGTCCGCGTTTCTCGGATCATCACTTCCAGCTTGCGCAGTGCTGTTCGCACTGGCCAGGCGTGCCGCGATTGTTCCGTCTCCCGACAACAGCACGTACGCGAGGTGAAAAGCCATCTGCCGAGTTTCCAAGGAAACTTCTCCCACCGCCCTGCACCGTAAACACATTGCTCGCATACTTCGCATTGCCGACAACCCCCACGCTGCCGATGTCTTCATCCAGCCATCCCGGCGACGACCCGCCATAGTTTCGCGGCCGCTTGGGTGGCGCCCGGCGTACGCACAATGCTTCCTGTGGCTTAAAATAATCGGCCATGCAACTTTGGTTTGCGCGCGGAAGCGAAGTGAGCCTTCGCGAACAGCTGGTGACGCAAGTGGTTCTTGGCATTCTTTGCGACGATCTAGCTCCGGGTCAGCGCCTGCCGAGCACGCGGGAATTGGCGCGGCGCTTTCACCTTCATCCCAACACGGTTAGCGCGGCCTACCAGCAACTGGATCGCGACCGCTGGGTGGAGTTTAAGCACGGCAGTGGCGTATATGTACGAGCTCAGAAACCGGAGGTCGCGTTTTCGTCCGCTATGGCACTGGATCAGGTTATGGCTGGCTTTCTTAGATCTGCGCGGGAATTGGGAGTGCCTCTATCCACGCTGCGATCACGGGTGCGGCGATGGATCGAACTGCAGCCGCCCGATCATTTTCTCCTGATTGAGCCCGACGAAGAACTCAGGCGAATTGTGGCGGCAGAGCTGGGGCAAGCCGTGACGTTTCCGATTGTGAGCTGTGGATTGGAGGATTGGCCGAAGAACATGGAAGACGCCATCCCGCTGGCACTTCCGAACAGTCTGACAAGAGTCCGCCACGCATTGCCTGAAGGAACCGAGTTGTTGACGGTCCATTTTCGGTCGGTAACATCTTCTCTGGCGAAATGGTTGCCGGCTCCATCGGAGGCGCTAGTTGCCGTTGCATCGAACTGGCCGAACTTCTTGAAATTGGCCCGCACCATGTTGCACGCCGCGGGCTTCCCTCCCGACAGCCTGATGTTTCGTGATGCCCGGAAGGCTGGCTGGCAGCGCGGCCTTACAGAGACTGCGGCGGTAGTTTGCGATTCGCTGACGGCTGCGGAGCTGCCAGCGGGCTGCCGGACGATTTCCTTCCCGTTGGTGGCCGACTCATCGATCGAGGAGCTACGGCGCTACCAGGAACTGGTTCGTGCGCCACTTGACCTAATGTGAGATATTCAAAACTCTCACAGCTATCCGTTCGCCGACCCAAACCAGCCCCAGCTCCGGGAGCTCACTCAGGCTTGGCGTCCGAGCGGCGACGCGCCTGTCGTGTGACACTCAGCAAACTGTCCTAATGACGCACCCCAGCGAAACATACCGCCACTAGGATGCGTTCATGAAAAACAAACAGATATTTCCTCTCTTGCTCGTATGGGCCTCGCTGGCATCGAGTGTGCTGGCCCAGACCACGACCTCTGCGAAGACAGCCGGTCCGGGGCGCAATCCGGTTTCCGTGGCTCGGACTCAGTACATTCAGTCTGAGAGTGACTCCTTGGCCACGAATAAATACCTTGGAAGTAAACAAGGTCAAAAGGAAGATGACACCCTGGCTCAATTCTCCCGGCCACAACCTGCTATGGGTAGCTACCCCCAAATGCGCTCAGGGCCGCCTGGCAGCGGCCTGCACGTCCTGGTCGGGGCTGCAATCGGGTTCGGCGTTGGGGCGGGAGCGGGTGCTGCAGGGGGAGGGGGAAATAAGATTCCGCTAGCCGGGCTTATGGGAGCATTTTTTGGCGGGGTGATAGGATCTTGCATCAATTCCGCTCATAGCTTTCACCGGCATCGAGCTTGGGACGACGAAGAATTCGACGAGCTTGGCTCTAGTCTCAGACCGCGTTCGTCTGATCGGAAGACCATGGCTCAGGCTGCGGGAAACAAGGCGGCCGCCAAGCAGCAAATGGCATTGGGCATCATCCGAGACTGGATTGTTCGAGGAGGTAACCTCAACGATGGCCGGGGCATTTGTCGATTTCTGCGGGACAATCCGTGTAGATTACGACAGTTACGCGCTGAACGCAGCCAGGAGCATAATGCGGCGGCGGCGGGCGTATGACAGTCGAACTCACAAAAGACGAGCTGGGAGCACTCAGGGAGCAGTACATGAAGGGAAAGAATTTGTGTCTCCCGGCGATGATTTTCCTGCCGCTGATTCTGGCTTGGACGTTGTGCGGATGCGGAAGCGGCCCATCGAAAGACGGTTTACCAGCTGCAAATGCCGAGTTTCTCTACGTCACTGCGGACAAGCAGATCCTGGGATTCGTCGTGGATACTTCAACGGGAGCATTGAGCTCGCCAACGGCGACGCCTGGACCGGACACCAGCAGGGGTATAACTGCTACCCTGGTGGCAGATCCAGCCGGCAGATTTCTGTTCGGTCTGGATACGGTGAGTGATGCTATTGTCGTCTTCTACGTAAACGCAAGCACCGGTGTACTTACCCCCGTCAGCGGTTCGCCTTTTCCTATCGGACCATTCGGCGTGGTCGGAGGCATGGCGATTGATCCGACGGGCGGATTCCTCTACGTGGCGACTATCTCTGACGGAGTTGCAGCCTTCACGGTCAACGGTTCGACTGGTGCAGTCTCCAGCGTTGCCGAGTCACCGTTCGCGGACCTTAATGGCGGCCCTTTTGGAGTGGTTGCGAGTCCCTCCGGCAGATTCGTCTACACCAGCGATATTAGCAACCCAACGAGTGTTGTTACTGGATTTGCGATCGATTCGAACAGTGGTGCCCTGACAGAAGTTGCGGGATCTCCTTCCCCTATGTCGTTCAACGCCTTTCCTTTTTTCACCTCAGTAGATGCGTCAGGAAAGTTTTTCTACGCGGGTTTGCTAACGAAGGATAGTCTTGCGGCGTGGAGCATAGACCAGACTACAGGTAGGCTCACCTCGTCAGGGTCACCATTCACGGTGGGAGGCACCGGCCTTACGAGTCTTGTGGCGGATCCCGCAGGCGAGTTCATGTATGTGGCAGAGACGGATGAAATATTCGGCTTAAAAATCGATCCAGCCGACGGAGCCCTAGCCCCAGTTAGTACCTCTCCGTTCGCAGTCGCTGTAGCCGAGCAGGTCGCCGTCGACCCGTTCGGAAAATTCTTGTATGCTGCCAATCCATTTGAGATCACTGGGTTCAGCATAGATCCGTCAACGGGTGCTCTCACTGCCTTGGGTCCTCCCGTTTCGACAACGGTTCCAATCACACCGAGGCCGACCCTGGCTTTCGTTAAGGTTCAGTAGGCGATTTCAATGACGTTTAACCCGCACCATCGCCGAACGTCTCCTCGATGCCGAAGCCCGATCGGGCAGACAACCTTTACTTAGTTAGGGACCTAGCTCCCGTACTTCTGGACCTAGCTCTCGATTTTCGACATTACTATGATGGGCATCGAACGCACGGCGTGGACGCAAAGGGCATCCGCCGGCGGCGACGAAATCACTTTCTAAGCCGGTCGTAGGAGAGTCCAACCCAATGGCTCCACCGCCCGTCCTGCAACGCCGGCCCCTCTTGAGCGAGTCTGCTTTTTCTCGGTCGCTTCACGTATGAGCTGTTCCGCGCGAGTTCATGGTTGATGGACTGCTTGTGGCTCACCGCATTCGCCATTTGTGTAGAGTGTCCGAAATGCCTCACCCAAATATCTGATCGGCTTCAATTCCTACGGTAATAGCTCTTATCTTGTGCCGTCGGTTGTTGGTTCTTTGGATCGACACACGCTGTACCGTTCCTGCAGAAGTCCATGCGCAGTCAGCCGTTGGAACCAGGTGAGGGTCTGTCAGGTCTCGAATTCCGCTTATACCCGTGGCTATGGAACACCGGAGGAAGTCGCGCTTGTGACCACTCAAACATGGAATTCGTGGTCATTCGACATCAGTAGGTACCTGAATTTGTCGCCATTCCAGAAAAACAGGAATTCATGATCCCACATGATTTCTTGGTCGGATGACGGAGCGAACCGGAGCTCAGGGGTTCGTCGGTCCGATTAGTACCGACAACTGCCCGTCTCGTCAGCAATCCAGATCGGTAAACAGAGACCGAACTTCCTGATACCAATCTGGGTTGTTGAGAAGCAAAATCGTAGCCCGACACTCCGCACCAGTCTCAAACAAGCAATGGTTCTGACTGGAAATGACTCGAGAGAGTTCTCAATTC
>Ga0210387_10003840_pt1 | contig 11531 bp, 5 predicted proteins | sample IncBWC7OmetaG_FD_160108 | JGI IMG/M metagenome (GOLD analysis project Ga0210387, IMG submission 160108) | Forest soil microbial communities from Barre Woods Harvard Forest LTER site, Petersham, Massachusetts, United States - Inc-BW-C-7-O ... | reverse complement strand
AAATGAGGCCCGCAGAATGATGTCTCCGTCATGATTCGCGGTCTTGTACATCGCAGAATAGAGCGGCATGGGCGGGACGAGATAAGTGGTCACGATCGACACGATGACTCCGGCTACACCCGCGAGAAATGTCAGGACGAAGCTCTCAAGCAGGAATTGCGCAAGAATGTCGCGGGGGCGTGCGCCAAGGGCTTTCATTAGACCGATTTCACGAGTGCGTTCGGTGACTGAGACGAGCATGATATTCATGACTCCCACACCGCCGACAGCGAGTGTCATCGCTCCAATGATTCCAAGCAGAACCTGCAGGGCGAACGAGAACGCAACGAGCTGTTTGCCATCCTCGATCGTGTCCCATGCGCCTACTGCTTTTTCGTCCAATGGATTGAAATGATGGCGTTGGGCGAGTACAGTTCGGACCGCCTGCAGCGAACGCAGATGCAAACCGGCGGTTGAGGGCTGAAAGACGATAGAATCGGGATCGCGCTGTTGGCGGAGGGTACGCATCGCGTCAAATGGCACGAAGATGTTTTCGTTATCGGGGCCGTTGTTGGACGAGTCCTGAATCTTATTGCGAAGCACGCCAATGACGGTGAAGGGTTGCCCCTCGACCTGCACGACCTGGCCAACGGGCGGATACCCATTGAACAGCTTCTGGGCCGCGTGCGCTCCGAAGATGATGACCTGGCGATGCTGGCTGAAGTCGTCGGCTTCGAAGTATCTGCCTTGATCGACATCCAATCGGCGCATCCGCCCGTAGGGAAGGTCCACGGCTTTTGAGGAAATAGCTACAACTTTGGGTCCGTACTTAACGCTGAAGGTGTCGTCAGTTTCACGTGAGACGGCACTAAGGAAGGGAAGTGAATCGCGTACCGCTTCCATGTCCCCGTCTTTCAGATGAATCTTTTGCCCGGAGCGCTGGCCGCCTGCCTGCATCGAGGTCTGCCCACCCCAGACCATGATGACATCATTACCAAAACCGAGGAACCCTTCCATCACTGCATTGCTTACGGCTCTACCGTAGCTGAGCAGAAGGACTACGGTCACCAGTCCCCAAACAATACCCAGCATCGTCAGTCCCGAACGCAGACGATTGCGCCGCAGAGAATCGACGGACTCGGTAAGGGCTTCACTCAGATTCATTCAAAGTCTCCTTGGCTAGTCAGTGCGGAGGCACTCGATGGGTGTAAGGTTCGCGGCGCGTATCGCGGGATAGGTGCCTGCTGTCACCGTAATGATTGCGAGCGTGACGAGCGAAGAGATAATTGCAGTCGCTGAAAGAACCGGGTGGGGAAGGAATTCTGGGAGTGGAAGCAGGCGCAACCCAACGATAATGCCGACGCCGACCAGCAGGCCAAGAGCGCCACTCACGAGGGTAATGATGGCCGATTCGACGAGAAACTGGCGCCGAATATCTACGGCGGTTGCCCCAAGAGCTTTGCGAACGCCGATCTCGCGTGTTCGCTCGGAGACGGCAACCAGCATGATGTTCATGACGCCGATGCCGCCGAGGGCGAGAGTAAGCAGAGCGACGGCGGCAAAGAAAATCGTCATGGCACGGAATATATTGTCAGTGAATTGAGCACCTTCGAGGGTGTCCCACACCCAGACCGCGTCTGTGTCCTTGGGATCGAAATGATGCCGATCGGCAATAATCTGACGAACCTCATGCAGCGCTGCAACGTGCACATCGGGAGAGACGGGTTGCACGACGATGTTGCTGACAATCCCGGGAAAATCTCCCTTATCGTCGGGCGGGAAGTCGCGCTCCATCGCGGAGTAGGGAACAAAGAGCTGCGAATTATCTGGTCCCGATCCGTAACTTCCGTTCTGCTGCTTGCTGGCGAGTACGCCAATGACGATATAGGGATAGCCGTTAATCGATAACGATTGACCAATTGCAGGCTTGCCCGGGAAGAGTTGGCGATTGGATTCTGCTCCCAGAATGACGACACGCATACCTTTGTCTTCATCTTCGGCGTCCATCAACCGGCCCTGCTCAACATGGAGCGAGCGAAAGTCCTGGTACTCCGGCCAAACGCCGCGCACGGCCCGACTGGCCGCATTCCAGGGGCTCACTTCACTCACCGTTCGGCGGAGCTCCGGCGACACGTGGCTGACCAGGGGCGCTCCCTCACGGATGGCGATCGCGTCATCTATGGTCAGTGTGACGTCCCGGCCGGCCGCATACCCGCCGTAGGGCATCGCGGTTTTACCGCCGAAGCAAATGGCAATATCGGTACCAATTGTTTTTAGGTGGTTGCGTTGATCAATGCCGAAGCCAATTCCGAGACCCACCAATAAAATGACTGAACTGATACCCCAGATGATTCCAAACATCGTGAGGAAGCTGCGAAGCTTCGTGGCCCACAGAGCGGAGATAGTTTGCTTGAAGATCTCAAAGATGGGCATGGTCGAAGGTTGCCGGAAGTGCCTTGGCTTTGAGCAGATACGTATGCGGGCTGATGTTGGTTCCAGCCAAATACATGTCGGGTTGGAACGAGATACGATAAAGGAAGTATTTAACGCCCGGATGGTGAAATCGGCAGACACAGCGGACTTAAAATCGTATAAGTTTACGGATATTTGGGAAATAAATATAAGATAAATAAAAACTTAAGGTAATGATGTAGCGCCATAACGACAGGCACAACCCTTACACATTTTTCGTGATATTTATGAAATGTGCGGAGGTTATCGCTCATGTCCGAACGGTTCACGATCCTCGGTGGCAAGGTCCACATCTACAGGCGTCCCAATAGCTCAAGCTGGCAGTGCGCGAGCTTTCTGGCCGGGAAGAATCGACGCACAACCACCAAAGAAGAAAGTCTCTCGAAGGCAAAAGAGGTTGCAGAAGACTGGTACTTGCAGCTACGCGGCAAGCTCCGCGACGGCGAATTGAAAAACGGCAAGCTATTCCGTGAAGCTGCGAAGTTGTACCTGCGCGAATTCGACATCATGACGCAAGGACAGCGCAGCGCAACCTATGCGCGCGGACAGCACGCACGGACAAACGGACACTTGGTTCCATTCTTCGGCAGCATGGTTCTTCCAGAGATTACCGCTGGCAAGATCAATGAATACCGCATCCATCGCCTCGAAGAGTGCAAGGTGCAGCGTGGCAAGCCGCCCGCGCATAACACCATGCACCAGGAGATCGTGACGTTGCGCCAGATTTTCAAGACGGCTCTGCGCCACGGCTGGATCGATCATCTGCCGGATTTGTCGGCACCCTATCGCGCTTCGGCCAAAATTTCTCATCGAGCGTGGTTCTCGCCGGAAGAGTACAAGCAGCTTTATGAAGCGACGCGAAAACGCGCGCATGATCCCAAGCAGCCCCGTTTTCGTTGGGAAGCGGAACAGCTTCACGATTATGTTTTGTTCTGCGCCAATACCGGACTTCGTCCTGACGAGGCGATGCGTCTTGAGTTCCGCGATGTCACGGTGATCGAAGACGAAGGTAGCGGTCAAACGATCCTTGAGATTGAAGTACGTGGCAAGCGAGGCGTCGGCTATTGCAAGAGCACATCGGGCGCTGTGCGACCGTTCGAGCGGTTGAAGACCCGGATACGGCCCGAAGGCGGCCCCGGAAGGTCAGGCAGCCGTACCGCATCCATAGCCAAAGGCGAGTGGCACGAGCCGGGTTCTACCGATCTTCTGTTTCCGAAATGGCCGCGCGATTTATTCAACGCGATTCTTGACGAGGAAAAGCTTCGCACTGACCGCGACGGTCGGCCGCGAACGGCCTATAGCCTGCGCCATACCTATATTTGCCTTCGCTTGCTCGAAGGTGCGGACATCTACCAGATTGCCAAGAACTGCCGGACAAGCGTGGAGATGATTGAGAAATATTACGCGGCCCATTTGAAGACGCAGCTTGATGCTTCCGCGATCAACGTCATGAGACCACGTCCGAAGAAAAAGGCAATTTCCAAGAAAGGCCCTGGCCGAGTGGAAGCCATCCGCTTGGCTGAAGAAGCATAGGCCATTACCGCTTGCTTTATGATGTGAACTGTCGTCAGTTTTGCGCGGGCGTGGTGAAATCGGCAGACACAGCGGACTTAAGGAAATTGAGTGCCCGTCTGGGAAACCGGCGGAGTAGAACTGCTCAAAGTCGGGGAAACCTTGAATGGCAATCCCGAGCCAAGCCCGGATGTTTTCGGGAAGGTGTAGAGACTAGATGGGCAGCACCTTAACCTCTCGCGGGGAATGGTGAAGGGATAGTCCAGACCACGAACTCGCCTAGCGAGGCGGCGAAAGCCGAAGTGGTATGAAAATCCGCAGACCCTAACAGGTCGTGGGGGTTCAAGTCCCCCCGCCCGCACCACACGCATATGCTTTGGCCAGAATGGAACCATCCTGGCACCGGACTGGGCCGCTTCGGCCCGCTTAGTCCGACGCTTTAAGGCGTTTCTGCATACAAACGTATGCAGCGCTCTTCCCGCGAAGGCGGGTCGTAGTCAGAAGTTTGTTGCATTTTTCTGACATAAAGCTATACTGGGGGAGTCAGAAGTTTGTTGCATTTTTCTGACATGAGGCACCCCATGTCCACTCCTGCATCGAGCATTCCAGCCGCTATCCGGGATCGCATCTCCGCCCCGGCGCAGCCGCGCGTCTGGACCCCGGAGGACTTTGCCGACCTGGGGCCGCGCACCGCAGTCGATCAGGCCCTCCACCGCCTGGTCGCTTCCCGAAGCCTACGGCGGATTGCACGCGGCTTCTACGACACCCCCCAGGACAACCGGCTCACCGGAAAGCCCACCTACCCCAACCCGCGCGACGTGATCGACGCGCTGACTCGTAAGGGTAAGGTTCGGGTGGTGGTCGATGGCCTCACCGCCGCCAACGATCTTGGACTTACCGACGCCGTTCCGGCGCGTATCGGCGTGCTCACCGATGGCCGCTTGCGGCCCATCACCCTCGGCAACCTCACCCTCGACTTCCAGGCCGCCGCGCCCAGCCGCCTCTACTGGGCGGGCCGTCCTGCCATGCGTTTCGTGCAGGCGCTCCATTGGCTGCGCGACATGCTTCCGTCCGACGACGGAAGCCTCCGCAAACGCCTTGTCTCCATCCTCAGAGACCCCGATCATGGACAGGCCATTCAGGACGACTTGCGCAGCGGCCTGTCGGCGCTGCCGGAGTGGATGCGAGTGATCGTGCGCGACTTGCTCCAGCAAGCGAACGCTGGAGCGTCGCCAGCGGCAGAGAAGCGGAAGCCCTTGAGACGCGCGTCTGCACCGGCCCCTATCATCAAGAGTGCGAGGAGTTCGAGCAGCCGATGACCGAAGGTTTTCAAACCGTACTGGCCGCGAGCGACGAGGAGCGCCGCGACCTTTTTGTCGGCGCTGCCGACCGGCTCCGCACCAATGAGCAGAACATCGAAAAGGACTTCTGGGTTTGCTGGACGCTCGATGCGCTCTTCAATGAACTGGAGGCCGGTGGCCCACGCCTGCTCTTCAAGGGTGGAACCTCGCTCTCCAAAGGCTACGGCTTGATCGAACGCTTCTCCGAAGATATCGACATCACAGTTTTCCGAGAAGATATTGGACAGTCCGCAACCTTCGAGGAGTTGGAAGCTCTGAGCGGCAAGAAACGCAACGCCCGCTTAGAGGCCATCAAAGCTGCCTGCCAGACGTACATCCAAGGCCCGATGCTGGAGCGGTTGAGCGCGCTGCTACGGCAAACACTCCAGGCCGCAAACCTGAACACGAATCGCGCGCGCGCGGAACTAGATCCCGCTGACCCCGACGGCCAGAGTTTGCTTCTTTGGTATCCCACCTCAACCGTGGAAGGCAATGCGTACATCCGTCGTGCCATCAAGATCGAATCGGGCGCGAAATCCGCCCTCGACCCTCATACTCCCGTCGTCGTAAAGCCGTATATCTCGGACGATCTTCCAAACCTAAATTTGGCGGTTGGCAATGTGACCACAGTTGACCCTGGCCGTACCTTTTGGGACAAGGTTGTTATCCTGCATGGCTTGCGCCGCTGGTGGGACCATCGTGGCGAACTGAAGGGAGGCGGGCAGCGAGTCTCGCGCCACTACTACGATGTCTACCGGCTCCTGGCTTCGGAGATAGGCCGAAAGGCAACGGAAGATACAGAGATGGCCGAGGACTGCGTGCGCCACGCGCGAATGTTCTTCAACCGGCCCGATTTCGACCTGGCCTCCGCGGTTCCCGGCAGCTTCGCCCTGACTCCCCATGACGGGATGCTCGCCGATCTACGGCGGGACTATGAAGCTATGTCCGGCATGGTCTTCGGCCCGATACCCTCTGTGGACGCGGTGGTTGGAGCCATCGCAGAGTTGGAGCAGCGAATCAATCGGGGACATGCTGCGATTTAGACTTGGGCGCTTCGTGTATGTTGGGCCCGCTTGGACATCCTAATAATCTCGCCGGAGAATTCGTTGCTTTCGTTCTTGGAAGGCATATCATGGATCACAACGTGGATTCATTGATTTTGAAGGATTTAAGCGATATGCCTCCCTGTCGAATCGAGGACACGGAGGCAGGGGTGCGTTGTATTGCCGCAGTTTGCAAACCAGATGAGCCTCACAGGCTACCACGCTCGCTATTTTGCCCACGAACTGACGAAAAGGTCCAGTTCGGACAACGTGGACAAACTTGCGTCTGCGCTCTCTGACGCCCAAGTTGACCTCAATCCGCACCAAATAGAGGCTGCGCTCTTTGCGTTCCGCTCACCTCTATCGAGGGGTGCCATCCTCGCAGATGAAGTTGGTCTCCGCAAGACGATCGAAGCGGGAATCTTAATGGCTCAACATTGGGCCGAGAGGCGACGTGCCCTGCTCGTTATCTGTCCTGCAAACTACCGTAGCAGGACGGAGACTGTATGCGCTCGCTTAACCTATCGGAGACTTAGTTGACACACAGAGAAGCCTTCATCAAGGATCTGCCGAGAAGAACCTCAAGATTCGTCATTTGGTACGGACGAACGAGTACAGAAGAGTCTCACGAGCGCGACATGCTGCTAGGTCGTCTCGGTCTTCGAGAACTATCAGCTTTGCATGGCGTGCTAGGTGACAGTATCCAGGCTGATTTACGCGAAGAGGCAGCATTTTTTCTGAACTACACGGGGCTCGGCAAACTCTGTGCCGCAATTTGGCATGATCCTAATGTCCGGACAAGTGCTGCCAGGGAACTATTGGATCAAAGTGTTGCAACACTAGAACTGTCAGTTCGTGCTTCAAATTGCTTGAAACATGCCGGAATTCAGACAGTCGCCGATTTAGTGCGATGGTCACCCGACCAACTCTTAGAGTTGCCCCATGCAGGTCGGAAAACCCGCGATGAAATAATTGCCGCACTACTAAGCGCAGGCATCCCTTCACCTTCCTTAAGCGATCCATTTCTGACTGATTCCATAGAATCATCAGCCTCCATTCACGACTACGAGTTTCGTTTAGAAACACTTCTCTCGACAGCCGAAGCGGGATTCGACGAGTCTTTGAGGTCACGTCTGAAACTCATTGGTATACGCAGCCTGGCCGAACTCGCACAATTAGAGGCAAGTTTGGTTCAAACTACTGCCGACCTACAACCAACAGAATTAGCGGCCTTGGCAAATGGCCTCAGAAGTAGAGGGCTGCGATGGGGAATGAAACTTCCTTCGTGGCAGCAAGATCACTTCGCCGAGCTCGCGGATGCTTTTGCACCGGAGATCCTAGAGGCCATTCAAATTGATACGGCTACGCCCGTTTCTCCTGCTGAGCCAGTCGCCGTGGAGATCGCAAACTCACTCACCGAAGAATTGGAGATGCTACTTCCTAAAAGAACCGATCCACGCAACAGAATGATCGTACAAGCCTATTTTGGTCTAAGTGGTGATGTGCCTTTGACTCTTGAAGAAACGGCTCGCCGGTTTGAGCTAACGCGGGAAAGAGTGCGTCAAATTGCGAAACCATTTGATCAGGCTCTGGATGAGGTTGGCAAGCGACTTCCGTGGATAGAAGAGGCTTTAGCAATCATCAAATCTCTCTCTCCTTGTACGGCTGCAGAGGCAGAGGAAGCCCTCCAAGCTCGCGGAATTGTAAGTAGCCCTATCCGACTAGAAGGTTTGCTGAAGGTGGCAGAACGGGCAAGCATCCAACATTCGCTGATTCTGGATGGTCCGGGCCGACTACTCGTGGATCAAATGATGTTGGATACGATAAGGCAAGCAATCTCATTTGCTGCGCAAATGGTCTCACATTGGGGTATAGCCGACAGGGATGAGATTCTCGACCATGTCTCGTGTGATCCCTCCAGCCGCTTAGCAGAACTTATCTGGCAGGCTGCCCCTGAACTGGTTTGGCTAGATCGAGAAGCCAGATTTTTATGGATGCCGACAGGTAAAAATGCCATTGCCAACCGCTTAGTCAATATCTTGGGTGTTACGCCAGTCCTTGATCTGCACGATGCCTACCAGGGCATATTCCGCGACGGTCGTGTGTCTCGTGACCGGTTGCCGGTTGAGCTGCTTCCGGCATTTTGCAATCAATATCAATGGTGCGTGGTCACGGAAGGAAAAGTAACGGCGAACGCTAATCTCCCCCGAACTGACCAATCTTCGCACGACGATATTATCGTTGGGTTTCTTCGCGAGAGTTCAGGAATAGGCTGGCGGGATGACCTGTGGCATCGCGCTCAACAGGTTGGGGTTAGCAAACCAAGTTTCGATCGACTCCTATCGGACAGCAATGTGCTGGTACGTCATGGCGGAAGCCTTTACGGAATCATTGGCACAAAAGCTCCGAATCCTTCCGAAGTTGCCTCTATAGGCCAGGATACCGCGCGCGATTTCCCCGAACCAGAGACGGAGACGGCACCTCATGGCGGATCTGGCGTGCTGGAAGAGTGTGATCCACTATCACCGCAGTTTCCTTTCAATGTATTGGCTCGTGTCAGTGCGAGAGCAAGTTCCTTTGAAGGTCTGTGGTCTCTTGCGGAACTGAATTTGTCGGCGCCCGATCGCAGAGTCCTACGTTCATGGGGTGAGCACGGCAAGTGGGATATCCGTCGAGACAGTCGAAAAGAGATAACTTTAGGTGGCGTGAAAATAAGTGGACGCCACGCGATTAGTCTGACGTTTTTGCTCTTTTGCAGCGAAGTAGCCAGAGATGAGGCGATTGAGGGAGAGGTGTGGCCAGCGATTTCAACCGCATTGGGAGAGCCCTTACGAAAGACTCTATTTGCGCAACCTTCGGTTCCGAAGCCTGTGCTCAGAGATTCCACAGAAGAGGTGTGCCGAAATCTTCGGTTGCGCCATGTATTCGGGAGAGAAGGCGAGCAATCGTGGATGAGAACGGTTTTCCTGCAATTTGGGTTTACCCGCAGGGGGATGAAGAGTCTTGATCGCTGGCTGAGCGCCCGTGAGTATGTTCCCGTTGCCGTCGAGGACCTGCTCGATGCATCGCGTGGGTTGCAGTCTCGGTCATTCACTTCAATGTGGCAAACACTTCTCGACGTGCGCTGGCGCACGATAGACACCTCTAAAGCGGACGCGCAATTGGAGGGAAATCCGTGGATTTTGCCAGAGTGCCGACCGGCCCTGCTGAACTACGCATTGACACGTCGTCAGCGAGAAAGCTATGAAACTGATAGCGATCCAGAGGTGGGATACCGATTGCTTCTGGATAAGACAATGCTTCTGGGAAATGAACCATCATTCCAGTTCCATTTGAACCCTGCTCCACCTGCCTGGTGTGACGGAGAACGATTCACCTTAGAGGTCGGACAGCGCCGGCTACCGATTTCCCGGAAAGAAAACTCCTGGCAGTTCGATCAGGCGCCTACTCTCATCATTCCGATGGATGAGCCGAGTGTAGAGCTAGATCTGACTCAGCGTCGCGTTTCGGTGATGCAAGAAAAACTGCGCATTAATTTGGAGCCGACTGAGGATTTCGCATTTTACGACCTCAAATCTGGAATCGAGTTCACGCCCGACGAACAATCAAGCAGAACCTCCAGAGCGACTGCGATTCTCTGTAAATCGGAAATGACTGTTAATCCAGAACCGTCTGAATTCATCGTGGTATTCGGAGGTCGTTGGAGGCTGATGTTTTTCAGACACGGCTTGCCACAAAATCTCGTTCTCTCGAATCATAAAGATGTCCAGTGGAACATCACTGACATTAAGAGTGCGGTGAAGGCGGACTCAGATTCGAATATTAAGGTCAGTATCGGCAGCGGATGGTGGGGTAAAGAGGTACAGCTTCGCGTTATTTTCCAGGCAAAGAGCGGTCTCACTGCCCGTAACCTAATCGTTGCAGATCAGAATGTAGAGCTTGTATCAGCTCGGCCAAACGAGTTTTCTGGCAGAGTCCAGCTAACCCCGGAATTGGAGAGTCGGAAATCTGCTTACTTGTTTTGCGAAAGCGCCGGGTGGATTAGCCGTCTTTCAGTTGCCATAGACCCGCCACCGTCCGCCGGAGTCGCGATGGAGAGTGAAAATGGCTGGACCGTATTGGATGGAACTATGGACATGGACCTTCGAATGTTGCATGGACGAAGGCTTAAAGTTCGGCCGCCGCTTCATGACGGCGCGAGAAGGGATTTTCGCGAATGGGCGCTATTGGAAGGTGAACGTCTGGTCGCGCGGCCGCGACAGAACAGCGAAGAACTTCGAGGCTTAGAGGCACTTGGTGAGCCGCTATCGCTCGCATACGGGCCATACAACAATCAAGAGCGTTGGTATCAGTTGGCACGCTCAGTTGTAGACGCCGGTAGTATTTATGGGTTGTCGAATCTGGGAAGTCAGAACTGGAAAATTAGTTTGGGCCCATTCATAGGCCTGGGCTGTGATCACGCGTTGTGGAGTTGGGGGCTTCGAGACAAATCACCGCAAAGGCTCGAAAATGCCCAGTGGAGAGAGGTCGATGGGGGCATCGAATGCACCCCATCATCAAACGAGACTATGGGGTTCGCCTTGTCCTATCAAGGAGTATTGATAGGGTCGAAGTGGGTCGATGGATCATGGGACAGCATTCGTCAATGCGTCCAAAATTCCTCCGACTGGAGGCGAAGTGCCGCTTGGCTACGTTGGTGGCGCGCGCCCGTTAAGCACTTCGAACTCTTCGGCGAGATAGAAAAACGCGTACGTCAAGAGCCTGTTCCCACAATTTGCGGCTGGCTTTTGGATGAACCGGACAATGAGAGTGCAAAACAATCCGATGGGCAGGAAGAGCCTTGGCAGTTGATGACTCGTTCTTTCCTGTGGGGGTGGCAACCTAATTCAATTCAGTCGGTGGAGATCTTGAAGCAATTCGACTTGTGGACCGGAGATGCTGGCTCAGATATGAAATGCGATAACTACGAGGTGTTGCTATCAACGAATCCGATGCTGCTGGTGCAGGTAGCGAAGAGCGGAGCTGACCGACTATATGAGGGGGCCCCGAAGCGAGACCTTGCAGCACTGTTGCGGTGCCTCAGAAACCGCATATTGGAGCCGCAACCCGGAGAACAGTGGGAGGACGCCTATCATAGAGCTTGCTTGGCCGCATCAGCGGATTTGAACGTCGATGAGCAGTTTCT
>Ga0210387_10003839_pt1 | contig 11534 bp, 11 predicted proteins | sample IncBWC7OmetaG_FD_160108 | JGI IMG/M metagenome (GOLD analysis project Ga0210387, IMG submission 160108) | Forest soil microbial communities from Barre Woods Harvard Forest LTER site, Petersham, Massachusetts, United States - Inc-BW-C-7-O ... | reverse complement strand
GGCGGGGTGTTGGCCGGAAAACTGAATTCGGCGAGCGAAGCTGTTACCGTGATCGCTGAACTGCCCGATGCCGCCATGCAGCCGGCCGAGGCGGCGGCCATCGGCTCGGGCGTCCGCCTGCGAGTCTATAAATTCGATCGCTACAAGACCAAGAAGAAGGATGGCGAAGAGAAGGCGCTACGCACTGACGTCTCGATCGCGGTCGAGGACGTGGCGGCGTCGAAGAAGGCCTTTGCGCCGGACGCCGGTGTCGTTGACGGCGTCATTCTCGCGCGCGAGCTCGTCAATGAGCCGCCGAACGTCCTTTATCCCGAGGAGTTTGCCCGCCGCGCCGCTCAACTGGAGAAACTCGGGGTCGTGGTCGAGATTCTTGACGTCAAGGCGATGACCAAGCTCGGCATGGGCGCATTGCTCGGCGTAGGCCAGGGGTCGGCCCGCCCCAGTCGGACGGTGATCATGCGCTGGAACGGCGCCAAGAAGGGCGATGCTCCGGTCGCCTTCGTCGGCAAGGGCGTCTGCTTCGATACCGGCGGCATCTCGATCAAGAGTGCGGGCGGTATGGAGGACATGAAGGGCGACATGGGGGGAGCCGCCTGCGTCGTCGGATTGATGCACGCGCTTGCCGCGCGGAAAGCGAAAGTGAATGCGGTCGGCGCCATCGGTCTTGTCGAGAACATGCCCGACGGCAACGCCCAGCGCCCCGGCGACATCGTCACCTCGATGTCCGGCCAGACCATCGAAATCATCAATACCGACGCGGAAGGCCGCCTCGTGCTCGCCGACGTGCTTTGGTACGTGGCCAAGAAATTCAAGCCGAAATTCATGGTGGATCTGGCAACATTGACCGGTGCGATCATGGTCGCGCTCGGCACCGAGAATGCCGGCCTGTTCTCCAATAATGACGAGCTTGCCGAGCGCCTCACCAAGGTCGGGCAGGAGACCGGCGAAAAGGTCTGGCGCATGCCGCTTTCGGCCGAATATGACAAGCTGATCGATTCGCAATTCGCCGACATGAAAAACACCGGCGGCCGTCACGGCGGCTCGGTGACGGCAGCCCAATTTCTGCAGCGCTTTGTCGACAACACGCCATGGGCGCATCTCGACATCGCCGGCACCGCGATGGGCGCGCCGAAGACCGAGATCAACCATAGCTGGGGCTCGGGTTTTGGCGTGCGGCTGTTGGAGCGGCTGGTGTCCGAATATTACGAGAAGTGACCGGGCGAAACGCCCTAAGAAGATGACCTGAGAAGATGACTGAGGTCCTGTTCTACCATCTGCAGAACATGACGGTGGAGAACGTGCTGCCGCCGCTGCTCGAGAAGTCGCTCGAGCGCGGCTGGCGCGTGATCGTGCAGTCGACGTCCGAGGAGCGGGCCGATGCGCTGGATGCGCATTTATGGACCTATCGCGACGATTCGTTTCTGCCCCATGCCACCTGGCGGACAGGCGATGCGGCGGACCAGCCGGTCCTGCTGGCAGTGACGGAGACCAATCCGAACCAGGCCAATGTCCGCTTCCTGATCGACAACGCCGCGTTGCCCGCAGATTCGCAGTCCTATGAGCGGGTGGTGCTGCTCTTCAACGGCGACGATGCCGAGGCGCTCGCCCAGGCGCGCGGGGCCTGGGCCGACTGCAAATCCCGCGGATTCGCGGTGACCTATTGGCAGGCCGACGAACAGGGCCGCTGGCGGCGGCGCGATTAGCGGCCCTCGAGGCCGCTTGGTCTTTGCTTGGGCGTCTTCATTTTGGCGCCTTCTTGATGAGTTCTTTGGGAAATTCTTGGGAATTAATGATATTCTGCGGTATCGTTCCGCAGGGCTGCCTTCAGCCACGGTGACGCCGCAAAGTGATGGTCGGACAGACCTTTAGGGGCTGGGACGGGGAACTTAGTTTATCGTGCGAGGCGACAACCAACATTTTTGGCGGCTCTCGATGCTGCTCGCGCTGGCCCCTGTCATGGCGGCCTGTTCGAGCTCGTCCGACATCTTTACCAGGGATGCGGACTGGTTCCAGCGTGCCGGCCGCCTCAGCATCAGCAACGTATCGATCAGCGCGCCGCCCTTGAGTCCGAACTCGCCGGTCGCCGCTCAGGACCTCGTCAGCGCCGAGGGCTATTGTGCAGGCATGCCGCAGCCGGGCGGCCCGGATGGTGCGCAGGCTCTGGCCGACGGTCCGGCCGGTGCGCCGGCCCCGGCTGGCGGTTCGGTGGCGCTCGGCCACACCGAATGCGACGTGGTGCGCGGTATCGGAGCGCCTGAAAATGTCAATTTATCGGGCAATGCGCGCGGCGAACGCCAGACCGTGATTACCTGGCTGCATGGTCCGCGCGCCGGCATCTATACCTTCACCGCTGGCCGGCTGAGCTCGATCGATGCGGCGCCGCAACAGGAGGCGCCGGTCAAGCCTGTAAAGCCTAAGAAGAAAGCGGCGAAAGCTGCGACCTGATCGGGCTTTGGTCGCTGCGCGAGGCGCGTCCGGAAGCGCCGTTCAAGACAAGATCGCAACCACCGCGGCCGTGATCAGCGGAATCGGCGCGAGGCTCGCGATCGTCACAATGATGATCTCGTGTTTGGTCTGCCGATCCATTCCACTCTCCCGCCGGTTGTGCGCCAGCCGGGAGGACAACAATTTTTGAGCGTGGTGGTTCCCCGGGAATTTCGGCAATAGGTTCAAACGCGCGAAATCCGCAAGAAATCCGCAAGGGGAAGGCGGCTCGGCGCGCGGCAAAGGCCGGGCGTCCTGGCTGAGCATTTGGCTAAAGTGTATCGATGCGACGAAATGGAGCCGCGTTCGGTTCTTGACACATTAGCCCAAGGTTGGTTGGACGGTTGGGCGAGCCGTTGCGATAATGAGAAAATGACTTGGGAGGCGCTGGCGTGCAGAATCTTCTCCAGAAAAAGGATTTTTACGCCGGGCTGTTCATGGTCCTGCTCGGCGCCGGCGTCACCCTGAATTCGACGACCTACAAGCTCGGCACCTTCATGCATATGGGCCCGGGCATGTTTCCCTTCATGCTCGGCATCATCATGATGTTCGTTGGCGCCCTGATCTTCATCACGGGCGTGGCGACGCCCCTTGAAGCGGGCGAGAAGATCCTTCCCGACAGCATGGAATGGCGGGGCTGGGCCTGCATCCTGGCCGGTCCGCTGATGTTCATCCTGTTCGGCGTTTATTTCGGCATGGCCGCCGCCACCTTCATGTGCGTCTTCGTGGCGGCGCTCGGCGACAAGACCGCGACCATCAAAAACTCAGCGATCCTGGCCGCTGGCATCACAGTCGGCGGCTGCTTCCTCTTCTCCTACGTGCTGAAAGTGCCGTTTCCGCTGTTTCGTTGGGGTTTCTAGATGTTCGCGAGCGCTCTCACTGACCTTTGGTACGGCTTCGGCGTCGCTTTCGAGCCGCAGAACATCATGTGGTGCTTTGTCGGCGTACTGGTCGGCAACATGGTTGGCGTTTTGCCGGGCATGGGGCCGCTCGCCACCATCTCGGTGCTGCTGCCGCTGACCTTCGGCATCAAGCCGGTGGGCGCGATCCTGATGCTCTCAGGGGTGTTCTATGGCGCGCAATATGGCGGCGCTATCTGCTCGATCCTGCTCAACCTGCCATGCCATCCACCGCATGCGGTGACATGTCTTGACGGCTTTCCGCTCACCAAACAGGGGCGAGGCGGTGCGGCGCTCGGCATCACCGTGCTTTCCTCTTTCGTCGGTGCTTCCTGGGGCATCACCGAGATGATCTTCCTGGCGCCGGTGCTGGTCAGAATCGCGCTGGAATTCGGCCCGACTGAAATCTGCTCGCTGATGCTGCTCGGCCTGCTCGCAGGCTCGACGCTGGCGCGTGGCTCGCCGCTCAAGGGCATCGCCATGACCTGCCTCGGCCTTTTGCTCGGCATCGTCGGCACCGACATCGAAACCGGAACGGCACGCTTCACCTTCGGCATCCAGAGTCTGTTTGACGGCGTCGAGCTCGTCGGTCTCGCGCTTGGGCTGTTCGGCATTGCCGAGTTCATGAAGAGCGTGAACCAGTACTCCGACATCAACACACGCTACTCCAATGTCGGGCTTCGGGACCTGCGTCCCACGCGAGACGAACTGCGCCGCGCGATCCCGGCGATGTTCCGCGGCACGATCGTCGGCAGCCTGTGTTCGCTGATTCCCGGAACGGGCCCGACGATCGCCTCGTTCATCGCCTACGCAGCCGAGAAGAAGTTTTCCAAGACGCCGGAGAAATTCGGCACCGGCATGATCGAGGGCGTGGCTAGTCCGGAAGCTTCGACGCACTCCTCGGTGCAGGGCGATTTCATCCCGACCATGAGCCTCGGCATCCCCGGCGACGCGGTCATGGCGTTGATCCTTGGCGCCTTGATGATCCAGGGCATCGTGCCCGGACCTCAACTCATCAAGGAGCATCCGGATATTTTCTGGGGCCTGATCGCTAGCTTCTGGATCGGCAACATCATGCTGGTCGTGCTCAACGTGCCGCTGATCGGGCTGTGGGTGAAGCTCCTGATGATTCCCTACAAGTATCTCTATCCGAGCGCGCTGTTCTTTGTTGCGATCGGAGTCTATTCGACCAACAACGACATGTTCCAGGTCGGAGAGACCGTGGTGATCGGGCTTGTCGGCTATCTCCTGCTGCTGCTCGACTTCCATCCGGCCTCGATCCTGCTTGGATTCGTGCTCGGGCCCCGGCTTGAGGAAAACTTCCGCCGCTCGATGCTGATATCGCGCGGCGACGTCCTGGTGTTCCTCGAACGTCCGATCAGCGCGTTCTTCCTGTTCCTGTGCGCCGTCCTGCTGCTCGCGCAAATCTACGTGCGGCTGCGCAAGCCGAAGGCGCTGGCGGCACTGGCGCTGGCGGAAAGCGCGACGGGGGCGGCCAAGGCGCCCGCGGAGTAGCACCGGCGAATTGATCCCATCAACTGATCCGACGGCATCACGCTCGCGTTACCGCGCGGCGCGTGATGGCGTTGCCGTGATTCAGTCGCCGCCTGCCGCTGTCGCGTCCATGTCAAAATTGCACAGCAGCTCCGGCAATCTCCGTTCTGGATTGCAGCGGTCACGCTGACTAGGTTCGCGCCCAACAACAGATAAGGTGAGGAACCATGTCCGGACCACAACTTGCGACGCCGGAACTTGCAACGCCGCGTCTCAAAACCATTCAGCGTGTCGCGCTGGGGCTTCTTGTCGTTGCAGGTGTCGTCAACTACATCGACCGCGCCACGCTTGCCGTCGCCAATCCGCTGATCCGGGAAGAGCTTGGTCTGTCGATCGCGGACATGGGTTACCTGCTCTCCGCATTTCTCTGGGCCTATGCCTTCGCGCAATTGCCGACCGGGGCCATGGTGGACCGGCTCGGACCGCGCATCCTCCTGACGATGGGGCTCACGCTCTGGTCGCTCGCGCAATTGCTCGGCGGCCTGGTGCGAAATTTCGGCGAGTTCTTCGGTGCACGCGTGCTGCTCGGCCTCGGCGAGGCGCCGCAATTTCCGACCGGCGCGCGGGTGGTGCGGGACTGGTTCAATCAGCGCGACCGGGGCCTTGCCACCGGCATCTTCAACTGCGCCTCCTCGCTCGGCACCGCGATCGCCGTGCCGCTGTTGACCTATCTCATGCTCTCCTTCGGCTGGCGCGGCATGTTCGTGATCATGGGCGTGGCCGGTCTCATCGTCGCGGCATTCTGGTGCGTGATCTATCGCAATCCCGGCGAGGTCGCGCTGACGGCGCAGGAAAACACCTATCGCACCCAGGGCGATCCGCCGGGCCAGCGCACCAAGGTGACCTTTGCCGAATGGAAGCTGCTGTTCCGCTTCCGCACCACCTGGGGCATGATTTTCGGCTATTTCGGCTGCATCTATCTCACCTGGATCTACACCGCCTGGCTGCCCGGCTATCTCGAGATCGAGCGGCACATGAGCGTGAAGTACACGGGATGGGCGGCGGCCGTGCCGTTCGCCTGCGGTGTCGTCGGCGGCGTGGTCGGTGGCTACATCGCTGACATCCTGGTGCGCAATGGCGTCGAGCCGCTGCGAAGCCGGCGCTATCCGGCAGCACTCGCGCTACTGGGAACAGCGGCCTGCACGGTGGCCGCAGCCTATGTCAGCAGCAACGCGCTCGCGATCGCCTTCATCTCGGTCTCGCTGTTTCTGTTGTATGTGACGAGCACCTGCGCCTGGGCGCTGAGCTCGGTCGCGGTGCCGACCAATTGCACGGCATCGATCGGCGCAGTGCAGAATTTCGGCGGCTATCTCGGTGGTGCGCTGGCGCCTACCGTGACCGGCCTGATCGTTCAGCACAGGGGCTCCTTCGTGCCCGCGCTGGTCGTTGGCGCCCTGATCGGCGTCGTCTCCGCCGGATCCTATCTCTTCATCGTCGACCAGCCGCTCACGGCGGCCGATATGGACGGGATTGCTCCTGCCGGCTCGCTGCCGGTCAGCTCGAAATAGTGCATGATCCGGAAAAGTGTGGAGCGGTTTTCCGAAAAGATCATGCACAAATAAAAACTAAAGCGCGATGATGATTCGCGCTTTAGCGGCGGGCAGAGCGGTCGCGCGAAAAAAACGCTTACGAGGATCTGGCGAGCTTGGCGCGTTTCGCCGGGGCATGATCGTCGTGTGCAGCGACACCACGACGTGCCCTCGCGGCCGCCTGCCGCACCTTCGGGTTGTGGCTGGCATATTCCTGGCCGTCGATCGGGCCGACGTGCGGCGGATCGTGATCGAGATAGGGGCGGCCGATGCCGAACTCGGCGCCATGTTTATCGATCCAACCCCAGAAGATTTCGGTCGAGGCCTGCCGCAGCGCGCGCGTAGCGCCATTAGTGCTCACGACGTCAGCCGCGAGCCCGTGGCCATAACCGCCGCGCGAGCTGCCGCCATGGTAGGACCGGTCGTTGGCCGCCTTCAGGCCGCTTGCAATCGACTGGCGATAGTCGTCGCGGAATGCGCTGGTGATGCCGGGAGACAGGCCGGCTTGCTCCGCCGCATGCAGCATGCGGAACAGCCGAAGCTTGAAATCCCGGTCCACGCCGCCGATCACGTAATCCATCACGGGCATGCCGACGTGGTCGGCGGCCTTCGGGTCCTTCCAGGAGAAATCCTCGTCTTTCACCGACGAAACCGTCCTGGTGACTGTCACGAGCTTGCCCTTGCGCTTGACCGTTACTTGTCGCTGCTCTTGCTCCTTGGCAGTGTCTTCCTTGGGCGTGCGCTGGTAGAGCGCCCACAGATAACGATCGACGCAGGCATCCACGTTATAGCATTCATCGAGAACCGCGACCGTATCGACCGGTGACTTGCCGTCCTGCTTGGCGTTGCTCGTATCCGATGCGGCTGCGCCGGCTGGCACCGCTTCCGTCGCGACTTGCGCAGCCAGCGTTTCCGGCGGCAGCACATCCGCGGGATCACCCAGCGAAGCCGTGACGGTCGGCTTGTCGGTCTCATGCGTGGGCGGCGTCTGCTCGTGTTCAGTCGGCGCTGCCTGAGCGGCAGCTTCCGTGGTGGGCTCCAAGCCTGCCTCGGCAACGGCTGCGCTTGATGTCGCGGCATTGGCACTGGCAGGCGTGACTTCAGCGTTGGCCGTTGCGACATCGGCCTTGGCGGGAGCGGTGTTGCCCAAAGCTGCGTAGTTGGAGGTGACCGGCTGCGGCTGCGGTTGGCGGGCGGCCCGGACGTCGGCGGCAAGAGCCGGCGCGATGCGGTTCACAACTGGCGCTGCTTTTGACGCTGCCTTTGTATACTCCACATCGGCTGCACCGAGCGCCAGGCACGCGAGCACCGAAGCTGGTAGGACGGTCTCTCGGCACAATTCTGCCAGTGTAGCCAGTCGCGGATTCATGATCCCAGACTCCAAAGGCCCCAGCCGAGACATCTAACACGAGCGCGCAAGTGACTCGGATGAAATTTTGGAGTCACGCTATGGACGCGCAATGGCGAAACTGCCCGGCAATGGCCTTTTCTAAAGCCAGTGTTGCCTGAATGCAACGTGACGCAAGCTGCCAAAAGTGCAGTTTTGCACAAAATGCGCAGTAATATTGGCGATGCGGTTCCCGTTATACGCGCAAGAAAGATTGGCCGCGCCCCGTAAGGCCACCGTAAGCCGACCATGCTAGATCGTCGGCGTCTGCGGCGTTTCACGTTCGGCGTCGCCGGCACACACACCCAAGAACAACCTTGAGCCGCCCCGGCCAAAAGCCGGGGCGGTTTTTTGCGCTAAGCACAGGAGCGAGGCAGGAGCTCGGTCGGGTAGTTTCTCGCCGCGATGCTCCCTCACGATTTTGTTGGGGTACTAGTCCGGCCAGTTCGCATCGTGGCGCCTCTTCGCTTCTCGTTGCGTTTGACCCGGCGGTGTCCCATTTTGCTTTGAAGCGCATAGTAACAAGCGCCAGTGCCGGCTCACAGCGGAACTCCCATGGACCGCATCGATGCGATGAAAGTGTTTGTTTCGGCCGTGGAGGAGGGCAGCCTCGCAGGCGCGGGCAGGCGGCTCGGGCGATCGCCGGCTGCGGTGAGCCGGGCGATTGCCTTTCTCGAGGCGCATGTCGGGACCGAGCTGTTGCATCGGACGACGCGCGCCTTGAAGCTCAGCGAACCGGGTGAGCGCTATGTGGCCGCCTGCCGGCGCGTGCTGGCCGAACTCGAAGAAGCTGACATCGCAGCCGGCGGCGAACGAGCCGCGCCGCGCGGAACGTTGACGCTCACCGCGCCCATGATCACCGGGGAAGACGTGGTGCGACCGGTGGTCGATGCCTTCATGAACGAATATCCGACGGTGTCGGTCCGGCTGCTCATGTTCGACCGGCAGGTGAATCTGATCGACGAAGGCATCGACGTCGCGCTGCGGATCGCGCATCTGGCGGATTCGAACGCCATTGCGATCCGTCTCGGCGAGGTCCGGCGCGTGGTCGCGGCATCGCCCGCGTATCTTTCCCGGCATCCGGTCATCAACGAGCCGGCTGATCTGGCAAAGCACCAGATCGTCTCAATGACGCATTTCGGCCAGGACTCCTGGAGTTTTCCGCCGCTGAAGAACTCCTCGGTGCTGAGGACCGTGCAGTTCACACCGAGGCTCACCGTCAATACCGTTCGCGCCGCGGTGGCCTCGGCGGCGGAAGGCAACGGCGTCACCAGGCTGTTCTCCTATCACATCGCCGATCAAATCCGGGACGGTCGGCTGCAAATCCTGCTCGACAAGGACGAGCATCCGCCTTTGCCGGTGCATCTGCTTGCTCCACCGGGGCGGCTTTCCGTGCCCAAGGTGCGCGCCTTTGTCGATTTCGCCGTGCCGCGGCTTAAGCGCTATTTCGAGCATTTGTCGCGCGATGCCAAGGACAGCGGCAACAAGGGCGGCGCGGATAAGGGCGGCGCCGCGCCCATTCGTTCGCGGCGCGGAAGAGTGTCTGCCGAATAGCGCGTATTCGCTCCAGTCCGCAGTCTGTCTACCTTCCATGACATCACGAGGCGGCGGTGGTCGCCGTCTCAACAGAGATCATGGAGGCCCATCATGGGCGCACAGCAGAAAGTCGCAATCATCACGGGCGCGTCGCAAGGTATTGGCGAAGCGCTGGTCAAGGCGTATCGCGATCGCAATTTGCGCGTGGTCGCAAGCTCACGCTCGATCAAGCCGTCGTCCGATCCGGACGTCCTCGCAGTCGCCGGCGACATCGCCGATCCCAAGACTGCCGAGCGCGTCGTCTCGCAAGCGATCGAGCGCTTCGGCCGCGTCGACAGCCTCGTCAACAATGCCGGCATCTTCATCGCCAAGCCCTTCACCGACTATACGGATGAAGACTATGCGAGGATGCTGAGCACCAACCTCAACGGCTTTTTTTATATCACGCAGCGTGCGGCGAAGGAGATGCTGAAGCAGGGGTCGGGTCACATCGTGCAGATCACGACCAGTCTTGTCGATCACGCCAGCAGCAGCGTGCCGTCGGTGCTTGCGTCGCTGACCAAGGGCGGATTGAGCGCGGCAACGAAGTCTCTGGCGATCGAATTCGCGAAGAAGGGTGTTCGCGTCAACGCGGTGGCGCCCGGCGTGATCAAGACGCCGATGCATAAGCCGGAAACCTATGAATTCCTGGCCAATCTGCATCCGGTCGGCCGCATGGGTGAGATCCGCGATATCGTCGATGCCGTGCTCTACCTCGAAGGCGCGGCCTTCGTCACCGGCGAGACGCTGCATGTCGACGGCGGACAGAGCGCCGGCCGCTAGGAAGGGAGTGTCACATGCCGATCGTCACCATTCAGGTCACGCGCGAGGGTACGAGGCCTGGCGCCGTTTCCGTCACGCCCGGGCAGAAGGCGGCCCTAATCAAGGGTGCAAGCGAGTTACTCCTCGACGTCCTGGGCAAGCCGCTCGAAGCGACCTTCGTGGTCATCGAGGAAGTCGAGATGGAGAATTGGGGCTGGGGCGGCCTGCCGGTCGCCGAATATCGGAAGAAGCTCGCCAAGAAACTCGAGAAGCCGGCAGCGGGCGGTTAGCGCTCGCCGTTTGAGCCTGTCTTCAACAAGAAGCCGCTCCTTCGGGGCGGCTTTTTGAAACTGGAACGTGGCTCGGCGCCCATGCGGTGCAATCCCCGGAACCAAGAGCAGCTGACTGGGGTTTTGCAGGGTAGCTGAACCGCCCACGGGCCCGCGCGGATACGTCGCGTGCCCAAGGCGGGGCAACGCTTTGAGCTTTTTGTCGCCGTGTGGTGGAATTTATCCAGCCAGCAATCGGAAGTTCTGATGTCTGCTTCCGCGCCGATCACCGCCGACCGGCCGCGCCTTGTTCCCGGGAGGGAGTGCGGCAGCTGTTCGATGTGCTGCAAGGTCTACAACATCGCGGAGATCAAGAAGCCCGCAGGCAAATGGTGTTCGCATTGCAAGCCCGGCAAGGGCTGCGTGATTCACAACGCGCTTCCGCATCAGTGCGCCGAGTTCAATTGTCTATGGCGGCTCGAAGAGCAGCTGCCGCCGCATTGGAAGCCGGATCAGGCCAAGATGGTGGTCGCCATCCATCCAGTGAGCGGCTACGTCATGGTGCAGGTCGACCACAGCACGCCTTCCGCGTGGCGCCGGCAGCCTTATTACGATCAGCTGCGGCTTTGGGCAAAGCGGAATCTGCATCTCGGCATATACGTCCTGGTCTGCATCAACCTCGATGCAACCCTGGTCTTGCCCGACCAGGACATCCCGCTCGGCCCATTGATGGAGACCGACAGAATTGCCGTGCGCAAGGCCGGCAACGGTTACGAGGCCAGGGTCGTTCGCGGCGGCCACTGATCTAAGCTGGCTGCGCGACTATACCGAGGCTCGCCTCACCCCGCCGCTTCATCGAGCTGTGCGCTCGCTTCCAGCCATTCCTCCTCGGCGCGCTCGAGCGCGCTTGCCGCGTTGGCGCGGGCCTGGGTGAGCTGGGCGGCCTGTTTGGGATCGCGGGTGAAGATGTCGGGCAGCGCCAAGGCGGTGTCGATCTTGGCGATGATGCCGTTGATGCGTTCGATCTCGGCCTCGGCCTCGGCGATTCTTTGCTTCGGCGGTTTTTTCCGCTCGG
>Ga0210387_10003837_pt1 | contig 11538 bp, 9 predicted proteins | sample IncBWC7OmetaG_FD_160108 | JGI IMG/M metagenome (GOLD analysis project Ga0210387, IMG submission 160108) | Forest soil microbial communities from Barre Woods Harvard Forest LTER site, Petersham, Massachusetts, United States - Inc-BW-C-7-O ... | reverse complement strand
TCGTACAACAGGTTCTAACGTCAGCGATCAGGGGAGTCATCGTCGTCATGTTCAAATCGATCGTGGTGGGTACCGACGGCTCCGGCACCGCCGGCGAGGCTGTGCGTCAAGCCGTGGATCTGGCTCGCACCGTGGGCGCGAAGCTCGAACTCGTCAGCGCCTACGAGCCGGTTCCCGCTCAGCGCCTGCGCGAGGAACGCCGCGATGCGCCCGAGGATCTGCAATGGGCGATCACTCCGCGCGAGGACGTCGACGCGACGCTGGAGGCTGCCGCCACGATCGCCCGCGAGGCCGGTGTGGACGTGACCGTCTACCCACGCCAGGGCGATCCCGCCGACGCGATTCTCGACGTCGCCGAGGAGCGCGGCGCCGATCTGATCGTCGTCGGCAACAAGGGCATGACCGGGGCCAAGCGCTTTCTGCTGGGCTCGGTGCCCAACAAGGTCTCTCACCACGCACCCTGCTCGGTGCTGATCATCCGCACCACCTGAGCGAGCCATCTCGCCTCCGTCAGCGGCGCGCGAGCGAGCCCTGTATTAGCTCGGCCGCCTTTTGCGGCTCCAGGCTCACGTCCAAGCCGGCTATCCGCGGCCGCAGCGTCTGCGGCAGCAACATGCCGACGATTCGCGCGCGCCGACCGACGGTGACGACCGCGTCGATCGTGCGCAGCTGAGTCTCGATCTCGAGCGCACGGATGGCGCCCAGCGGCGACAGGCGCTCCAGGGGCTGCAGCGGGACACCCGCGCCCACCCGCGGGAGGTCATCCCGCTCGGCATCGCCCTGCGCCGCCGTCTCGACACGTGCGCGCGGCTCCCACGCTTGGGCGCCGCCAACGGGGGAGACGAGCGTCACGTCGAGTCCCTCGGCTCGCAGCCCGTCGAGCCAACGCTCGGCCACTCGTCTGGGCGCGCCGTCGGCGCTCAAAGCCACGACCTTCGGCGGTCCTACGGGACGACGCCCGAAGTGTCCCTCGCGAGTGAGCTTCCGCTCTTCTCCCTCTGTGCCCGCCTCGCCTCGCCGCCCACGCTTGATGCTCAAGATCCACACCAGCGCATCGGTGCCGGCGTCGAGTGAGATCTTCAGCATCCCCCGCCAACCGTCGCGCCAGCCGCCGTCCACCAACGTCCGGTAGGCGAGCTTGGCGGCCGGTCGCAGGGCGACCCCGACCAGTGCCGCGCGGAGCGTCGCGGGTCGGTCGACGTGCAGACTCTCCAGGCGCGCGTAACGCAGGGTGTCGACGAGCGCCTCGTTCAGCGTCCCGGCCAGTTCGTGCTCGAGGTCGCCGTCGAGCACGAACGGACGCTCGTGCGGTTCGACGCCCTCGTGCACCGCGCGCGTCTCGTCGTGACGGTAGGCCCCGCGCCGGAAGATGCGCGAGCGATACGCCGGATACTTTGCCGACGGTCCGAGCAGGCCTCCCAGGAAGCGGTTGCGCAGCGCGCACACCGCCATCGACTCCTCGGCCCGGGGCGAGCGCTCGACGAGCGCCTGGATGCTTCTGCGCAGCGCCGGCGAGACACGCTCGTCGGCGTCGAGCTCGAGGACCCAATCGCCGCCGGCGGCATCGAGCGCGACGTTGCGCTGAGCGGCGAACCCGGGCCAGTGGTTCTCGATCACGAGCGCGCCGGCGGCCCTGGCGATCTCGACCGTCTTGTCTGAGGATCCTCCGTCCACGACGATCGTCTCATCGCAGAAGGCGACGCTCTCGAGTGCGGCGCTGATGTGCTCCTGCTCGTCCTGCACGATCAGGCACGCCGAGATCCGCTCGGGGGGCATTCAGCGGATAGTATGACGGCGGCGTGAGCCAGGGCCGGATCGTTTCAATCCAGACGACGAACGAGCGTGGGGGGGCGGAGTACGCCAACGTCGATCTGCTCGACGCGCTCGTCGCACGCGGTCACGAGGCGGTGCTGCTGACGAACTTCCCGGATCTCGCCGACGGCACGAGCGTCCGCGTCCGCAAGGTCGACCTCGGACCCAAGCTCGCACGTCGCACGGTCGCTCGCGTGGTGCTCGGAGCGCCGCTGGTGCTGCTGCGGATCGCGCGGGCGCTGCGCGAGGAGCGACCCGTGGGGACGCTGCTGCTGCACTTCAAGAAGGAGCAGCTGCTCTGCTCGCTGCTGCCGCGGAGTCTGACGGGGGAGATCATCTGGGCCGAGTGGGGCCCCGTGCCGCCGCCGATGCGCCAGGGTCTCGCCCGCCTGCTGTACGCGCTTGCCGCACGGCGCGCGCGCGCGGTGATCGCCATCTCGGCCGGAACCAGGGACACGGTGATCGCGATGGGGGTGCAGGCGGAGAAGGTGCACGTGATCCCGAACCTCGTGGACGTCGACGCGGTCAAGCCCGACCCGGCCAGCCGCGCCGAGCTGCGCGCGCAGTGGGGCGCCGGCGAGCGGACGCTCGTCGTGGGCTGCATCTCGCGCTTTCAACGCCGCAAGCGCAACGATGTGGTGATCGACGCGATGGCCGATCTCGACGGCGACGTGCTGCTCGTGATCGCCGGAGAGGGCGATCAGGAGGCGGTGCTGCGCGAGCGGGCGGCGCCATATGGTGATCGCATCCGCTTCGCGCCCAACGTCCGCGGTCACGTCGAGGCGTTCCTCTCGGCGTGCGACGTGCTCGTGTTCGCACCCAGCCCGACCGAGGGCGAGCCGCGGGTGATCGTGATGGCCCAGCTCGTGGGGGTCCCGGTGATCGCCACCGACTCCGAGGGGGCGCTGGGGCTGATACCACCCGGCGGTGGCACGATCGTCTCGCCCTCCCACGACCCGCGCGCGCTGGCGCTCGCCCTGGCTGACTACCGCGACGATCGCGAGCGGTGCCTGCGCGAGGGTCGCACCGCACGCGAGGCGACGCTCGAGAGTCACGCTCCCGAGCGGACGTTGCGCGCGGTCGAGCGCACGCTCGGAATGCGCACAAGCGATCCGGCCCTCCGCTATCGCGTGACCGGGAGGTTGAATCGCCTGGTTTGGTGCATGCCCCTGCCGCATCGCGTCCTGGCCCGGCTGAGCGCGCTGGTCTATCGCAGCCCGCCGATGTCGGGCGAGCTGGCGCTGAGCATCGTCGACGCGTTCCAGGGCGCCGGCGTGAGCATCTGGATCAACGGCGGCTGGGGCGTGGACGCGCTGGCCGGACGGCCCACGCGAGTGCACCACGATCTCGATCTGGTCGTCGAGGACGCGAGCGTGTCGCTAGCTATCGAGGTGCTGGAAGGCCTCGGCTACCGGGAGTGGTATCGGAACGATTCCGAGGAGCTGCTGGACTCGCGCATCGTCTTCCACGACCACGAGCTGGCAGGCAGAGTGGTCGATCTGCACCCATGCGACTTCGCGCGCTACCCCATCGAGCTGGCCGAGGGTGAGATCGAAGGGCGAGCGGTGCCGTGCCTGTCGGCGGCCTTCCAGGCCGAGACCCACACCCACTACAGACAACGGCGGCGCGACCGCGCCGACCTAGCGCTGCTGAACGGGCTGATGGAGGAACGTCGCACACCCGGTCGCTGAGTCGCAGACGCCGTCCGCCCTCGTGTGCGTTCAGCGCTCGTCCGCGGCTTCGGCGAGCACGGTCCGCGTCTGCCTGGCGACCGCGGGCCAGCGGAAGCGAGCGGCGTGTGAGAGGCCTCGCTCGATGAGCGCCTCGGGATGTGCGATCGCCCGCCCGAGAGCGTCGCTCCAGGCGGCGGCGGTCCGCTCCCTCACCACGATCGCCGCCGCTGCGCTCGTCTCCTCCAGGCCACCGGAGTCGCCCGCGATCACCACCGGCGTTGCGCACGCCATCGCCTCCAGCGGCGCGATCCCGAAGCCCTCGTAGAGCGCGGGGGCCGCGAACGCGTCGGCCGCGCGGAAGAGCGCGAGCAGCTCTGCATCCTCGACCGGACCGAGCAGCGAGCACGCGCCGCTGGCTCGTGCCCTGGCGGCGATCTCATCGCCGCGGAAGCCCGCGGCTCCCACGAGCACGACACGCCAGGAGGCGCCCCTGCCGGCCGCCAGCTCGGCGGCGTCGATCAGAACGTCGAGTCCCTTGCGCGGCTCCAAGGAGCCCACGTGCAGGATGAAGGGCGTGTCGATCTTCCAGCGCGCCCGCACGGCCGACCGCGCCGCGTCGCGATCGCCGGGCTTGAATGCGTCATCCACTCCGTTGGGTACGACCCGCACCCGCCCGGTGTCCATGCCCCACAGCTCGCGAATGTCCTGGACGGTCGCGTCGGAGACCGCGATCAGCCGCGTCGCGCGGCGCGCTGAGTGCTGCACGGTCGTGCGAAAGCGCTGCTCGTGCTCGGCGGTCTTCGTGCCGGGAAAGCGCAGCATCGCAAGGTCATGGATGGTCGCGACCGTCGGCACGGGACTCCACCACGGCAGCAGACTCTCCGGCGCCCACAGCACGTCGGCGCGCGCGTGGGCGAGCCATGCGGGCAGGAAGGCGTTGCGCCACACGATCGTTCCCTTGACGCGCGTACGGACCTGATGAGCGCCGGGAACCGTGCGCACCGGCCGTGAGGTGTTGGCCAGCAGGTCGATCTCATCGCCCATCGCCAGCAGCTCGCGAGCTATCCGGTCGAGGTACTTGGGGATGCCTCCCCATTTGCCCTCGAGCACGTTGGCGTCGATTGCGATGCGCATGGTCAGATCGAGACGCGGAGCCTGCGGTGAATCGAAACACGCCTCGGATGCGCCACGATAGCGAGCGCCGTCACGGGCGATGCCCGACACGATTCTCTGCTGCGCCTCAAGCGTGGCGATTCGCGGGCCGATAGATGGCTTGTCGCCCACCCGTTTCCGGGACTGGACGCTTTAGACTGAGCTCGAGAGCGGCGGTGGACGCACAGCTTGCACCGACCGACGTTCCGGTCGCTGGACCGCCCTTACCGCACCGTCAAATGCCAACAACCGACTCCCGTCAGCAACTGCACACGATCTGGGCCTACCGGCGCTGGCTTGCGCTGTTCGTCGTGCTCACGACGATCGTCACGTACGTGGTCAGCAAATCGCAGGCGCCCACCTACAAGGCCACGGCGCTCGCGCAGCTCGTCTCGGCGGCCGAAGCCTCCGGACAGGTGCTCGCCCCCGAAGAGCAGCAGACGATCACCAACAGCTATCTGCGGATCGCTCAGACTTCGGGCGTATACGCCCTCGGCGCGCGCAACCTCGGTGGGCGCGTGACCCCGAGCGAGTTCGCCTCGCACGTGAGCGTCAACCCCGAGACCGACACGGCGGTCTTCGACGTTAGCGGCACCGGGGGGAGATCGTCGACCGCGGTGGCCTACGCGAACGCCTACGCGAACGCGTTCGCGACCTACGTCGAACAGCTGCAGGCGGCTCAGCGCAAGGCCACGGTCGAACGCCTCCAGCAGCAGATCAACGCAGCCGAAGCGGGTGTCGGCACGGCCAAGAGCGTCGGGCAAGCTGCGTTGCTGCGCGAACAGCTGCACGTGCTGCAAGGCAAAATCGGAGAAGCGGTCGCGACTCCCTCGGACGTGATTCGCGTGCTCGGCTCCGCGCCGCCCCCCACGAGCCCGTCCTCGCCGCAACCCAAGCGCGATGCGATCCTGGCGTTGATCGCGTCGCTGCTGTTCGGTTCCGGCGCGATCCTGGCCTACTCGGTCCTCACCGATCGATACCGCGACGCGGACGAGGTCGCAGCCGATCTCAAGCTGCCTCTGCTCGGCGAGATCCCGCGGGCGGCGCTCCACGAGCAACCCGCGATCGAGGCCTTCCGCCGTCTGCGCACCGCGGCGGTCTTCGAGTTGACCGGACGGCGCGAACGCGAACCGAGCTCCGGCAGGAGCAACGGCAAACCCTCCACGGCGCAGGGCAGCGCGACCGTGCTGATCACCGCCGCCGAGCGCGGCGCCGGCAAGAGCTACACGACAGTCGGGCTCGCCCGCGCGCTCGCCGCGGATGGCTGGCGGACGATCGCCGTGGACGGCGATCTGCGCAAACCGACCTTGCACGACCAGCTCAGCGTGCGACCGGCTCCGGGTCTCGCGGATGTGCTCCACGGCGACAGCGTGGACGCGAACGCGGTTCTGCAAGGTGTGCGGATCACCCACGGCAACCAGGGCGGAGAGCTCGACGTGATCGCCGCCGGCCCGCCGACGGCCGAAGCGACCGAGCTGCTCTCCTCCAAGCGCATGCGTGAGACGATGGAGACGCTGAGCGAGAGCTACGGCTACGTCGTGCTGGATTCCTCGCCGGTGCTGCCCGTCGTCGACGCGATCGTGTTGGCGCGCTACTCACAGGGTGTGGTGCTCGTGGTCGACGCTCATCGCTCTCGCCGTCGCGACGTGCGGCGCGCGATGCAGACGCTGCGGGCGAGCCAGGCGCCGATGCTCGGGTTCGTGTTCAACCGCGCCGAGGTGAGCACGCTGGCTTACGGGTACGGCGCGTCGATGTCCTCCGAGGCCCATCTTCGGTCCAAGGAGACAGTCCGCTGACTCAGTCCCCCGCGGCCCGCACCGGCGCCATCTGTGGGCTGACAGCGCTTGGCGCCGCCCTCACCGCCCTGGCGATGGTGAAGCTTGCGGGCAGCGAACGGCCCGCCGCGATTCTCCTGCCCGCGGTGTTGGTCGTCCTGGCGATTGTCGTGCTGCGCCCCGCGCTCCTGCTGCTGGCGATCTTCAGCGCGACGGTGCTGCTCGAGCTTGGCAAGAGCGGCCCAGGCTCGTTGGAATCGCTGAGCTCCTTCTACTACCAGAAGGTCGGCAACGGCCTGACGGTGATGAACCTGTTCTCCGCGATCCTCGTGATCGCGATGGTGATCGCCGTATACCGCCGTCGCGAGCGGCTGCGATGGGCCGGTCCGCTCACGTTGGCGCTGATCCTGATCGCCGCAGCCACGATCGCGGGCGCCGTCACGGCTCACTACGCCGGCATCGCCGGCAAAGACATCTTCGAGCCGATCGTGACGATCATGCCGCTGATCGTGCTGCCGATCGTCGTCGTCAACATCGCGCAGGACCACGATCTGCTGAAGACGATGATGCCGCTGATCGCCGTCCTGGCGGGCGTGAAGGCGCTCGTCGGGCTGTGGCTGGCGTTCTCCGGGCACGGCAGCCTGGTCGACGGGCACTCCGCGACCTACATCGAACCGGCGGCCAACTGGCTCAACCTGCTGGTGCTGTTGGTGCTGATCGCCGCGGCGCTGCGACGCGTGCGACTGCCGCTGTGGGTGTGGGGGCTCGCGCCGTTGGCGGTGATCGAGCTCGCGTTCTCCTATCGCCGCGGCTTCTGGCTGGCTTCGCTGGTCGGGATCGCGCTCGTCGTGCTGCTCGCGAGCAGCACGCACGCGCGCCGGGTCGTGATTCCCGCGGTGGTGCTCATAGCCGTGCTCGGCTGGCTCGGGCTGGCCAACCTCGGCAGCGGTTCGGGGGGTGGCAGCCCGGTGATCAAGCGGCTGGAATCGCTGCAACCGGGGAAGCTGACGCTCAACGTTCAGGATCGCTATCGGCTGGACGAGCGTCGCAACGTCATCGCCAACCTCGAAGAACACCCGGTCACGGGCCTTGGCATCGCCGTGCCGTGGGTGGCGCCCTACCCGCTTTCGGTCCAGCATCCGGGCGATCGCACCTACACCCACATGATCGTGCTGTGGTACTGGCTGAACCTGGGGCTGCTCGGGGTGATCGCCTATGTCACGCTGATGATCTCCGCGATCGGCACCGCCTTTCTGGTCTGGCGTCGCCACACCAGCGAGCTCGTGCGTTGTGCCGCGCTCGGCCTGATGGCGACGCTGTGCGGCTCGATCGTGCTCGAGACGACGGGCTCGTTCACCGGGGTGGACGTGCGCTTCACGATCGTGCTCGGGGTCGTCCTGGGTCTGCTGGTGAGCGCCTACCTCGAAACGGGCGCCTCCTTGCGGCCTCGCACCAGCGCGAGCAGCTCGCCGACGTCGAGCGCGCGCAGCGCGATCAGCAGCGCCGGATAGAGCACCGCCATCGCGATCAGCAGCCACTGAAGCTGCGCGCCCACGACACGCAGCCGCCAGACGACGAGCGCGGACAGAGCGGCCGCCAGTGCCGCCAACGCGATCCTGCGCAGCGACAGCCGCATCTCGATCTTGCTCAGCACAGCGGCGAGCGTGATCGAGACGACGAGCAACTCGGTCGCCAGCGTCACCCACGCCGCCGCCTGGAAGCCGTAGACGGGGATCAGGATCAGGTTCAGCACGACGTTGAACACGAGGCCGCCGACGGCAAAGTAGATGTAGCGGCGCTGCAGGCCGGTCGCGAGCACCATGTTGCCGCCCACGTAGCCGATGCAGATCGGCACGAACGCCGCCATCAGCACCGGCAGCGCGGTCGTGCCCTCCTTGTATGCCGGACCGAACAGGAGCGTCACGATCGTGCCGGCGGCGGCGATCGTGAACGCGAGGCCGCCGAGTGAGACGATCGTCAGGTAGTCGATCGCCAGCTGCGTCAGTTTGCGCAGCCTGATCGGTTCGGAGGGATACAGCCCGGACATGATCGGGAACAGGGTTGTCATCACCGCGATCGGCACGAACCCGGCGGTTTCGAGCACCTTGTACATCGCCGCGTACAGACCGGCTTCGGAGGCGTGTGGCGAGAGCTCGAACACAAGCAGCTGATCGACGCGACCGTAGGCGTAGGTGAGGGCGCCGCCAATGCCCACGATCACCCCGAGCCGAGCGAGCCGCGGCCACAGCTCTCGCGACCCGCGCCAGCGCACCGGGACGGTACGGAGCGCCAGCAACCCGAGCGCGCCCTGCGTCAGCAGCGAGACCGTCACGAACGCCACCGCGAGCGCCACCATGCCGCCGCCCCCCGCGGCGATCGCGACCACCGCGCCCGTCCACAGCACGCTGTTGGCGAGCACGAACGCGACGAAGACGTCGTTGCGCACCCGCAGGCGGAAGGCGATCCGCAGCGTCGACCAGATTCCGGTCAGATACAGCAGCGTCATGACCAGTCCGGTCACGAGCATCGTCTGGTCGGTCGAGATCAAGACCACGGCGATCACGTACACGACGACCACGGGCACCGTCAGCGCGGCGCGCAGCGTGATGACCGCGCCGAGCCACATGTCCTCGCGCTCGGGCTCGGCCGTGGCGAAGCGCACGGCCACGTTTTCCAGGCCGAGGCTGCCGACTATGCCGACAAGCTGGGTGATCGCGAGCAGCGTCGACCACTGGCCGTAGCGGGTCGTCCCCAGCGTCCGCACGATGATCACCGTGACGACGATGCCGAGCACGAGGTTCAGGAGCTGCGCAACGAGCTGGATGGCGACGTCTCCGGCGGCGCGGCGGCTCGAGACCTCGGTGGCGTGCGCGCTCATCGACCCCGGCATGATCGCAAGCCCCACCCTCGGAAGCGGCGGCGAGGACGGATGGACGATCGGCGCCGTGGCGAGGCGGGTCCCGCGCGGCGGTGGATATCGTGTGGCGGGTGAGCGTCACACGCGGGGGCAAGATCGCCGATCGGCCACTGCACAGCGCGCCTCGGTGGGTGTCGCGGATGCGCGTCGGCGGCGGTGTGGTCCCCCGGTGGTGCGATGTCTGAGCGAGGCCTGCTAGTCGTCAACGCCGACGACTGGGGTGGCTTCCGCGAGGGCACCGACGCGATCGAGTCCTGCTTCGCGATCGGGGCGATCAGCTCGACGACGGCGATGGTCCACATGGCCGACTCCCGCCGCGCGGCCGCGCTGGCCCGCGAGCGCGAGCGCCCGACCGGCCTGCACCTGAACCTCACCCAGCCCTTCGACGCGCCCGTCGTCCCGGCGCCCGTGCGCGAGCGCCAGCTGCGCCTGTGCGCGCACTTCGCCAAGCTCGCGCGCCGCCGCTGGACGCTCAGCCCCGACCCGCGCACGCATCGCCTGATCGCCGACGGCATCCGCGATCAGCTGCAGGAGTTTCGCGAGCGCTACGAGCGCGAGCCCACGCACGTCGACTCCCACCACCACGTGCACGTCTGTCCCGACGTGTTCCTCTCGTGCGCGCTGGAGCGAGGGACGCGGGTTCGCCAGGCGCTCTCGTTCGCGCCCGGCGCGAGAGAGCGCGGGGCGAAGGGCCTCGTCAAGGCGACCGCGCGCGAGGCCAAGCAACGCGCGCTCGCGCGCCGCTATCTCACGACCGAGCGGTTCTGGTGCGCCGGTGAGCTCTCCGACGGCGACGGCGCGGTTCCGATCGTCCAGGTCGTCGCCTACGCCGCGAGGCGCTCGGTCGAGATCATGGTGCATCCCTCGTTCGAGACCGACATCGCGGTGCTGCGCTCCGGACCATGGCTGAGGGCGCTGCACGAAGCTCCGCTGGACTCATACGCCGCGCTGACACGCGGTTAAGGGGGGTCTCGTGGGCCGCTTGCGGCCGTTCGCTAAGGGCGTCCCAGCACCCGCTCGCGCCAGCCGCGGGACGGCAGGGGGGGGCGCTCGGGCAGCGGCTCGCCGGCGAGGATCGCGGCCGGAGCGTCCTGGGTCAGCCACTTCACCTGCCCCTCGAGCCCCTGTAGCTGCGTGGCGGCGCTCGTCAGCGGCTCGCGCAGATCGGGTGGGCGACGGTGGGTGTCGTGGGTGTCAGAGGCCACGTCGTGCACGAGCCCCTCGCGCAGCAGGTCGAGCGCGAAGCGGTTGACCGTGCGCCCGAACTGCCCTGTCAGCGCACCCGCGGTGATCGAGCAGAGCGCCCCACGGGCGACGAGCCCTCGCAGCAGCCCCGGATCGCGCTGCAGCCCGGGGCAGCGCTCGGGGTGTGCCAGCAGCACGCCGTGGCCGTCGTCGATCAGCCGCTCGACGATCTCCGTCAGCTGCCAGGCGCCGCCGGCGGTGAGGGGAGCCTCGATCAGCAGGTAGGGGCCGTCCCCGAGCCGCAGCGCGCCGAGTTCCTCGTCACTGAGCCGCGGCAGTCGTCCTGTCGAGATCTCCCCCCCGGTCAGCAGCTCGAGCTCGACGGCCTCTTGGGCGAGCCTCTCGCGCAGGCGATCGGCCGCGTCGCGCACACGCGGCGGATCGTTGCCGTAGGCGCGGTTGATGTGGGGCGTCGCGACCAGCGTTCTCGTCCCCGCCGCGAGCGCGGCGCGGGCGAGCTCGAGCGAGCCCTCGATCGTCTCGGGGCCATCGTCGATCCCGGGTAGGACGTGGGTGTGCAGATCGATCACACCTCTAAAGCTATCCGGCCTCGGGTGGCGGGAATCTGAACCCCGCGCTCAGGGTCACCGTGGCCGCCGCGCTCAGGGCTCAGGGGTTGCCGTGCTCTCGCGTCGCGCTCAGGGATTGCTGCCAAGCAGGTTCTCGACGGCGGCGGTGTAGGGCCCCTTGGTCTCCTGGTTTGACTGTAGGGCGCCGCAGTAGCCTTCGCGTTCGCTCGAGTCGCCGGTGGGCTGCTGATCGCGTGCCTGGAACAGGTATACGGCGCGCAGGCGGCCTCCGTATTTCGCGCGCATCGCGGCGATGTTCGCTTCGAGCGTGCTCGCGGCTTCGCTGTAGCTCATGCACTTGTTGAAACCGAAGTTTTCTTCCACGCAGCGGCCGTTGTCGCTGGAGAGACCCCACTCGGTCGCGTAGATCGGGATCGTCGAGGGCGCGCCGTTGG
>Ga0210387_10003834_pt1 | contig 11544 bp, 9 predicted proteins | sample IncBWC7OmetaG_FD_160108 | JGI IMG/M metagenome (GOLD analysis project Ga0210387, IMG submission 160108) | Forest soil microbial communities from Barre Woods Harvard Forest LTER site, Petersham, Massachusetts, United States - Inc-BW-C-7-O ... | reverse complement strand
CACTCGGCGGCTTTTACGCCTGTCTCGGGCCGATGGTGGTGCGCGAGATGCTCGGCGTCGAATCTGCTTTTCTCGGCGGCGTGGCCCTGTTCACCCTCTCCGCCAGTGGCGGCCTCGCGGTGCTGGCGTTGCGGCACCGCGAGCCGCGCGCCCTGATGACCTTCGGCGCCGCCATGCTGGCCGCAGGCGTCGGCATTGCCGTGTTGGCCCTACCGCATCATTCCATCGCCGTCTTCCTGGCCGGCACCGCCATCGCCGGGGTGGGCTTTGGTACCGGCTTCCAAGGTGCAGTGCGTAGCGTCGTGTCGTTTGCCGCACCGCATGAGCGGGCCGGGGTGCTCTCCATCGTCTTCATCGTCGCCTACCTGTCCATGGGAGTGCCGGCGCTCGCCGCCGGTGCGCTGGTGGCCCGGCACGGCAACATCATCGGTATTGCCGGGCAATTCGGCATGGTGGTCATGGCGCTGGCGTTGGCCGCCGTTCTGGCCGCCAGCCTGCGCGTGGCGCAAAATCCAATCTGTGGTGCTGAATCTTAAGACTGACGCTAGCCGGGCTTCGATCCAGATCGGGCTCGTGTCATTGCTTGCGTACTTGATTGGATTTCATCTCACGGCCTTGTTTCATGGCGCCACCGCAAGCATCGGGGGACTGTGGTCCGCGATTTCCGGAATCGTAGTGCTGCAGACCACCCGGCACGACACCTGGTCCTCGGCCTCACTGCGGGTGGTAGGAACGGCCGTCGGTTCGATCATCAGCGGCCTTTACCTCAGCCTGCTGCCCTTCAGCGCCGTGGGACTGTGCGCCGCGACGGTCCTGACCGTGCTGGTGTGCTATGGCCTGAGGATTGCGGATCATGCGCGACTGGCGGCAATCACTGTGAGCGTGATCATGGTCACGGCGAGTCTTAATCCGACCATGAATGCGCTGGAAAACGCGGCCCTGCGCTTTGGCGAGTCATGTATCGGCACCGCGCTGGCGATGCTTGCGGTCATCCTCTGGCCCCACGACGCGCCAGCGGCGCGCCGTGGGGGACCTGAACCCTAGCGAACCTCGTTCCTAGGTCCGATAGGAGTCGCGTTTCTGCATGCGATGCACGACTTCGCGCGGATAGATTCCGGTGTGCCGCGTGCGAATCTCGCTGGGCAGGCGCTCCGAGGGGAAGGCCTCATCCGGGCATGACAGCAGGATGGAGTTGAAACGCTCCGCCATGCCGGCCCTGAATTCCGGATGCGACAGGATGAACAGATCGTTGTTGCGCATTCCGTTCAACACGCGCTCGCCGGCCTCCAGCGGACTCATGGTTGCAAGGGGGTTGAAGGGCGGACGCGGGCGTCCATCCGGAAGCGGAGGCGGTGGCGGACGCGAACCCGGCGGACGGTTATCGGTACTGACTCCGCCCGGACAGAAGGCGGACGTGCCGATGTTCGTGCCTTCGAGCTCGATGCGCAATGCTTCCATGATGGCAACCGCGGCGAACTTGGTCGAGGTGTAGATGCCGGCGGTCACGGCTGGCAGCAGCCCGCTCATCGACGCGGTGGTGATGAACTGGCCGCCCTCGTTGTGTTCCTTCATATGCGGCAGGATCACATTGACACTGTGGTAGATCGCACCGAAGTTGACATCAATGGATTGCTGCCACACCTCCGCCGATGACTCGCTCGCCTTGGCGAACGTCTTGATGCCGGCGTTGTTCACGACCACATGCAGTTTGCCGTACTTGCCTTTTACGGCTTCGAGCAGCTGTACCCAGCCATCGTGCCCTACCACGTCGTGCTTGACGGGGAAGACAGGTGCGTCCTTGGCAAACAGCGGCAGCGCCTCGGCCAGGCGCTTCTCGTTGCGATAGCCAATGACGACATTCATGCCGGCATTCGAGAAGGCGCGGGCGATCCCCAAGCCGATGCCATCGGATGAGGCCGTGATGTAGGCAGTCTTGCCCTTTACGTCGCGCAGCGGCGGCAGCTGTGACACTGGCGGCTCCGGCGGCGGTGGCGGCCGGGGGCCGCCGGGTGGTGGCCCACCGGGAGGTGGTCCACCGGCCTGCTGCGCAATGGCAGCGGAACTGGCGCCGAGCGCGGCGAGCAAGCCCGCGCCGGCCGCCAGCTTGCCTAAGAATTTGCGCCGATCACTCTGTTCCAGATCGGATTCGGTCGATTTCATGAACGGTTCCTTTGTAGACATATAGCCCCCTGACTTAAGCAGTTGATGTGCGCGTCCTACCGTCCGAACGCCTCGCCGCCCGCCCGTGGGCTCGGCGGTGGCATCGGTCTTCCGGTCACCGGATTTGGATAGTGGAACGGCTCGATGTAGTAATTCGGAAAAGTCATATACAGCACGGTTGGCGGCAGATCCGGGTACGGCGGCCATTTCTCCGGCGTGGTGTTCAAAATGGTGTTGTCGAGCCAGCCGACCTTGTACCCCGAATACATGTTGAACGGTCCATGCAGTTTCTTGAACTGCCACACGCCGTTCAGCTTGACGAACTGGTCCTCGTAGTAATTGTGACCCCAGCCGCCCGAACTCATCACGAAGGCAATGCAGCGGATCTGCGCGCTCACGCCGTCCGGATTGATGGTCGGCAGGCACTGGAACTGCTGGTGGTCGATCAGCGAGCCATCATGCGCACCGAGGCGCCCGAGGCCGACATGCATGTACTCGAACACGCGCGCGCGCCCCAGGAACACACCCTTGCCGCCGATCTCAAGGGTCGCATCCGGAGCGAACAGATCCGCCAGGTAGTGCCACTGCGCCTTGTCGACATAGTAGCCATACGCATCCTGTACGATCTCGACCTCCGTGAGATCCTGCAGGCGCTGGATGCGATCACCCAGGCCGTGCAGCTGCTGCTCGAGGCCCTGCAGCTCAGAGGCGCCCTGCGCCTGCGCCACGGCGGCGGCCAACGACGTCAGCGCGATCAGCAGCATCAGGCTTTTGCGCATGCCCTACTCCTGCTCGCCTGGAGTGGGTTTGCCGCTGACGGGATTGTTGTAGTGATAGGGCACGATCTGCAGCTTCGGAAATGATTGATACACGACGGTCGGGGGCATATCGGGCGGAATGGTGGTGCTGGGCGGGTCCATCGGATACGGTTTGGCGACCCAACCCTGATCGTAGTCCCCCCAGAACGTGACGTAGTAATGCAGCTTGCTGAATTTCCATGTGCCCTGATCGTTGACGTATTCGTTCTCGTACACCCCCCCGCCCCAGCGGCCCTTGCCGCCGCGCGCCCATTGCACATCACTGCGCCAGCGCGCCTGCGCGGTGCGGTTGTCCGCGGCTACATTGATGATCGGCTGCACCATCACATAGTTATTGAGCTGGCCTGCCTCGAGCCCCGCCGGGCCCATCAGCGCCAGGGCGCGCTCGATATGGGGCTTGCCGATGTAGACACCGCTTTGGCCGAATTCGTAGCTGCCGTCCCGAGCGAACAGCGTGGCGGCCTTCTGCCACTGCCCCTTGTCGATGTAGTAGCCATACATCGCCTGCAGGTTCTCGATGGCGCGCACCGAATGCGCGCGCGCCAGCTGCAACTCCTTGGCATCGGCCAGTGCCTCGAGCTTCCCCAGTGCATCATCGGGACGCTGGGGCGAAACAAAGGGTGCGCGGCTTTGAATGGCCCGCAGCGTGCCATCGGCATAGTCATAGGGCGGCACGAATACGGCGGGAAAGGGCTGGTATTGCGCCGGCGCCGGAGCGTCGGCCGGAAAGCTTGATGCCACGGGTGATTGCCAGTTGCCGGGCACCGGCTTCAGGGATGCCCATCCCCCCTGGTACGGCGCTTCGAAGTTCAGAAAGTAGCGACGGGTGGCAATCTTCCACACCTCGTTTTCCTTCACATAGTCGTCTTCGATGATGGCATCGCCCCAGGTCGCCGACTTCTTGTATTCCCCCAGCAGGCCCCATTCGCGCCAGCGCGCATGGGCGCTGTGGCCATCGGCGGCCACGGTGACCAGCGGTTGCAGCTGCATGCGCAGATTGAGACGTCCGAAGGGCAGTCCGGGACCGTCGCTCATGCTGCCGCCACCGTGGCGAGTCAGCAGCTCCTTGATACGGGCCTTGCCCTTGTAGACCCCGTCGACGCCCCACTGGAACGTACCCGCATCGGTGAACAGATCGGCGGCTTCGCCGAAGTAGCCCTTGTCGGTGTAGAAGCCGAAGGCGCGGCCCAGCCGCTGGATCTGGGTGATGGCCTCGACGTAGGTCGTCTCCGCGGCAATCGACCTGATGCGGGATTTGAGCGCGGCGAGCCGCGCCGCGTCGTCCTTGGCCCCAGCGCTCGTGCACAGCGCGAGCCCGAGCAGCACGCTCAGCGCAAGCGACGCCGCTTTGGAAGTGAAGGCCATAGACACCCTTGATTTTAGGTCTTTATTGTCGTTGCGGAATCTACACCGCATTCCTGCGCAGTGCATACGAACCGCCGTGCCGCCGGCACCATGGGCCGATATAAGCCTTTATAATCAATACACTATGATACCCCGGCCGCCCGGCAAAGCTCCCGTACCCGTGCGCTGGGATATACTTTGTCAATGACCGAGACCCTGCGCATCCTCTCGATCATCCCGCCGATGACACAGCTGAACACGCCGTATCCCTCCACGGCGTACCTCACCGGCTTCCTGCGTTCACGCCGCTTTCATGCCGCACAGGTGGATCTGTCCATCGGCCTGGCGCTGGCGCTGCTCTCGCCCGCAGGGCTGCTGGCGATACGGGAGCAGGCGCAGGCACTGTCCGCCAAACGGCGCACGCCGGTGGTGGGCTTCTTTTTGGAGCATTTTGAGGTCTACCGCAAGACCGTCTCCGGGGTCATCGGGTTTCTGCAGGGACGGGATCCCAGCCTGGCCCACCGCATTGCCTCCCGGCATTACCTGCCGGAAGGTCCGCGTTTCGTCGCGCTCGACTACGCAGGTGGTGAGGCAGGACCCGGCGATGCACTCGAGTGGGCCTTTGGCGCGCTGGGGCTGCAGGACCGGGCAAAACACATTGCAACCTTGTACCTCAACGATCTGGCCGATGTCATACGCGATGCGGTCGATCCGCGCTTCGAGTTCGTGCGCTATGCGGAAAGTTTGGCGGCAAGCCAGCCAACCTTTGATCAGCTGCACGCGGCGCTGACTGCCCCGCGTAGCCTGGTCGATTCAGTCCTGCACGACCTGACGCTTGAGGCACTGGCACACCATGAGCCCTCACTGGTACTGATCACCGCGCCCTTTCCCGGCAATGTCTACGGCGCGTTTCGCGTGGCGCAGTCGATCAAGCAGCACCGGCCGGCTACCGTGACGGTGCTGGGTGGCGGCTACTGCAACACCGAACTGCGCGCCATGAATGAGCCGCGGGTTTTTGACTATTTCGATTTCGTCACGCTGGATGCGGGCGAGCGACCCTTGCTCGCGCTCATCGAACATCTGCAACACCAGCGACCGGCGACGCAGCTGGTGCGCACCTATACCCGCGCGCTGCATTACGTCGACCATGCCGAACCGGATATCACCCTCTCGGACACCGGGACCCCGACCTACGATGGCCTGCCGCTCAACGACTACCTGTCATTGCTCGACATGCTCAATCCCATGCACCGTTTATGGTCGGACGGCCGCTGGAACAAACTCACCGTTGCGCATGGCTGCTACTGGAAGAAGTGCAGTTTCTGCGATGTGAATCTTGATTACATATCCCGCTACGACCTGGCGGTCACCGATGTGCTGATCGATCGCATCCAAAGCGCGATTGCCGAGACCGGGCAGACGGGCTTCCATTTTGTCGATGAAGCGGCGCCCCCGAAGGCACTCAAATCGCTGGCGAATGCCTTGCTGGCGCGCAAGCTCGATATTTCCTGGTGGGGCAACATCCGCTTCGAAAAATCCTTCAATACGAATCTGTGCCAGCTGCTTGCCGACAGCGGCTGTATCGCGGTGACCGGCGGATTGGAAGTGGCCTCGGATCGGCTGCTCAAGCTGATGAAGAAGGGCGTATCGGTTGAGCAGGTCGCCCGCGTCACGCGCGCGTTTTCCGACGCCGGGATCCTGGTGCATGCCTACCTGATGTATGGCTTCCCGACCCAGACCGCGCAGGATACCGTCGATGCGCTGGAATACGTGCGCCAGCTGTTTGCCGCCGGCTGCATCCAGTCCGGGTTTTTCCATCGTTTTACCTGCACCGTGCATTCGCCCGTGGGCAAGCATCCACAGGAATATGGCGTGACCCTGCATCCACCACCGCAGCCCACTTTCGCCAGCAACGACATCAGCTTCACGGACTCGACGGGCATAGACCACGACCTGTTCGGTGGCGCGCTCAAGAAGGCCCTGTACAACTACATGCACGGCATCGGCCTGGAGTATGACGTTCGCGACTGGTTCGACGCGGCAGTACCCCGCACCCGGGTGCCGAAGTCGTTTGTCGCCAGGGCGCTGAAGCCGTAGCAGCTTCAGCTGGCGCGCAATGCCACCGCGACGGGCACCCGCGCGGCACGCAGCGCGGGCAACAGGCCCCCGAGCAGCCCGAGGCCACAGGCGAGGCCGATCCCCTCGCCCATCAGCGCCGGCGTCACCGTCAGCCTGAAAACCAGGCTGCCGGCGGAGTGCAGGTTGCCATTGAATGCGGCCCAGGCCGCGAACGCGCCGATTGCCGCGCCCAGTAGCGACAGCAGCAGCGCCTCGGCCAGCACCGAGGTCAGAATCGCGGCGGCGCCGAATCCGAACACGCGCAAGGTCGCGATTTCGACCGAGCGGGTGCTGACGGCGGAGTACAGGGTGTTGAGCGCGCCGAACAGGGCGCCCAGCCCCATGATCCCGCCCACCAGATACGCGACCACGGTCAGAAAACCGTTCAACTGTTTGGCCTGGTTCGCCAGGTAGTCGGTTTCGTGCAGGGTGTCCACCACGAGTGCGGGATTTGTGCTCAGCGCCGCCTTGAAGCGCTCGAAATCATCCGGCCGGGCGAGCATCACGGTCATGCTCTTGAAGGCATTCGCACGCAAACCCGAGAGCAGGGTTTCCGAGTCGCTCAGCAATTCCGATTCGGTCCCGCTGCCGCCGCTTTCGAAGCTGCCGGTGACGGTCCAATCACCATCGGGGAGTGAGACCTTGTCCCCGACCTCGAGGCCTTCGAACTCGCTTTGCGCCGACTTCCCCACGATCAGCTCGTGCGTTGCCGGGCGGAACATCCGACCGCGGGTCAGCTTGATCTCGGGCCGCAGCGCCAGTCCCTCCGGCCCGATGCCACGCAGCACCATGTAGAAATCAAGTCCATTGCTTTTCTTGGTGACCAGGATGGCGGTCAGGGCTTCGGCCGAGACGATCGGTTTGCCGTCGGCCGCCCGCCCCAGGCCTGGCGCATCCGCAATCGCCAGGGCATTCTCGCGGGTGATTGAACTGGCAAACTCGTATTGGGCGTTGCGGCTCAGGACGATCACCCGGTCCGCCCGGCCCGAGCTGCGGATGGTGTGCATGAACCCCGTCGCCATGGACAGGATCGAGATCGTCACGGCCACGACCCCGGCCATGCCAACTATCACCACCAGCGATGCGCCGAGACGCTGCGGGATGGCGCGCAGACCGATGATGGTCACCGCGACAATTTGCCGTACTGCGTTCATTTGCCTAGCGCCGCGACAGCGCCGTGACGATGCTGAGCCGCCTGACCTGCCAGGCCGGATACAGGCTGCTGATCAAAGCGACGACCAGCGCCAGGCCAAAGCCACGCAAGGTGTCGGCCCAGCCGGTTTGCAGCAGCGTCACATAGTCTTCAATGGCCGGTCGGGTGATCGGAATCGCCACTTTCGCCAGCACCAGACCCAGGACGGCCGCCATCAGACACAGCAGCAGGCTCTCCGCGATCACCAGCCACAGCACCGCATTGTCGGTAAATCCCGAGGTCTTCAGTACCGCGAACTCCGGCACCCGTTCGCGAATCGATTGCAGCATGGTGTTGCCGGTGACAAACAGCAGCATGAAGAACACGGCGCCGACGATCGCATGCGTGAATATATTCACATCGCCAATGAACTGCAGGCCGGCCTGCGAGCGGGACTTTTCGGATGAGGTGCGGGTGGGTGCGGCGGAATTGGCGAACAGCCGGTCGATCTGACGCCCGATCTGTGCGGCACGATCCGCATCCTTGATACGCACCAGAAAGCGGTCAATGGTGCCTTTGCCGCTGGCGCTGCCCTCGTCGAGGTATGCGTAATTGACCAGGAACCAACCGGCCTGGCCCGGATAGTTCGCATCATCCACAATGCCGACGATATCGAAGGTCCAGGTCTTGTTGCCATTGACCTGGGGTGTTTCGGTCTGCAGCGGTATCTTGTCGCCCACCTTCCAGCCGTACTTGTTCTGCAGATATACGCCGACCACCGCCCCGGTGCGGGTTTTCCGCAAGGTCGCAAGTTGCGCCTTGGTAATGGTGATCTCCGGACGCAGCAGGAAAAACCGCTCGTCGATGCCGATCACCCCCATCCCCTCCTTTGGATCCCGGTAGTAGCCACCCATGCCGCGTCGCGGGGCGACCACTGCCACCCCGGGCACGCGCGCGATCTGATCGGCGTAGGAGATATTCATGGGTGCGCCGAAGCGCGGGTCGGTGAACAGGCGGTCCAGCCGTGAGGCCTCGAGCGCCTGGGCAAAACCCGCGTCAATACCCGACAGGATCCCGAACAGAATGAACGCGACCACGATCGACAGCAGCGTCAGCGTCGTGCGCGTCGGCTTGCGCCACAGGCCTGCCCACAGCAGCGGCAGGAATTTCACCCCGCCACCTCGACCGTCATTGGGTCTTGAGCTCCTGCTTCTTGAAATCAGCAGGTACCACGAATGCGTCGGGGCTGGCGCTGGCGGTCGACACTGACACCACCTGCGATGACACGGTCATCAAGGCCACATCCCCCGCGGGCACGGGCACCGGCGTAGTCGTGGGCGCCGACGCTGCAGCGGGTGCCTCCGCGTCGTCTTTCTTCTTGTGAAACAAGCCACCGAGTTTACCGGCAATGGCGCCGGAAAGACCGCCGGAGCTGCCGGAATCTTCGCTGCCCTGGTCCGATGGAGCCTGTTGGGCCTTCGAGTCCTTGCACTGGGCACCGCCCAGCGCCAGCGTGAAGCTGCTTTTCACGGGGTAGCCCTTCATGCCCTGCAGCTTGGTCGCGACCTCGGTCCAGATGCCCTGGTACTGACTGAACAGCGCCTTCGCTCTCTGGGTCGTATCCTGGAGGCTTGCCTGATCAAGGCCCATTTTCGCGGCGTAGGCGCCGTAGAACCTGCGCACCTCGGGATTTTCCGTGAAACCGCTCGACATCCACTGATCGAGCACAATGGCGACTTCGCAGATGGATCCGGATTCCTTGTCCTGGCAGGGCTGCGCGGCCGTGATGATCACGCGTTCGGCATCGTAGCCACCGTACTGCGCCTTCTCACCGGTCTTGCTGACGGAGACCTTGGCGGGCAGCCATTCGCACTTGGACTGGTCGACGGCCGATGCCTGCTTGCGATCGGCGTTCGAGCCGGTCTGGTCCGCGGCCCTTTGCAGCTGGGCCTGCATCTGCTCGAAGCTGGTCTCGGTGTATTCCTTCTTGTTCAGATTCAAACGGTCGATCTTGTCCTCATCGAGCAGCACGATTTCCGCGCTCGGGCCCACGGCATTGCGCGCCAGGAAGCCGACCAGTTTTGACTGCATCTTCATGTCGCTGTCGGTGCGCGACTTGGTGCCGGAAATCGTGGTTCTGGAGGTGCCCGACATATTGCCAAAGGCCATGGCGCCGACCCCTTCGACGGACATGGAACGGGTGATGGTGACATCGGCGCGTACGCTCGCGGTCGCGAATCCAAAACTCCCGGCCAGGGCGGTGACGAGTACCGGGCGCAGCGTGCTCTTGTTCATGTTATTCCCCGAATTTGAAACGATCCGGCACAGCAAGCCGGGATGCTAGCAAGAAACGGCCGCCGCGCCAGCGCTCTACTGCCAAGCCCAAGCAATGGCAGTCGGCTGCGCTAGCGACCGGCCAGGTGGCCGAGCAACTTGCCGATGGCATCGAAAATACCGGCTACGTTGGCATTCGCATGCAGCAGGGGCAGCAGGACCGCGATCGAGCCCAGCGAGGAACCCAGCAGTTGACTGAAGGAACGCAAATCAAATGGCACCACCCGCATGGTTTGAATGCGCGTGAACATCGTGCCCAGCGCCGACAGCTCGGTGAGCTCGCGCACCTCCTCCGCTGCGGATTCGCCCCCACGATTACGCTCAAGCCAACGCTTCTCCACGATCCGGCTGTGCTCGGTCACCCGCTCGCGGTAGAGCGCCAGTGCATGCTGCTTGCTGCGATACAGTTGGGCGGTAAACATCAACAACGGCAAGGTAAACAGCAGCGGCGCGACGATCGTGAAACCGAGCAGCGGCCCCCACACGGGCATGACGGACAGGCGGTAGTGCAGGATTGCGATTTCATAGCCCACCGTGGCGGCGATGTTGCTGATGCCATAAGCGAGAATGAACACCGCAAACCGACCCTGTGTGGCACTGATGAAGCCGATGCCACCGGTGAGGTCCGGATGAGCCGGGTGCAGCTCCAGGCGCATGCGGCTGACACGCTCGAGATAGACCGTCCACAGCACGATCTTCCACACGAACCGCAGCCAGGTGTAGTTCAGTATCGGCAGTGCGATCAGGAATTCCCAAGCCCCCGCCGCGGTCAATGTCCGCCACTGCGCATAGTCCTTTACATGCCACGTTGGCAATGGATGCGCGGAGAATTCCGGCACCAGAATGGCCAACGACAATGCGTATGCGATGGCGACGAACGCGATATCCGGCCACAGCGACAGGCGCAGGCGTCGCAGCAGCACGTGCACGCGGTGCAGCTTCGGCAGGTCCTGCGCGCGTATGATTCCGCAATCAATGAACTGGCGGTCGGCGGTGCGCGTGCTCACCTCGACAATCGGCTCAGCGAGCATGAACAGCGGCATTGCGATCAGGAACTGGGCATGAGCGGCAAAATCCGCAAAGAAATTCGTGGTGGTCATGCCGCCACCGAGCAGACCGCCGTAGAGGGCGAGAACGGCAACCGGGACCCAGGTCAGCAACACGACAATCACGCAGCGCTTGATGACGCGATATCGGCCCTCCTGCGGCGCATGCAGCAGCGCGAACAGGCGATTCAGGCGATCCCCGTCGAATAGCGAAAAGTGTGCCTCGGGAGCCACGGTGGAATCAGGAGCCGTTTGTGTCGTTCGAATTTGGATGTTGTTGTATCAGTTTTGAGTCCCGGCAACCATATCGAGCAGTCGAGCGTCATCCATGAGCACCGCTTCGAACATCGCACAAACACGGCTGGAAGATCTGATCAACGCGATTGGCAGCAGGCAGGTATCCCCGGGTGCCGGCGCCGCCGGTGCTGTTACCTTGGCGCTCGCCGCCGCCTGCACCGCCAAGGCGGTGGCGGATCGTGATGCCGAAGCCTTTGCCGCGTTCATCAAGGAACATACCTCACGGGCCATTACCCAGGTGATCCGCGAGGGCGACAGGAACGGCCGCTTGATCGCGGTCCTGTCGGAGGTTATT
>Ga0210387_10003832_pt1 | contig 11549 bp, 8 predicted proteins | sample IncBWC7OmetaG_FD_160108 | JGI IMG/M metagenome (GOLD analysis project Ga0210387, IMG submission 160108) | Forest soil microbial communities from Barre Woods Harvard Forest LTER site, Petersham, Massachusetts, United States - Inc-BW-C-7-O ... | reverse complement strand
GAGCGAAAGCCCGCACGTATATTTCGTAGCCGAAGGCGCGGAGCGCTTCGCGGCCGAGCATGGCATTCCGCTGTGCAAGAACGAAGACCTCATCATTCCGCGCGAGGTCGAACGCTTGCGCGAATTCCAGGCGCACGCCTCCGAAGAGAAGCCCGACCTGTTTGCTGCGACGCTCTCGCACGACACCGTGGGCGCCGTCGCCCTGGACGCCAAAGGCGACATCGCCGCCGCCACTTCGACCGGAGGCACACTCAACAAAGCCCCCGGCCGATTAGGAGACTCATCGTTAATTGGATGCGGCTGCTACGCTGACAACAAAACCGCCGCCGCATCGACCACAGGATGGGGCGAGCCCATCATGAAACTGGTCCTGGCCAAGTGGGCCACGGACCGCGTCGCGTCAGGCTCTCTTCCGGAGTGGGTAGCGGCAGAGGCGATCAACTATTTGCAGGCGCGCGTGAACGGGCATGGCGGAATGATTTTGCTGGACGCGCGCGGACGTCTTGGTATCGCGCACAACACGCCTCGCATGGCTTGGGCGTTGAAGACCATGAGGGAAGAGAGCTCAGGCATCAGCCGCCACGAGTGAGAAGTGTTCCACGTGGAACACTGTCAGTACGAAAATATATGTACGGTTATGCATGTACATTAACCGGAAAGCGCGTGGACGCAATGAGATCCGAGTCCCAGAAGAGTTTTGACATGGCTTCAGGACGCCAACCTCTGAAGCCTTATCTTTGAAAAATCCAATCCTAAGAGTTTTTCCGCTAGCTGTGTAAGCCCTGGCCTTGGATACTGGTCCGGGCTAAGTGCGTCAGGACGATTCGTCGCGGGGTGCGGTGTTTTGCACCGAGGGCGGAGCGTCCGCCCCTACGTGTGCATATCGACATACCCGGCTGCGTTTACTTACCAATCCGATGCTCCTTAGTGATCTGGCTTGCTTTCTGGTTGGGGCTTGATGTACAAAGCAGCCGAACGCGCCTTCTCAAGATGTTTGCTCTGAAGCCTGCCGAAAGCTATGGCCTCTTGCCCGCAAAAGCCGGGCGTTCCCCTCGTCAGTCATGCTTATGGAGAAACTTTATGACCATGCGGAAGCTCGTCTCGCTACTGGTTCTAACGCTGGCTCTGACCACGTTTGGATTTGCCCAAAGCTCGGCTACCGGCGATCTGCACGTGACGGTGAAAGACTCGAAGAACAGCCTGGTGACGAACGCCACGGTGACGGCGCGAGATCCGGCGAGAGGAGTGGAGCGTCCCGGAACCGGGAATGGGCAGGGTGAGTACCGCATCGCGTTGTTGCCGCCGGGAACTTATCAAGTAACGGCCGAGGCTGCGGGCTTTGCGAAAACTACGATTGAGAGCGTGGTCATCACGGTTGGAGAAGTGGCGGATTTGCCGATCACGCTCGCGGTCGCGGGGACGCAGGAAGTGGTCAATGTGAGCTCTGCGGCGGAGTTGGTCGAAACCACCCGCACCTCGACGACCGACACGATTGGACAGACGCGGATCGATAACCTTCCCATCAATGGAAGAAACTACATCAACTTTGCTCTGACGGATTCACAGGTGCTCCTCGACAACGCTCCCAGCATTGGGGCAGCGCCCACGTCCGGGCTCAACATCAGCGGGCAGCGGGCGCGCTCGAACCTGGTGAATGTGGATGGCGCCAATGCGATTGACAACGCAACCAACGGCGTGCGCTCTACTGTCTCGCAGGAAGCGGTGCAGGAGTTCCAGATCATTACCAACAGTTACGCGGCGGAATATGGGCAAGCGTCCGGGGGCGTGATCAACATCATTACTCGTTCCGGAACCAATCAATTCCACGGCGATGCCTACGGCTATTTGCGGAATCGGTACATCCAGGCCACGAACCCTTTCAGCAATGTCCCGCAGCCGGCTTACACCCGGGTGCAGGCTGGGACAGCGTTTGGTGGGCCGATCAAGAAGGACAAGACCTATTTTTATTTTGCCTACGAGATCACGCGGCGGCAGGAGACTGGATTTTCGGTTATTGGGGAGAACAACTTTGGGCTGGTTCCGTTCGACGCTACCAACATTTTCACTCCTCCTGGAGTCGTCCTCCCTCCCGGTACCTTCAATATTCAGGTGACGCCGCAGCAAGCTGCCTTTCTGGGGACGCCGGGATTGCCGGTGGGGCTTCTGCAGCAATACGCGTTTCTGGCAGGAGGATCGTCCGCCATTGCTGTGAACGGATCTTATCCGCAGTCGTTTGGATTGCTGGCCCAACTTGGAGCAATTCCGACTCCGTCGAACGGAACCAGTCCGTTGACCCAGTTTCCAAGCTCGTGCAATCCCGGCAACACGCTGTGCAACGGCTTGCCCTTGCAGTTTCAGACCCTGAATGCACAAGTGGGCAACTTCCCGGTTTCTGAGGGCACGAGTCTCTATTCGTTGCGAATCGACCATAATGTCAATGCCAACAATCGGATTACGCTACGAGCGAACGTCAGTCCAAGCACCGTGACTGGGATTGAAGTGAACGGCGAGAACCAGACCTTCGGGCAGAACTCGTTCTCAAGGACTTCGCAGCAGACTTATCGTGATGTCGCTGGAGTCTTCCAGGATACCTGGACCGTTGGCAACAACAAGGTCAATGAGTTCCGCTTCCAGTACGCGCGGCGCGGGTTGTCGTATTTCTACTCGAGCGCACCCGGGGGCTCCGATGTCGCGGTGAACATTCCCGGGTTTGCGTACTTTGGCCGCGAACCGTATTCCTATATTCAGCGTACGGAACAGCGTTACCAGTTCACCGACAACTTTTCCTGGACGCGCGGGCGGCACGGCATGAAGTTCGGTGTGGACTTCAACTATATTCCAACCACGGCGACGTTTACCGTGAACTACGGCGGCGTGTATGACATGGGGGCGCTCAGCGCCGCCCAGGTGATCCCCAGTTCAATTTTCAATTCGCTGCCGGCGAGCTTGCAGCAGGCTATTCCAGGGCTTTCTGGAGTGCAGGCCTACGGTTTGGGAGTTCCGCAGGATTTTATCCAGGGCATTGGAAATCCTAACGACTCGTTTTCCAACAAGCCGCTGGGGGTTTATTTCCAGGACTCGTGGCGAACGACGCCGAACCTGACGTTGAACCTGGGCGTACGCTATGACATCGAATTCCCGCCGCAGTTTGCTCCGCCGGATCCGCTGGCTCTGACTGCTTACAACGCGCTGGGACTGCAGAAGGGTATTCAAACCGATACCAACAATATTCAACCACGCATCGGCATGGCCTGGGACCCGAAGGGGAATGGCAAGTCGGTTTTGCGCGCGTCCTTCGGGATGTTCTACGATCACCCCTTGCTCGGCCTTTATTTCCTGGGTGACGCCTCGGACGGATCGAAGAGCGGCCAGTTGCTGTTTGCCGGAGGCAGTCCTTGCGGGACGAACGCGGCTACGGTCAGCCCACTGAATCTGAACGCGACCAACATTTTCCAGGGCATTCAAACTGTGCCCACTTGCATTCCTGCTCCCTTCACGACCAACCTAGGATACCTGCCGAACCAGCAGCAGTTCCAGGCGTTGAATTTTCCGCAGTCGATTTTTATCAATCAGAATTACCTGAATCCGGCATCGCCTTTTCCGCTGGCGTTTCAACCCTTTGGTTATCCGATCGGCAAGGGTTTTGTGTATGCCTATTCGGAACAAACGAACCTGACCTTTGAGCAGGACCTGGGTGGCGGCTTTGCTTTGAGCCTGGCGTACAACTTCAACGGCGGGCGGCACCTGAACCGGCCTATCAACGCAAATACGGTGCGCGGGGATTTGCTGGTGCAGAACTGGCAGAGAGCAGTCGCTTTCGCCAACGCAGCCGGAATTCCTACGACCAGCCCGTTGTATCCATCCGGCCCGTTGCAGGTACAGATTTGCCCTGGGCCCTTTACCGGGACTCCAACGGGCGCGTTCGCACCCGCGGCCATGTTGAATTTCTTCCGGCCGTCGGGATTGAATCCGTCTCTGGCCGGTGGACCCTGCCTGCAGGACGCCGTTCTTCTAGCCAATGCGGATGGATTAGGGCTTGGTCCCACCGGAGGCAAGTGCGACAACACGCTTCCGTTCAATTCAGCCGGCGGCTGCGTGGTGGTTCCCTTCGGCGACATGGATGCCAACTACTCCAACGGCAACTCCAATTACAGCGGCTTTACCGCGAACCTGCGCAAGACCCTCAGCCATCACTACCAGTTTCTTGCTTCCTACACCTATTCGCATGCGATTGACGACTCGACCGACTTGCAATCTCCGCTGGCGCCTCAGGACTCTTACTATCCTCAACTGGAGCGCTCCAACTCGTTGTTTGACCAGCGCCACCGCTTCGTATTCAGCGGCGTGTATCAGTCGGGTAAGTTGAGCGGAGATGGCTTTGCCAGGAAATTTTTCAGCAATTGGACGTTTGCGCCGATCATATCGGTGGCGTCGGGACGTCCGTTCCTGATCATCACGGGGGACAACACGAACTTCCAATTCGCTCCCACGTCGGCACGCCCGAACGTGGTGACTGGCGCTTCCGCCGGAAATGGATGCGGACCGCTGGTACCTTCCAAGTACTCGCCGACAGGGTCGTTCCAGGAGGCGTGCTTTACGGCAACCTCGAACACCACACTGCTTTCGCTCGATGGCGACCTCGCCCGCAACGCCGGGGTGCAGCCCTGGACGCTGTTCAACGACTTTCGGTTCGCGCGCCGGGTTTATTTCAACGAACGGATCAGCCTGGACCTGATTACAGATATGTTCAACCTGGTGAACAAATTCAACGTGGCGTCGGTGAACCAGCTTTGGACGAATGCTGGGCAGCCGACGGCGGCTTATGATCCGAGGCAGTTTCAGTTTGCGATGAAAGTGAATTGGTAGGGAAGCAGCTTTCAGCTATCGGCTGTCAGCTCTCAGTCAAACCTGAGAAGCAGTGCTCGTCTTTGGGATCACATACTGAGCGCTGACGGCTTCTCCTGCTACACTCTTTTCGTCTTTATCCTTCGCGATTGCGGGGAGTTTCTCCTGAATGGCACAACCCTCTGCTCCAAGTGCGCGGACGCGTCTGGTCCGCGAAGCTGACCGTGCGGTGTACGATCGTGCCGCCGCTTACCGAATTCTGGATGAAGGCTTTATTTGCCACGTGGGATTTGTGGTGGATGGGCAACCCTTTGTGATTCCGACCGGCTACGGCCGGGTGGGCGACAACCTCTACATTCACGGTTCGGCGGCGAGCCGCATGCTGCGGCGGGTGGATGAGGGTGTCGCGGTCTGCGTCACGGTTACGCTGCTGGAGGGATTGGTACTGGCGCGCTCGATTTTCAATCACTCGATGAATTATCGCTCGGTCGTGATTCTCGGGACGGCGCGGGCAGTGAACGATCCGACGGAGAAGCTGGAGGCGTTGCGGCTTTTGTCTGAGCATATTTTGCCGGGGCGTTGGGTGGAATCGCGCCTGCCGAATGAGAAGGAGCTTAAGGCGACGTTAGTTATGCGGTTGCCGATCGAGGAGTTCTCCGCGAAAGTACGGCAAGGGCCACCTGTGGACGACGAAGAGGATTATTCTTTTTCGACTTGGGCGGGTGTGATTCCGCTTGAGATGGTCGCGGGGAAACCAGTTAGTGATTCAAGACTGCGCGCGGGACAAACAGTTCCGGAGTACGCAACGAATTATTCGCGGAAGAAATCCTATTCTTGAATCGTTGGGTCGATTGAGTGATTTTGTCGCCTTGTGCCGCTACGGTATCAGCAACAACTTTCCCGTTGTCGTGCGCCCCTCTAAGTCCTGATGCGCTCTGGCGGCGTCGGCCAGCGGGTATGTGTGCTCGATGCGTAGTTTGAGCTTGCCTTCCGCGATCATCGTGAAGACAGCGCTCGAGCGCGCTTGCAGCTCCTCGCTTGAGGCGATGTACTGGTTCAGGGTTGGGCGCGTCAGGTAAAGTGAGCCCTTCTGCGAAAGTTGAATCGGATCGAAGGGCGGCACGGCTCCGCTGGATCCGCCGAACAGCACCATCATTCCGCGCGGCCGCAGGACGTTTAAACCTTTCTCGAAGGTGGTCTTGCCCACTCCGTCGTAAACCACGTCTACGCCACCGCCGCCGGTAAGACGCTTGGTCTCCACTTCGAAGTCGGTCTGCGTGTAACGGATCACGTCGTTGGCGCCTGCTTCCTGCGCCAGCTTGGCTTTTTCTTCGGTGGAAGCCGTGGCAATTACGCGGGCCCCGAGGTTGTGCGCCATCTGCAACAGCAGCCGGCCCACGCCGCCCGCAGCCGCGTGAACAAGAGCCGTCTGGCCGCGCTTGAGGGGAAACGTATCGTAAATCAAATAGTGCGCGGTCATGCCTTGCAGCATGGCGGCGGCCGCTTGTTGATCGCTTACTCCTTGTGGAACGTGCACCAGCCGGTCGGCGGGCACGGCCGCATACTCGGCATAGGAGCCCAGGATGCTGGTCCAAGCTACGTGGTCTCCGGGTTTGAGGGATTTCACGTCGGCGCCAACCGCTGTGACCACACCCGCGCCTTCTTGTCCGGGCACGAACGGGAGAGCGACTTTGTATCGGCCCTCGCGCTGGTACACATCGATGAAGTTCACTCCTGAAGCTGCGAGCTTGACCACGGCTTCATTGGGCTTGGGTTGCGGGACGGGCAAGTCCGCCAGTTGGAGAACTTCGGGACCTCCGGTTTGGTTGATCTGGATGGCTTTCATGTTTGGGTTCGATGGCTTTCGCGCTGCGTGAGATTCGCAATAGAGCTACAATTCGCCGTCCCGAACCTTCCCCGCACAGAGGCTGTGCATCCACAGAATGGTTGCAGCGACCTGGGTCGCTGAAGTAATATTCCCGCCTGTTCCCAAAGTAACTTGGACCAACCAAGTTGCGGATTGACCCATCAAAACTAGGATAGTAGCATTGAGTCTTCCGTGAAAGCCAGGGGTTGATCGCGGTAAGTCATAGAGAAACATGAGGATTCGGAAACTCTATCTTCTGATCGCGCCGGTGTTTGCCTTGGTTTTGGGCAGCATTGCGTGTCAAACGGCACAGCGGCCGGTCACCCTATTGCCTCCCGGAACCGCCACCGCGCCAAATTTGAGCGCGACTCCCGCACCCGCTCCTCAGTCCCAGCCCGATGCCAAGACTATCCCCACTCCTGCAGCGCAGATTGAAGCCAAGCCTGACCCCGTGGCTGAGTTGATTGCGCAGGTCGAGAAGGAATACCAGATTGGTCAGGAGAACTACAAAGCCGGGCACCTCGAAGCGGCCAAAGAGAACTTCGATCGGGCTTTCAATTTGCTGCTGGGAAGCTCATTGGACGTTCGCACCGATCAGCGGCTGCAGCAGGAATTTGACCGCGTTCTGGATGGCGTAAACGGCCTTGAGTTGGAAGCCTTGCAACAAGGCGACGGCTTCACCGAGCAAAAGTCAGAACCAGCCCCGATCGATGAAGCGAACGAAGTTACCTACCCGGTGGATCCGAATCTCAAAGCCAAGGCAGAAGCCGAAATCAAGGATACGCATTCCGATCTGCCTCTGATGATGACGGATCCCGTAGCCGGCTACATCAGCTACTTCTCGACTCGCGGACGAGGAACTCTCGAGCGCGCACTAGCGCGCAGCGGCCGTTATGACGAAATGATCCGGAGGATCCTGAAGGAAGAAGGTGTTCCTCAGGACTTGATCTACCTGGCGCAGGCCGAATCGGGATTCCATCCTCTCGCCCTTTCTCGCGCCGGAGCTCGTGGGATGTGGCAATTCATGGCCAGCCGCGCGTCCGGTTATGGATTGGAGCGCGATTGGTGGGTCGACGATCGCCAGGATCCTGAAAAATCCACGCGAGCAGCTGCGCACCACCTGAAGGATCTCTATAGCGAGTTCGGCGATTGGTATCTGGCCATGGCCGCTTACAACTCTGGCCCGGGCACGGTCCAGAATGCGGTGAAGCGGACCGGTTACGCGGATTACTGGCAGCTCTACAAGCGAAACGTATTGCCCAAGGAAACGCGGAATTATGTGCCCATTATCCTGGCCGTGACTATTATGGCCAAGAACCCAGGGCAGTACGGGCTGGATAAAGTGGCCACGGAGAAGCCGGTTCCGTATGACTCGGTAAAGATTGATTATCCTGTCGACCTGCGCCTGGTAGCCGAATGCGTCGATACCTCCGCGAGTACGATGCAGGATTTGAATCCAAGCTTATTGCGCCTGACCACGCCCAAGGATCGCGAGTTCGAACTGCATCTGCCTGCGGGCACCAAGGATCGCTACCTCACCGCGATTACCGCTATTCCGCCGGACATGCGCGTGTGGTGGCGCTATCACAAAGTCGCGCCGGGCGATACTTTATCGTCGGTCGCTCGCTCGTTTCACACCACCCCTCGGGCAATCGTTCAGGCAAACAACCTCGACGGTGATGAAAACCTGCGGGCTGAAAGCGAACTCATCATCCCGGTTGCCCCGGGGAAACATCCATCCGACGAGTTGGCCAGCTATTCGCGACGTGCAACCACCTACAAAGTTCGCAAGGGAGACACTGTTGAAACCGTGGCGGACAATTTTGGCGTGCCGCCGGCCATGGTTCGTCGCTGGAATCATTTGAAGGGCGACAGCGTACGGGGCCGGCGTGTTTTGTATATTCACCTGCCGGTAGCGCCTGACGCCGAAAGCCACGAAGGAGTTGCATCTAAGTCGAAACCCAAGAAGAAGTTACAGGCGGATGCTTCCAAGAGCGTGGTGCACCACAAGGTCCAGCCCGGCGAAACTCTCTATTCGATTGCCAAGTCCCACAACGTCACCGTAGACGACTTAAAAGAAAACAACGGGAACCTCGCCAACTTGAGGCCAGGGATGGTACTGGTCATCGCCAATCCCAGTCGATAGTCTGCCTGCGTCCGACCGCGGATTTTATCTAGATCTAACGTAGCATCTAAAGCGGAATATTTTTTTCGCGTGATCCCGGACAGACCTGGAAACAGAAACTCAACTTCGGTGTAATATGCATGGGCAGGAGGGCGCCAACGAGTTTTTCGTCACTGCAGTGCGAAAAACCACTGTGCTATAATCGCGGCCCGTTCAGTCTGTTAAAAAACTTTCGGTAGTCTTTTTAATTCTTGACGCATGCATTGCGGAGAAAATTCCAGGAGGAGAAATGAACGTTCACGAAACCCTCTACCTACGAGACGACGAAATGGATGAGTTTGGCGACAGCGGCGCCTATGGCGAATCGCTGGAAGAAGATTACGAAGAAGAAGAGGAAGAAGAGGAAGCAGAACTGCCGGGTGTGACCGACTCAGAATCGGGAGTGGAAATGCCAATACCTGCCCCGCCGGTGCCCGCTGGTGGCGGTGGTGGCGGCTCGTCCAAACCTGCCGCGAAAAAGGCTGCCCCTAAGAAGGCTGCTCCCAAAAAGGCGGCGAAGAAGAAAGCACCGAAGAAGGCGGCAAAGAAGAGGCCGGCCCGCAAAGTTGCGAAGAAGAAAGCCGCCAAGAAAAAACCGGCGAAGAAAGCGAAGAAGAAGGCTGGCAAGAAATCAGTGCGCCGTCGTCGCTGATTCGAGTTCGAGAGCTACGATTTGATATCAAGCCGCAGCTGTTTGCTGCGGCTTTCTTATTTAGCTGGCTTTATTTGACCTATTCGTCAAACAATCGCCGAACCGCAGACGTGCCTGACGCTCCTGCTACTTCTTTCGCTGCACCGCCTCCAGACACCTCCCGTAGAGCTCGAGCAGATGAGTGGCATAGTCTTCCGGTTTTGAGGCGGCGCCCGAGCCCTGAAAGCCCACGCCTGACGAACTCGTTCGGCCGTAGCCGGTCGTCATCGCGACAAATTTCATCAAGTCGAGGGCGATGTCTTCATTACGGCGTGAACCGGATGTGCCGGCGGATGCTTCGTCCATGAATTCCTCCGTGGAAATACGAATGCTGGGTATTTCGTCGTCCATACTTCACAAAACGTGCGGCACAAAAATGATAGCAGAACCGGGAGAATCCAAGGGTATGTCTAGGTCCGAGAAATATCTCAGTTCGCTCTGGCGGGCTTCTCCGCGTCCTCTGCGGCTTTTCTCAGCGCCCTCCGCGATTTAGGACTTGGCTTTTCCTGAAGTTTTATCCAAATCTTAAAACGCAGAGATCGCTGAGAAGAGCCGCAGAGTGCGCGGAGATTGCGATCCTCGTGAGAAATGGGACAAGTGTCCTACTCCGTTCGGGACATTTCGCTCATCAGCGCAAGGAGATTGTTTTCCGAGTCGCGAAAGAACGTCATCCACAGATCATGATCAGGCATTCTTGCGATCATGTGGGGCCGGTCCTCGAAGTGCACTCCATTGGCCAGCATTTCCTGGTGGGCGGCGGCTACGTCCGGCACCGCGAAGTGCAGGATCGAGTTGGGATGGTCGAATTCCGGTTTCTCGGCGGTATCGAGCATCAGGCGCGCACCGCCGCAGTCGAAGAAGGCAAGCTTACCGGCTGTAAATAACAGGGACAGACCGAGCTTGTCTCGATAGAATGCCGTCGCGCGATCGAGATCGTGCACGTTGATCGCAATCTGCCCGACACGTGAAATCCCGATACCCATGGTTGCTAATCGACAGTCGAAAACCGGAACTGTACCAGAGGACTCTTGTGCGACCCCGCCAACGTAATCGGCGAGCCCTTAGGTCTCGATTCCCACATAGCAAACCCGTCCCACCAGGTAATTGCCTGCGTTTTTGTCTGCTTCGATAGCCATGATCTCGACCGGATACGCCTGGTTATGTGGACGCAAGACCAGGTTGTTCCCGGCTAATTCCACGTATTTCACGGTGGATGTGCCATCTTTGTTTATGGCATACATATTGGACTCGCCTTTGCGATAAGGCTTGAGCGAGTTGTAATGGCGGTCGATGAGAACGGTGGCTCCCGGCAAAAGGCGAGGATACATGCTCATGCCATCGCGACCATCCACCTGAATTACAACGAAACGCTCCCAGTCGTCGCGGTGCCCTTCCATCTCGGGACGAATGCTGTGCAGGAAACTCTTCTTGAACTTGAGAATTTCCTTCACATTCATACTCATGATGAGAGGTTCGGTGGCGGCAATCGCGCCGTCGACCTGGAGAACGTTTTGAAACTCGTCCTCGCTCGGCGGCAGGATGCTGGCACGTTTGTTGACTTCGTTCGGGTCAAGCAGATCGAGCACGGAGAGGTGCTGCACTCTCAATACTTTGTCCATGCCCTCGAGACTGAGGCCCCGCTTGCGGTTGAGGAAATTGGAGATGTGGGCTTGCTTGAACCCGGTTTGTTCGGCCAGGCGCAAACCTGTCAACCCTTCCTCTTCGATGCGGTGCCACAAAGTTTTGCGGAGATTTTCCTGCAGTACTTTGAATTTCATAACCGAGAGTATACCATTCTTTATAGCGGATCGCTATTAATAACCACAATCTAACATCTCAAAGGAAACAGCGTATCGGCGGAGGTCCCGCCATTCCCGGAGGAGTTTTCCACAGCCAAAATGCGCGCTTTTACAATAGCATTCTGATATTGTCATTGTTATCAGCAACATCTGTCAGAAAATAGTCCTTGACTTTGCAGTCAA
>Ga0210387_10003830_pt1 | contig 11553 bp, 11 predicted proteins | sample IncBWC7OmetaG_FD_160108 | JGI IMG/M metagenome (GOLD analysis project Ga0210387, IMG submission 160108) | Forest soil microbial communities from Barre Woods Harvard Forest LTER site, Petersham, Massachusetts, United States - Inc-BW-C-7-O ... | reverse complement strand
CTTCTCGTGGGAGTCCTTGCCCCAAGTACATCCACAGCTGGGTGCCTACTACAATATTAAGAAGCAAGCCAGGGCGAAACCAGCAGCCACAAGATGATGTCTACTTTCGTTGCCGTGAACAGCGTAGGGCGAATCTGAGAGATGAGTGTGAAGGCGGAAAGCGGGGATTTTGGTGGATCTGAGGGAGCTTGAAGAAGACAGAGGGTGGGAGGGTCCGAGAGCTGAAGGAGCGATAGGATGTCGCTCGCCGCTCGGGGGCCCATCGGGCGCGGCGGCGGCGGCGACAGCGGCAGTAGCGATAGTTGTGACGGGGAGTCTCATAGTGGTTAAAGCGACCCAGGGACGGTGAATGGTAATAGACCATGAGTAGGGTAATTCTGTGTCTTTGGATTGGGAGAAAAGGTTCTCGAGAAAGGCAAGTCACTGCGGAATACGTATGCGAGTGATCGCGTAGGATAATATCTCAAGCACACATGCTGGTAAGGACATTCCTCGATCTGAATGCGCTGGTTATCATTAGACTACGGAGACGGGTGGTAGTGCAACTTGACTCGGACTACAAAAGTGGTTCAAGTTGAACATCAGTAACGCATTATTCAATGAATCGTTAGTGATCCTAGTACACTGACTATGCCAATACGCATTCCCCTGACAGAGAGTATTTGACGCATTGGTTGTCAAGGTTTGGCTTGCAATTGGATATTGAATGCGAAGCATGAAAGTCCTTTTTCATAGCAAAAACTTGAACCCGTACGCGAATTACGCCGAGGTAATTTGAAAGATGACGAAGTTCCTCCGTACGCGTGACGTGTAACTACATAGCGTGATGCGTGGGAATTGGCCATATGATAACGATTATGTCATGATATATAGTAACTTCTGAGTACGCTCTACAGACGCCACTCAAGGATCACGATTTACCTCTTCCTGCCCACCCACGTCATTGTCTTTGGCCTCCAGACGAGAGTTGGGCCTACTGCAGGTGGTGCAAGTATGTTAAAAACATGTCCGTATCTTATGCTTATACTTCATCAGCCCAACATCAGCCACTCAGAACTTCTGCGTCTCCTTTTCCATCATCAGCGTCAGAACTGGTATTTCGTCCTTGTTCTTGTATGGATTGGCCGGCACTTTTCGAGTTCTGCCATGGCAAATGTTATTCACATGGTAAATTTCTGGTGAGTTGGATAGCGCAGTTAACTTCGTTTCGGCACACTCACATCGGGCACCACGCCGAGACCTGCTGTCATGGTATGGGGCTGGATCATTGTCGGTATGTCAATGCTTTATCCAACACCCAAAGCACCTCCTCACCACTTTCTAGCTTTTTTAAACATGCTAGTCGGATTAGCCATGGCTAGTATATCTATCAGTCCAATTTCACATCTTCCCTAAATAAGAAAAGTTACCATTCACGCCGTTCGTTCATCCAGAAGGTCAAATTCTACACAACGATGGTCTAGCATCTACTCATGAATTTATTGCCCAAACAGTCTGCAGTGCCCATCCTGTGGACCCCACCGGAATCAGGTAGGTATAACGATAATCCAACCTCTTAGAACCCCGCACAATGTGAATGATTCGCTTTGAAAACCTCACGAGCGCGTTTTGATCAAATGAATTCGCACCCTTAAGCTAATTAATGTTGCAGTTTCACATGCGCCAATTTCCTTCCTACAATAGGCTCGTGTGGTACCGATTTCAAGCCGACGGCCAAGACCACCATTGGGATCTACGCCACCATTCATTTCACCCAAGGTACACGCACCTTCCCGCCCTTGTCCTCACCCCCCCATACCTTGTCATTCACCCATTTAACGCACCTCCCCACAACCAGGTCTCACTGACACATTCGGCGTACACCTCCTGCGGTACCCCAACACCATCTCCAATTGCCTGGCTCGCATTCGGCACCCTCGCTGTCATCGTCGCCGTTCTCGCAGGGGCGTGAGTTTGTGTTTACTACGTTTTGGATGGTACGAGGGGTGTTGGCGATAGCGGGGAGGGCTAGTTGTGGATATGTACGTGTGTTTTATCCCGTGATGAGCATTACCGAGGCACCACCTCTCCTCGGGCGCATCTGCAGTTCATGGCGAAAGGTTTACTTATCTACCCCACCACTATGGTGTGCGATACACCTCGTCGTACCGTCATTTTACAATCCTTCCATGATAGCTGACACCATTCAGCTCCAATGCGTGGCCTTGAAGGAGTGGTTAGAATCTAGATCGGTCGGGTACGATGCCCCTCTCAATTTCACTCACCACACGAAGGAATGGCAGTCATGATGATTTATTGGCAAACCCACCTGACCGGGGTGTTAGTGGATTTGGAAATGAGGATGTCAAGATCAACAACTTGAACATTCAGTAGTAAGTTTGATTTCAACACAAGATACCCTTCTTTCAATGCCTTTCTACTCCATGTTTTACTATTCCGTTTGCACATTCCATGTCTAAATTTTGCCATGCCTTCTTCTCCAAGTCTTTCTCATATCATATCCACACTTCAACTCCAATGCTTTGTTGCTCATCCTCCATTTACATTTCTGCAATACCTTTTGCTTGCAAACTTTGAAATGTAACGTTTGCAGCTGCCTTTTGTCTCACTCCTCATGTTTTCATTTGTTCACTGTAAATAAGTGACAGTATACAATTACAAACTGTTAAAGGGAGTCAGGGACTGGCGCCACTGCGCCGCTACAATAGGATATCTCCAGAGCCCAAAATGTCCAAAAGTTTCAACCTCTAACACCGAAGCGCACATCCGCTTACAAGGCCTCCTCTTTTGTCATCCGCCTCCGTGTGGCATCCTCATAATCCGGCGGAAGTGTCTCCCCATAGTCGTTAAGACCATGTATCGACCCTGCATCTTCCTCGCGACGTGGAGTGGATTCGATATACATGCGTTGTGGTACAGTAGACTGGGAGGCAGAGGATTGGCCGTAGGCTGAGTCGTTCGTAGCGATGGTGCTGGGTTGCTGATGATCCAGAGCTTTATTCATGGAAGAAAGCCTTTGGTATTTTGAGGGTCTTTCCGGAGGTATTGGTGGGGGTGAGAGGGCTATACGAGGATGTGAGTCTGAACTGGGGTCGAGAAGAGAGTGAGTCACTTACATGGACTGCTTTGGTCTTGTGAAAGAGGGAAGGGATCAACCTCATCACCATTGACGTTCGGTGTGTATGTTTGAGTCATCTGAGACTGTGCCGCATTTACATTCCAACTTGCTTGCGCCATACGCTTCCTTCGCCGGCGAAATACGAGGAAGATAATGAAAAGTATGAGCAGGCTTCCACCTACCGAGACTGATGAGGCGACTGCTGCTACTAATGTTCCATTAGACTTGGGAGATGGCGATGGCGATGGCGATGGCGATGGCGATGGCGATGGCGATGGCACTGGCGTTGGTGGTGGTGCTGGGGAGCCTAGGAAACATGGGCCTAGGTGGAAAGCTCAGATTGAAATTAATAACATACCATCGTCATTGGTGTAAATGAGTTGGTCTAATGTAATTTGTGAGTTATTATTCGGAAAACGAGTGTCTGGGCGATTGGTGACGATGATTTCATGAGATGTGGGATCGGGCCAGTTGGTGCTAAAGAGGACGACCTATAGATCTTATTCAGTCTCGGAGAGGTTCAGAAATGCCTAGCTTACTGGGGGATTATGTCCATCGTCGGTGCTGTTGACTCCATCGATGTCCAGCCATTGCGGGTTATCTGGATAACAGTCTATACAGATCTGATAGAAGCCACCACGCGACCTCTTGATTCCAAAGTAGTAGAATCCGACGATGGGTGCTGTGTAGTGTCAGACTAGCGGTAGAGGATGGAAATAAAGGATCCTTACGAGTGTCAATGGTGAAGTTAGCATTCGGGTCATTGGTTGACGAGAGCGTCCCAGTCAAATTAACTGAAGTTGCGTTATAAGAACCGCTATGATCCCAGATTCCCTGGTACTTGATTGTGACTGAGTCCCTGTCGTCGATTGTAACATTTTTCAACACCATCAATGGGAATGAGAGTGAAGAGCCAGGATATGATGGATAGATAGGATAGGATAGGATAGAATTACATGGCGATTATGTACGAGTCCGAAGTTTATGGAGGAATCGTTTTGTATTGATCACTTACAGGGATGGCAAGCACAGCAATCGTTCTCATAGCGACCCAGGGACAGTCAAGGGTATACCGGTAACGAATTTTCCGACCTAGGGTTGTCTGTATCTCGCAATAATATTCCTGCCATTCCGTCATTCCATCAGCGTGTCAGTATGCAACTGACCGGATCCAGCATGTACTGTTGATATAACGTATTTTCATGTGCTGAAATATAATGTCACCGCAACCGCTGGCCGTGCGTTACTTATTTACTTGCTTACCTCCCCTCTCCCATAACGCCCGTAGCACGTATCTCGTGGATCCTGTAGACCCCCCCCCTTTTAACTATGTACTTCCCGCCTGCTTGATATGTCCTCATTTTATACTTAATCATCATGATGATCCTACGTAGACTTGAAGTCATAACTTGGAAGAGCTTCAGAATCGGAAAATTGATCGATCTCGTCGGCCCCACTGTTGGACAGGTTGGCCCCAGACTGCCCCTCGCCTCTCAGCAGGCCCTCCATCACGCCTGCAACGGCGCTGACAGGTACGCTGTGCCTGAGTAAGCTTTGCACTAGTTCCGCCTGCTCATTAGTGAGAGTGGCGGAGCTTAGAGGCGGCGATTCAGGAGGAGGCAGAGAGTGCGTAGTGACATCGGCTTTGGGAGATCGCGAAGGCGTGGCGAAAGGAGGCTGATTGGGTGAAGTGCCCCGCGCTTCTAGCGGAGCCAGCATTGGAGAATTGCTGAGATAAGCTGTGGATGCTGGATCAGAGGGTAACGTGGAAGTTGATATGGGCGATGGCAGGACACCGGCGTTCCATGCAGGCACATCGACGCCTCTGGGCACAAGATTCGTTGGTGACCAGTCGTACGAGACACCCGAGGACGGTTGGTCTGTCATGAACGCTGGGTTTGCATCTGGAATGAACATTAGTTCAATTCGACAACTGTAAAGTGAGGGTAAGACTCCAACGTAATCAAGCACTCACATGAAGGAGTTATACTCTCCCCACGGAACGCATTAGGTTCATTACTAACGAGAAACAAAGGCCGAGTCAACGATTCGATCCCACGACCGTACGCAGAAATTAGGACGTACCCGGCCCCCCCTTGTCGCCGCCGCCGAATGCATAACAGAATCAAGGTAGATACAAGCAACACTAGGACCAACACAAGGACGCCACCAATCTGAAGAATCGTCAGTACCCTTTGTTTACTAGCTGAAACTGTGTCAATTTGCTAACCGCTATTCCTACGATAGTGCCTGTGCCAAGAGGGTGCGAGCTACTACGACTAGAGTTTGTGGCTGATGGGGAAGACCTAGACCAATCAGTTGAGCTTCGATAAGACGTGTAACAGGGAACCTAGCAAAGCGGAGCTCACGGTGGAGTATCAAATACGACGATTTGACTGAGATCGAGCCACAGGCCGGGTGAGTTATTCGTAACTTGCACCTGATAAGTTTTCGACCTGTCCATTCCTGTTTCCAGATACAACGTCGCACCCAGGCCAATCCATCGCGATGAGCCATTGTACTGGCCCACTTGCGGCGAGCCAAGATCTGATGGGGGCGTGACGGTAACAACAAATGATCCGTGATTATAATTGACGCTGCCGAGAACGCTGAATGCGCTGGCGGATGTGAGGGGAAAAGAGATGCTGGAACCTTGAGTGGTGGTTCCGATTCGAGGATCCGGCGTCCCGGTTGTGCTGTAGGTGTAAGGCTGACTAATCCACCCATCGGAGAGAACGATGTCGTCCGTAGTGAGCGGGACACTCGTTGTGGCAATGGTGCGATTTTGGACAGTGGTGCTGCAAGGGATGAGCAGGTCATACGATTGGAGGTGAAGAACAACGACTGACCCAATTCCGCCCATCCCCACCGTGATAGTCGCATTAGAGATCGTAACTTCCCCTAGAACAACCTGAAGAACCAGCGAGTGCGTTCCGTAGCTTAAGCCAGACTGGCTAAAAAGCAACCCTGATGAGCTCGTTACTGTATTGGTCTGAGACCCATCAATCTGGATTGTATATCCTCCAGCGGATGCTTCGCCATAGAGGTATACAGCAGTCCCGGTCCAATCCAGCTGAACCGAGGCACCTGCAAGTGTCGTTCTGTGCGAACTTGGCTGATAACGAACAGTTCGGTACTTTGTTCGCTTGAAATTAAAACGGAGTCACTCACTCCGGAACCGATAAATGCATCGGGCACCCATGCTGAGTCGGAATCACCGGAGTATGTGACATTCCATGATGTGATTATTGGTCCATCTCGAAAGGGAAGATATTGGAGAAGGGGAGACTGGTCTGAAATGGTGAAATTATACGGGTTGAGACCAGAGGTCATTTTTAAGGAGAACGAAAGGCGAAGGAGATAGAAAGTAAATTGCCTAGGAGCCGTCGGATCTTCGCAGCCTGCAGACGGCAGTGGGAGATTGCAGTAAGCAGGGTACTAGTAGTAAAGAGCATGTCCACGACCCTGACGCAACCCTGACTATCTTTCGTCCACCGGCCGCGGCCTTGTAGTACTTATTCTCCAAACCCTATAAGACGGGATGCATGATCAGATGGCCGATAAGGTCATGGGGAGGGAAATAAGGCGAACGCTGCGTCCAATAACTCCATTTGTGGAGTCGTTGAGCGTCAATTTCCGCCCCAGGCACTAATGCGAACTTGAATACCGTACAGCGCCAATTAACTTGAAGGTCACATCATGGTACGATGAGGATAGCAGTCAAGGAGAGTTCAACGACTTCGAGGGTCGTTAACAGGCGAAAACTGGCTGGCGAAGGCAGAAGGTAGTGGTAGCCAGATGGCATCTGAGGTTTGAAGCGGTTAAAGTTTAGGTTTAAGGTTAGGAAACCTTGCACGAACTAACCGCTCTTGCGAGGTGACTAATATACCATCAACATAGCTCAACTCAAATGAACTATATAACGTGTTAAGTTTTAGAGTCCCGAACACAAATTCGAACGAGGCTAAACGGCTCGCTCCATAGATTATCGTTCGTACTATGAACACGCATGCGGATTATTTCCGCTTTTGAAAACATGTAGACATAGAACTTCCGCCGACCGGCGATCTCCACTCAACACGGTCCATACGCAAGATGAGCAGCCAATCCGCTCGCCTGAGACTGGGGCAAGTACTGCGAGCCGCCTAGCAATAAGGCTAACCCATGTGAGACCGAGAAATGAAACCTTTATAAAAGTACCTTATGTGGCGCATACACACCGAACTTATATCGCCTCCTTTATTCGTGCCGTAGTGGAGGGCAGCACTGTTTTGCGAGCCTAGGAAGTCACTATATTACTTCGTGCGGTTGTCGTCCAGATTGGAGTGGACGTGTTTTGCCTGGGTAAATCAATGTTTGAAAGCTTGAAAGGGGGGTTGCTGTGGGAAGACAAACTTATGAAAATTTGCTATCAGGATAAAATGAGTCAGCCCTTGAGGGTACAGGGAGGAGACTCTAGTCGCAGACGGACCTGATCCTCGTACACTTCGCTCCTCTCTTCGCAACGTCCCTTGAGAATGTTATTGGTCGAGGATATTTGATGGTGGCGTCAATAGATTGGTCGCCAGTAGCTAACGCTAAGGCACCCAGTCTAGATGCAATAACGCCCTGAGATTAACGTTAGCTCGACTCCGATGCAGTGAACAGATGACAAAAAGTAATGAGTTGTACCTGATTATATATCCAAACGGTCTACAAGCCAATCAGTGAAAACAAGGAGAAGACGGACTTTAGTTCTCAATTAACCATTATTACCGCAAGTGGAGTTCAGCCCATCGTTCCATAGACCGTCCAAGTTGCGAAACCCAATCTCTTCACTGAACAGCCACTTAAGAGAAAGGCATAGACATATAGAGAAGGAAACGTACACCATTTATCTAGACAGATGTACTAGAACGTTGACCGAGGGAAAAACTGATTGGATAGTTACATTTTTTGGCGTTGTCGAGGTACTTCCTGTCTTCGCCTTTCAGATATCCGGTAACAGATGCAAGGAGGAATAGCTCATTTGCGATGGTATTCTTGTAATCTTGTTTCGTTGACCACCAGGCCGAAATTAGAAGGCTGTTGTCGGATTTGTAAGTTGAGATGGATGAAGGAATACTCGCCTACGCCTCCACACCTCGTCCCGCTGGTTTGTAATAGCGCCATAGTTGTGGGATGCAGTTTTCTACAGTTTAGAGGTCAATAAAGCGCGTAGTGCATGATATAACAAAAGACGTACGAGATAACCACTATCGTCTTTTCCTCGAGCTTTTCTGTACTCCGCAATTTTCCAGCAAGCTAAAACACACCACTAAAGCAAAGAAGCGCAATGATACGAGATTATATTCATATTGTTGATTTTCCGAGGATGACCCTGAGAATAGTCGAGCCTCCCAAGGTGTCGTCATTGCTTCCATTCAGGCCGCCGTCAAGGGTGCTTTTCCATTTCGCTCCTATTCCCGATGCATCAGCATCCTTGACGAATTTGTCCGATTCTGTGGCAAGCATGAGGTTATGCAGGTCCTGTATTCTTCAAACATAAATATATTGATACCGAGAACGAGCTTCATGTTTACAGGATCGGTTCAGAGCCTACGACTGAAAAAGCCATACCTGGGGGGCCAGTGTTTCGGTAAACGTTGGGCTGCGGTCTATAGAGGGAATTAATGCGTCTGGGGTTCAGTTCACGATGGAAGTTGAACCAGAGAATGAGACGCACTAATACTGTTTTAATTGTCGCATCGCATTGCCGACGGTATAGTCGGGCATTGACCAATCCAATGGTGAATTGCGTGGGGAAGATTACAAAAGGTTTCACTGGGATTCAGGGGAGACCCTGGAGAGGGAGAATTGGAGGACGAGAGTGTGTATAGGGAGAAGGAAGATGATGGGAGTTTGTTATGAGTGCAGCGCCAGGGTGCGTTATGGGGTTGTTGAGGAGTTCAATTGAAAGATTGCGTAGATTATATAGGGAGAGCTGTGGTACCCGCCAAGCGCCAGAAACTTGAAGTTGGATAACCAATGCTATGATGGATATCGGGTAGTCAGGCGCAATAACTTGAACTGAGTGAGATGTTAACACATTACCGCCGGTTGGTCCACCCATTTTATCCATAGCTTTCGCTATGCAGGGTAAAAAATCTGAGTGCAGTCACTGTTAGTTGTTAAGCTTAAACGTAGTCTCCCGTAGGCAGACTATAAATTTCGTGTTTTTTTTTGAGACTTGGACGACAACAACGTGACCGTGACTTTGAACATGTCACGGTGAGATCATTACGTGCACGTGCATAGGAGCTTACTTGTACTTGACTTGTACTACGACTATCACTGAATGCCGGTTCAGTAACTGCAGTTGCTGTTCACCTCACTTCTTTCTCACTCGGTCCGGAAACATGTCGTAGATGGTTCAGGTTGAAGTTGTGGTCAAGATTCGATCAAAGCCACAGGCAGTATTGCGAAAATTCTGCCCTTTCAGGTTTTCGCATCCACCTCTGGGTCATTAGGAAACATGAAGGCATGTTGACTTCTACTCTTTTTCCCTCTTCGCTTACCGCATAACTCGATCGCACTGGACTGCTTCAGTTGTGCAAAGACTGAAGAAAGGGGATGCCCATCACCGGGGCCATATTGTCAAGTCACCCAGGAAAGCCCTTTCACGATCTCATCCCCACCCGGATTGACATCAAGAACGTGGCCACGACCGACTCTGGGGGCCAGGACGACACATCTGACCTTGGTCCGAACTCTGCTTCGTTCTCACCTGATTTGTCACCGACTAAACGCATGCGACCCAACACCTATTCCTTCCGAAGGCGAGAATCACCCAGACGACGATGCAGAGCTTGGCTTCGAGAGAAAGAAGAGTTTCGAGCCTTTACTGCGCGTTGACGTAGCGCAACCTCCGTCTCACATCTTCGTCGACGGGATCAACTCGTTCGAGCAACAACCAAAGTCCACCTCGCCGTTTCCCCATGTTACATCTCCCATCTACGAGAACAGCACCTCACGCTGACGAACCCCGATAATACTTGGTGCACTCAGGCGGCCGGACTTCGTTCACCTCACACGGCCGGGGCACAGGGTGCAGGTAAAGGTCATAATGAGTTGGTTCTAAGCTAATTCGCCCAAAATTTCGTCGTCTCGTATCCGTTTTGCTAGGAAAACACTCTTTCAATGGGGCGAACAGGTCGGCCATGGAAACTGGATCCAAATGATAACAATCCTTGGCAACACAACGCCGAACGGCTTCATCTTCCGGACAGCCGTAATCGAAGCCGCGTCCTGTTGGGCGTACGACGACCCCATGGCAACCCATGTCTTCAAGTTTTGTTCTTTCAAAGTGGCCGATTCCCCGGTACCCAGCTGGGGAACCATCGTAGACAAAGATACTTTATCGTGGATGAGCCAAACTCAACAAACCCAAAACGAGCGCTGCGAACCGTGCGTGTGGCAGCATAGGAGTTGATAGGACTACGGTGTTATTCCTGGTGCTGCTAGTGCAAGGCAACGACGATGGACAAAAATACATTTGATCTTAGCCGGGCGAGCACAAGAACGGAGAGATCAAGCCATTACTAATATTCATAATCGAGATTCCGGAAACAAATTTCCAGATTCTTTAGTCGCCTCCACCGCCGTTGCCTCCACTGCCGTAACCACTGCCGTAACCACCGCCGCCGTCACCTTCATCATAGTCCCCGCCGCCAAGATCCAAAGCAGCAGTCACCTCTGCCACCGCCACTACTTCCACTGCCATATCGACGTCTGTGTTCTTTGTCCTGTAACAGCTCGTTGGGGCTTCTGTGCTCAATGTCACGTAATGCTCTTACCTTTTTCAACATCCCAACGTGGATTTAGTACGCATCAGCAATTCGATTCAAGATGGATGATGTGGAATTCCGGTTACAGTTGTACAGCTATCGCATCGCCTTTTATGCACCCTGCGCTATGTAGTTTTCAAATGCTGAGATGTCATTCTGTGGACGTGTCGTGTGAACCAGGGCAGTGTCCCCGAGCCACAAACGCCCATTTGTCTGCATGAGAAACTTTTGAGCAAAGCTCATACATCATAGGAGGGAGGCATGGAAGGCAGGGGGATGACACCTGACAAGGCCATGGACTTATCTGAAGTGAGGTTCAGATATGAGGTTGGACCAAGGACACATGTTGTGATCAGGTACCATCCAATCGGTAGCATTCATATTTCTGCGACCCACTGCAATTGACTCCAAATGGTTTGAACTTTGTTCGGAGTATCTGCTCTTGTTCCCAATGTTCTTTGAATGTCCTTGGGCGGGAGTTAGGCGGGGGTTCACTAATGAGACAGAGACACAGAAGTAATAACTAGGTAAAAAATGTGACAGGGCTCTGCCAGGCCTAGAACATCTGACCATAAGGTATGTTTAACCTTTATGTCCCCTTGTTGTGCTCGACTCAGAGAAGCATTTCTC
>Ga0210387_10003829_pt1 | contig 11554 bp, 10 predicted proteins | sample IncBWC7OmetaG_FD_160108 | JGI IMG/M metagenome (GOLD analysis project Ga0210387, IMG submission 160108) | Forest soil microbial communities from Barre Woods Harvard Forest LTER site, Petersham, Massachusetts, United States - Inc-BW-C-7-O ... | reverse complement strand
AAGGCCAGGCCTCCACCCCAATAGCGCCCGAAGTCTGGCTGCCCGTTGCTCGTCGGCGTGGCAACCACCTGGGCGATGGTGCCGCTTCCGCACACCATCGAGCCGCTGAAATTGGTCGTCATGAGCTGTGGATCCGAGCTGTTCAGAATCCAATCACCCTCGACACCGAAATCATTGCTCGTGCACTCGACGCGCCCGTTCGTCGGCGTGAGATCGGTTCTCGTTTGCGGGCCGGTGTGCGTACAGCTGTCGGTCGTGGATGAGCCCGTGCTTCCGGCAGAACCGCTCGCTCCGCCCGCGTCCGTGGAGCTCGAACCGGCGCTGCCAGCACTGCCAGCGCTGCCAGCAACGCCCGCGTCGGAGCTGCCTGCCGTACCCCCGGCGTCGGAGGTGTCGCCGCCCCCCCCGCTGGAACCGCCGCTGGTTGCTTGACCCGAGCCGGCGCTGGAGACGGTCCCCGAGCCGCTGCTGCCGGTGTCCGGATTGGTTTGAGAGTTCGAGCTGCCTGCCGACGCGTCGCTGCTTGCGGGGGTGGGAGTGAGGTCCCCGCATGCCGTTGCTGCTGCGAAACCCAAACCGATCGCGCACAGGACCCGAACTCTAAGCTTCAGCGATTCCATTGTTTCAGTAACCTTTCCGGCTAGTCCCAAAAGCAAAGACGATGCCGGGCACGGACAGTTGCGATTGCGCGGGTCTGCACGGGAGACAAGCCGTGCGTGCTGCGCAACTTGCGTAGCCCCAACTACGCAACTTGCGCGCCCGTTATTTGCGCGAAAATAAGTCCTCGGGGCGTCGCGTGGGAGCGTGCACGGGCGCCCTTTTAGGTGCGCGCTTGGGAGCCGGTGCCTCGACCGAAGCAGCGGAGGGACTTGCTGTTGGCGTTGCGCTGACCGGCTCGGTCGGTCCGGGTGCGGTTGCCGTGACCACACTCGTGGCTGTGACTGCGACGGGCGGCACCGCACTCGCCGGACTTGCGCTCGCTGCCACTGGCGTCGGGCCAGCGCGCAGCGAGAAGAACGCGGCGCCGGCGATTAGCGCGAGCCCGGCGATCGCGCCGGCGACCAGCCAGCCCGGCTTCTTGCTCGTCGCCGGAAGCGGCGGTTCTGACTCGGCGTGTTCAGCTTCGGTGAGCGCATCTTCATTGGCGGGATGAAACGAGTCGCGTTCATGAAGTCCATTGCCGACGCGTGCAACGACCGCGGAGGTGGTCGTGAGCGGCGTCGCCTCGATCGCTCGCAGGCGTTCGAAGCGTCGCGACAATGCTTCCCCGCTGAGCCCGCTCACCCATTCTCCGATCTCACGCGGCGAGACGAGCTCGGTGCTGCGTTCGAGCTCGCGCGCGAACTCACGCGCCGTCGCAAAACGATCGGACGGCTCGCGCGCGGTGGCCCGCTCGACCGCCCGTGACAGCGCGAGCGGTACGTCCGCGATCGCCGATAATGGCGGAATTTCGGTCTCGAGCACCTGGTACATCAGCTGACCCGAGTTGTCGGCGTCGAACATCTTGCGGCCCGAGATCGCCTCCCAGAGACAAATGCCGGCCGCGAAAATGTCGACTCGGCGATCCAATGGTCGGCCGAGCAATTGTTCGGGCGCCATGTAGCCGAGCTTGCCCTTGAGCTGCCCAGTCTGCGTTTCCTGCAAACGCCCCGCAGCCTTGGCGATGCCGAAATCCAGCACGCGAGCTACGCCGTCGACGCCGACCATGATGTTCTGCGGAGACACGTCGCGGTGAATCAGATTGAGCGGCCCGCCGTGCTCGTCGCTGGCTTCGTGCGCAGCATGCAAACCGGCAAGCACGTCGCACAAGATGTGGACGGCGAATGCCGGCGCGAGCCGCTCACCGCGGACGCGCGTCGCGCGGAGCAGCGCGGACAGTGATTCCCCGTGCACGTACTCCATCACCAAGAAGGCCTCGCCGCCGCTGGCGATGACGTCGAACGTGGCCACGACGTTCGGGTGCTGTACGCGTCCACTCAGCCGGGCCTCGTCTAAAAACATGGCCACGAAGTCGGGGTTGCGCGCCGCGCTCTCGTGCATCTGCTTGATGGCGACGATCTTCGAAAACCCCACGGGCCCGACGAGTCGCCCGAGGTGCACGGTCGCCATGCCGCCCTGCGCAATCTGATCGAAGAGTGCGTAGCGGCCGAGCTGTGTCGGCTGCCTTCTCCGACTCTCGAGCGCTGCAGCCATTGTTCCTGACTCTACCATTCGGAATAGGAATCATCCTTTTTCGCGTGAAATCCCCGTGATACACCAAGGGCTGTGCGTTCTGCCTTCCCCTTTCGTTCAACTTCATTGCGCTCTTGCGCGTCGGTTGGATTCCGGTGGCAGAAGACAATTTTGGGCTGTGTCGCATTCGGCGCGTTGCTTTTTTTGACGCGTGTGGCACCCGCCGCTGAAAATAGCCCCGCTCAAGCTGCCTACGAACAGGGCGTCGATGCCTTTCGCGCGGGAGACTTTTCAACCGCGTGTCGGCTGCTTGCCGACAGTTACCGCCTCGAGCCACTGCCCGGTGTGCTCTTCACCTGGGCGACGTGCGAGCTGCGCGCCGAGCGCTTGGCTAGCGCAGCCACGCACTATGCCGATTTCTTGAACGCGGTGGCGGCTTTGTCGCCCACCGAGCGAGCCGCGCAAGAGGAACGCCGTCGTTCTGCGCAGCGCGAACGCGCCCGCATCCTGCCGGAGTTGCCGTACCTCACCGTCGTGGTTTCGGCGAGCGTTCAGCACTCCTCCAGCGTGCTGCGGGACGGGCTGCCGCTGCTCCCGAGCCTGCAAGGCACGGAAGTACCGGTCGATCCGGGCGAGCACGTGATCGTATTCGTCGGGCCGGACGGCGCGCGCACCGAGCAACGGGTCGTGTTGGCGAAGGGCGAGCACAAGACCGTCGTGCTCGGCTTTGCCAATGCCCGTGAAGCGGCGCGTGCTGCCACACCGAGCGTGGCCGCGCCGCCGAGCGCAAGCGCGCACCAGACTTCGCCGTGGGTGTACATAAGCGGCGGCGTCGGCGTGGCCGGCATTCTGACGGGCTCGATTGCCGGTTTTATGGCGCTGCGCGACAAGAGCACCGTCGACGGCAATTGCAACGGCTCTGCATGTCGCAACGAGAGCGGTAAGGCCGCCGCGGACGCCGCCCAGACCGAGGCTACCGTCAGTACCGTCGGCTTTGGCGTGGGGCTCGCGGGGCTGGTAAGCTCAGTCATTATCTATCTTGCCGATACGCCGCACGTTGAAGCTCGAGTCGCACAGCCGAGGCGCTGGTCGGTGGTGGCGATCTCGCCTACAGCCGTCGGCGTGGTGGGTGCGTTTTGATGCGCGCGCCTGGACTGTGCTTGATGCTGCTGGCCCTCGGCGGCTGCGGGCGTGTGATCGGCCTGAGTGACGACTACTACGTGATCGCCGGCACCACCGCAGCAGGCGGCGCTGGCGCGTCGAGCGCAAGCGCCGGAGCGGGCGGGACAAGTGACGCGGACGCTGGGCTCTTGGCTGGCAGCGGCGGCGCGAGCGGCGAATCGGCGTTGACGGTTCCCCCGGGCAAGCTCGTGTTCGAGCGCTACACGACGTACGACGCCGGCGACAGCCAAATGTACGTGGTCACGTTTCCCGGTGGCACCATCGGCCCCGAGCTCGGCGTGACCTATGGATTGTGCACTCCTCTCAACGGCATTTTTAGTCCGGATGGGACGCACATGGTTCTGGGCGCGACGATTCGCGGTGACGGGCCGTGTCCGGTGCTCGACCGCACGCAACTCGAGCTGTTCATCCTCGATCTGCAGAACCCTGGGCAGAAGCAGCGCATTACGAACAACATGGTGCCGGATGAAGACGCGCAGTATTCACCAGCTGGCGACTATGTCTTGTTCAAGCACAACGGCAACCTGGCGCGTTGGGTGACTGGGTCGGCGGGCTTCGACGAAACGTGCGCGGATCCAGCGGGCTCGTTCTGTTTCAATCACGCCTACGCGGCGGCGAACGACACCGAGCAGTCCAAGCCCGTCACGGATGGCAACGGGTTGGTTTGCTATGGCTGGGGTAATTCCGGAGACGTCACCGCCGACATCTTCTGCTTCCAGATGGCGGATGGCCTTGCGGGCAAGGACATTACTGATCCATCGGTGCGCATGCCAGCCATCGTGCACACGGATTTGTCCGACGCGCGACCGACGATCGCGCCCCCGTATTTGTACTTCACGCGCTGGCGCGCGCCGAGCTCACACGTCAACGAGATCGGGCGCACGCTCTTGAGCGACATCACTGGCCCCGAGACAATCGGCGCATTCTGCACCGACCCTGGCGTGGGCTATGAGGACGCATTCAGCTTGGACGGCGCCGACTTGGTCGTGTTCTCGTCGAACGCCAATGGGCTCGGAAAGGGCGACCTTTTCATCGGTAATTTCTCGCAACCCATGCCGGCAGACTTGAATGACTTCGCGCCCGGTGTGAACACGGTGAATGACGAGCTCGGCGCCGCCTTCTGGCGCGCGCCGTGACTCACTCGGCTGCGTTTTGCTGCGCGAGCTCGACCAGCTGTCGCAGCGTGCGTCGTAGACGATCGAAGTCGAATGGTTTTTCGAACGTAAGGTTCAGGCACGTCGCCAAGAACTGACGCGCGCGCTCCATCGACACGCCACCCGTCATGAACACCATGCGCTGTTCCAGGCCTGGGTATTCGTGCCGAATCCTCTCGTAGAGCTCCATTCCGCTCATCCCGGGCATCATAAGATCACACATAATGACGTCGAAGCCGCGCTTCGACGCGGCCGAGATCGCCGCGAGTGCCTCAGCTCCGTTCTCGGCCAAGCTCAGGTCATGTTCGTTTTCGAGCAATGCTCGCAACGTGCGCGCCACCGACACCTCGTCGTCGACGATCAGGATCTTGCCTCGTTTGGGCGGGGGCACCGAAGCAGGGCGCGGCCGGTCGAGCTTCTCCGGCACTTGCCCGCTCGACGCAGGCAGTGTGACGGTGAACTGTGAGCCCTGGCCGGGTGTGCTCTGGACCGTGATCTCGCCGCCGAAACCACGCACGATACTGCGGCAAATCGGCAGGCCGAGGCCAGTTCCTACGCCGGCCGGCTTGGTGGTGAAGAAGGGGTCGAAGATCTTACCTAGGAGCTCGTCTGGGATGCCCGTCCCGGTATCCTCGATGATGATCGCGACCTGACCGGCGCTCGCGCGCAAGGAGGCGCGAATTTCTAGACCCTTCGCGTCGGGAGGCAGCGACTGAACGGCGTTCAAGAGCAAATTGAGCAGTACTTGTTCGATGCGACTAGGATTGGCTTCGACGGGCGGCACGGGCTGGTAGTCGCGGACGAGAGTCGCTTTTTGTTTGATCTCGTTACCCGCGATGTTGAGTGCGGCCTCCAAAGCATCTCGCACGTCGACTGGGCCGCGTAGGCCGTCGTCGGCGCGTGCAAAGGTGCGCAGATCACGAACGATGCTGGCGACTCGTTCGGCCCCGTGACACGCGTCGCGCACGCGCAACATGAGCGCGTCGAGCTGGTTCGGGTCACGAGCCAGGTTCGGTAGCTCACGCGACAGATATTCCAAATTGAGCAGCAAGTAAGCGAGTGGATTGTTGATCTCGTGCGCGATGCCCGCCGAGAGCACGCCCAGGGCCGCTAGGCGATCGGCCTCGACCAAGCGCGCCTGGATCGCTTTGCGCTCCGTCACGTCGCGCGCAAACGCCAAAACGGCGGGTTTCCCCTGGTATTCCATGGGGATCGCAGAAATCTCGACGAACAGCTCGCGGCCGTCGAGCGACCGCGAGCGATACTCCGCGGGCTCCGGGTGACGCACGCCCGTTTGATACAACTGGCCGATGCGCGTCGCGGCTAACTTTGCGTCGTCGGGGTGCAGGAAGTCGGTGATAGGTACGCCGAGCGCGTCGTCTGGGTTCTGCACGCCCAACATGCGCGCCGCGGCGGTGTTCAAGAATGCGACGCACGGTCCGCGCAGGATCGCAATGCCATCGGGTGCGCCGTCGATCAGCGTGCGGAAACGCGCCTCCGATTGGCGCAGTGCCGTTTCGGTCCGTTTGCGCGCGCTGATGTCGAACAGGAAGGCGACATTGACGGTATGCCCGTCCAGCAAGGCACGGCTGTACGACACCTCGAGGTCGAGGCGTTGCCCCGTGCCGCTCAGGATCGTGGTCTCGAGCGGGTTGGGAATGGGCTCGCCGCGCATGCGCCGCTCGCGTAGGTCTTTCATGCGCGGCACGTCCTCCGGCGCGATGCTGTCCCACGCGGACATGCGCTGAAACTCAGCCACTGAATAGCCGAGCAATTTCTCGGCACCGCGGTTCAGAAATAGATTCCGCGGCGGATCGGAGTCCGAGAGCGTGATCACGACGGCCAGCTCTGCGCTGTCGCAGGCCGCGTTGATCACGTCGAAGAGCTGCGCGCGCTTGAAGTCGCCGAGCTCGATGGGATCTTCACCCATGCCCCAACTATATCCGGTCGGGCTCAGGGAGGGGATAGGTACGCAAACTTGGCCCGGGGGGCCGGATCATGAAACGGGTAGGCCATGAAACGAGCAGCATTAGTTCTTGCACTCGGCCTCGTCACACCGGCCTGCGGCCTGTTTTCCAACGCGCATCCGGCAGCTCAGGTTGCGACCCGCCCCGCGCCGGTCGAGCCAAAACCAGCGTTGGAGGTCGCGCGTGAGGAGCAAGCCGCGCCCGCTGACCCGCGCAAGGTCGGCGACTTTTACGTTCACCGCTTCAGCGGCAGCTACGAGAAGTCCCCGCTCACCTTGACCGAAGAGATCGTGGCTCGAGAAGACGGGCTATGGGTCATCGACTACACCTTCGAGCAACCCTCGACGACCACGAAGCTGCGTGTGCGGCTCGACCCGAAGACGGACTCGGTGATCCGGGTTTCCAAGCTCGACGGCACGAGTGAGCTCAAAGTCCCTCTCGCGACCTACGAAAAGCTGATGGATCGCACCAGTTTCACGGCCGATGCCAACGACGGCCTGGTCGCCTCGGAGCACAATACCTGCGTGGTGGGCCCGACCGAGCTCGACTGCGAAACGAAGAGCTACAAAGTTTGGGTGGGCGAGAAGCAGGCCACGCTCAATGTCTCGCACAGTGACAGCGTGCCAGATCGCGATGTGGCAGGCGACATCACGGGTGCCGACGGCACTCTCATCTATCGCAGCGAGCTCGTCGAAATGGGCACTGCCGAGTCACCTCGACACAGCGTCGCGAGTCGCTGAGTCGGCGCTCCGCCTGCGCGCGCTCGAGCTCAAGCGAGCAGCGCTGCTTTGAGCCGCTCGAATTGTTCGCGCTCTTCCGCGTCGACTTCGCCGTCTACGTACATCATCGCGCGAATGGCTTCGATGAAGGTGCGACGATGCGCGGGTGGGACGTCCTTCGGGTCGATCGAGCCGGGTGCGGGGGCGATGTGCAGCCAGGTTTCGACTTCGCTCGCGTCCTCCGGGCCGAGCTCGAGGCGCTTCACCAAACGGAGCACGAATGCGCGCTCGGAGTCCTGCACTTCGAGGTCCGTCCAGGCGAAGGCGCACACGAATCTGAGGAGTAGCAGCCGCTCGTCTCGGGCCAGGGCATCGAACATCCGACCAATGCTAGAGCAAAGTCCGGGTTCCGTCTAAACGTGCGTGAGCCAGCCCGTTCGCGACTCGTCCTTACCCGTGACAGCCCGCAGGTAAGCCCTTTGAAAGAAGGCGCCGAGCGTCTTTTTCCCGGTCACGAACACGGTGCCGTCGAGCTCGCGCACTGGCGTCACCTCGGCCGCCGTGCCCGTGAAGAAGACCTCGTCGGCGCGCATCAGATCCTCACGTGTGAAGGAACGAATCGTGATCGGTACCTGATGCTCGCGCGCGAGCTCCAGGATACAATCGCGCGTTATCCCAGGGACGATGGACGACGTCTCGTCGTTCGTGAAGAGCGCGCCACCTTTGACGAAAAATACGTTCTGACCAGTGGCGCTGGCCACGGTACCGTCTTGGTTCAGCAAGATGGCGTCGTCGAAGCCGTGATCCATGGCCTCATGAGCGGCGAGCACGCTGTTGGCGTAGTGGCCGCTCGCCTTGGCCATGGTCGGGAGCATGGTGTGATGAAATTTGCGCCAGCTCGAGATCATGACTCGAATCCCGTTCCTGAGCGCGTCCTCACCCAAGAAGGTTCCGAGCTCACGCACGGCGATGAACGCGCGGACTTGGCACTCCTTTTTCGGCCGCAGATCGATGGGTCCCTCGGCGAAATACGCGAGCGGGCGGAGGTAGCCGTTTTGCGTGCCGTTGCGCCTCGTGACTTCGATCGCGCCGCGGGTCAAGTCATCCGCGCTGAACGGGACGTTCATACCGTACAGCCGTGCCGACGAGAGCAAGCGCTCGATGTGATCGCGGAGCCGCACCAAGACCGCCCCGCGCGGCGTCGGATAACAACGAATGCCCTCGAACACCGCGGTGCCGTAGTGCAGAGCATTCGAATAGTAGTGCACGCTGAGCGCGTCGGATTCTCGCACGTCGCCGTCCCACCACAGGTAGCGGGCCAGTTTTTGTCCGCGCGGGCGTGACGACGTGAGCGCGTCGTCGTCGGGTACGCCGTCGAAGTTCGGCCATTCTGTGTCGAGGGTCATCGTCGAGCCTTTCCGGGACGTTCTGAGGCGCGCGCCTTCATGCCGGCCATTCGACACAGGATGCTGGCAGCAGGTCAAGGGCAGGACTTTGGGTTAGGGTCGAGCTCGTCAATGGCCACGTTTTCGAGGCGTACCGCGCACGACTCCGAGCCCAACGTGGTCGCGCGCGCATTGCGTGAGCGGCGCGAGGCGGGTAAGGCCGTGTGCGATTTGACCGAGTCGAATCCGACGCGAACCGGTCTGCCCTATGACGAGACTCGGCTCCTCGGTGCGCTCGCCGATCCACGGGGCCTACGCTACTCCCCCGAAGCGTTTGGTCTCGCGAGTGCGCGCAGCGCCGTGCAGGCTCTGCAGCGCGATACGGGCTTCGAGATTCCACTCGAGCACATCTTGCTCACCTCGAGCACGAGTGAGGCATACAGCTTTCTGTTCAAGCTGCTGTGCGACCCCGGAAATTCGATCGCGATACCGCGACCGAGCTACCCGCTATTCGAGCATTTGGCGACGCTCGAAGGCGTGCGTGCGGAGAGCTATGCGCTCGCCTACGATGGCGCGTGGCACATCGATTTCGAGCATCTGAACCGCGTGATCAGCCCCGAAACTCGTGCCATCGTCGTGGTTAGCCCAAACAATCCGACCGGCTCATTTCTGAAGCGTGACGAGCTCGACCGGCTCACTGCTTTTGGTTTGCCGATCATCTCGGACGAGGTCTTTTCTAGCTACGCGCTAGGCGAGGATGCACGACGCGTCCGTTCCGTGCTCGAGACCGATGCGGTACCGGTGTTCGCGCTGGGCGGCTTGTCGAAGTTGGCTGCGCTCCCGCAAATGAAGCTCGCTTGGACTTGCTTCCGCGGTCCTGCCTCGTGGCTTGCCGAAGCCGTGCCGCGGCTCGAGCTCGTGGCGGACACGTTCTTGTCGCCCGGCACGCCGGTGCAATGGGCGCTGCGCGAAATCCTGGCCGCGCGGGCGCCGGTCGAGCGCGCGCTGAACGCGCGCATCCGGCATAACTTTGGCGCGCTGCTCGCGGCGCTCGCTGGCAGTGCAATAACGCCGCTATTTCTCGAGGGCGGCTGGTACGCCACGCTACGTTTGCCGTCGCTCTGGGACGAAGCCACTTGGGTGCTCACGCTGCTGAACGAGGACGGCGTGCTCACTCAACCCGGTTGGTTCTATGACTTCGTCGACGGACCAATGCTCGTGCTGAGCTTGATCACGAGTGAGCCGGAATTTGCGCTCGGCGTGGCTCGTATCGCCGAGCGCGTCCGACTCGCGGTCGGTTAGACCCCGCGGTGGGCGGAGGCTCGCGACGCGCTCAGGCCGCGCGCTTCTTGCGGCGCCGCAAAACGACGGACGACAACGCAAGCGCCGCAAATCCGAGGCCGGCGTTGCTGCTCTCGCTCGAGCCCGCGACGTGGCAGCCGCAGCCACCTGGTTTCTCTTTGATCGTTCCGGGCTCGTCGCTCGGCTTGTCCTCCGCTTTGGGCGCATCTGCAGCCGGAGCGGGTGTGTCACTGTCGCCAGCGGGCTTGCTGTCGTCTGTTTTTTTGTCGGCGCTCGCGCCGGATTTGTCGTCGCCGCCCTTGTCGTCGTCGACCTTCTTGGTGTCGGCGTCCGGCTTCTTCTTCTTGTCGTTGCCGCTAAACACCATGGCCCGACGATCGATGACTTCGTTCTCGCCCTCGAAGATCAAAGTGGTTGCCGTGCCGACTGCTTGGTCGTTACGTCCGTCGTGAATCGTGACCTTGTACTCGCCAGCTTCGTAGCCGTGCGCGCGCGTGAGCTTGAACGTGAAGCGTGTGCGCGGTTCGATTTTGCCGGTGCCACTGTCGAGAAACTCGACGTCGACGCTTTCGATCAAAGCTTGGCGATTGTCGAGTGGCACCTTGCGTTCGACGAGCTTGTCGCCGTCCATCATGTCGCGCTCGTAGTAAACCTCGGGCTGGAACTCGAACTTCATGGGCACGTGCGGCACGTCCGGCGCGCTCGGCAGATAGATGGCAAGCTCGAGATTCCAGGCTTTATCGCTGCGCTCTTTGAACGTCTTGCTCTTCCACTGCACGCGACCAGCGGCGCTAGCGACGGAGCTCGAGCACAGAGCAACCAAGGCCAATCCCATGACCAACAACGAACGAACAGAAAAAATGCGGGTCGACAACGGCGTTACCTCCACGAGGGCGGCACGCTACACCGAAAGGCCGAGTGCAAGGAACGAGTCAGCGCGGCGGAAGTAGCGGCTCTTCGTTCGAATCGATTTCATCCAGCCACGGTGGCGCTGGAATTGTATCGTGGAAGTCGAAGTCTTCTTCGTCCAACGTTGCCAGTGTTTCGCGAACCGCCGGTGGACGGCGCCAGGGTTCGGTAGGACGGGACGGCTCCGAGGCGGGCGGCGCCTCGGCTTCGTCGTTGGTCCCTTGACTGAGTGGACTCGCGGGTAACATCGGAAACTCCCTCTCGCACAGGAGCCCCGGAGTTTCCTCTCGAGTCTCCCTTGCTCACTGGCGGTTATCCTAAATTGATTGCTGTAAACAAGCCTTTTTTCCGTGAAATACTCACGAAATCAGCTGCTTAGTCGGGAAAACAGCGTGATGTTGGGGAGTTAGGCTCCGGCCCTCAGGTCCAACGTGAGTGTCGTTTCGCAGCAGAACAGCGATGCCTCTTCCTCGCTCGGGTTCTCGAAACGAGCTCCTGCTCCGGCTTCGCGAACGCGCATCGCGTGCGGCACGAGCTCCATGCTCGACTCGAGCAACCGCCCTTGCACCAGCCATTCGAGTCGCCTCGTGCCCGCGTCGCTCTGAGTGAGCGTCTTGCCGGGGGCGACATGCGCAAGTAACAGACGCGCTTCATCTGATTCGTGGATCAGCTCGAGCTCGCCGAAGGCTGCCGGCGCGCGCTTTGCCGCAAAGCCGTGACGTGTGCGCGTGATCTCCACCGCCGCCAGTCGCGCGCGACCGCGA
>Ga0210387_10003828_pt1 | contig 11558 bp, 11 predicted proteins | sample IncBWC7OmetaG_FD_160108 | JGI IMG/M metagenome (GOLD analysis project Ga0210387, IMG submission 160108) | Forest soil microbial communities from Barre Woods Harvard Forest LTER site, Petersham, Massachusetts, United States - Inc-BW-C-7-O ... | reverse complement strand
ACGTGGGCGCCATGAAGCCAGAGTTGGCGTCGCTGTACGTCGCCGAGCGACCGCTGCTCTGAGGTCACGCCCGGGGGAAACCCCCCTCGCGCGGTGCCGCGGCTCCGCCTTACTTCTCGGCGGTGCTCCCGTGTGCCTCCTGGGAGACCTCGTTCCACTCCTCCCAGGTCGCGATGCGCTGGGCGTACTCGCTCTTCATCATCTCCAGGGGACCGGAGCCGAAGAAGATCCGGAGGGGCGGCTTCTTGGCATCGACGACCTTCAGGATGGCAGCCCCGGTCGCGCGCGGGTTGCCGCGCGCACGACCTCGGACCGGACCGAAGAACTGCGCCAGCCTCGCGCGGATTCCGTCATAGAACGGAAGCGGGCTCGCCTTCACGGAGGAAGGGCCGTTCCAGTCTGTCTCGTACCCGGTCGGCTCCACCAGCGTGACGTGGATGCCGAACTCCTCCACCTCGGCGGCGAGGGCCTGGCTGAATCCTTCGAGCGCCCATTTTGACGCGTGGTACATGGCGAGCGTCGGGAAGGCGTTCACCCCGCCGATGGATGACACCTGGATGACGTGCCCCGATCGCTGTTCTCGCAAGATGGGGAGAACCGCCTTCGTCACCCAGAGCGGGCCGAAGAAATTCGTCTCCATCTGAGCACGGGCCTGCTCGACGGTGACCTCTTCGACGGTCCCGAACAGCCCGAAGCCGGCGTTGTTGATCACCACGTCCAGGCGGCCGAAGTGCGCGTGCGCCCGGGCCACGGTCGCCCTCACGGCCTCCTCCTGCGTGACGTCGAGCGCGAGCGGGAGCATCGTCTTTGGGTAGCGGGCGACGAGGTCGTCGAGCGTCTTCGGATTTCGGGCGGTGGCGACGACCTGGTCGCCGCGGCCGAGAGCGGCCTCCGTCCAGATCCGTCCGAAGCCTTTCGATGATCCGGTGATGAACCAAACCTTGGGTGCGGTTGCCAAATCTCTACCTCCTCTGTCAGGGCATGAGGCCGGGACCGGCCTATTCTAACCACCCGAACAGAGGACGTGCCGGCCGTACGAACAGGGCACGAAAGCCGATTCCGAGCCGCTCCCCGAGCATCTGATACTATGTTCAGTACATGTTGCAGAGCACGTTCCAGCTGGTCCCCGGTCTGGGGCCAGCTCGGGAGCGGAGACTCTGGTCTTCTGGCGTAGCCGCCTGGTCCGATCTGGCGGCCTGGCCAGGCCCGGTCGTCTCGCGGCGCGCCGATCCACTGCTGCCACTGCTGCCACTGCTGCCACCGCTGCCACTCCTGCCACTGCTGCGGTCCGCGGTCGACGACGCGATGGCGGCTCTGAGCCGAGGAGATGTGAATCGGCTCGCCTTCGTTTTGCCTGCGGCCGAACACTGGCGGCTCTTCGATGCCTTCGGCGACGGCGCTGCCTATCTCGATATCGAGACCGGCGACGATGCCTGGGGACGCGAGGGCATCTCGGCGATCGGATTTTTGGACCGGGACGGACCGCGTTTGCTGTTGGCGGGGCGCGATCTCCACCTGTTCCCGGAGTTGGCCCGAAAATGGAGTCTCCTGGTGACGTTCAATGGGTCGTCGTTCGATGTGCCGATCCTGCGGCGCGCTTTTCCCGATTGGTCACCGCCGATCGGTCACATCGATCTCCGTCATCTACTGGCCCGCCTGGGTCATCACGGCGGGCTCAAGAAGATCGAGAGCGAGATCAGCGCTCTGAATCTGGCGCGGCCGGCGCATCTGCGTGGAATCGACGGCTGGGACGCCTGCAATCTGTTTCGCCGCGGTCGCGACGGGGACGGACCCGCCTTGCGCCTGTTCGCCGAATACAATCTCTATGACGTCATCAACCTCCGCACCTTGATGGCGCATGCGTACAACGCTCGGGCGGGCATCGAGATCGACCGGGCGCCCAGCTTGCGCGCGCGGGTCCCCGTTCTGCCCGTCCCCGGGCGGGGCGACGTTCTCTACGATGTCTCGAAGATTCTCCTGAAGCTCTCGCAACAGGCGGACGATTATCGATAGTGGCCGCTCAGTCGCGCACGTCGCGGCTCGATCGGCGCAGGGCGATCAGCAGATCGCGGGACGAGAGAGGCTTGGAGACCAGCTCGATCTGGCCGAACTGCGTGCGCATCGTGCTTTGGCTGAACCCGGCCGCTGTCAGGACCACAACCGGAATATCCCGCAGCTCGGGATCGCGGAGCTGATCGGATCTGAAATCCCAACCGTCCATCACGGGCATCATGAGATCGAGGACGATTGCACAAGGCCGAAAGCCGTCGCGCAGCCGGCCCAGCGCCGCCAACCCATTTGAGGCTTCGATCACCTTGTAGCCCTCCGTCTCCAGAAGCTCCCTCAAGGCAGTCCTGATGCTGGCGTCGTCATCGACGACGAGGACGGAATCCGGAATGCGCGACATCTGCAGAATCATCGGGCCTTTGGCTACATTTGGAGCCTGAAGCGCTGTCGGTCAAGCGTGCGTCGACACGAGCTCGACCGTTGGAAGGCGGTCCTGGGGGCTCTTGACGAGGCTCGAGCTGTTCCCAGGTTCGTTGAGGGGGCGGGCGTGAGCGGGCTGGGGCGATCGGTGTGGGGACTCAGCGCGCGACGAGCACGATGAAGTACTGATAAGGCAGGATCTTCGGCTCGCTCACGACGTGCAGCCCCGCCTGGGCCGCGTCCGTCAGGAAGTCCTCGCGCGAGATGCGATGCTCGAGCGGCGGCCCGAAATTGGTGGCCCGCTTGTGCCAGTCGACGTCGGCGAGCCGGCCGCCCGGACGCAGCAGCGCCGCCAGGCGGGCGAGGTATCTCGGGCGATCGGGGAAGTGATGGTAGGCGTCCACGATCAGGACCAGATCGCAGCTTCGCGGTGGCAACAACGGATCCGCGGCCAGCGCCAGCACCGGGGTGATGTTGCGAACGCCGACCTTCTCGATGCGCGCGCGCAGGGCGTCCAGGATCCGCGGCTCGACGTCGACGGCGAACACGCGCCCCTGCGCCCCGACCCGCTTGGCCGCCCGCAGAGCGAAGTACCCGGGACCGGCGCCGATGTCGCAGACCGTCTGGCCGGGCGAGAGGGCGAGCGCGTCCAGGATCTCTTCCGGCTTCTGCCAGGCGGCGCGGCTCGGGGCCTCCTGCGCGGCGATATACCCCTCGAGATCCGTCGGATTCTGGAAGCGATCACGCGCGTTGGCGTCGTCGTGCGCCAGCAGCGTCACGAGCAGGAGCAACCCTTGCACGCGCGCAGCCTAACACGCGGTCACGGTGCTTTTGCGTTGGGTGTCTGACCGGCGGCCTGGGAGAGAAGCCTCTCCACCTTCGCATCGAGATCGCGCGCAACCTGGAGAGCGTGCGGGTCACCGTACGGCGCCAGTAAGCTCGCGACGCGATCATAGGAGAGCTGCACCCCTCCGTTCCGCTCGTCGATCAAGACGGTCACAGGCGCGTAGGAACCCGCGTCCGGGGTACCGCGCACCATCTCCCGCATGATGACCGGGTTTCCGATGATGAATCGAAGCGCGTTGCGATCGGTCGGATGCTCGTCTTTGCGCAACATCATCCCGAGATCGAGGCGCATGAACTCCATCAGCTGCAGCGGGCCCGCCGCCGCAGCGACGACCTGATTCACCTCCTGGGGCGTCTGTGCTGCTCGTATTTTTTGGAAGAGCTCACCGATGTTCGGGCGGCCGAGCGCTCCCTCGATGTGAGCGACGACATCCGAAAACTTCCGCGAGGTCGTCAGCGTGACTCTCTCGCCTGCGAAGGTGTGGATCGCCATTTTCCTCTCCCTTTCTGGCCGCCCGGTTGCTAGGCGAGATTGGTCATGATAGCCCCCATCGCTGGTTGCGCCGGTGACCTGTCCTGAAGCGCAAGCGACGAAGTCACCGCGTTGACAGGACGACGGCCCAGTCGGTGTGGCGGACGCCGCACGCGTCGACCTTGATGCGAACCATGCCCGGGCCCGGCTCCGGAACCGGGCGCCTCGACCAGCTCCAGCGGACCGGCCGGACGAGCCACCTGAAAACGCCAACATCTTTGCCATCGCCTAACTCTGCGTCCGAAATTGTTCGCGCCAACCGTGATCGAAAAAGGAGCTGCCGAGCTTCGGGACGTGGCTGGTGATGGCCAGATTCCAAGAAGAGAAGAAGAGAAAGGAGGACGAGATGTCCACGATCCATCTCCACGAGAGGACCACCGCCACGCCGGAGCAGTTCGTTGCATGCCTCACCGACTTCGGACCGGGCCGCTCCAAGATTTTCGGGAACAGTGCGGACGACTATCTGAAGGTCCACGACCGCGGTACCACTGAAGCCGACGTCACCGAAGGCTCCGGCGGCATCTGGGAGACCCTGCACTACGACTGGTCGGATCCGAACCGCGTGGTCATGACCACGACCGACTCGAACCTCTGGGGTGGAAACTCCGGTCACGTCTACACGTTCACGCGCAACCCCGACGGCACGACCGACCTGGACGCCGTCGTCGTGCGCGACGGCAAGAACCTGAAGGGACGCGTGCTGGGCGCCATCGTCGGATCCATCGGCAAGGGTCACCTGGCGAAGGCGATGGACAGCACGGTGAAGGCCGTCGAGGCCCGCACCCAGCAGACGAACGGGCACTGAACCGTCTCGCCGATTCGTCGCCTGCTCAGCGCAGAGGACTACGACGCCGAGCTGGCGGACCGTTACGGCTGGATCAACCGCGCGTTGCCGGCCCAGGCTCCGAACGGTTTCGTCAGCGCGCTCGCGCATCGAATCGCCAGGTTCCCGGACGCCGGCCTGGCTTCCTTGCTGGGCGACCTGGACTGACCCGCGGCGCTGGCGCTTGGCTCACCGCGCGATTTGCGGCGATGGCCTACCATCCGCGACGAGCGTGGCTAAACATGGGCCGAAAAGGAGCTGCCCATGAATATCGTCCGACAGTCCGTGGCATCCCGCCGCCTCGCCGCCGCTGCCCTTTTCGCGCTTTCCGCTTCCTGCACCCACGATGCGACCGCCGCCACCCAAGAGGAGGCGGCCCCGTTGGTCTACGCTCACCCGAAGCCCAGCATCCTCTTGGTCCACGGAGCCTTCGCCGACGCCCTGGGCTGGCAGAAGGTCATCGCCATCCTCCAGCAACGCGGCTACTCCGTCACCGCCGTCGAGAACCCCCTCACCTCCCTGGCGACCGACGTGGCGACCACCAAGCGAGCCATCGCTGCCCTCGCTGCCAAGGGCCCGCTGGTGGTGGTCGGTCACTCCTACGGCGGCGCGGTGATCACCGGCGCGGCCGTCGGCACACCCCAGGTCAAGGCCCTGGTGTACGTCAACGCCTTCGCCCCCGATCCCGGGCAGTCGGTCGGCGCCCTCATCGCCAGCGCCCCGCCCGTCTTGCTCGGAACCGCGCTGTTGCCGCCCGACTCCGGCGGCTTCGTTTTCGTCGATGTCGCCAAGTTCCGCGCCGCGTTCTGCGCCGACCTCCCCATCGCGGACGCCGACGTCGCGGCCGCTTCGCAGAAGCCCATCGCCGGCGGCGCCTTCGGTGAGACGCTCGGCGCCGTCGCCTGGAAGACCGTCCCCTCGTGGTACCTGGTCGGCAGGCAGGACCAGGGCATCAACCCCGACTCCGAACGCGCGATGGCAAAGCACATCGGCGCGCACACGGAGGAGATCGATTCCAGCCACGTCTCCTTCATCTCCCATCCCTACGCCGTGGTTCACCTGATCGAGGAAGCGGCCCAGAGCGTGCACTGACGGCGACGCCCGTCCTGACGACACCACCAAGGAGATGATCATGTCAACGGCTCGAAGGCTGGATTGACCCGTGCTCCCCGCTCGGGCAATTGCAACGGTGGCGGCCGGTGTCGCCTTCGCGCTCGCCCTCTTGGCCCCCATCTCTGGACATTCCAGTGGAGAGGCCGCCCCGATCTACCTGAGCAAGGTTCCCGCCGGATACCGCGACTGGAAGCTGGTCTCGGTGGCCCACGAAGGAGGGACTCTCAACGACATCCGCGCGATCCTGGGCAACGAAAAGGCCATCAAGGCCTTTCGAGAATCGAAGCTGCCCTTTCCCGAGGGCACAGTCATTTCCCGAATCGCCTGGGACTACGTTCCTTCGGAGGAAAACAACAAAGCGTTCGCGGAATTCGCCAAGAGTGTCGGCCAAAGCCCTCCCGCGCCCCACTCCTTCGTCGCGGGGCAACCCAAAAACGGCGTCCAGTTCATGGTGAAGGACTCCAAGAAATACGCCGCGACGGGTGGCTGGGGGTTCGCTCAGTTTGACGACGGCAAACCTGCCGAAGAGAAGGTGATGAAGGCCTGCTTCCCCTGTCACCAGCTCATCAAGGCGCGCGACGACGTCTTCACCCGTTATTCACCCTGACACGACGAGAAGCCGCCGCCTCGGCGTCGTCGGATCGGCCGACGCCGCCCCGCTCGCCGTGCACGTCATGATTAACGCGGCCCTCACCGGTGCGACCTATGACGTCGACAGCGGGCGGCAACTGATCGCCGGCTAAGCTCCGAGCGGCTTCATTTCATCCAGCACGGTCGGGATCAGTTCGGAGACGGTGGGGTGGACGGGCACGGCGCGCATGTAGGTGTCGATCGTGGCACGCGCGTTCATCATGTCGATCACGCCGTGGATCGCCTCGTCGCCGCCCACGCCCAGGATGGCCGCGCCCAAGATCTGACGGGTCTGGGCGTCGGCGACCACCTTCATGAACCCCTGCGTCTCCCCCTTCTCGACGGCGCGCCCGACGCGCGTCATGGGACGGCCGCCCACCAGCAGCTGACGGCCGCTGGCGCGCGCCTCGGCCTCGGTCATGCCGACGCGTCCGAGCGGCGGATCGATGTAAAGCGCGTAGCCGAGGATGCGCTCGCTCACCCGCCGGCTGGCGCCGTCGAGCAGGTTGGCCGCCACGATCTGGAAGTCGTTGTAAGCCGTGTGCGTGAAGGCGCCGCGCCCGTTGCAGTCCCCCAGCGCCCAGATGCCGGGCACGTTCGTGGCGAGCGTATCGTCGACGGTGATGAAGCCGCGCGCGTCGGTGGCCACGCCGGCGCGCTCGAGCCCGAGGTCGTCCGTGTTGGGGCGGCGCCCCACGGCGAGCAAGACGTGCGAGCCCACCACCGTGGGTGGGCCCTCCGGGCACTCGACGCTGACGGCCACCCCGCGCCCGTGCGCCTCGAGGCGGATGCACATGGCGCTCGTCCGCACCGCGATCCCTTCGCCGCACAGGATCTCTTCGATGGCGGTCGACACATCCGCGTCCTCCCGCCCGATCAAATGCGGCCGCATCTCGACGATCGTGACCGCGGCTCCCAAGCGCCGGAACACCTGTGCGAACTCCAGCCCCACGTACGAGCCGCCCACCACCACCAGGTGCTCGGGCACGCTCGTGAGTGAGAGGATCGAGCTGTTGTCGAGGTACGGGACGTCGCCCACGCCCGGCATGCGCGGCACCGAGGCGCGTCCGCCCACGTTGATGAAGATGCGCGGCGCCGAGAGCACGTCGTCGCCGACGCGCACCTGCGTGGCCGACTCGAAGGCGGCCTGCCCGCGCCGCACCGTGCAGCCCGGCAGGCTGCGCGTCCAGGCTTCGAGGCCGTCGCGCGAGGCGGCCACCACCGCGTCGGCCCGCGCCTTGACGCGTGCCATGTCCACCGTGACGGCGCCCTCGATCACGACACCGTAGTCGCGCGCGCGGCGGGCCTGGTGCGCGGCTTGGGCGCTGGCGACCAGCGTCTTCGTGGGGGTGCATCCGGTGTTGACGCACGTTCCGCCGAACAGCGCCCGCTCGACGAGCGCCACCTTCATGCCGGCGCCCGTGAGCCGCCCGACGAGCGGCGGACCGGCCTGCCCCGCGCCGATGACGATGGCGTCGAAGGCCGTCATCGCGGGGCTCATTTGCGGAGAGCCTCCATGTGGCGCGCGGCATCTTTGACGGCCTCCTCGGGCGCCCTCCCGCGCTCGCGCGCGACGATGTAGGCGGCATACCACCCCGACCAGTGGTGCTTGGGAGCGGTCGCTTCGTACGCGCCATGGTGCTCTTCAGCTTCTCGAAGCAGCTCCGTCAGGGTCGCCACGTCCAGACTGAGTCCTCGTCCGGGAAGCCGCGTCCTGACCTCTTGAAGCAGCCACCCGTTCCCGTCGGGGTCGCTGAAGGTGGCGAAGGACGAATAGCTGTTCCGGTCGGGATCCGGCCCGGGACTCGGCGGGCCGCCGGGTGTCTTGTGGAAGATCTCGGAAACCGTCAGACCGCGGCGCACGAGATCGGCGCGCGCCGCCTCGATGTCGAGCACCACCAGAAACAGGTTCTCGAGCGCTCCCGGCGCCGCGGTGGTGAGGCCCTTGCCGAACTGGATCGACGCCGCCGAACCGGGAGGCGTGAACTGCACGACCCGGGAATCCGGCCCGCTCACGAAATCGGCGTCGAGCTGCCACCCGAGCTGCTCGTAAAAGCGCTTGGCTCGGTCGACATCGGAGACCGGTACGACCACCACTTCCAGCTTCATGTCCATGAGTCGCCCCCTGACCAAGTATCGTCTCTCCGTGGCCTTGGCGCCCGCATCCGGCAAGGGAGCGGCGAAGCGCGAGGACCAAATCGGTCATTTGCCGGCGGTCAGAGAGACGTTCTCGGATGCTTGGTTCGCGCGAGGTCACGCCCGACACACCCTTGCGAGCGGTCAACCCGTGACCACCTTCGCGTTTGTTTGCCGTCCCTGGAAAATACGTCGGCTGCACGCGCTCTTTGGTTCGTACTGGCGGTCGCTGCGTGCGGGCAACACCGGGCCTCCGGAGCGGGGCAGCCGGCCGGGCCGCCCGCGATGCCCGTGCAGATCGACCCCGTCAAGTCGGTTCCCCTCCGCGATGCCAGCGAGTACGTGGGCGTCCTGCGCTCGCGGCAATCGGTGCAGATCCAGCCGCTCGTCGAGGGTCATGTTTCCAAGATTCTGGTCACCTCCGGCGATGAAGTTCAGCCCCGCGCCCCACTGATCGACATCGATCCGTCCCGCCAGCGCGCCGCGGTCAACAGCCAGCAGGCCCTCCACCAGGCGAACGTCGCCGGCCTCGACCTGGCGCGCAAGCAATACGCACGAATCGAACGTCTCTTCAACAAGGGCGCGGCCACCCGCCAGGACTTCGATCAGGCTCAAAACGGGTTGCGGCAGGCGGAGGCCAACGTGGGCGCGACCCGCGCACAGACGCAGGCGCAGGCGGTCGAGCTGCGCTACTACCAGGTGGCCGCCCCTGTGGCCGGGACGGTCGGCGACATCCCGGTGCGCGTCGGCGATCTGGTGACGACGCAGACGCTGCTCACCACGCTGGACGACAACAGCACCCTCGAGGCCTACATCGACGTCCCGACGGAGCGGGCGGCCGGCTTGAAGCTGGGGACCCTCGTCGAGATCGTCGACGCGGCCAGCGAGGTCGTCGCGCCCAGCGAGGTCAGCTTCGTCTCGCCGCGCGCCGATCCGGCCACCCAGATGGTCCTGGTCAAGGCCAACGTCGACAATCGGGCCGGCCGCCTGCGCGCCGCGCAGTTCGTGCGCGTCCGGGTCGTCTGGCGCCAGTACGACGGACCAACGGTGCCGGTGCTCGCCGTGCAACGGCGAGCCGGGCAGGCGTTCGTCTGGGTGGTGAGCGAGAAGGACGGCGCCTTGACGGCCGCCGAGCGCGCCGTCCAGATCGGGCCGATTCAAGGACAGAGCTACCCGATCACCGGCGGGCTGCAGGTGGGCGAGCGCATCGTCGCCTCCGGCGTGCAAAAGCTCCGCCCCGGCGCCCACGTCGCGCCCCTCCCCGCCCCGTCGAAGGATGGCAAGCAATGAATATTCGCGTGAGGGAGGACGAGCTTTGCTCGTCCTGGCTCGTCGCGGGGGGCGCGGGACCCCTTGGGGGTCCCGACTAAGATGTTCGCGGACTTCTTTATCAAACGACCGATCTTCGCCTCGGTGTGCGCGATCGTCATCGTGCTCGGGGGGGCGATCAGCATCCCGACCCTGCCAATCGCCCAGTATCCCGAGCTGGCGGCGCCGCAGGTCCAGGTGCAGAGCGTCTACGTCGGCGCCAGCGCGCAGGCGGTGGAGTCGGCCGTCACCACGCCGCTCGAGCAGCAGATCAACGGCGCCGAGGGGATGCGCTACCTCACCTCGACCAGCGGCAGCGACGGCACCAGCAGCATCACCGCCACCTTCGACGTCGGCCGCGACAAGGATCTGGCGGCCGTCGAGGTGCAGAACCGTGTCAACACGGCGTTGCCGCGCCTCCCCGTCGAGGTGAAGAACACCGGCGTCACGGTCCTCAAGACCTCCCCCGCCATCGTGCTCGCGGCCGGCTTCTATTCCGACGACAACTCGCTCAGCAACGTCTTCATCAGCAACTACCTCGATCTCTACGTGCGAGACGAGCTCAAGCGCATCCCGGGCGCGGCCGACGTGCAGATCTTCGGCGAGCGCAAGTACGCCATGCGGCTCTGGCTCGATCCGGTGCGGCTCACCGCCCGCGGGCTGACCGCCTCGGACGTCGTCGCCGCGCTGCGCGAGCAGAACGCCATCATCGCGGCAGGGCAGGTCGGCCGTCCCCCCGCGCCGGCCGGTCAGACCTTCCAGATCAGCGTGACGGTCGCCGGACGGCTGACCGATGTACACGACTTCGAGCAGCTGGTGCTCAAGCGCACCGACAACGGTGGACTGGTGCTGCTGCGCGACGTCGGCACCGCGGAGCTGGGCGCCGAGGACTACTCCCTGAACCTCCGCTTCGACGGCCGCGACGCCGTCGGCGTGGGCGTATTTCAGCAGCCCGACGCCAATGCGTTGGACCTGGAGGCCGCCATCCGCGCGACGCTGAGCCGACTCGCCCTCAACTTTCCGCCCTCGATGAAATATGAGATCGCCTTCGATCCGACGACCGCCGTGCGCGAATCGATCCGCGAAGTCGTGAAGACCCTGTTCGAGGCGATCGTGCTGGTCATCCTGGTCATCTTCCTTTTTCTCCAGGACTGGCGCGCCACCGTCATCCCCGCCGTCACCATCCCGGTGTCCCTGATCGGCACCTTCGTCTTCATCAAGGCGTTCGGGTTTTCGATCAACACCCTGACGCTGTTCGGGATCGTGCTCGCCACCGGGCTGGTGGTCGACGACGCGATCGTGGTGGTCGAGAACATCACCCGCAACCTCGGCGAGACCCAGGGGGACGCCCACGCCGCCGCCGGCAAAGCGATGGGCGAGGTGGCGGGCGCGGTGATCGCCACCTCGCTGGTGCTGGTGTCCGTGTTCGTACCGGTCGCTTTTCTCGCCGGCACGACCGGACGCCTCTACCGGCAGTTCTCGCTGACCATCGCGTTTTCGGTGGCCATCTCGGCCTTCAACGCGCTGACCCTGTCGCCGGCGCTGGCCGGACTCCTGTTGGGCCCCGAGCGGGAGCATCACTTTGCGCTCTTCCGCTGGTTCAACCGGACCTTCGACGCCACGCGCGAGCGCTACCGCCGGGCGCTCGGCTGGCAGCTTCACCACCTCGGCTGGGCGGGCGGTGCCTTCGTCGCCGGCCTGGCCCTCACCTTCTTGATGTTCCGCGCCGTTCCCACCGGGTTC
>Ga0210387_10003827_pt1 | contig 11559 bp, 9 predicted proteins | sample IncBWC7OmetaG_FD_160108 | JGI IMG/M metagenome (GOLD analysis project Ga0210387, IMG submission 160108) | Forest soil microbial communities from Barre Woods Harvard Forest LTER site, Petersham, Massachusetts, United States - Inc-BW-C-7-O ... | reverse complement strand
ACATACGTCGGGTCTTTCAGGCCATCCAGATTAATCTCTACGTTCGCGATGGCACCTTTCGCGCCCGCTACCGCCATTAGACGCGCCACACGTAAATCTGATTTCATGGATGCGGCGGCAATCGCTTCCAGTTGTACCAGGCGTTCATGCAGCGCCACAGCCTTTTCAGCGACTTCCAGAGGGACCTCGGTGGCGCCCTTAGTCGCTTGTTGCATAGCTTGTTCACGCTTCTCCGTCTCCTCCGCGCTTCCTTGTGGAAGCTTGAACGCAGCCATCACAGCGTCGTAAGAAGAAGCATCGCGGTCGATAGCTGTTGCGAGATCCTCGGTCGTTCTGCGCAGCGCGTCCAGGTGCTCAGAGAGTTTTTCGACGTGCAATATTTGCGATTTCCTCTTACGAGACAGTCCTGCAACCATTTGTCCCAGCGCCGCGGCCATCGCCGCCGCATGCGCCGCCACACTCCCGCCTCCTGGCGTGGCGGCAGGTTCGGCTACCGCCTCGAGGAACGGACGGGCAAGCCTAGCTAATTTTCCTTCTTTTGACTCTGCCGGTGCGCCCGTTAGGACGGTCGACAATTTGTTCTCAAATACCTGCGACGGAGAGAAATTCTCCAGTTGTAGGAAGAAATCCGCCGCCATCTCAATGGCCTTCTTGGGAACCAGGCCCACAATTTCGCTGCCGACCGGCAGCACTCCGTAACGCGCAGCCTCGCGTTTCACCATCTCGTAGACCCGATGCATGGGCGTGCTCTCAAAATCCGTGAGATTGATCGAGACTTGTGCCAGGTTGCGCGCCTTCAGTTCGACACCCATCGATTTCACGTAGCGCAGCCCGCCGCTGGAGAAACGAATAGCTTTTGCGATCTTGTTGGCGATGCTGATGTCGGAAGTATTCAGATTCACGTTGTAGGCGATCAGAAATTTCCGCGCGCCCACTACCGTCACCCCAGCCGTGGGATGCAGTTTCGGTTCCCCGACGTCCGGTTGACGGTCATGGTTCTTCTTCATCTCTTCGCGCAAACCTTCAAACTGGCCTCGGCGCACGTTTTCCAGATTGACGCGGTCCGGCCGGGTTGCCGCCGCTTCGTAGAAAAAAATCGGGATACGGTGCCGCTTCCAGATTTCATTGCCGGCACGGCGTGCCAGTGCCACGCAGTCTTCGATGGTAACTCCTTCAATCGGAATGAACGGAATTACGTCGGTCGCGCCGACGCGCGGGTGCGCTCCAGCGTGATGATTCATATCGATCAGTTCCATCGCGCGGCCCGTTCCACGAATAGCAGCTTCCGCAACGGCTTCGGGGTCACCCGCCAGGGTGATGACGCAGCGGTTGTGGTCAGCATCCATCTCGCGATCGAGAACATAGACGCCGGGGACGCTGCTCATCGTCTGGACGATCGAATCCACCTTCGCGGGATCTCGTCCCTCCGAGAAATTCGGCACGCATTCTATCAATCGTTTCATCGTCAGCTTCCGCCTCAGGAATGCGCGCAAGAACACCGCGTCATTCAAAATCCTTCAACTTCAATCCTGCATGTGAATGATCTCGCCGCGCTTCATTGTCATCCAGCAGCGGTTCATTCCAAAATAATAGGGAATTTCCCGGAAATGCTCCACTGCGAAGACCGCGAGGTCCGCTTGTTTCCCCGCTTCCAGGGATCCAATCCGATCGTCGCGCCGCAAGGCAAAAGCGGCGTTGATCGTAGCGGCCGCAATCGCCTCGGCCGGCGTCATGCGCAATTGCGTGCACGCCAGAGACAGGATGATGGGCATGCTCACGGTCGGGCAAGTACCCGGATTGTAGTCGGTCGCGAGGCCCACGATTGCGCCTGCATCGATCAGCTTTCGTGCCGGAGCATATTTCTTCCAGCCCAGATGGAAATCGCAGCCCGGGAGCAGCGTGGCTACGGTGCGTGATTTCGCCAGGCGACGAATATCGGTCGAGTTGATATGCTCGAGGTGGTCGCAGCTTGCCGCCTCCAGTTCCACCGCCAATTGCGCTGCTCCCGTTCGCGATAGCTGCTCGGCGTGCACTCTCGGCGCGAGCCCGTGTTGTTTGCCTTCACTCAAGATTCGCTTCGATTGCGAACGCGTGAAGGCGCCACGATCGCAAAACGCATCGCAAAACTCGGCCAGGCCCTCATTCACCACTTCCGGCAGCAGCTGTTCTGTCAAGAGTTCGACATAGCGTTCCGCCCCATCAGGACTGACGCGATACTCGGCGGGCACGACATGCGCGCCCATGAATGTCGAAACGATTTCCAGCGGCTGCGCACGGTTTAACTCGCGGTGTAATTGCAGAATCTTGAGTTCGCTCGCAACGTCCAACCCGTAACCGCTTTTGGCCTCGACCGTCGTCGTTCCGTACGAGGCGAACTCCTGTAACGCGCCAAGCGCTCGGCGTTTCAGAGCATCGGAAGTGGCGACCCGGAGGCGCCTCACCGAATTCAGAATGCCGCCGCCCTTCTTTGCGATTTCCTCGTAGCTGACCCCTTGGATTTTCAGTTCGTATTCTTCGGCGCGGCTGGCTGCATGGACCAGATGAGTGTGCGAGTCCACAAATCCTGGGAGAATCACGCGACCGCCAACATCAATCTTCTCTGCCTGCCGGGCATCTTTGCGCGATTCGACCCGTGCGCGCGTATCGGCCGCAACGATCCGACCGTCGCACACCAGCACCGCTCCATCTTCGATCATCTCGAGCTTGGAAAGAGCGGTGCCCCTACGCGGACCTCCGCCTCTCAGCGTCAAAAGCTGGGAAGCACCTGTGATCAGTAGGCTGTCACTCAACGTGTTGCTATTCTGGCAGATTCAGCAACGCTTTGCATTCACGCGCCGACGGCCTGGCCCTGATAAGCCGGGAGAAGGACCTCTTTCACGAAGGTCTCGATCGAAGTCGTCGTGGTATTTCCTGGCGATCGCGGCTCCGTAGCCACGACGATTCCTTCATTGATCCCGCGGAACATTTCGATGAAGTACGACGCCGTTTTTGCCGGTGTGCCCATTTGCAGGAGAAACTGCTCGACCTGGTCATAAGGGAATTGCACGTACCGCAAATCCGGCTTGCTAATCGCACCGCCAATCGCGCTAGCGACTTCTTTCATGCTCAAATCGCGCTGCCCCAGCAGTTCGCGAGTGTGTTTCGCGTTGAAGTCCAGCTTGAGCAGTCGCTCGGCGGCGTAAGCGCCGATATCTCGCGTCGCAATCTGCGGCAGGGGCAAATCCGCTTTCAACGCTCCGCCGATCATTCCCATCATCTGGATCATATTGATGCTGTTCAGATGGTTCTCGAAGAAGTAGACCGGACGCAAGTGCAGGACGTTCAGCTTTTCGATAGCATTCAGTTTTTTCTCAAAGCGATGAAGCCCCGAAATGGGACCGGTTCCCGTTTCCGCGTGCGCCGCAAAACTGCTGAGGTTCACGGCATAGTGCAGCGCAGATTTCTTCACAGCGGCTGCGATCGAATCGCTCAGGCGCTCTTGCTCTGCACGGTAGTCGGGCGAGGTTGGATTCGGCGGGATCATCAGGAACCCCGCGCGAACCCCGCTCAGCGCTTGCGCCATTGCCGCTTCGTCTGCGACATCGCCGACAAACGCCTCGGCACCGTTTTGCACATACCTCTGCAATTTGCCGGCATTGCGGCCAACCACACGTACCTGTTCGCCTTTCTCCAGCAGAACCCGAGTGATCACCGACCCGATATTTCCTGTTGCACCGAATATTGTGTACATCGTCCGCTCCTCGACGTCTCGTCTGGCCCTACAACATCGGCACCTTCACGCCCGCCTTCTTGGCAAAATCGATTGCCTCGGTGTAGCCGGCGTCGACGTGGCGAACTACTCCCATTCCGGGATCGTTCGTCAATACACGTTCGATGCGCTTGGCCATCTCTTTGGTGCCATCGGCGCAGGTAACTTGTCCGGCGTGTTGCGAGTACCCTATCCCCACGCCGCCGCCGTTATGGATAGAAACCCAGGACGCGCCGCTCGCCGTATTCACAAGTGCGTTCAGCAGCGCCCAGTCCGCAATCGCGTCAGAACCGTCTCGCATCGATTCCGTTTCCCGGTACGGAGATGCCACCGACCCGCAATCCAGGTGATCCCGCCCGATCACGATCGGCGCCTTCAGTTCGCCCTTGGCCACCAGATCATTCAGCGCCAGTCCAAACTTGTCGCGTTCGCCATAGCCCAGCCAGCAAATCCGCGAAGGCAAACCCTGAAACTTCACTTTCTTCTGCGCCATGGTGATCCAGCGCTTCAGATGTTCGTTCTGGGGAAACATTTCCAGGACCAGCCGGTCAGTTCGAGCGATATCGGAAGGCTCACCGGAAAGCGCCGCCCACCGAAACGGTCCTTTGCCTTCGCAGAACAGTGGCCGAATGTAGGCGGGAACGAAGCCCGGGAAATCGTACGCATTCTTTACCCCTGCCTGGTGGGCAAACGTCCGAATGTTGTTGCCGTAATCGAAAGTTACCGCGCCAAGTTTACGCAGTTCCAACATGCCTTGAACATGTTCGCCCATTGCTGCGATGGAGCGCTTGCGGTATTCCTGCGGGTCCGTTTTTTGGAGCGCGATTGCTTGCTCCAACGTCATCTTGTTCGGAACATATCCACCGATGGGGTCGTGAGCGCTGGTCTGGTCGGTCAAAACATCGGGCACGACGCCGCGTTTCGCCAGTTCGGGAATCAGGTCCGCGCAATTGCCAACCAAACCGACGGAGGTTGCTTCTCCCTTGCGCACCGCGTTCTTCAAGATGCGCAGGGCTTCGTCGAGCGATGTCACCATCACGTCGCAATAGCCCGTTTTGACGCGCCGCTTGATGCGCTCCGGGTCGACGTCGATTCCCAAAAACGCTCCGCCATTCATCGTGGCCGCCAGCGGCTGCGCTCCACCCATCCCTCCCATTCCGCCGCTCACCACCAGCTTTCCTGCCAGTGTGCCTCCGAAATGTTGTTGCGCGGCGGAAGCAAAGGTCTCAAAGGTGCCCTGCAGAATTCCCTGTGTCCCGATGTAGATCCAGCTGCCAGCAGTCATCTGGCCGTACATCATCAGGCCGGCGCGGTCCAACTCGTTGAACTTTTCCCAATTGTTCCACTGGCCCACCAGGTTGGAGTTGCACAATAACACGCGCGGCGCATAGTCGTGGGTCCTGAAAACCGCCACAGGCTTGCCGGACTGGACAAGCAGCGTCTCATCTCCTTCCAGGGCTCGCAGCGACTTCACGATGGCATGAAAGCAGTCCCAATTTCGCGCCGCTTTCCCCGTCCCTCCATAGACAACCAGGTCCTCCGGCTTCTCTGCCACTTCCGGGTCCAGATTGTTCAGTAGCATCCGCAGCGCCGCTTCTTGTTGCCAACCCTTGCAGGAAATCTCCGTTCCGCGCGGAGCACGAAAGGGTCCGCGGCTGACCGCCGGATCATTCATCACCGACGTCGATGTGCTCATGGAATAGCTCCTAGGCCCCCATCTTAACTCAGCTCTTCTCCCGCGCGAAAACCGGGAACGGTCCGGGTCAATTACCAAAAGAAGGTGCGGTTTGCCGCCCTGGGTTACCAAATCGCACAAGCACGCAGCCAACTCTTTACGGGCACATTGCACCAAATTTCTGACTAGGGTACATTCAAAAATTGCATGGCTTATCCAACCCTGCCTTCACGATTCCTTCGGGCCGTCGATGACCACCCTTCTGCGCGAGCTCAAATGGTGCGCCGCAACGGTAGATGGGAAGCTGTTTCTTCTCAGGAGTTTCTGCGCCGCGTCGCTGGCTTGGCCTATGCGTTCGTGGAACTCGGCGTGAAACCTGGCGACCGCGTTGGCCTTTTTGCTCCAAATTGTCCGGAATGGCATACCGCCGATTTTGCTATCAGCGGATCGGGAGCCGTCACAGTGCCGGTGTACTTCAATGAGTCGCCCGACCGCACCTGCTACATCCTGAATCACGCCGGCGCAAAGGTGCTCTTCATTTCCGGTGCCGCTCAACTCGAGAAACTCCTAAACATCAGAGACCAGCTCAAAGACCTGCAACAGGTGATCGTGGCACATGTGGGCGACACCCTGCCTGCCGATTTCTTGCGTTACGAAACCCTGATTGCGACGACCGGCCACGCGGAAATCGCCGCCTACCGCCTTCGCGTCGCTCAAGTCCTTCCCACTCAGTTGGCCTCTCTCATCTATACGTCAGGAACAACCGGCGAGCCAAAAGGGGTGATGCTGACCCACAACAATTTCAGCTCGAATGTCACGGACACCGTGGAATTCACCCTCAACCCCGAGCAGGATCTGGCGGTATCGTTTCTGCCCTTGGCGCACGTTTATGGGCGGATGCTCGACTATGTTTATCTCTTTCAAGGATGTCCCGTGGCCTACGTCGAGGTGGTCGAAAACGTCGCGCAGGCGCTCCTGGAAGTTCATCCCACGATCCTGGCTGCCGTTCCGCGCTTCTTTGAGAAAATCTATGCGCGCTTGATGGAGCAGGGAAGCAAAGCCACCGGCGCGAAGCGCAAGATTTTCAATTTCTCCATCAAGACCGCGCGCGAGGCTGCCGGTTGGCGTTGCGGCGAAAAAAGCGCGAGCCTGCGCGTAAAGCTCAAGTGGGCGATTGCCGACAGACTCGTGTACTCCAAAATTCGCGCAGGGACAGGCGGGAAGTTGCGGATTGTGATGTCCGGTGGCGCCCCACTCTCCAAAGAAATGGCGGAATTTTTTTGGGCTATCGGTATTCCCATTTATCAGGGTTACGGGCTCACCGAAACTTCTCCGGTTCTGACTTCAAACTATCCCCAAAACCGTGTTGGCAGCAGCGGCCGGCCCATTGCCAACGTCCAGATTCGCATCGCCGATGACGGTGAGATTCTGGCAACGGGTCCGTGCGTTATGCAGGGCTACTACAAAGCGCCGGAAGCTACCCGCGATGTTCTATCAGAAGACGGTTGGTTTAAGACCGGCGACATCGGTTATTTGGACAAGGACAACTATCTCTTCATCACCGACCGCAAGAAGGATCTTCTGAAGACCGCGGGAGGGAAATTTGTTGCGCCGCAGCCGATCGAAAATGCATTGAAGACCAGCCCGTACATCCTCAACGCTATGGTGGTTGGGGACCAGCGGAAATTCGTTGTGGCGCTGATTGTGCCAAACCCCACCACCGTCTCCGCCAGGCTTGCGGAAGAGGGGCTGAAGTTCTCCTCCCATGCGGAACTTGCTGCGCATCCCAGCGCGTATGCCTTGATTGAAAACGAAGTCAGCCGGTTGACCACGCATCTGGCGCAGTATGAAAACATCAAGCGCTTCGCTCTGTTGCCCGACGACTTTACGTTCGATAGCGGCAGCCTCACGTTTACTATGAAGTTGAAGCGCCGGGTCGTCGAAAAACAATTCAACGATTTGATCGCCAAACTTTACTCCGACGTTGTTGAACCGCGGCCTGTCACGCAGGATTAACCCTGATCTGAGTGCGTTAAATTAACGTTGGGCTCGCCGAAGGGCCGGGAATTGGTCGTTTTCGCCAGAAATTTGTATCGTTTTTGTTTTTGTCGCCATCTCATCCGTTAGATTGCACTCTTTCTTAGGAGGTCCCTATGGCTAAGGCAGCCGTCGCAACATCTCGCACCTATCCGTCAAGTGTTGGCGCACCGCACGAACATCGGCAGGCTATCATCGCCCTGCTCAACGCGCGCTTGGCTGATAGCTTCGATTTGCGCTCGCAGGTGAAGTGGGCTCACTGGAACGTGAAGGGATTGCATTTCATTCAGTTGCACGAACTCTTCGATTCTATCGCGTCTCACCTGGAGGATCAGACTGATTCGCTGGCCGAGCGTGTCACAACTCTCGGCGGTGTAGCCAACGGCACTGCCCGCGAGGCCGCCGCAAAATCCGGCTTGAAGGAAGCGGATCTGACGGCGTCTGACGGCCCGTCCATGCTGAAATTTCTGGTGCATAACGTGGCGCATCATGCCAACGCGCTGCGCACCGCAGTGCAGGAAGCCAATGATCTCGGCGATGCCATCACCTGCGATCTGTTCACAACACTGACTCGTGAACTCGACAAGGACCTCTGGTTCCTCGAAGCCCACCTGCAAGCCTGATTGGGCGATTCCTGTTTTGTTTGCGTCTGGCGAGGCGGAGCTTCAAAGCCCAGGGTGGTTCCGCCGAGGTGCGCCGCGGCAGACACTCCGGTGATCATTCAACATTTGTCCCTCTGCCTTCCCAGGGACTACAATTCCCCCTGGAGACACAGACATGTCAGACCAACTGGTCATCGCAGGCCGCGCGTTCAATTCTCGCCTCATCGTTGGAACAGGGAAGTACCGCAGCTTTCAGGAAATGGCTCGCGCCCATGCCGCTTCGGGCGCGGACATGGTCACCGTTGCTGTTCGCCGGGTGAATCTGACGGACAAGTCCAAAGAATCGTTGCTCGACTATATCGACCACGAGAAGATTTTTATTCTGCCAAATACGGCAGCTTGCTATACAGCGGAGGAAGCCATCCGCACAGCGCGGTTGGCGCGTGAAGTCGGTTTGTCGAATTGGATTAAATTGGAAGTCATCGGCGACCAGCAAACATTGTTTCCTGATACCGAGCAGCTTATTGAAGCCACGCGGGTGCTGGTGAAGGAAGGATTCATCGTCCTTGCCTATACCAACGACGACCTAATTGCAGCTCGCAAGTTGATTGACGCCGGAGCTTCTGCGGTGATGCCGCTGGCTGCGCCGATCGGCTCCGGACTGGGCATTCAGAATCCAGCCAACCTGCGGATCCTCCGCGAACGCATCACAGAAGTGCCGATGATTGTTGACGCCGGCGTGGGCACAGCTTCCGACGCGGCCGTCGCAATGGAACTCGGTGCCGATGGCGTGCTGATGAATACGGCGATCGCCGAAGCCGCCGACGCCGTATTGATGGCCGAAGCCATGCGCGATGCCGTGGCGGCCGGCCGCAAAGCCTTCAACGCGGGCCGCATGCCCAAGCGTCTCTACGCTTCCGCCTCGTCGCCCCTCGCGGGCGTTGTCCGTTAGCGGCTTGCGGCTCGAGCCGTGCTATTTCGCCCAGTTCTGAACTTTTAGTCCACGAACCCGGCGAAACCCTTTCTCATCGGTTGGCTGTTCCCCGATTTGAATACTCTTGCGATTGCCATGCTGCCCCTCGTTGCATATACATTGTGCATGATTGTGTATATACATTCAGGATTCCTGACAAGCACCAGGAGTCTTCCTGAACATGCGCATGGTCCCACTCCGTCAGGAACGATTGCGGGCCTAAATCGTCTTGCCGTAATGCCGGCCGGCTGGCTCGAAGAGCGAAAGAACGTTGGTGACACTGAACAGTTTGCGGATCGCTTCGTTGGCGTTTATCAATTCCAGACGACAACCCCGTGTCCGTGCCGTCACATAAAGCCCCACAAGCAAACCCAGGCCAGCGCTGTCCATCTGCGGAACTTGCTTCAGATCCAGCACGATGCGCGGGTGAAGCGGCACCAGGTCCTTGATTTCCATGCGTAACAATGGAGCATTGTCGCTTATTAGCCGACCCTCGCACTCCACGACCATCACATCGTCGGCTTGGTAGGTGCGTACGCGAAAACCGCGTGTAGAACTCAACGGGCTTTCTTTCGCCATCGATCCCTCCGCCAAATCAGCGCATTGCAATCCACTGTTTGTATCCCAAATGCCAACTAAAGGCCAGTTTCGCGAGCTGACCTGACACTTGGACCTGCCGTTCAGGGTCGCCTTTTTCTTATTAACTCTTGCGCTACCTCGCGCCCAAGAAAAGCAAAGTCGTTTTATCCTCTCTACAGGTCGTCACTGCTTCACCCGACTCAACGTCAGCTGGATTTACCCGCTCCTGAACAGGCGAGAAGTGAGGATCAACATGGCCATTCGCTCAGGTAGTTCGCGGCGCTGGATCTTCCCGGTTGCCCTGGCCATCTTTCTGTCGGCTGCGCCGACTTCGATCTCTGTGGCACAAGAACGCAAGAACCCGCAAACCGCTGGCGTGGACAACAACAAGATGGGACCGTACCGTGCCTTAGCACAAGTTGCCTACGCCGCTTCTCAAAAGGGCGAGTATGCAACCGCAGCCGCTCTCGCGAAAGTCCTCGAACGCACCTGGGACAAGGGTGAAGACTACGGCGGCGATATGGCACTTTCCAAAACGAACCACGCACTCTTTGAGGACATTGATAAGGCCATGGATCAGTTTGTTAGCCTGCTCATGGACCACCCCACTTCTGCTGCTGATCCGGCGCGCGTGAAGACTGCTTACAACGCCTATCTGGAGAAACTGAAGCTAGCGGACTAGCGCTCAGCAATTCAGTTAGACTGGATCCATGCAACGCAAGATCTTCTGGGGGACTTTCACGGTTCTAGGTCTTGCGGCCGATCTGCTTCTACCGTTCTGGTGGGCTGTTGGCGCCACGATTCCGCTTCTCGCTCTCAGTTGGTGGTTGGCGTACCGCAGCGAGTGGTTCAGCTAGCTGGCGATTCTGTTCATCCGCATCTTCCTGATTTTTGCCTACCTTTAAATGTTGGCACGCCGACAAAGTAAAGGGTGAATAAACTAACGTAACTAAATATATATCTAGCCACTACCCCTGTTTTTGCGTAGGTAGCGGAAACAAAGGAAGGCTCAGGGCAAGCCGGCGAGTGGCGAGAGGCCTGCCACAGCGCCGGGTGTTTTGCACTACTCAGTCGGCCGCTCGCCGTTCGAACATCGATCAGAGTAATGCGAGAGAAGAGCGAACCCAACCCTTTCAAAAACCGAAAGGGTAGGCCACCCGCCAAAAAACGGAACCTAGTTCGAGGGCAAAAGAAAAGCGCAGGCGCCCCGATGTTCCGGGGCGCCTGCCCGTGTCATGCTAGCTTAGCTTAGTTGTTGTTGCCGAGTGTGACCGTTAGTGGGGTTGACCTTGTCATGGCAGCACTGCCTGTGCCAGACGTGGCCGTCACGACGATCGTGGATGAGTGAGGTTTCTTACTGTCAGCGCTTGGGTTCGAGCTGGGGTTAGGGCTCGGGTTCGAAGTGGACACGGAACCGCAACCAACGCCGCAAAGTGCAACGCCCAGCAAGCAGAAAATGGCGAACGTGGTCTTCCAGCGGCGGCGCATGCCGAGCGGCAGCAGCAAACCAGCGAGTGCAATGCTCGCCGCTGCGGCTTCCCAACGGTTCACGCCAGAGTTGCTGGCTTGTTTTTTGCTGAACGCCACAGTGAGAGTGACGACCGATGGAGTCACACCGTCGAGCGCGACGCTCGTTTTGTTGAATGTACAGCTCAAGGTCGCCGGCAGCGATCCGCAAGAAAGTTGAACCGGCTGGCTGAAGCCCCCTAGTGGAACAAGGTTGACCGAAACAACGCCGTTCGTTTCCTCGCGGACGGATACGGTTCCTGGGAAAACCTGAACCATGTAGTCCGAGATCTGCTCGGTAATTGGAGAGGAGACAGATGGGGTTAGAACGCTATCGCCAGGAAAACTGGCCGAAATGTTGTGAGTGCCCGCTGAAAGTGTAGTCAGCACGAGGTTAGCTGTGCCGGTGCCATCGAGGGCAGCGCTGCCAATGACGGCC
>Ga0210387_10003826_pt1 | contig 11562 bp, 16 predicted proteins | sample IncBWC7OmetaG_FD_160108 | JGI IMG/M metagenome (GOLD analysis project Ga0210387, IMG submission 160108) | Forest soil microbial communities from Barre Woods Harvard Forest LTER site, Petersham, Massachusetts, United States - Inc-BW-C-7-O ... | reverse complement strand
CAATGTTATCGGGTTCCTCCGGCGAGCCCTCGCCGCTCATAACGGTCTGGTTGCAGGTTCGAGTCCTGCCGGGCCCACCACATCGTTAGTCCGTCAGCGTTCGCAACGACTCGTCCTCGTTCGCTGAAACGATACTTTTTCAAATTTTCCAATAGCGTACGGCGTTCAAACGTCCGCGGACGTTCGTAGGCTGTTTGCAAACATCCCGCCGTTTTGTTGGCATATTTGTTGGTATCTTTTCGAGGCAAAGGTGAGATACCAACATGCCGCTCACGGATACGAAGTGCCGGAATGCCAAGGGGCAAACCAAGCCACGCAAGCTCTCCGACGGCGGTGGCTTGCACCTGTTAATCAATCCTGACGGAGCCAAATACTGGCGCTTAGCTTATCGGTGGCATGGCAAGCAACGCACCCTTGCAATCGGCGTCTATCCGGCCGTTGGGTTAATGGACGCGCGCGCTGCGCGGGATGAAGCTAAGCGTAACCTTACTGCTGACGTCGATCCTTCCGCAGTGAAACAGGAGCGTAAGCGGGCCGCAAAGATTGCGACTGACAATACCTTCGAAGCCGTCGCGCGCGAGTGGCACGAAAACTGGAAAGGTGCGCGCAGCGCCTACTATGCTGCCCAGATCCTCAGACGCCTGGAGGCGGATGCTTTCCCCGCGATCGGCCGCCGTCCGATTGCGGCGCTCGAACCGCCGGAACTGCTGGACATGCTGCGCAAGGTCGAGAAGCGCGGCGTGAACGAAACGGCGCGACGGCTAAAGCAACTCGTCGGACAGATATTCCGTTTCGCTATCGTGACCGGCCGAGCGAAGCGGGACCCCTCCGTCGATCTCAAGGACGCCTTAAGAGCCACCGGAGAACCGCAACGTCACAGAGCAATGCCCCTTTTAGAGCTGCCAACGTTCTTGCGGAAGTTGGAATGTTACAGCGGCGAGCAGCAGACAAAACTTGCATTGAAGCTGGTGACCCTGACGTTTCTTCGAACGACTGAGCTGCGCGCCGGCAGGTGGAGTGAACTGGAGAACTTGGATGAAAATTCCGCTGTGTGGCGCATTCCGGCCGAACGCATGAAAATGCGCCTGGAGCATCTGGTGCCTCTGTCACGCCAAGCGGTTGCGGTATTGCGCGAGTTGCGCGCGCTTTCTGGCGGCAGTCCCAACATCTTTCCCTCGCCCGGAAAAGGCGACTGCATGTCCAGCAATACCATGCTCTATGCCCTCTACCGGATGGGATATCATGGCCGCGCCACGACGCACGGTTTCCGGGCCGTCGCTTCCACGATCTTGAACGAAAGCAACTTGTTCAACCGAGATTGGATCGAACGCCAGCTTGCACACGTAGAACGAAACGAAGTGCGACGCGCTTACAACGCTGCGGAGTGGATGCCTGACCGCCGAAGAATGATGCAGTGGTGGGCAGACCATATTACAGCGTTGGCTCTGGAAGGCGATAAAATCATTCCGTTGTCGCGCGCGGCTAATAAATGAATTGTAGAAAGCAGTCGTATTGCAATCATCACGTCGGGGGTTCAATTCGGTGGGGCGATTCACGCGTTTCCCCCTCCCCCCATGGAACTCTTCATTGTCATCCGGAGGGAAAGAAAAGCCGCTTGAGGGCGTTCTTTCTTCCAATGACCTGATAAGCGATATGGACCTCGCCGCTTTTAGCGTATCGAGTCTCGGGAAGCATGGCGGACCTATTGTCTCGAGAGTTGGCCGGAATGAGACGCTTCAGTTTAACATAGGGCTGGGTCGGCGGCGTTGACTTTCCGCTGTCACACGGGGTCCTCGACCCCCGTGCCGCCACTCAGATTCATGTTCGCCTGGCAATTTTGAGATATGCGGACTGATACCGGGAAAGTCTGCTTATTGAGGTAGACCGGAAGTGTCCGATCCAGGGTCAGAACGACGCGTTTGACCCGATGCCGACAGAAAGTTGGGTCCGCCGCCGTTGATCTAGATCAACTAGAAACCTTGCACTCGCCATTATGCGATTACTTTATTATGCGATTACTTTTTGGGGTCACGGGATGCAGGTTTTGTGATCACATTAAATCGCGATTGGTCTGGTCGGTCACTCGTTACTGGGGAGGTCATCACAATGATGTGCAGGTTGATTATCCTTACGTTCGCGATCTTAATTGTCCCAGCGTTCGCTGGTGAAGCGCTTGCCACGACGGTCGATATTCGCAGCATCACCTGTAGCGAATATCTCGCCATGCAGGCTGCACCGTCGAGCAAGTTCTCGGCTTGGATGACCGGCTGGTTTAGTTATCAAAGTCGGAGGACGTTTGTAGATTTTGACCTGCATCGGACAAATGTCACAAACGTAAGAGGGTGGTGCCAATCCAACCCGAATGCCAGTGTGATGGTAGGGCTGGAAAAATCGATAGGCGTAATTGCGGTGCCTAACGCTACGTTGGATTTTAACAAGATCACTTGCGGAACTTGGTTGGGGTACGGTCGAGAGGATCAAGATTTTGTAAGATATTTTATGAGCGGCTACTACAACGCGGCGGCAAGCAACAGTGTATTGGATTACGACCGCCTGCTGAGGAATTCCAGTGCGGTCGTCGCATATTGCAAAAAGAATAAATCCCGCACTCTACCAACGGCCATTCAGAATAGAGCCAGCTAGGCTGGACCAGTTTCCAGCCGCTTACGAGCGACGGAGAGCGCCCTACCGAATGCATACGAACTCGGCCATCAGCATGGCTTCTGCTAATGGCACAAGCAGCCGTGTTGAAGGCCAGCCCTGATGTCCGCTTCCGGGCGCAATGCGGTCATCGCCCATCGCTCTCATCGCTTATAACGACCGACGAGACAACAGCGGCAGCATCACGACGCGGGTCAGGCGGCGGACAGCAAGGCGCGACCGGACCCGACACTGAACAATCGACAGGATGATCTGATGTTCGCGGGCAGGACGCTCTGGGCGTTGTCGGCAGACCCCCAGGGACGCCCCCTGGCGCGCGTCTGACCCGTCGCGCATTCTCGAGGACACGCCCGGCCATCAAACGCACCAGTGGCGTCCCCTGCGACGAGGCAGACGCCTGCCGATTTACTCGACAGTGGAAGAGCCCTGCGCCTCGCAGCCCGGGCCCTAACCCCAGCCGCAGCATCCCCGCTGTATCGGTACCCGCATGTTCGCGGAGTTGATTTGGTGGTCGGCTTTGTAGACGGCTTTGCCAAAAATAAGCATGCTTGCCGACGAATTATTCCCTCCCCGGTGGGGCGGCGCTAACCTATGGGCTGTGGTCAGAACGCTTGTTGCCTTTCACTGGCCAACTATGCCCAATCGCTTCATCGCGCGCATCAGGGTCATCGCAGTCAACAAATCATCGCTGAGGGTTGTCGGAATGTTGCGGTTGGTCAATTCCTGCGCGATGTCACGATAGCCTCAACGACGACTTTTGGTCTTGGCACTATCACCGTATCTCGGGTGAGGGCTTCGAAACATAGGCCGTCAAGGGCTCAAGGCCTGCCATCAGTTTAGCTTGCGTTTGCCCCAATCCCTCCTTCAGGGTGTCCAACAGAGACAATCTGGTGACGGCAGATTGGGTCGGCACTTTGTCGTTCTTCGTGGGTTCGATATTCGCCTTTCGCACCGCACTCTGAACGGCGGCCTTTTTTGAACGTTCTCGCTTTGCAAAATTCTGTTTTGGCGAGACGTCGTTAACTCGCGCCGGAGTTGCTGGCTTGGGGACAGGGTTGACCTCTGCAACAGTTGCTTGTGGCCATCGTTCGGCAAACTCCAACACATTCGGTGGCGAAACTATTGTCGGCAAACTCGTGTCGATAATGACCGGCTCAGGTAGCCGTTCGGCCGACGCTATCCTGATGGCTGGCCTCTCGGTCACAGCACCGGGAGGTTCCGATGGTGGTTGCGGGAAACACCACCCCGATCCGATCAGCAATAGGACCAAGGCGCTACCGACAAATCCGAAATATTTGATCAACGGCATGGGGTCACCTCCCGTTCGAGACGACCCTGAGACTGGATTTCTTAGGAGATCGCTAAAGCTAGATTAAAAATGAAAACGTGGTTATCGGCGATGCTGCGATGCAACGCTGGCACGCCAATATCTCACTAGGGCTCGCAACTGGAGCGCGGCCAGCGAGGGCTATTCGTTCGTGATCAGCTATGAAAGCCCAGCCGGTCCCGGCTTTCACGGGCGCGCCGGTTATATCGCGTCGTGGCGTCCGGTTTGCAAAGGCCGTGGCGCGATCAGGATCACCGTCTCGCCCTTTAAAACTTTCAACGAGGCCGAAGCCGCCTGCGACGCGATGCTCAAACACATAATGAGCGACTAGGACTGCGTGATGCCTTACGCTGCTGCCCGATCCGCCTTGTCCGCCCCGCGCATCACGATCTTCAATAGATCGTCCGGCAGCCCGGACATCCCCGTTGATTTGGATCAATGTCAGTAACTTCGGCAGTGGCTGCATTGGCCGGTAGTTCATTTAGCTAGGGAGGTTTGACATGAGTGCGATCATCAAGTCGGAAATGATCTCTCGCCGTAAGGTCCTTTCTCTGGTGGGATTGGCGGCCGCGTTCAGCCTCGCGGCCGCCCCCACGGTCCTGACAGTATCCGATGCTGAGGCTCAGACTGCTGGCATGGAGCGGCGTCAGGAACGGCGCGCAGGACGGCATGAGCGACGTGAGGAGCGGCGCGTGGGACGGCACGAACGACGTGAAGAGCGGCGCACTGGACGGTACGAGCGACGTGAGGAGCGGCGCACAGGCACAAATACCACCGCAGGTACAACCACCGGCACAGCTAAGTAATTCCGCTGGCTCGGCGCCAATCGATAGAAGCTCGAAAGCTGTTGACTGATTGGTTAGGCCGTCTGTCTGGTAGCCCGCTCGAAGACACCGGCCCGCTCGGCAAGAGAGACGAGTTCCGCCAAGGATTGGACCTGCATTTTTTCCATCACCCTGTGGCGATGGGCCTTGATGCGCTCCGACGCGCTTATTGCGCGAGCTACCTCTTGTTAGTCTTGCCGAGAATGACAAGGTCGAAGACCTGTTGCTGGCGCAGCGTCAATATCCCGATCCGGGCGTGAGTTGGCGATCCCTTTTACAAACTGTCATACGGCGCTGCTAGCAGGGCCGCGCGGCTTGGGGTTCAGACACCCCCAGTGTTTGCGAACTCCCCGCCCGGTAGGCGGGGCTTTTTCGTTGTGGGCCCGGACTTGGCAAAGCGCCAGTAGTGACGAAATCCATCATCGCACCATAGTGACGCGAAGTGGCCCGAAGCGCCGTGAGCAATTGCACCAGCATCCGGGCCGACCACCTATGCTCGGCGCTTCCGCGCGGCATAGATCCCTTACTCAATCACTCGTCGGCCGCTGGATACTGTCCCCTGACATGTCCCTGTTCAGTAGTAGGCGTGCATTTGTGAACAGATCGGCTATGATTGCCTATCACCGGCTTTTGCCGGGACTGAGAGACCGGTCGCGCTCCCGTCTACAACCGGAGACGCTGCATGATACGGGAAATCATACAGGCGAACGAACGTTTCATTCGCGAGACGGAGCAAGCCCGCGAGCGTGCAAAAAAAATTGCCCCCGGGCCCCGAGCGCGATGCGCTATTGAAAAAGGTCCGTCGGGCGGAAATCGTTGACCGGTGGCTTTCCGCGTGCCCACCTAATCACTCCATGCGACGCCGTCATCGGTAGCGGCGGCGAAAAAGCATGCTTTACTCGGAATTTTCGCTCCCGTCAGAGTTTAGCCGCAGCGTTTCTTCTGACAACCCGCTTTGCTGCCTGCTTTCGGGAATGGCTCGTTTGTTTGGCGTAGTCGCCGTGATTAGAACTGTGCTCAATTATTTTCTTAGCCGCGACATCCAAGATACCAGATCGCCAGCAAGCCAACCTGAATGACCGCTGCGCTGCGACGCCTCTTTTTTCGTGATAATTTTCACTGATTTCGAGTTGCTGAGTTGTGGCTCACAAACTCTAACTGCTACTTTCTGGTACGAAGGAATGAGTAACAAGGTTCACGCCGCCGACCGAGATGGCGTCAGTTTGAAAAGTTATTTGATGTAATCCTTGCTCGGTTTCCAAGCAGCCAAGTGTCGCGTCAAAGCCGAAAGATGTCCTTGTGATTGTATCTGTAACTTTTCGATCAGCCTTATGCGCTGCAAGGCGATATGATCCGTTCTTCCGCCGATTTCTGCCGCGATTTGCTTGTCGGATTTGTTTTGTGCCAGCCGCCGCAAGAGTTGTTTCTCGCGCGGCGACAAGAAAACATTCGCGTTGATTTTGTCGTGCTTCCTCATCGGCACGCCCCGTCCGTTGGCATTGAGAGTGAAAGCGTGCGAGCCTCATAAAAGGAATTGATTTAAATGGTCGTTGAGCGAAGTTATTCATCCCTTAAATTCCGCCGACGACCGTTTAGCTCGACCCCACCTTTGAGCGGTCGGCGGAGCGGGACGGCTCCGACGCCCACTCCCCATTACCCTGCGTCGGAGCCGTTACGCCTTGGGTATCGGAAAGGCCTCAGCCGCCTTCGTCGTCGCCGTTTCGTGATGCGCAACCGCCCGCTCAATCGCTTGAAGAAGCTGGTCCGATGATACGGGCTTGATCAGAAAATCCGCCGCACCCGCTTTGAGGGTTCGGGCAGTGATTTGTATGTCTGGATACCCAGTAATGAAAATGATGGGCAGCGTCGAACCGAGTGTGCTCAGGCGCTCTTGCAGTGCCGAGCCGCTTAGTCCCGGTATCAGCACGTCAAGGAGGATGCACCCCGATTGACTTTCGCTCGGCAAGCGCTCCAGCAAATGCCGGCCCGACGAATAGGTCGCGACCTCGTAGCCAGCCAGCTTCAAACGACGTTCTATGGCCGTTCGGAACGCAGCATCGTCATCGACGACATGCACAAGCGTCGGCATGGATACCTCACAAGGCGTCCATCCATCACCCTACGCAAGTTGTAGCTTACCCATATTTGACTGGGAAGTATGTAATTCGGTCATTCGGACCGTACTATTTCGGGGCCGGACAAGGGCTGTAAGTGCAATAAAATGCTTTAGCCAAATATCAGCAATGCCAACGGCTCGCCAGTTCACGGTTGTGACATGCCTGGCGTATCCGTCCTCATCTTTTTTGTTTCGGGGAGGGGTTGGCAATTTTGCGATCTAAGAAGGTGTCTGGAACGGCAACATCGCGCGTCGGGTCCTCCTCAATTCCGTGCAGGCAATAAAAAGCCCCGGACGAAGCCGGGGCTAAGTTTAGTCCACGGGGAAAAGTTAGTAGTGCGCCGTCATCGGGCCTGCACCCCAGCCGAAGCGGTAGTTGATCCGCAGGGTCACCATGTCCACGTCCTGGCTGATCCGGTCATTGGCGATGGCTACGAGGCGCGGGTCGGTCACGGAGAAGGAGTTGTTTGCATTTCCCATCCACAAATGGTCGTATTCAGCGCCGATCGACCAGTTCGGCGCGAAGCCGTACTCAAATCCGACACCCAGGGTACCGCCCCAGCGCGTCGCACTTGCCGAGACCAGACCGATGCCGGTGATGTTGTCGATTACGTCAAGGCGATTGTCGGTCACGGCCGCGCCGCCTTTGACGTAAAGCAGTGCCGCATTCCAAGCCCAACCGATTTGGCCCGTGAAAAGGCCGATGGCGTCAGTTTTCACGTTGGTTGAGAGCGTCGGGTTGAACAAGCTGACGCGACTGCTGCTGAGGTCGGCCCAATCGCCTTGCGCTTCTAGTCCGAACACAAACTGATTGCTTTGCCAACGATACCCGATTTGCCCGCCGAAGAGGCCTCCGGAACGATCACCGCAACCGCCGGTGAAATCTGTCCCGGCTCCATTAAAGAAATCCACGCAACTATGACTCTCGCCCCAGCCGCCGTTGGCGCCGATATAGAAGCCACTCCAATTGTAGATCACAGGAAGTGGGGCCGGCGGCGGTGCCTTGACTGCCATATCCGCAGCCGAGGCGGCACCCGCCATTCCCAATACTGCCAAGCCAACGGTGCCCAGCCACAACTTCTTCATTGCAGTTCTCCATCCAAGGAAAAGTCCCCAAATCACTTGCGCTACGCAGCCTAATGGTGATGCTAGTTAAAACCCTGTCACTTGAAGGCCACAGGCGCTTTTTCAACTGTGGCGTGAGCAGGGCAATATGCACAATTGAATGCATTGTGCGGTCGCCGCCGCGACGCATTGAATGCTCAGAAGGTCAAACATCCTGACGTTCTAAGCAGAGGCCACAGGCGAATTTCTTCAAATCGAGTGGGCGACAAATTTCTAGAGTGGCGGATTAATCGTAAATACTGTTCGTGATTGCCAGAACAACACTGCGGAAGATCTTCGGAAGATCGATGATGTAGTTCCTCAAGGTGCCAAAGCCAGCGCGGCGGTGTACTGAGGATTGGACTGCAAATGATCGAACAGTCGTTGGCTGGGTTAATGTTCTTCGGCAAAGGCCAACAGGTGCACAAATGCGTCGCCTACGGCGTGACCCAAACTGGCGCGCGAATGCAGTCAGATGGTCTCGGGCTTCTTCCAATTGATTTCTGCGTCACGTTCGACAACTTTCGCACAATTGCCAGATACCGATTGGCGTGGAGATATCGAGACGACCTCGGGGACGTTTTTGAAAGCTGGTCGATGTCGGGCAGCGCGTCTCACCCGAGCAATTAGACTGACGCTCGCCTCTTAAATGATCAGAAGGCTCGGAGATTGGTGCGCGGAAGTCACGTCAGTCGCCGACCACCCACGGCGATACCTACCAGTTGGCCGTGAGGACAATAGCACCGTATGAAAATCTTTGATCCCATGTCGGGCCCGAGTTGGAGGAACTTTAGGTCAGCGCGGGCCTTCGATGAGGCTGCTTCGCTTGGCCGACCCCTGCGGAGCAGTCTCTTCGAGGTGCCAGCAGCACCTGCGACGACTGACGGCACGTGGCGTGGCTTTCGACAAATTCGACGCCGCACGTATTCCTGTCCCTCCACACCACATGGCAGTCCTTTGTCGTTTTGAAACCATCGAATGACAAGTCAAACTCGAAAGCGACAATGTGAAATGTGGAGCAACGAAGCCTAGCTCCCTGATTGTGGAAATTCATCACCATGCAAGGGTAGACGCCGCGGACCCCTTCAAGATGAAGCATCGCGGGCTGATTGACTTCAATGCGTTCAAGGGATCGACGCTCAATCATGAGAACATCCCCCAAAATAACCTCCGAAGCAGTAATCCGGCTCTGATTAGCGCCCGCTGGACTTCATTAAAAGTCAGGACCGCTTTCTTTTTAAAATTGTACGGGACGGGAGACCGGGCGGTTTAACTCGGACCGCAGCGTCATCATTCGCAATCAATGTGACGACAATCTTGTGGAATGCGGTCGAGAGCGCACCAAGGTGCGGCAACCGATTCTCGCTCTGGTTCGCCGCGAAAATTCTCGTTCGACAGACGCGACCAGCTTTCCGCTTCGGCCATCCAGAAAACCCGGTTTTTTGGCTCACGCTTTGCGAGCTGTCTGCATAACGCGGCTCGCGCACTAAGCTCCAATTGACTGGCCATTTGGACCCCTGCCTGAGGTTTCACGACCGGTATAGTATGGCAGGTTCTGTTCTCGGGACTATTGTCCTCGTGGCCATTGGCCCAATGAGCATATGATTTGGACCGAACCAAGTGGCGTAGTCCGGCGCGGGAGCCTGACAAACAACAGGGGACCCAAGTCCACACGATGGGACAATCGCTGCTGCGAGAAGTAGATAGTTTTTAGTGATGGGCGTCGCGCCTACGTGAAGGCAGGTGCACCACTGACTGCATTGATGGCCGGTTAAGTCTGGCACGCCTTGCACGAACATTGATCCAGATCAACAGCCCCCGCTCGCGACGCGCGTCAGTGTCGAAAAGAAGGATGCGCTTCGTTGAAGGGAGACATGCAATGATCAGATGGATAGTTTTGGCCGTGGCTTTGATGTTGGCGTCGTCGGTTCAAGCGATGCCGCTTGCACATCTTCAAACTCAGGATGATATGGTCATCAAGGTCAGAGAGGCTTGTGGAGCGGGCATGCACCGCGTGAATGGAGTGTGCATCAGAACGGCAGCCCGCCGTGGCGCAAGTCGGTGTGCCAGGGGCGTGACCTGCTAAAGCAAATATGGGATTCCCACACTGGCTTATGGTTAGTGGCGTTTTGCTCCTGTTCGTCGGGTTGGTCGGCACCGCGCTTCAAAAAAGACGAGCGGCAGCCGATCCGTTAAGCTTGGAGCAAGGTGAGGTAACCGACGGGAAACGGGCGTCGCTGCCCGAGTTCCTTGATAGCGCTGATCGCGGCGCGGATTGAGGAGCCGCGGCAACGTCTGGCCACTGCCGATGGCGACACCCATCAATTCGATGTCACTCAAACCCCCGGCGCGCGCCACGCGGTCATCGAGGTCGGTAGGCGTTCGCCCTAAATTCATGCTGGAGCCGGCGGTTTCGTCGAGCGTTGGAGAGGCGATGCGGGCGAGCTTGTTGGCGAGCGCGATTGCCAGCACATTGTGGTGTAGGCGCTTCTTGGCGGCCTCGATCCAGGATTTGAGGCCATAGCGTTCCCACTGCTCTGGCCCGAGCTTGACCAATACGACCCAGGCGGCCTGAACAAACAGCTTGCGCAGATAGCGATTGCCGCGCCTCGATATGCTGCCGAGGATCGTGCGATCGCCGGTCGACATCTGTTTGGGCACCAATCCGAGCCAAGCCCCGAAGTCGCGGCCCTTCGAAAACGCATCGCCGGTGCCGATCGCAGCCACGATCGCGCTCGAGATGATCGGGCCGACGCCGGGCACCGTCATCAGTCGCTCGCAACCTTTGTCATGATGGGCTAGCGCATCGATCTCGCCGGAGAGATCTTCGATGCGCTCATCCAGCCGGCGCCAGTCTCCGGCTAGGTCTTCAATGACGCGCAACATGCGCGGCGAGAGTACGTCGGTGCGCGTCCCCAATATGCTTGGCAACTCGGCCCGCAGTAAATGCAATCCTTGCCGCACCGCGATGCCGCGCTCCAACAGGAAGGCGCGGATCTGGTTGATAATGCCGGTACGCTGACTGACCAATCGCTCGCGCACCCGATGCAGGGCCTGGAGATCAAGCTGGTCCGCCGTCTTGGTCGCGACGAACTTCATGGTCGGGCGTTGCACCGCCTCGGCGATCGCTTCGGCATCGCGATAGTCGTTCTTTTCACCTTTGGAATATGGCCGCACGTATTTCGCCGGCATCAGCCGGGCGTCGTGGCCGAGCGCCTGAAGTTTGCGGCTGAGATGATGCGCCCCGGTGCAGGCCTCCATGCCGATCAGGCACGGCGGCAAGTTGGCAAGTCGCGCTTCCACTTGGCCACGCGACCACTTTTGGCGCAGCACCAGGGCTCCACGCCGATCTTGGCCAACGATGTGGAACGAATTCTTGCCGATATCGATGCCGATCACGGCGACTTTGCTGTCGAGTTTCTGGGACATGGCGTGCTCCTTTGTCTTCGGTGCCCCCTTGCCAGTTTGGCTCTCTGACAGGGCTGGAGCACGGCCGGACCATCCCATTCTCAGACTTCCGGCGAGGTCCG
>Ga0210387_10003825_pt1 | contig 11565 bp, 10 predicted proteins | sample IncBWC7OmetaG_FD_160108 | JGI IMG/M metagenome (GOLD analysis project Ga0210387, IMG submission 160108) | Forest soil microbial communities from Barre Woods Harvard Forest LTER site, Petersham, Massachusetts, United States - Inc-BW-C-7-O ... | reverse complement strand
CCGGCCAGGCCGCCAGCGCCAATGTCGGCGTGCATCTCGGCCGCATGCAGAACAGCCGCGTGTTCCGAGGCGTGCGCACCGGCTCGGGCGGCCGGCCGACGCGGCGCAGCGGGCGCTAGGGCGGTCCTTTCGGAAGCTTCGCCGGGAGTTTCCGCAGTTTCCGCAGTTTCCGCTAGTGATTCGCCAATTCGAGAGGGGGCCGGGGCGTGCGCACCGGCCCGGGTGGCCGGCCGACGCGGCGCAGCGGGCGCCAGGCCAACCCTTTCGCAAGCCTCCCCGGGAATTTCCGCAATTCCCGCTAGTGATTCGCCAATCAGCGACGTCGCCGCGGCGTGCGCACCGGCTCGGGCGGCCGGGCGACGCGGCGCAGCCGGCGCCAGGCCAACCCTTTCGCAGCCCTCCCCGGGAATTTCCGCAATTCCCGCTAGTGATTCGCCAATTCGAACAGCGGCCGAGGCGTGCGCACCGGCTCGGGCGGCCGGCCGACGCGGGACAGCCGGCGCCAGGCCCGCCCTTTCGCAAGCCTCCCCGGGAATTTCCGCAATTCCCGCCAGTGATTCGCCAATTCGAGCAGCGGCCGAGGCGTGCGCACCGGCTCGGGCGGCCGGCCGACGCGAGGCAGCGGACGCCAGGGCGACCCTTTCACCGGGAATTTGCGCAATTTCCGCAAGCGTACTGCCCGTTCCAGAGGCGGAGTCGCGGGTGCCGGGCGCAGCGAGAAAGCAGCGACGCTGGCCCTTCCGCCGGAGTCCTGCTGGTTCGGGCCGTCTCGTGCCCTTGGATGGCGCCCAGACTGCTGAGGCAGCAGGTCGGCGGACAATTGGATCGCGCTGCATCGGGCAAGCTCGTGTTTCGCCGCGCACACTGCGCTTCGGCGAGAGTTTGTCTTTAGCGTATAGTTAATTTACAGTCAAGTTAGATAAGTAATACTTTTAAGACACGCGACCTGCATCAGGCGCTTGCTGCGAGTTTCTGCGCACCATATTGCGCAGAAACTCGCGGCACTCCGGACGTCACCGCAAGGTCCGCAGGAAGGCCTCGACCAGCGGGCTCCACACCGCCGGGCCGTCGGGACTGGTTGCGAGATTATGGCCCTCCTGCCCATTGGGGCCGACGGCCTGAAGGGTGGCGTGCCCGCCGGCGCCGTTGTAGGCGTCGACCATGCGGCGGGCGAGGCTGGGCTCGAAAAACGTATCGTTCGCGGCGTAGATCCAGAGCATGGGCACCCGCGCCGTGGCGCCATACTTGGCCGCCGCCTGCACCAGCGCGCTGGTTGCGCAGTTGCCCATGCCGCCGGTGGGCATCCGCTGATGTCCGCCACGGCCGCCGGCAAAATCGATCATCCCCGAAACACCCGGCGGATTGAGGCTCGACAGGGCAATCGTGCCCCAGCCGCCGGCCGACTGCCCGACCACGATCGTATGGTCGGGCGCCACGAAGGGCTGGGTGCGCATGAAGTCGATCGCGGCCTTGATGTCGGCCGCGGTCTGCAGGCCGGCGCCGGCATAGTCCGGATTGTTGCAGGGTCCGTAGTCCTCCGCCCAGGCGCCGCCCGTCTCGCCGTAGCCGCGCCGCAGCGGCACCGCCACCACGTAGCCATGGGCGACGAACCACGAGGACAGCGCGCTGTAGCGCTGCCGGCTCATTTGCGGCCGGGCGGAGCTCTCGGCCGGCGAGCCGTGATTGATCACCACGAGCGGCGCCTTGGCCTCGCCCTTCGGGCGCATCACGGTCGACAGCATGAGCGGCGAGCCCCCGGCGGCGGGAATGCGCCAGACCTGCTCGCGATTGGCGCTGCGTTCGGCGTCCTGCGGTCCTGCCGACTGGCCGAGCGCGGGCAGGGCAAGAAGGCAGGAAAGGATCGAGGCAAATAGTCCCTTGAGCGGCTGTCGCATGACTCCCCCTTCTTTGATTCTGTTAAGCCTTGCGACCGCTCTGTTCCTTCAACAACAAGGCCGTCGACGAAGCCTTTCACCTCTCCGGTGCAAGCGCGCTTTCGTGCCAATGCCGCAACAGCATGTGGCTGAGCAAGGTCAGCAGCAGGAAGATCACGATGCCGGTCGCCGAGATCAGCGCGAGGGCCGCGAACATGCGCGGGATCTTGAGCTGGTAGCTCGATTCGAGGATGCGATAGGCGAGCCCCGAGCCGCTGCCGCCGGTGCCGGCCACGAACTCCGCAACGACGGCGCCGATCAGCGCCAGGCCGCCGGAGATGCGCAGACCGCCCAGGAAATAGGGCAGCGCCGAGGGCAGCCGCAGGTCGATCAGCGTGCGCCAGCGCCCGGCGCCATAGAGCTCGAACAGGCTGAGCAGGTTGGGATCGACCGAGCGCAGACCGAGGATGGTGTTGGACAGGATGGGAAAGAACGCCACCAGCCAGGCGCAGATCAGCAGCGACAGCTCGACGTTGTTGGCCCACACGATGATCAGGGGCGCGATCGCCACGATCGGAGTCACCTGCAGGATGATGGCGTAGGGAAAGAGCGAGAGCTCGATCCAGCGCGACAGCGAGAACAGCACCGCCAGTAGGCCGCCGACCGCGACGGCGGCCAGGAGCGCCTCGAGGGTGATCTCGACCGTGACCAGAAGCGACGGCGCCAGCGTGCCCCAGTCGGCGACCAGCGTCCTCGCCACCAGGATCGGGCCGGGCAGGATGTAGGGCGGAATGCCGGCGGCACGCACCGCGGCCTCCCACAGGCCGAGCATCACGATGCCCAGGACGAGCGGCGCGATGATGCGCGCGCTCATGTCCCCCTCATGCCGCCATCGCCTCGCCGAGCCGCGCCGAGGCCTGCCGGCACCAGGCCGCATACTCCGCCGACGTCCGGAAGGACTCGCTGCGCGGATAGGGTGCGGCGATCGACAGCTCCGACTGGATCCTGCCAGGACGCGCCGCCATCACGGCGATGCGCTGCGACAGGAAGACCGATTCGAACACCGAGTGCGTGACGAACACGACGGTGACCTTCGAGCGCTGCCAGAGCTCCAGCAGATCGGCGTTCAGCCGGTAGCGCGTGATCTCATCGAGGGCGGCGAACGGCTCGTCCATCAGCAGCAGCCGAGGCTCGGTCACCAGGGCGCGGGCGATCGACACCCGCATCTTCATGCCGCCCGACAGCTCGCGCGGCCAGGTGCGCTCGAAGCCCTTCAGCCCGACATTGGCGAGCGCCTCGGCTGCCCGCGCCCCGCGCTCGGCCGGCGCCACGCCACGGAGCTTGAGCGGCAGTGCCACATTGGCGAGCGCCGTCGCCCAGGGCATCAGCGTCGGCTCCTGGAAGACGAAGCCGAGCTCGGCCTTGCTCGCAGACGACTCGATCCTGCCGTCGCTGGGCTGGATGAGGCCGGCGATCAGGCGCAGCAAGGTGGACTTGCCGCAGCCCGACGGGCCCAGGACGCTCAGGAATTCGCCGGCTTCGACGTCGAGCGAGACATTGGCGAGCGCCTGGACGCCGTTCGCGAAGACCTTGGAGACGCCGCGAACGCCGACCAGCGGCATCAGGCCGGTGGCAGCGTGAGGTCGAGCTTGGCCAACCACACCGGCATCGGCAGGCTGTCGCGCGCGGCAAGATTGGCCGGCAGGGCCAACCGGTCCGCGACGCGGCTGAACGGCAGCACGAGGCCGCCGCGCACGCCGAACACGGCGTCGCGGTCGAGGTACTTGTCGTCCTCGGGGAAGAACTCGGTGATCAGCGGCTTGTGGCCCGGCGCCTGGATGATCATGTGCAGGTGCGCCGGACGCCAGGCGTCGCGGCCCAGCGCGCGCAGCATGTCGCCGGCCGGACCATCGTCGGGCACCGTGTAGGAAACCGGACGCACGGTCGTAAAGGCGAAGCTGCCATCGGGCGCCACGGTCAGGCGCGCATGATAGTTGGTGGGCGACACCGCCTTGTCCTGCTGCGAGTAGAGCCCGTTGCCGCCGTTCTGCCAGAGCGCCAGCACCGCGCCCTTGGCCGGCGCGCCCTTCTCGTCGGCGATCTTGCCGCTCACCACCAGCGGCTCGCCGACCTGGCCGCGCCACAGGTCGCCGCCATTGGCCAGCTCGGGCGCGCCCTCGATGTGGAACGGGCCCAGCACCGAGGACGGCGTGCCCGACGTCGCGGCATTGACCATGTCGACCAGCGAGGAGACTCCCAGCAGGTCGGAGAAAAGGATGTACTCGTTGCGCTTGTCGTCGGTGAATTGCGTGGCGCGGGTCAGCGCGTCGATCGCCGCCGCCCATTCGGCCTGGGTGAGCTTGTTGTCGCGCACAAAGCTGTGCAGGTGTCCGGCCAGGCTGACCAGCAGGGTCTGCGTGCGCTCCGATGGCGCGTTCTTGCAGTATTCGGCGAAGGCCTGCGTGATGCTGGCCGGAGTGAGATTGCGCATGTCAAAAGTCTCCCGCCCGCCTAGCGGGCCGCTCTCAGGAGCGTATCGTAATCGGCGCGCAGCAGGGCGAACAGCAGATGATCCGCCCACTGGCCGTTGATCCGGAGATACTGCCGCGCCAGACCCTCCTCGTGGAAGCCGACCTTGGCCAGAACGCCCTTGGAAGGCTCGTTGTGCGGCAGACAGGCCGCCTCGAGGCGGTGCAGCCTGAGGTCGTCGAAGACGAAGGGCAGGACGCCGCGCAGGGCGTCGGTCATCAGCCCCTGCCCGGCATAGGGCTGGCCCATCCAGTAGCCGACCGAGGCCGCCTGGGCGACGCCGCGCCGGACGTTGCTGAGATTGATGCCGCCGGCCAGCCGCCGGCCGTCGTTGGTGAAGACGAACAGCCCGTAGGCCTCGCCGGACCGCCATTCGCGCGCCTGCTGGCGCAGCCGGCGGCGGAAATGGTCACGGCCCAGGGAATCCTCGGGCCAGGTCGGTTCCCACGGTGTGAGAAAGGCCCGGCTGCGGGCCCGCAGTTCGGCCCATTCCGCCCAATCGTCCATGGTCGGAGCGCGCAAAAACACGCGCTTCCCGGAGATCCGGGTCATTCCCGACAATGACAAAGGGACATCGGCGAAACGGAACATCTTGGTCTATAGTAACGTTTGGTCTCGAATTGTTACATGTTTTCCGAGGCTTGACGTAGGAAATTGAGACCGTCCGCCGCGCCCCCGAGGCCGCATGACCGTCTTGAAACGGACCGATAGTGGTATGAAATTCCCACCTCGATTAGAGTAGAGTCATCCCCAGGACCCGTCATGGAAACAGAAAAAAACCCCAACGTCGGCCAGAAGGGCCGCTTCTATCTGACGAAGAACATCTGGCTGCCGCAGGAGCCGATCGAGAAGCTCAATCTCAAGATGTCGGACATGATCCTGCGGCGCATGCCCAAGCTGCCGCTGGGCGGCGACGACGCCCTCCAGATATTTCCGGTGCTGGCCGAACTCCGCAAGAGCCACGACAAGATCAAGGCCGACCTGCAGTACCTGCTGAGCCACCACGAGGAGATTCCGGCGCTGCACGAGGTCCATCCGCGCGACCTCTACGTGCCGGGGCGCGCCTGGCGCACTTTCCTGCTCAAGATCTGGGGCCACGAGGTCAAGGAGAACGCGACCGCGGTGCCCGACACCTACGCCGCGATTTCCCGCATTCCGGGCGTGCATACCGCGCTGTTCAGCATCCTGGCCGGCGGCGCGGAGATCGAGCCCCACCGCGGCTCGGCGGCCGGCGTGATCCGCTTCCACTATCCGCTGATCGTGCCGACCGAGCCGGAGAAATGCTGGATCGAGATTGGCGGCTACCACTTCTTCTGGGAGGAAGGCGTTCCGCTGGTGTTCGACGACACGCGCGAGCACTGGGTCAAGAACCAGACCGAAGAGACCCGCGTGGTGCTGATCATCGACTTCAACGCCGACATGCCGTTCCCGGTCAATCTCTACACCGGCCTGCGCTACAACCTCATTCGCCGCAGCGCCGAGGTCAAAGCCGTCATCGAGCGCGCCGCCATCGGCGTGCCGCCGCGGGCGAGCGAAACCGAGCTCGCGCGGGCGGCGTAGCTCTTCGGGACTACGGCGCTCCCGCTCATGGCTGGGAGCGCGCCACTGCACGCGGAGTAACCTCCGCGCTTAGTGGCGCATCTTCCTTCGCGGATCACGCAACCCATGAGCGCCACTGGAGTGGCGCGCTCCCAGCAAAGACGCCCGACCTCATGCTTCATGTTCCTCTCGCCCCTTGGGGGAGAGGAGCATGAATTGTGTCTTTGCTGGGAGCGCGCCACTCTGTGGCGCGTCTTCGTGGATCACACAGATGAGCGCCACTAAGCGCGGAGGTTACTCCGCGTGCAGTGGCGCGCTCCAAGCAATGAAGAAGAGCATGAGCGGACCTGGATCCTTCGGCTTCGCTCAGGACAGGGGCCCGCGCTCCGGCGAGATTACGCCGCGAGACGCGCAGCGATCCTGTCGAGCGATTCCAGTTCGTCGATCGGCCCCAGCGCCGCCAGGGTGAGCTCGCCCTGCAGCAGGCGGCGCGCGACGCGGCGCACCGCGTCCTGGTCCACCGCCTCGATGCGGGCGACGATCTCGGCATAGGGAATCGTCCGGCCGTGGATGATGAGATGGCGCGCCGCCTGCTCGCAGCGCGCACCGCTCGATTCAAGCGCCATCAAGGTGCCGGCCTTGATCTGATTGCGGGCGCGCACCAGCTCGGCTTCGCTCAATGTATGGGCGACGCCCACGAACTCCTCGCAGACCGCCGGAACCAGCTCGGCCAGGTCGTCCTCGCCCGTGCCGGCATAGATGCCGAACAGACCGCCATCGCCGTAGGCGGTGTTGAAGCAGTGGATGCCGTAGACCAGGCCACGCTCCTCGCGGATGCGCTGGAACAGGCGCGAGGACATGCCGCCGCCGAACAGGGTCGAATAGACGGCGAGCGCGAAATAGTCGGGATCGCGATAGCCGATGCCCTCGCAGCCCAGCACCAGGTGGGCCTGCTCGAGCACGCGCGTCTCGCGCCCGTCGCCGCCGACATAGCGCAGCGGCACCGGCGCCTCGGCATTGGCCGGCGTGCGCGGCACCGAGCCGAAATGCTTGTGGGCGAGATCGACGATCTGGTCGTGCTCGACGCGACCAGCGGCCGACAGCACCATGTTGGAGGCGGTGTAATGGCGCGCCAGATAGGCGAACAGGTCGTCGCGGCCGATCGCCTCGACGGAGGCCGCCGTGCCCAGCACCGGCCGGCCGAGCGGCTGGCCGGGCAGCGCGGTCTCCTGGAACTGGTCGAAGATCACGTCGTCGGGCGTGTCGAGCGCCTGGCCGATCTCCTGCAGGATGACGCCGCGCTCGCGCTGCAGCTCGTCGGGATCGAACACCGAGTTGCGCAGGATGTCGGCGATCATCTCGACGCCCAGCGCCACGTCCTCCTTCAGCACCGAGGCGTGGTAGGCCGTGATCTCGCGGCCGGTATAGGCGTTGAGGCTGCCGCCGACATTCTCGATCTCCTCGGCGATGGCGCGGGCCGAGCGGGTCCGCGTGCCCTTGAACGCCATGTGCTCGAGCATGTGCGCCATGCCGTTCAGCTCGGCGCTCTCATGGCGCGTGCCGCAGGCCACCCAGATACCGAGCGAGGCCGATTCGACCTCGGGCATGGGGTCTACCGCCACGCGCAGGCCGTTGGCGAGGGTGGTGACTTTTACGTTGCTCATGTACGCACCTTTGCGCGCGCGGGCGCGGGTTCACGGGCCAGCGCCATGCGTTCGTCGATCATCATCTCGAGCGCGGCAAGGTCGTTGGGCAGACCATCGACCCTCTCCGCCCTGTCCATCAGGTCGCCCAGCCGGGCGGGCAGGCGCGGCCGCTCGCCGGTCGCTTTGGCCACGGCATCGGGGAACTTGGCGGGATGGGCGGTTGCCAGCACGACCATGGGAACTTTCGGATCGCGGCGATGCTGCTGGGCCACGGCGTAGCCCACGGCGGTGTGCGGATCGATCGTCTCGCCGAAGCGGCGACGGCAGTCGGCGATGGCGGCAAGCGTGCCCGCGTCGTCGAGCCGGCCGGCGTCGAACAGGCCGCGCACATGGGCCAGCGCATTGGCGCCGACCTCGAGCGTGCCGGAGCGACGGAACTCGGCCATCGCCTCGGCCAGCGCCTTGCCGTTGCGGTCGTAGAGGTCGAACAGCAGACGTTCGAAGTTGCTCGAGATCTGGATGTCCATGCTGGGGCTGTAGGTCGGCACCACGTCCGTCGTCGTCATGGCGCCGGTCTCGAAGAAGCGCGCCAGGATGTCGTTGGTGTTGGCGGCCACGACGAAATGGTGAATCGGCAGGCCCATGCGCTGGGCGGCGTAGCCCGCATAGACATTGCCGAAATTGCCGGTCGGCACGGTGAAGGCCACCGGCCGTTCGGGGGCGCCGAGCTTCAGCGCGGCCCAGAAGTAGTAGACGATCTGCGCCATCACGCGCGCGAAGTTGATCGAGTTCACCGCGGTCAGCGCATGGCGGTCGCGGAAGGGGAGATCGTTGAAGCAGGCCTTGGCGAGGTCCTGGCAGTCGTCGAACGTACCGGCGATGGCGATGTTGTGCACGTTGGGCGCCAGCACCGTCGTCATCTGGCGACGCTGCACCTCGCTCACCCGGCCGCGCGGATGCAGCATGAAGATGTCGATGGTCTTGCGGTCGCGCACCGCCTCGATGGCCGCCGAGCCGGTATCGCCCGAGGTCGCGCCGACGATGGTGGCGCGCTGGCCGCGGACGCGCAGCGTGTGGTCGAGCATGCGCCCCAGGAGCTGCAACGCCACGTCCTTGAAGGCGAGCGTCGGGCCATGGAACAGCTCCAGCAGATGCAGACCGCTCTCTCCCAGCGCCTTGAGCGGCGCCACTTCCGGAGCCTCGAACGAGGCATAGGCCTCGCCGATCAACCGGCGGAGGGTCGCCTCGTCGAAGGCGTCGCCGACGAAGGGCCGCATGATGCGGAAGGCCAGCTCGCCATAGGACAGGTCCTTGAGGCTAGCGATCTCGGCCGTGGAGAAGTGCGGCCACTCGGCGGGCAGATAGAGGCCACCATCGCGGGCGAGGCCGGCCAGCATGACGTCCTCGAAGCCAAGCGGCGCGGGGTCCCCCTGCGAGCCGTGGCGGGTACTGATGTAACGCACGATGGAACTCCGACTAGGCAACCTTGCTACGCCACTTGGCGGCAGGCTGCGTGATCCTTGCGGACCCTTTTGGTCGAGGCGGGATGCTTCTCCAGCATCCGCTGCGGACGAGTCGGACGCTTGACGAGGTCACCCCCGCAATTGGGGCACTGGCCGCCCAGCCGAGTTCGGGCGCAGTCCGCACAGAACGTGCACTCGTAGGTGCAGATCAGGGCATCGGGCGCGCCGTTGGGCAGGTCCTTGTCGCAGCATTCGCAGTTGGGACGGAGGTCGAGCATGGCTTCCTCTTACGCCGAGAGATAGCGGCTTTCCAGATGCGCCTTGAACGCCGCCGTGCCGAGCGGCGCCCCGGTGGCCTCGACCAGGATCTCGTCGGTGCCGGCAAGGGAGCCCTTGCCGTGCACATTGGCGCGCAGCCAGCCCAGCACGGGCGCAAAATCGCCCTTGCCGATGGCCTCCATGAGGCCGGGATGGGCCTTGCGGGCCGCGGCAAAGAGCTGGGCCGCCGCCAGCGCCCCCAGCGTATAGGTCGGGAAATAGCCCCAGCCGCCGTCCGGCCAATGGATGTCCTGCAGGCAACCCACCGCGTCGTCGGTCGGCACGATGCCCAGAAGCTCGCGCATGCCCTCGTTCCAGGCGCCGGGCAGGTCGGCGAGTAAAAGGTCGCCCGCCAGCATCGCGCGCTCCAGCCGGTAGCGCAGCATGACGTGCAGCGGATAGGTCACCTCGTCGGCGTCGACGCGGATGAAGCCCGGCACGACGCGGGTGTAGACGCGGTGGATGTTGTCGGCCGTCCAGGCCGGCCCGTCCTTGCCGAAGGCGGCGCGCATGCGCGGTGCGGCAAACGAGAGAAAGGCATCGCTGCGGCAGGCCTGCATCTCCATCAGCAGCGACTGGCTTTCGTGCAGCACCATGCCGCGCGCGTTGCCGACCGGCTGGCGCCGCCAGTCGCGCGGCAGGCCGGCCTCGTAGAGCCCATGCCCGGTCTCGTGCAGGGTGCCCATCAGGGCGCGCGCGAAGTCGGATTCGTCATAGCGCGTGGTGATGCGCACGTCGTCGGCCGTACCGCCGGTGAAGGGGTGCTCCGAGACGTCGAGCCGGCCATGGTTGAAGTCGAAGCCGATGAGGCGGATCAGCTCCTCGCCCAGCTTGCGCTGCTGGGCGACGGGAAACGGCCCATCGAGGGCGAGCGGCGCAGGGTCGCGCTTCTGGCGCTCCGTGACGCGGCCCAGCAGGTCGGGCAGGAAGCCGCGCAGCTCGGCGAACAGCGCGTCGATGCGCCGGGCGCGGCCACCCGGCTCGAACTCGTCGAGCAGCGCGTCGTAGAGCGACGTGCCGAGGGCCGCGGCCTTGGCCTCGCCGACCCGGCGCATCACGGCCAGCACCTCGGAGAGCGTGGGCAGCAGCGACTTGAAGTCCTTGTTCTTGCGGGCCTCCCGCCACGCCATCTCGCAGGCCGAGGTGGCGCGCGTGCGCGCCTCGACGAGATCGGAAGGCAGCGCGCTTTCATGCACCCAGGAGCGGCGCATCTCGCGCAGGTTGGCGGCGCGCCACGGATCGAGGCTCCGCGCGCCCTCCTCCGCCCGCGCCAGCAGTTCGGGCATGTCGGGCGCCGCGATCATGCCGTGGGCGATGACGCCCAGGGTGGCAAGCTGATCGGCGCGGTCCTCGCTGGCGCCTTCGGGCATCATGGCCGAGCGATCCCAGTTCAGGATCGCGCAGGCGCGGTGGACGGCGCTCAGCCGGGCGAAGCGGCGTTCCAGTTCGGCATAGGGATCGTTGGCGATCATGTCTTGACCTTCGTGCGGCCGCCGACGGTGAGGCGTCCGTTCTCCCAATGATAGGCGAGATAGACGCCGGCCAGCGCCGCCGCCAGCAGGAACCAGGTGATGGCGTATTGCAGGTGGTCGTTGGGGATATCGAGCCGCGTCTGGCCGCCCACCGGCACGCCGCCGGGATTGGGCGTCGCATCGGCCTCGAGGAAGAACGTGTCGAGCTTGGGGTCAGGCTTGCCGCCCGCCATGCTGCGCATCAGCGGCACGTCGACATGGAACCAGACATTGCGATCGGGCGCATTATCGGGCGCGAACTGGCGCTGCTCCTGGTTGCGCCGCACGATTCCCGTCAGCTCCACCGTGCCGGCGAGCTGGCCCTGGGCACGCCGCGCCGGGTCCTTCTGCTCCTGGGGAACGAAGCCGCGGTCGAACAGGACCACCCGCCCGTCGTCGGTCCTGACCGGCGTCACGACCTGCAGGCCGACCGAGTTCTTGAGGCTGCGCGCGGCGAGATAGAACTCCTTGTCGTGCAGGAAGCTGCCCGCGATCTTGACGCGGCCGTATTCGAAACGCAGCGGATCGCCCTGCAGCAGTTCGTCGAGCGTCATCGGCGCCGCCGCCTGGTTGGTGGCGATTCGGTCGAGGATGTCGCGCTTCCACTCGCGGCGCTCCATCTGCCAGATGCCGAGCCCGAGCGAGAACACGAAGATCGGCAGCGAGATGAGCGTGGGCCACAGTG
>Ga0210387_10003824_pt1 | contig 11566 bp, 11 predicted proteins | sample IncBWC7OmetaG_FD_160108 | JGI IMG/M metagenome (GOLD analysis project Ga0210387, IMG submission 160108) | Forest soil microbial communities from Barre Woods Harvard Forest LTER site, Petersham, Massachusetts, United States - Inc-BW-C-7-O ... | reverse complement strand
CCGTGTATTTGGAGTTCGCGGACGGTGACCAGAAAGAAGACCCGATCGCGTGGATCAAGCTCGTGCGCGCGCGGCTCACTGGTCTCGAGCTGACGAGCGTCGGCGTACTGAGTCACGGTGGTCGCTCGCTCAGTGAAGCAGCCGAAGCACCGCCGCTGGTCGATGGCGTCGAGTGGCTGTCGGTTTCGCTGCCCAGTGAACCGCTGCGGCGCGCTTTGTATGCGGAAACCGCGGCACACCCCGCCGACGAGCACGACGAAGCCGGCTGGGGTCCCGGACTCTACGTCGACACCGAAGCAGTCGAAGCGCTCGGGCGCTCGTTGAAGAACGCGCCTACGCCGCTCGCGGTTGCCGGGGCAACGTTCTTTCGCGTGGCCCGTTGAACCACGCTAGTCGAGGCAGCTTCGGACGGCGCTCACGAGTTGCTGATACGAAAACGGCTTGCTGAGGCGCGGAAACTCGGCGAGCTCTCCTTGGGGTCGTTCACCCGTACAAATCAACACCTTCAAGTCTGGTCGTGCTGCGACCAGCTCGCTGACCAAGCTGAGCGCTGGCAAGCCCGGCATCTGCGCGTCGCAACACAAGACGTGAATCGTTCCGTCGTAGTTTTGGCTGGTGATCAGCGCTTCCTCCGCGTCGCTAGCGGTCAGTACTTGATAGCCGGCGCGCTCCAGCATGGTCGTCGCCAGCCGGCGCACGTCGCGATGGTCGTCGACGAGCAGGACGGTGGTGGAGCGCGGTCGCACCACGGGTGCCGAGCTTTGGTCTGGGTTGAGGTTGGGCGAGGTAAGCCCAGTTGCGAGCTGCGCGGCCGAGCCGCGCTCGGCTGGAAAACGCAGCCGCAAAAGCTGCGCAGCCGGGGCGGTGCCTGGGTTTTTGCTGGAAATCCGTGACAACACGAGCTCCACCTCGGGTTCGCCAGCAGCGGACGGCGCGTCCGCGAGGCAGAGCGCGAGCGCGTCGTCGCCGAGCATGTCACGAACGGCGAATAGAGCCTCGAGCAGCGACGCCTGCACTTTCGCAAAGTTGCACGACACGAGCGCGTGTGTTCCGAGCTCGACCTGCAAACGCTCCGGCGCGGGTAACAAATAACGAAGCCCACGGGAGAGTACCGTCAATTCCTGCGTGAGGCTGCACACGGCCTCGCTCGACGAGGCTCGCCGTCCGAGCGAGAGCACGCCACTCAAGAGCTCGCTCGTCTGCTCGGCCGCGCTGAGCACTGCGTCGATGCCCTCTTGCGCCTGATGAAGCCCAGTTCGCGGATCCTTGAGCAAGCGCGACCAGCCGCGCGCGACATGAGACAGGTTGTTCAGGTCGTGCTTCGCTTTGGCGAGCGCCAACCCGACCGCTGCTGCCGCGCGCGTTTCTTCGTCCATCGAACCCGGGCGCTAAGATAGCTCGCTCTTCAGCGAATCGGATAGCCTCCGTCGGTCGGCGGCCGTCCGTCGATGAAGAGTGCGCGGATCGACGAGTCCAGGTCACTCAGCGCGAGGTATGAAATGGCGCCCGGGAGCTCATTGAGCGCGCGTTTCAGCATGGCGAGCGAAGGCACGGTGGCGGGCGCGCGCTTGCCGCGCAAGCGCTGGTCGATCCAATACCGCGCTACTTGGTCCGGAGTCATATTCAAGACCTGGGTATCGAAGCGCGTCCGGTCGGAGTTGCCGCTGCGCTGATTGAGCGGCACGAACCGATCGCCATCGGCGTCATTGGTGTCCTTGTTGAGGAAGATACGCCGCAGATCGTCGAGGCCGAGCGAGCGTTGTCCGCTCTTGGCCCCGACCACGACCGCGATAGCGTCGCCGCTCGCGCTCACGATGCGCGATCCGCAGACGACCAGCACGCCGGTCGTCAGGCTCAGAAAATCTCGACGGCAGAAGGAATGCGTGCTCATCAGAATGCCCACGCTGCCTGCATGTCGAGGCCTTTGATGCTATTGCCACCGAAACCTTTGGGATCCGCACCCGGGAAGTAGCCGTAAGAGTATTCGGCTTTGAGCACCACACGCGCCTCGGGACGAAAGTTGAGCCCGCCGGTGTAAAGCACGATTTGATCCGCGACACCGATCGATTGCGATTGCGGTTCGGGGCTATATTCGGCCTTCGCGTAGGGCATGATGCCGAACAGCGGAGTGCGATAGCCAATCAAACCGTAGCCGCCGAAGTTGCGCTTGTCCGGGCGAAGCCCGCCGTTCGGTCCCGGGGGTCGACCCGCGTCGGTGTAGCGTCGATCGTTCAAAATCCACTCGGTTTGTAGGTGAAAATCGTGCCACACCCACTTCAGGTCGCCTGCGTAACTGACTTCGTCGAATTGCTGCGTTACGTCGAGCTGACTCTTCGGGCTGCCATTGACCAGGTACAGCTCGTTGAACCCCGTCGTGTCGCGGCCCTTGTACATCGTGCCGCCGAGGGTGAGATCGCCCAACCCGTGATAGGTCAAGGAGAGTCGCGCCGTGATCGCCTTGTTGCTATCGAGATCCTCGTATGGCACTTCGTCAGTGCGCCCGTTCGATACGCCGAATGCGTAGCCGAGCTCCAGATCTCGACTCAGTGTCGTGCTGCCTTGCGCGAGCAAGCCGACCTGTGACTTCGGCAAGAGCTCTGCGCCGATGATGAACGGCAGCGAAACGCCGATGATCACCGGTGAGCCGTGGTCTACGTTCCAGATCCCGTACGGGGTCAGCCATTGCCCCGCTGAGACGGTCAGCCAAGAGAACGCGCTGTAGTCGAGCGTCGCGCGCTCGATCATGATGCCGCCGACGCCGTGGCTGCGGCTGTAGTCCGTGTAGTCCGCGAAGCTGTTGTCGTTACGCATGACCTGATTGGTGGCGAGGCTCGTGTCCGGAGCACCCTGGGGCAGATAGGTGAAGCGGATTTCAGCCAGCGCGCGCCAGCGCTTGGCGAGCTGCGCATCGAAATAGAGATTCAAATTCCCGACGAAGAAGCTCGGCTCGCGATTCAGAAACAAGAGCCACGGGCTGTTCTTTGGCACGAAGAGCTGTCGATAACCGATGTCGCCGAAGCCATAGATCTTGATCGGTGAGCCAGCGGCGGCGCCCTCGAGTGGCCCCGCTTCGTCCTCCTCGAGCGCGAGCGGTTGACTGTCCGCCGTCGCAGGCGCAGGCGCGCTGGTCGCTGCGGCCGTTGCTGGAGCGGGCGCTGCGGTCGCGATCGCTGCCGATGCGGTCGAGCTGGGTGGCGGGACCGCGGCGGGTGCGGGCGTCGGCACCGCCGCGGCGTCGTCGGCGAGCGCGGGCGCCGCGACTAACGCCGCGCAAGCCACGCCAAATAGCAACGTGGACGCGCGCATCTCAGTTGCTCCCCGAAATCAACGTGCCGCCGGCGGGACACTGACCCGCGTCGAGCTCGCCAGCTGGCAGGCACAGCGACTGTCCGAGTAGCGCAATGTCGCAGCAGCCCCAATCGCCCGGGCAGACGCTGGGGTCGGTCTTGCAGTCGTTCTGCAGGCACGAGTGGGACGAGAGCGACTCGCAATACGACGCCTCGAAGCCTGCGCAATCCGCGCTGCTTTGGCACGTCGTGCCGAAGCCCGTCGGTGGCCGCTGACAGAAGCTCCGCGCGCCGCGCTGGTTGCAGGAATAGTCGCTCGTGCAATCCGCGGACGAGGTGCAGTCGGGGCGAGTGCAATAGCCGTTTTGCGACGCGGACGCGCAGTAGCTGAAGCTCGGATCGGTGCAGTCCGCATCTTGTGCGCAGACTTGGCCGAGACCGGAGGCCGAGCAGGGCTGACCCGCGTCGCCGCGCGCGAAGCCAACGGCGCAATCGCAGCCCGTCAACGAGCCGACCTCGTTGGCGCCGCACGCCAAACACTGGTTTCCGGTCAAGCCGTAGCCGGTTTCGCAAGCACACAGGTCACCCTGTAGGACCTGATGGCTGCCGCAGCGATGATCGGCGTCGACTAAGCACGAGCTCGAAATCGCGCTCGTTACCGCGAACAAGGCGCAAGCGAGCCTCGTCGCCCACGCCCTATGAGGTGTGAGAGAATCTGACATTCGGTTTTTCCTGACTTGTTGTGCTTCTGGGTTACGCCGCGCGGCGCACGAGTAGTAGCGTCCAGTCGTCATCACGCCGCGGGGCGTGCTCGCCTGCCGTCGCGAAAAGTCGATCAGCGATGTCCGATAGCTCGCGACTCGTGCTCGCCGCGCCGCTGAACGCGCGCTCGAGCCCGCTCACGTCGAACATCTGCCCGAGGTCGTCCTTGGCCTCGATGATGCCGTCCGAGTACAGACACAGGATGTCACCCGGCTCGAGGTGCAAGCTGCTGACGGGAATGTGCTCGAGCTCGGCGGTGATACCGAGCCACGGTCCCGGTGCCTCGATGACCTCGCAGCGTTGCTTGGCTTGTCGCCAAATGATGGGCCATTCGTGGGCGCCAGCGAACACGAAGCTACCGCCGCCCGCATGAGCCAAGAGCAAGCCCGTGACGTACTTGTCGTCGCGCAAGCGCACGCCGATCTGCTCGTTCAGGAGCCCGTTGACGCCGCGGATCACTTCGTCCGGACGCGCCAGCGGGTTGGCGCGAAAGTAGGCGGCGAACGCCGATTGCGTGATCAGCATGACCAGTCCCGCCGGTACGCCGTGTCCAGACACATCGCCGATCGTCAACCAAAGAGAGCCACTCCGCGGATCGGAGAGCACGTCGTAGAAGTCGCCGCCCACTTCGTCGGCCGGCCGCATGCGCCCGGCGAATTCGAAGTCGGGGTGACGCAGCGACGGCGGCAGCAGCGCTTTCTGGATGCCGGCCGCGATCTCCAAGTCGCGAGCCATGCGCGCCTGCTCTTGCGTGGCTCGGCGCGCACGCGAGAGCTCCTCGGTCATGTCGTTGAACGCGTTGCCAAGAGTCTCGAGCTCGTCTCTAGTCTTGAGCTGCACCCGCACGTTGGTGCGCCCACGGGCTACGGAAAAAGCTGCGTCCTTTAGGGTGTGAATGCTGCCGGTGATGCCTTGCCCGATGAACAGCGCGAGCGTGACGCTCAGAAAGAGCGCCGTGCCGGCCAGGACCGAACCCGTCCAGAGCGCCGCACGCGTCGCGTGCAGCTTGCCCAGGGCGCGCGCGTGAACCTCGCGGTTCAAGCTGACCTCGAGCCCGTGTAACGCGTCGACCTTCAGATTCTGCGCGGCAAACCAAGCGTTGGCGTTTGCCGCGGGCGCACCCTCGGCTGCCTCGATGGCTACTTTTCGAAAACGCTCGGTCGCTGCCAGGTTCGGATCGCGCATGCGTGTGACGTATTCGTCGAAGTGTTGGGCCGTGCCGTTCGTGCGCAGCCCTTCGATGAAGGAATGCTCTTCGGTCAGGAGCGTGAGCAAATCCCGGTACGTTCCGGGCGGAAAATCCCCGACGGCGAACACGTACGACAGCAGAGCGTGCTCGATGCTCGCTCGCTCCTGCAACTCGAGCACCGCGACGAGCGAAGCGATGCTGCGCAGTAGCTCGCCGTCGTCCGTCAGCTCGCTCAGTGCGCTGATTGCGCGGAGCAACCCTCGCGCAGCCGCGCCGTAGGTCTCGAGTTGAGCGCGCGGATCCGCATTGAGTACGGCAGCGCTGGCTCGCAGATTGGGTAACGCGGCGAGCTGCGTCAGCGCGGCGTTGAGCTCGCTCGTGAGGCGCTTGGGCAAGCGCGACAGGTCCCGACGCGCCAAGAACTCGCGCAACGTGTGGAGGGCCTGGTCGGTGCTCCTGCTCGCTTCGTCGAGCTCGCGGTCCAGGGCTGCTAGCTCGGGTGCGGGTGCCGCGCTGGGCGCCTCTAGCGCCTCGTCCGAATCCTCGTCGACGTGAGGTTTGCGCTCACCCAGCGCGAGCAGCGTCTTGCTGCGCTCCACCTCGAGTCGGTAGAGCAGCGAGCTCACGTCCTCCGAGAGCTCGGCGAGGCTTTCGATCGAGCCGAGTGCCTCGCTGCGAGCGAGCTCATGGCGTGCGTTGACTGCGACCAACCCAGATAGGACAAATGCTCCTAGGACTGGAATGCCGGTCAGGAGCAGCAACTTCTTGGCGATGGACAGATTGAACATGAGATATTCCAGGTCGCAGAAAAAGAAGACGTGGCAGTCTGTGAACGCGAATCAGCGGCGACAGGTCGCCATTACGGTCACGTTGCCGCCGTCGACCGAAGCGCTCAAAACCATGTTCGCTTCATGGCAAATGCGCACGAGGCCGAGCATCGCGCGTCGCCCGGCGCCCGACATCGAGCGTTCGAGCTCGGTGGTGTAGGTGCGTTCGGGATTCTCTTGGATGCGTATCAGGTGCGCGCGTAGCATTTCCACGCGAGACGAGATCGTCGCATTTCGCACTGAAACGCGAACCTCGGTTGCCGTCACGCCTAGCTCGTACGTGATCTCTTTGCTCATCAAGCTGTACAGCAGCGCATTTTCCAGCAGCTCTTGGCTGGCGAGGATGACTCGGTCCGCAGCGCCCATCGTGAACACGGACTTGGCGTAGCCCGAGACGAAGCCGTAAAAGTATTCCGCGTTCTCGCTGTTCTCCCAGGCCACGCGCACCAAGGTTCGCACTTCGCGATTGGTGAGGGCCGTGAGTGAATTGCCGGGGCTTTGGAAGGGGTTTGCACGGAGCACCGGGTCACTCCGAGTCGATGATGATGGCTTTGGGGGCGAGGCTCTGAAGTACGGAGAAGCTCGTGCGCTGCCAGGTGATGCGGCGGTCGGTTCTGAAACGGATTACGTAACTCTCCGCGGGACTCGCGTTCCTCACCCAGGTTGCCCAATCCACGAACAGGCGAATCGCAGACGAGTTAACGAACGTCAGGTGCCGCACGTCGACCGAGATTTCCGCGAGCCCATCGCTCGTCACCGAGCGGTGCAGCGCCGCGAAGAAGGTACTCAGCACGCGCCCCGGATCTGGGATCGCGATCACTCCCACGAATTGCACCGTGGCGGGCGGCGTGATCTGCGCACTGAAATTGTCCAAGCGCGGCAGGCCGACGGCTGCTAGCGCGCTCATAGCTTGCCCACCGCCGTCACGCGCACGTTGCCGCCGGGCTCTTCGCTGACCTGCAGTTCGAATTGACCCTCGTAGCGCATGCGCGCGAGCCCCAGGCGAGCCGGAGCCTCGGGCTCGTGCGCTGCGCGAGCGAAGGCGGCGATCAACGCGGCTTCCGGATCGAAGCGGCGCAGATTGTCGATCTCCTCGCGTAGGTTTTTCAGATGCTCGGGATCAGCGTGACTCAGAGTCGAGATCTGGAGCTCCGAGCCGTCACTCGAGATCTCGACTTCGAGCTTGCCGTCCACGTCCGGTGCCGAGTATTTGACTGCGTTTTCCAGGGTCTCCTGCAAAACGACTTGCGCGCGTTCGGCGAGCCCGGGTTGTTTGAACGTAGTTTCGCAAAAGAAGCGGCCAAACTCTCGGACTCCGTCGATGTACGCCCAGACTGGGCGGAAACTGACCGAGACCAGGAGTGGCGCGGGCGCTCGTGGGGGCTTGCTGCTTGTCGTGCTGTTCAACGGCTGTTCCTCGAGTTGGGGGCGTCGCTTTTCGAGACGCGAACAGCTCTTGTGCAGGCCACGTGCCAGCCATGATTGAGACGTAATATCAGTTACTTATGATCTCTGGCGTCGAATCGACCCTCAGCAGCACCCGGGTCAGATTGACCTGAAGAGGTCAAATCGACCTGGGGTTTTGATACCTTTCGACTCTCCTCTCATGCTCGACGGACAGGGCCGTTCCGGCACGCTGCTGCTCGTGGACGACGATCCACTGCCGCTCGGCGTGCTGCGAGCCACGCTGAACGCGGAGCGCTTCCAAACGCTGTCCGCCGAGTCGGGTGCCGACGCGCTCGCGCTCTTGGACCAACACGCGCACGAGATCGACTGCGTGCTGACTGATCTGTACATGCCGGGCGTCTCGGGCATGGATGTGCTGATGTACGTCCGCGAGCGCTGGCCGGAGATCAGCGTGATCGTGCTCACCGGTCACGCGGACGTGCAGACCGCGGTCAGCGCGATACGCGCAGGCGCGTACGACTATTTGGTGAAACCCGTCGACACGGGCGACGCGCTGCCTACCGTGCTGCGCCGGGCGATCGAGCACCACCGCTTGCTCTCGCGCAACCGCTACTTAGAGCAGCGGCTCGACGCAGCGGAACGCTTTGGCGGCCTCGTCGGCAATTCCCGACCGATGCGTCAGGTGTACAGCAGCGTGTCCCACGTGGCGTCGACGGACGCGACGGTGCTCGTGCTCGGGGAAAGTGGCACCGGCAAGGAGCTCGTCGCGCGGTCCATTCACGAGCAGAGCGCACGCGCTGGGCGGGCATTCGTGGCCATCAATTGCGGCGCACTCACCGAATCCTTGCTGGAAAGCGAGCTTTTTGGGCACGAACGCGGCGCGTTTACCGGCGCGGTCGCGCGCCGCCACGGCTTGTTCGAAGAGGCCTCCGGGGGCACGCTGTTTTTGGACGAAGTGGGGGAGCTGTCGTCTGCGACGCAGGTGCGCCTGCTTCGGGTGCTGCAAGAGCGCCACGTGCGCCCCGTCGGTTCGAACCGGTCCGTCCCGATCGATGTACGGGTGATCGCTGCGACGAACCGCAACCTCGAACAAGAGGTGGCAGCACGCCGCTTCCGCGAGGACCTCTTCTATCGGCTCAACGTGGTGGCCATCGAGCTTCCGCCGCTCCGCGCACGGGGTGACGACGTGCTCCTGCTGGCGCATCACTTTCTAGCCAAGCACTCCGCGCGCCATCAAAAGGCCGTCAAGGTCATCGCACCGGCGGCGCTCGAGGTCCTGACCGCGCATGACTGGCCCGGCAACGTGCGCGAGCTCGAAAATGCCATCGAACGCGCCGTGATCTTGAATCACGGCGCAGAAATCGCGGTCGACGCGCTGCCGATTTCATTGCGCAATAGCTCGACCCCGCCGCGCTCTATCTTGAGTAGTGAACCGTTGGTCGACGCACGCGCCCGCTTCGAACGCCGTTACTTGAACGACGTGCTCGATGCAGCCGCCGGGAATCTGAGCTCGGCCGCCAAGCAAGCTGGCATGGACCGCTCGAACTTCCGGCGCTTGCTGAAGCGATACGGCGTGGGCGTTGCGCCTGATGCGGCGAGCGCCGAAGCCGAAAACGCCGACGACTAGTACGACCACCGGCGCTCCGTTCCGGGGCTCGAGGAAATCCGAAACCGCATTTCCTCGACGAGATACCGTGCGCCGAATCCAAGATTCGGTAGTGCCCGGATATAGTCGCCGAACGCCCGGCGCGCGGATCCAGACTCTCTCCCGCGCCGCAAAATCTGATGTTGAAGTTTAAACTTCAGATCTGAAATGAAACAGGGTTGGCGTGGAGTTCCCTCGGTTTCGTCGACATGAGCCTCTCTCGGTTTCGTCGATATGAGTCGCGCGCACCGTCGTCTTGTCGTAAGTCGTGAAGTCCCCTCCCTCGGTTTCGTCGACACGCACTGGAGGAACTCAATGCGTCGATACGTCATCCATACAGCGGAGTACAATTCGACGTACTCGCGAGACAATTAACCGTACGGCGAAAAGCCGAACGCGCGCAGGTGCAGCCGCAAAATCAGCGCCAAGAGCAGTGTCGCGATCAACAGTGGTACCCACAGCTCCGACCAAACCAAGCGATTCTTTCCGGTGACGATCGCGGCGAAGGGCACGTTCGAGGTGACCTCCGAGTAGCGCGCAAACTCGGCTCTATTGGTGTGCAGGCGTTTGTCGTCGATGCTGCTCGTGCCGCGCAATGCCGTTGCGCACAGCGAGCCGAAAAATAGAATTGCTGCGACGTGTCCCGTCACCAGCAGATGCGCCCCCGACCACAGCGCCACCGCCCACAAGAACGGGTGACGAGTGATGCGCAGCACCCCGCGCGCGGCATCGGTGCGCTCCAGGACTCTCTCGGCGCCAGCAGCAGTGGGATTGGGCACGCTGAACGCGCCGACCGCGAGAACGAGCGCGAGCGGCATTACGACGAGTGGCAACCAATGGATGGGTTCGGGCGCAAACCACAACGGATAAAACGGAGCTCTCCGGTAGGCCTGAATGAGATATGCCAACGAAGCCAAAGACAGCACGGAAAAGAAGGCTCGAAACCCCGGTTCGCCGAGCCTTCGCGCGAGCGCCCAGCGCAGCTCGGAACCCGCAATGAAGGCGTGAATGCCGAACCACAGAAACGCCGCCAACGCCAGGCGCTCGAACATGGCTAGAGCCAGCCGGCTTCGCGATACCAGTCGACCGTGTGCTTCACGCCCTGTGAGAACGTCATAGTCGGCGCCCAGCCGAGCTCGCGCTGCGTCTTCGAGCTATCACACACCCATTGGTCGAACAGCTCGTTGCACTTGTCTCGCGTGAGCATCACTGCGCGGTTGGTGGCGCGGCCATAGGCTTCGCTCAGCAACGCGGCGCCTTCCACCACACGGCGCGGCAAAGGAATGCGCAGGAACGCGCGCTTGCCGATGGCCGACTCGGCCTCTTGGATGAGCTCGGCCATGGTGTGCACGGCGCCATCGTCCACGGCGAAGATGCTGCCGCTCGGTACGTCTGCGTCGATCGCGCGAATGCACGCGCGCGCGCAATCCGGACCGTAGGTCATGCTGAGCTTGCTCTGGGGCGAGCCGAGCAGCGGCAAGACACCGAGCTTGATCGACTTGAAAAAGGCCAAAATCTCGCGGTCCCGAGGTCCGTAGATGGCAGGCGGCCGGATCACCGTGAGCTTCAGCTCGTCCTTCTTGGCCAGGGCGGCTCTTTCAGCAGCGAGCTTGCTGCGGCCGTAGTCGGTCACCGGGCGAGGTGTCGCGTCGAGCGGCACAGGGTTTCCTTGGGCGTCACTCGGGCCACCGACCGTAATGCTCGACACGAGCACGAAGCGTTTCAGTGACGCCTTGAGCGGCAAGCAGGCTTCGAGCAGGAGCTCGGTGCCGCGTGCGTTGACCCGCATGAACTCATCCAAGCTGCGCGCCTTGACGAGGCCCGCTGAGTGCACCACCGCCTCGACACCGGTCACCGCGCGCTCCAGACTCTCGCGGTCGTCGATGGCACCATCGAACAGCTCGACATTACTCAGCGTGCGCAAGAACTTCGTGTCGCTCGAGCGGCGCACGAGCGCGCGCACGGGTCGCCCCGCTTGGGACAACTGCTCGATGATGTGCGAGCCCAGAAAGCCCGAGCCGCCCGTGACGAGGATGGTCATGTGTTTTTCTCGAAAATCCGATACTTCTTGTAGATTTTTCCGCCCATGAACTTGATCCCGACGTTCACTGGGCCGTTGTCTTCGAGCGTCCAAGACAGCTCGCCCCACTCGATGCCGAGCTTCTGTCCGGATTGATTGAGCTTGGAGTAGAGATAGATGCTGAGGCCTGCGTATTTGCGCTGCCCGCGAAACTTTTTCGAGATACCGAGGAGCGCCAAACGCGCGGTCTTCGGGCCTTTTACTTTGAGCCGCCAAAGCAGTTTGCCAAGCTCGAGCGGGCCCAATTTGCCCTTCATGTCCTTGATCAGCTCGTTGATGTTGGGCAGCGCGATCGCGAATGCTGCGGGTTGTCCGTCGATTTCAGCGATGTAAGTCAGCTCCGGAATCGCGATCAACTTCAGGTCGGCC
>Ga0210387_10003822_pt1 | contig 11569 bp, 8 predicted proteins | sample IncBWC7OmetaG_FD_160108 | JGI IMG/M metagenome (GOLD analysis project Ga0210387, IMG submission 160108) | Forest soil microbial communities from Barre Woods Harvard Forest LTER site, Petersham, Massachusetts, United States - Inc-BW-C-7-O ... | reverse complement strand
TATTGAGGCCTTTGTCTGGGACGTGCAGGTTGGAATGCGTTCCACGCTACTGGACGGCTCCAAGGAAGATCGCGCGACGTTCGATCGCCTTCTGAAGAATGCCGACGTGTTCTTCTCGAACCGGCGCCCCGGTTATTTGGAGCGATATGGCCTCACCGCCGAAGAGCTCAGCCAAAAGAAGCCGGGATTGATTCACGCCAAAGTGGTCCTCCATGGCGAACACGGTCCCTGGTCAAACCGGGTTGGCTTCGATGAGATCGGCGCGGCCGTATCGGGCTTGTTTTCCATCGAGGGATCACCCACGCAGCCCAAGTCTCCCCCCATCATCCCGATTTGCGACAACGTGGTGGGCTGGCTCGGCACCGCCGGTGTTCTCGAGGCCCTGCGACGGCGTTCCATCGAGGGAGGAAGCTATCGCGTTGTCGTATCCCTGACCAGAACGGTGCTGTGGCTGCTCTCGATGGGCATATTCGACAAGGCCTACGCACAGGAAACCGCAGGCTCTAAGGACGAGCACGCGTACGTCGCTCCGGATGTCTTCACCGCCGAAACTCCATTGGGCACGTATCAAGGCTTCACCGATCAGGTAGTTTTATCCCGGACTCCGGGCGCCTTCCGAACCGTCCTGGTCCCGCGCGGCTCGAGCAAGCCCGAGTGGCTCGCCTGAGGTCAGGTAACCACACCGCTAACTTCCATATGGCCGAATAGATCGCATTGGCGAATGTTTGCGTCGAGAAATAAGATCAATAAGAGTATGTATATATTTGATTTGTATTAATTAATATTGCGTTATCTTGACGGATTCGGGCTGCGCGCACACGAGAGAGCTTGGCGCTGTCGATCGCGATGCTGGCCGCGACCGCGGCCAGCATTCTGATGAGCATGGCCAATTCATTCTCTGGGGGCAGAGGTCACGGCACCTGTTCGCAAGAAATGATTTGTCAATTCCTCTAGACGATGATTTGCTGGGTGGCCTCGAAGCAGAAACATGGATTCATCCATGACCAGTCCAGGTATCGATTGGAATCGGATATTTGAATTCGCCTGGCGGATCCTCGTATTCATTGTGGCTATCGGCATCATCATCGTCGTGTCGACCAATTGGACCCGCTGGGAGGGCGGGGCGGGGTGGCAGACAACGAACGATGCGTATCTGCAAGCGGATCTCACTCCCATATCGGCGAAGGTGGCCGGTTACGTGCGCGAGCTACCCATCCAGGATTTCGAGCGTGTTCACAAAGGGCAGGTGCTCGCGCAATTGGTTGACGATGATTATCGTGCCGCCGCGGCGCAGGCTGAAGCCGGCGTCGCGACTGCGATGGCGCAGGCCCAGGCACTCAAGGCACAACATGCGCTGCAGCTCGCGAATGTCCAAGCGGCACACGCGGTGGTGGCGTCGACCGCGGCGTCTTTCGAACAGAGTGGTCGCGACCTTGCCAGGCAGCGCCGACTGCTGGAGACCGGATCCTCTTCGACCGAGGCGAACGAAAAGCTGACAACCACCCATGCGCAGCTCGAGGCGCAACTGCTGCAAAACCGTGCCCAAGCACTTGCTGCCGAGCGTCAGCTCGCGGTCCTTGAGGCGCAAATCGTACAGAGCGAGGCGGCGATCGCGGCCCAGCGTGCGGCACTGGATGCGGCCACGCTCAATGTTGGGTACACCACCATCACAGCGACCCAGGACGGGGTGATCGGGCAGCGCCAGGTCAAGCCCGGGCAATTGGTGGGCGTGGGCAGCCAGGTCACGACCCTTACGCCACTGCCGAACGTATGGGTCATTGCCAATTATAAGGAAACGCAGCTCACTCACATGGGCGTCGGGCAAAAGGCGGAAATCACCGTCGATACCTTCCCCGGACATACACTGCGCGGACATGTGCTGGCTTTCGCGCCTGCGTCGGGCGCCGTGTTCGCGCTTCTGCCGCCCGACAACGCCACGGGCAATTTCACCAAGGTTGTGCAGCGTATTGCGGTGAAGATAGTCATTGACGATGCGGATGGCCTGGCCGATCGCCTGGTGCCCGGCATGTCGGTGGAAGCCAGGGTCAACGCCAGAGGCGGCGAGCGAAAATGAACGCGCCTGCGCCTCCCCCCGGTTCAGGCTTGACGGCGCCGACCATGCCATCCCCGCCGACTTCCATACCGTGGCTCGGACTCCTCGCCGTGCTCATGGGCACCTTCATATCGACCTTAAATGGACGATTGTCTACCTTCGGTCTTGCCGACATACGCGGCGCGGTAGGCGCAGGATTCGACGAGGGGGCCTGGATCACCACCGCGCAGACCGCGGCCCAAATGCTCATCACGGTCCCGGCGATTTGGATGGGCGCGGCATTCGGACCGCGACGGGTCTTGATCGGCGCCTCCATCGCATTTGCACTCATATCCTTGCTGACCCCTTTTTCGCCCAACCTGCCCACGCTGTTGACGATGCAGTTTTTGGGTGGACTGGCCACGGGGTTCTTCATACCGCTCACTTTGAGCTTCATATTGCTCAACATGCCGCCCAAGTATTGGGCTTTCGGCATCGCCGTGTATGCGCTTAACCTCGAGCTGTCGCTGAACATTTCGGCATCCCTGGAGGGCTGGTACGTCGAGCACCATTCGTGGCGATGGATCTTCTGGCAAAACGTGCCGCTCGCGCTGATGATGTCGCTCTGTCTCCACCGTGGCGTTGCCGCCAAGCTGATCACGACACGGCCGCCGAGCGATGTATTTGGCCTCTGGACGGGCGGCTTGGGGCTCGCGCTGATCTATGCGGCCCTCGATCAGGGCAATCGGCTCGATTGGTTGAACTCAGGGTTGGTGTGGGGGTTGCTGTCGGCCGGCGTCTTGCTGCTCGTGGCGATTTTGATCCATTCGGCGCGCTACCCGCATCCGCTGCTCAATCTCAAAGTCGTCTTCGGCGCGCCGCTCCCGAGTCAGTTTGTGTTGATCGCGTTTCTGCGTTTGACGATCACGTCGACCGCGTTTTTGATTCCACTATACCTGGGTTCGGTGCGCGGTTTTCGCGCGCTGGAAACGGGTGACACGCTGATCTGGATAGCGGTGCCGCAGCTCATTTTCTGTCCTCTGGCGGCATTGATGCTGCGCCGATCGGATGCGAGGCTCGTGGCCGCAATCGGATTCATCTTCATCAGCGTTGCCTGCCTCATGGTGGCCTACAACCTGACCCCGCTCTGGGGGTCGTATCAGTTTCTTCCCTCATCTTTCCTGCAGTCCCTTGGTCAAAGCTTTGCCCTGTCCGGCGTGATCTTCTTCGGCATTCTCCATTTGAAACCCCAGGACGCGCTGACCTTCGGTGCCGTACTGCAGACGGCGCGCCTCATGGGCGGGGAGATTGGAACGGCGTTCGTGACGACGCTCGCGCGAGTGCGTGGACAGGTGGCATCGAACTTGATCGGACAGCATCTCCAAGTGGGCGACCCACAAGTCATTCAGCGGGTGGGCGCGTATGGAGCGGCTACGACGAAGGTCATCGATCCGGTCGGCGCCGTGGCGCGCGGCGAATTGGCGCTGGGCAACGTGGTGCGAATTGCGGCCACCACCCAGGCTGTCATGGATTGTTTCGTCGTCGTCGGCGTAATGACGGCGGTGGCATTGCTCATCGTCGTCATTCGAAGCGCAGCTCCCGAGGGCCCCGCATCCCCGATGCCGCTGTTTCGCCCGCGCGGATCGAGTCCGCCATGATTCAATCGCGCAGAAATGTTGCCCTGGGTGCGGTCGTGGTCGCTTCGCTCGCCGCCTGCCGGGTGGGCCCGAACTACCACGTACCGGCGCTGCCGACGGGTACGGAAGCACCCTTGGTGTCATTGAATGCGGCGGCCGAGACGCCGGCGCTGCCGCCCGATGCCTGGTGGCGTCTTTATGAGGACTCGCGGCTCGACGCGCTGGTGCAAGAAGCGCTGCAAGCGAACCGCACCCTCGTTGCAGCCGATGCGAACTTCGCGGCGGCTCGCGCGGCAGTGTCCGCGGCGCACGCCGAGCGCTATCCCTCAACCGCCGCGGTTGCAGGGGGCATCTACGGGCGCGACGCCACGACGGATGAGATTCTCGAGCTGACCGGACGTCCGCCGCAGACGACGTGGCTGTACGAAGACATCTTTCAGGCGGCGTACGAGCTGGATCTTTTCGGCCGCGTTCATCGCGCGATCGAGGCCGCCAATGCCAATGCGGACGCGGTGGCAGCGGCCCGCGACGGTGTCAGGGTGGTGGTGGCCGCGGAAACCACGCGTGCCTACGCAGCGGTCTGTGCGCTCGGAGAGGAGCTGCAAGTCGCCCATCATTCGCTCGAGGTAGTTTCCCACGAAGCCGAAATCACCGAGAAACGCCATCAAGCAGGAGGCAATTCCGTTTACGATGTTGCCCGCGCGCAAGCCTTGGTGGCCCAGGTCCGCTCGGCCATTCCAGAGCTTCAAGGCCAGCGGCGAGCGCTGTTCTTCGAGTTGACCGCGCTTCTCGGCCGCACTCCTGCCAACGCGCCGAACGATATAGACACCTGTGTCGCGCCGCCGCGCCTGGCCGCACTCATTCCGGTGGGCGATGGGTCTGAACTCATTAAGCGGCGTCCCGATGTGCGCCAGGCGGACCGGCGACTGGCGGCTGCGACGGCCGAAATTGGCGTGGCGACCGCTGATTTATATCCCACCATCCGCTTGGTCGGTCTTTACGGCGGCGCTGCAGTTCAGCTCTCGCAGCTCAACACGAATGAGGGTCGGACCTGGGGCGTCGGCCCTTCAATCAGCTGGACATTTCCCAATATGGCCGCTCCGCGTGCGCGGGTGCGTCAAGCCAAGGCCGAACAAGCCGCTGCGCTGGCTTCGTTCGATGGCGTGGTACTTACCGCGCTCAAGGAGACCGAGCAAGCGCTCGCTTTGTACAGCGCGGCCCTGGATAACCGACAAGCACTCGGCGATGCCCAAGATAACGTGCACACGGCCTTTAGCATCGCTCAGGATCAATTCCTTGCCGGTGCGCTCAGCAATCTGGACTTGCTCACCACGGAACAATCTCTGGTCGCGATCGACGCCGCGGTCGCTTCATCCGATGCCGCCTTGGTTCAAGATCAGGTGGCGGTGTTCAAGGCGCTGGGCGGCGGCTGGCGAAGAGAAAGCCAGCCGGACAAGTGAGTGCTTGCGTTCGATTCGAGCTGATGTGATTTGTCGATTCATCTCTTGTATTGCAGGATCTTGCTGTATGCGGCGCCAATAAAGTCATGAAAACATTTGCCTATGCCGTGATTTTGGAGCGACACTTAAAAACCCCCGGCATGGGCTGCCTAGGTCTAGAGCATGCCGGAGGCGGCAATCAAAAAATCGTAAGGAGAGCCCTGTGCCGCAAACTCGAACCCTCAGCGTCAATGGTGAATCCAAATCAGTCGAGGTTCCCGATGACATGCCGTTGCTCTGGGTGTTGCGCGACGTTTTAGGGATGACGGGCACCAAGTTTGGCTGCGGCATCGCGCAGTGCGGCGCATGCACAGTGCATCTCGACGGCAAGGCGGTGCGTTCCTGCGTCCTGCCCGTCAGTGCAGTCGGGGCGCGCGCCGTCACCACGATCGAAGCGGTAGGCAACACCCCTGCGGGCGCTCGCGTTCAAAAAGCGTGGCTGGAACTCGAGGTGGTGCAATGCGGCTATTGCCAGTCGGGACAAATTATGTCCGCGAGCGCCTTGCTCGCCAAGACGTCCGCTCCGGACGACGCGGATATCGACGCTGCGATGGCAGGCAATATCTGTCGCTGCGGCACGTACGTCAGGATACGCGAGGCCGTCAAGCGTGCCGCCGCCGATCGGGCCACCTCGTAAGGAACTTATGATGCGCACTAGCAAACAAATGTCCCTCGTTCCGTCGCGCCGTGAGTTCATCAAAAGTGCCGCGGCGACGGGGTTCCTGCTGGCCTTTTACGTGCCTGCACGCGCAGTCAACGAGCCGGAGCAAGCACCGGATGACACCAAGGGAAAATTCGCGCCCAACGCATTTATTCGCATCGACAAGACGGGTACGACCACCCTCGTGATGCCGCAAGTGGAAATGGGGCAGGGCGTGTACACCGGTGTCGCCATGATCCTCGCCGAAGAGCTCGACGCGGACCCGGCGAAAATCGTACTCGAGCACGCGCCGCCCAACGAGAAGCTCTATGCCAATCCGGCGTTTGGAATCCAGGCGACCGGCGGTTCAACATCGCTCCGCGCGTTCTGGATGCCGCTGCGCACGGCGGGCGCCACGGCACGGGCAATGCTCGTACAGGCAGCCGCGCAGCGATGGCAAGTCGATCCGGTTTCGTGCACAACTTCGCGCGGCGAGGTTTCGCACAGCGCCAGCAACCGCAAGCTTAGCTTTGGCGCGCTCATCGATGCCGCCGGCAAAATCACCCCGCCCAAGATCGTGCCGCTCAAAGATCCTGCGAAATTCGTGCTCATCGGTTCACCGCAGAAGCGCTTCGACACGCCGGATAAAGTGAACGGCAAAGTCGTTTACGGCATCGATGCCATGCTGCCGGGCATGAAGTTCGCAACCCTGGCCGCCTGCCCTGTATTCGGCGGCAAGGTAGCGCATGCGGATGAAGCGGCTGCCAAGGCGCTGCCCGGCGTACGACAAGTCATCGTGCTCGAGGACATGGTCGCGGTGGTTGGCGATCACATGTGGGCTGCCAAGCAGGGTTTGGAGGCGCTTAAAGTTTCCTGGGCTGAGGGTGAGCACGCAAGACTTTCCTCCGCCGACCTTTGGCAGGACATGCGTAACGCGAGTCAAAAAGATGGCGTCGTCGCGAAATCCACGGGCGACGTCGAGAAAGGTTTGTCCAAGGGCCAGCGATTCGAGGCGGACTACGAACTGCCGTTCTTGGCCCACGCGACCATGGAGCCTCTCAATTGCACGGTGTTGTTGAAAGAGGATTCCTGCGAACTGTGGCTCGGCACACAAATCATCGCCCGCGTGCAACAGACCACCGCTGCGCTCACGGGGTTACCCGTCGACAAGGTAACAGTCCACAATCATTTGATCGGTGGGGGATTCGGCCGGCGGCTGGAGCCCGACATGGCATTGAACGCAGTACGCATTGCGCAGCATATGAAGGGCGTGCCGGTCAAAGTGGTGTGGACCCGAGAGGAGGACATCCAACAAGACATTTATCGACCGATGTACCGCAATGTCATTTCCGCCAGCCTTGTCGGTGGCAAGGTGGCGGCGTGGAAATACAAAGTCTGCGGCGCCTCCATCCTAGCGCGCTGGTTGCCACCGGCTTTCCAAAAGGGTATCGATATAGACGCAATCGACAGCGCCGTCGACATGCCGTACGACATTCCGGATTTCCAAGTGCAGTATCTCAGGGTCGAGCCGCGCGCCGTGCCGACCGGCTTTTGGCGCGGCGTCGGTCCCAACAACAATGTGTTTGCCATCGAGGGCTTTATGGATGAGCTGGCGCGAAAAGCCGGCAAGGACCCGGTCGCGTTTCGTCGCGACATGCTGACTAAGCAACCGCGGCTCATCGCGGCGCTCGACCTGGTCGCCGCCAAATCGGATTGGGGCAAGCAGCTGCCCGCGCGGGTCGGCCGGGGCGTGTGCGTGCAGCCGTCGTTCGGCAGCTTTATCGCGACGGTGGTGGAAGCCGAGGTGGATCCGCATGGCGAAGTGTTGCTGCGGCGGATCACCACTGCCGCGGATGTAGGAACGCTCGTGAATCCCGATAGCGTAGAGGCGCAATTGCAAGGCGGCTTGGTATTCGGCCTCACCGCCGCGCTGTATGGTGAGATTACTATCAAGAAAGGCCGGGTCGAGCAGTCTAATTTCAATGACTATCGCATGTTGCGCATCAACCAAATGCCGAAGGTCGAGGTGCATTTGATCAAGAGCGGCGAGCCGCCCGGGGGTGTCGGTGAAACAGGCACCACGGCAGGGCCGCCGGCGCTGCGCAATGCGATTTTTGCCGCGACCGGCGTTGCGCTCAAGCGGCTGCCCATCGATCGAGGTCTATTGGCAAGGAGCATCAAGGCATGAACGCAACTCCTTCCCCGCGCAACTCCAAACGACGTCCGCTCCTGATCGCGCTTGGCGTGCTGGTGCTGGTCATCATCGTCGCACTTTTCCTGGTCGTGGGTCCCGGACCGATGGCGTTCTCCAAAGGTCGGAAAGTCGATCTCGCGGATTACCACGCGGCGAATCCCAGCGGCGTTCCTGCAGCCCTCGCGCAGGCATCATTGATCCAGAAGGGCGAGTACCTCGCAAAAGCTGCGGATTGCATGGTATGCCACACCGCGAATGGCGGCGAGCCTTTCGCAGGCGGATTCGCCTTCGTGCTGCCCTTCGGCACGCTGTATTCCACCAATATCACGCCGGACAAGGCGACCGGCATCGGAAATTACACCGATGCGCAATTTCTCGCCGCCGTGCATCGCGGCGTCCGTCACGATGGCGCCAATCTGTATCCCGCCATGCCGTATACCTCGTATACCCACATGACCGATTCCGATGCCCTGGCGATCAAAGCGTACCTCTTTAGCCTCGCACCCATCGACTCGCCCAACAAGCCGAATGCACTCGCATTTCCCTTCAATCAGCGCTGGGCGATTGGCCTATGGTCGGCTTTATTCAATAGCAACGAGCGCTTCAAGCCGGATGCCGAAAAAAGCGCGCTGTGGAACCGCGGCGCCTATGTTGCCGAGGCCCTGGCTCATTGCGGTGAATGCCACACACCGCGCAATCTTGCTTTCGCGCTCAATAACCGCAAAAAATTCGGCGGCGCACTCACCGCCGGCTGGCGGGCTTATAACATCAGCGGCGATAAGGCGAGCGGCGTCGGTGCTTGGCATGACGAGGAACTCATTGCGTATCTCGCGACAGGTCACGCCGCGGGTCACGGATCTGCGGCGGGTCCGATGGGCGAAGCGGTCGATGAGAGCTTCAGCCAATTGGCGCCCGAAGATGTCCAGGCGATCGTGGCGTATTTGCGCAGCGTTCCGAGCAGCGTGTCCTCGGATTTGCCCGCTACGCTGGCTCCCGCCGCTCCGGACTCGCACAAAGAAGGCCTCGCGACGGCCGAGTCGCGTGGCAAGCAGATATACGAAGGCGCCTGCGCCAGTTGCCATGGGTGGAGCGGCATCAGCGATATCAGTCAGTACGCCACCTTGACGGGCGCACGCGCGGTGAATGATCCGCATGGCACCAACGTCGCACAAATCGTGCTCGCCGGCATGAAGCGCTCCAGTCCGGCAGGAGTCACCGAAATGCCGGGCTTCGGCGCTGCGTATTCGGATTCGGACATCGCAGCGGTCGCGAACTACGTCACGACCCGCTTCGGGTCGAGTGCCTCGAATCTGAGTGCCGCTGAGGTCGCTAAAATGCGCCGCGAGACCGCGCAATAACTCTATCGGGGATTGGCCAACCTCGCGCCCAGTCTCGCATTGATTCGGCAAGACAGCCGGCCCTCCCCCAATTGAGGGATTAAGAACTCCTGGCAGGAGGCAAACAATCAAGGCTCCTTCGACGATAGGAGCATAGAGATGACGACCGCGACCGTAGCCGCAAAGCCGGCAAAGCAACCGAAGCCGTTGCCCGCCCCAAATAGTGATTTCTATGAGGTTTATGAAACCTTGAGCGCCGAGGAACTCGCGACCGTGAAGAAGGTACGCGCGTTCATGGAGGCCAAAGTCGCACCCGTCATCACGAAATACTGGGTGGATGACGCCTTTCCCTTCGAGCTGCTGCCCGGTGTAAAGGAGCTCGGTATTGGCGGGCTTGGCATGCAGGGTTACGGCTGCGCGGGCGGAAGCGTGGCGCTGTTAGGCTTTGTGCTGATGGAGATTGCACGCATTGATCCGTCGTTCGCAACGTTCTTCGGCGTGCACGACGGCCTGGCGATGGGCTCCATCTACATCGACGGATCGGAAGAGCAGAAGCAGAAGTGGTTGCCGCCGATGGCGCGCTTGGAGAAGATCGGCTGTTTCGGCCTCACCGAGCCGCTGGTGGGTTCCGGCGCCTCCGGAGGCCTCACCACGACAGCGAAGCGCGATGGCGACAGCTGGATCCTCAATGGCGAGAAGCGCTGGATCGGCAATGCGCCATGGTGCGATGTCTCCGTGATCTGGGCGCGCGATCTCGCCGATAACCAGGTCAAAGGGTTCATCGTCGAGAACAAGACCACCCCCGGCTTCAGCGTCGAGAAGATCCAGAACAAGATTGCGCTCAAGGTCGTCCAGAACGGCCACATCACGCTGAAAGACGTTCGGTTGCCGGAAGCGAATCGTCTCCTCGGCGGCAACTCGTTTCGCGACACCGCCAAGGTGCTGAAAATGACGCGCTATGCAGTTGCATGGATGGCCACGGGATGCGCCATGGGCGCCTATGAGGCCGCGCTCAAATACGCCCAGGAGCGTCTGCAGTTCGGCAAGCCGATCGGCTCGTTCCAGTTGGTGCAGGACCTGCTCGCGAAGATGATCTCGAATATCACAGCTGCGCAGTGTTTGATCGTGCGCCAGGCGCAACTGCACGCCGAAGGCAAGCTAACGGACGCCCATGCCGCGCTCGCCAAGGCATTCGCGACCTCCAAGTGCCGGGAGACCGTTGCCTGGGCCCGCGAACTGCTGGGCGGCAACGGCATCGTCGCAGACTATAAGGCTGCGCGCTTTTTCGCGGACGCCGAAGCGCTCTATTCCTACGAAGGCACGTACCAGATGCAGCACCTGATTATCGGCAAGGCGATTACGGGAATCGGTGCCTTTGTTTGACGCGCGGCGCGGCGACCAACCCGCAAATCTAAGGAGACGGAAATGCCCGAGATCCTGACCGAGCGCTTGGAGAACATACTTCGAATCCAGTTCAACCGACCAGAAAAGAAGAACGCGATGACGTCTGCCATGTACTCGACGGTGGCCGAGCTGCTCGATGCCGCTGCCAAGGACGACGAAACGCGGGTTGTGCTCCTGCACGGCGCCGGCGATGCCTTCTGCGCGGGCAATGACCTCGGGGATTTCCTCCACAACCCCCTGAAGAGTGGCGACAGCCCGCAGGCCCGTTTCGTCGCGGCGCTGATCGCGTTCGACAAGCCGCTCATCGCGGCGGTGCAGGGCCTCGCCATCGGAGGGGGCACGACCATGCTCACGCACTTCGACTTCGTGTACGCCGCGGAGCACACGAGATTCCAGATGCCTTTCGTGAATCTCGCCCTGGTACCCGAGCTGGGAACGAGCTATTGGCTTCCCGCGCAGATCGGCTATCTCGCCGCGGCGGAATTGATTCAACTGGCGCTGCCGTTCGATGCCAGCCGCGCCGCGGAGCTGGGGTTCGTCACGCGCGTGGTGGCCGAGGCCGACCGCATGGCAACGGCTCTGGACACGGCACACAGGCTGACACGACAGCCGGCCGGCGCCGTGCGCGCGAGCAAACGGCTCATGAGGCGTGTCTTGGGCGCTCAAATGGCGGCCGCTGCCGAACTCGAGATGCGGGAGTACGCGACGCGTTTGCAGTCGGATGACGCCAAGGAAGCCTTCACGGCATTTTTCGAAAAGCGCAAGCCCGACTTCACGAAGATCAAAGCTACAGCTGGAGGACCCTTACAATGAGTTCACCCTCAAC
>Ga0210387_10003821_pt1 | contig 11570 bp, 6 predicted proteins | sample IncBWC7OmetaG_FD_160108 | JGI IMG/M metagenome (GOLD analysis project Ga0210387, IMG submission 160108) | Forest soil microbial communities from Barre Woods Harvard Forest LTER site, Petersham, Massachusetts, United States - Inc-BW-C-7-O ... | reverse complement strand
CTGTCTGGAAAGGTCAATCACCCGAGCTACAGTGCCCGTAATACGCTGACTGCCGGTTAGTACGTTGTCGCCAGAGACCTGCAGTTCGGCATCTCTGCCCAAAGCGAGCTCGATGTGCGCCGCTGAATTTGCGGGCAACGTGAATCGATAGATGGCGGAGTGCTCGGTCGCTGTCATCTCAGCCCGCGTTTTCCAGGAATCGAGATTGACGGCGTAGTAGTAAGGCGTCGAAGTCTCGAAATCATGATCGAAATCAGACGCATACACTTTTTGCTCCGTTCCGACCTCGCCGGTGGATACCATGAGCATGCCCGGACCTGCTGTAAAACCATAGATCTTGTCTGCGAAGTAACGATCCAGCACTGCCGGATTGGTGATCGGGACGAGCCGCGACATGCCATACGGATGTTGGACAAAGGGAAGTGTCGGGCCCAGCATTTGGCCCACGCTGCCTATGTTGGGAGAAACGTAATCGACGGGAGCTTTGGCTGTTTGCCCCGAGAGAACCAAGGCATCGATAAGGGTGAACAGAAGCGCGGAAATAACACGGGCACTGCGTCCTGGGCAAACCTGATTGCGAACGGAGGAATTCATTTTAAGATCCTGTGCGGAAGTTCAACAAATTTATGGATGCAGGTTGGCGATAACGATACCATGCAGGTAATCTGTAGAGTACGACTATGGAGTATTATATGGAGCATTATCAATCCTGATGTTTTCTAGTGTGAGAACGAATCGGGTGTGCGCCGCAGGAGTCGCGGATTATTAAGCGGGTGGGCAGTACGATTTTTGCGGGTGTTTGGTCCTGGTCGGCCTTTTTCAGAGATCCATCTTGTGATTCCAGCCCGCGAATACGTTGGAGGAGCAGGGACATGGCGCGGCGGGCAAGCTCCACCGGGGCCTGTGCCACCGTTGTAAGGGCTGGACGGATGACATTGGATAAATCAAAATCGTCAAAGCCGATCAAGGCGATCTGATTCGGGATCTTAATATTCCGTTCGGTAAGTGCTTCCAGCACATAGACCGAGGTGCGGTGATTGAGAGCAAAGATGGCAGTTGGAGGGTTCTTCGCAGCAAGAATCTGATTTATCCAACGCCGCACATCATCGAGCGTCAGGAGCCCAAGACAAACTTGCGGCTTCAACTTCTCCATCTGCATCCGGTACTTGTATCCCCGGATGCGTTCATTGATGGTGTAAACCTCTTGATCATAACCAGCACAGGCAATGCGTTTGTGCCCGTGCGCTATGAGGTGTTCGACGGCATCTTCCGCGCCTGCACGGTTCTCTACTATCACCGAATCTGACTCCAGACCGGCCAGCGGACGATCGAAGGCGACGATTGGCAGTCCTGAGACTTGCAAACGGCGCAATCGTTCGTCGCCTTCTTTAGAAGATGTGACAATGAGAAGCCCCGAAACCATGCGACTTGCCATCAGTTCCGCTTGTTTTACCTCAAGATCTGCGTCGCGCTCAGACGCGACAACCAGCGTCATCAAGTCATGTGCACGCGCAATATGTTGAACTGTGTGTGCACATGTGGCAAAAAAGATGTCCGACAGGTCGGGCACGATCAATCCAATCATGCGCGCACGGTGCCCCTTCAGCAGACGTGCAGCTTCGTTCTGCTGGTATCCAAGGGCTGCGATCGCCGCTAATACCTTCTTGCGAGTCGTCGCTTTGACGGACGGATGGTTATTGATGACACGGGAAACTGTCATCACTCCTACCTGAGCGACCTTGGCCACCTCGCGTATTGTCGGAACGCGGTCTTCGTCTCGTCGCTTCACGTCATCAGGGTCTGCGGGGATGATCTCGTTTTCGCCATCGTTACCACGCTCTCGTCTTCTGGTGCGTTTAATTCCTGTTGACAGTAGCGGGTGAGTCTATGTATTGTATGCGTGCTAACCTGAAATCTACAGTACGAATTGGTAAAAAGCAATTCAATTGAGTATATGGCAATCCTAAATGGGAACGTTCATCAAAATATATGGATGTCTTTCTTTGTCTGATACAAGGTCTGCCCACTCGTCCTTTTTCGTCTGCGATTTAGATCTCGTAGGAGTCACACGATGAACTTGAAATTTGTTGCTGTCGATACGAACCTCGATCCGTATCCCCGCGACGCACCGGTTTTGTACTGGTACAAGACGGTGAGAAACCCTAAGGCACCCGGTGGTGCCGAACTCATTCCTCACTTGATTGATACCCATAGTGGCGTAGGCTCGGATGTTCTTGCGGTCGACCTCAACAAAGATGGCGCAATAGACGTAGTCACCTCGACTCGTTTTGGTACGTTCATCTATTGGGGTTCTCCGTCGTCTCATTCAACTGCGAGCGCGAAGAAATGAATCGGAAAGTTGGGAAGGAGATGGGAATGGTACGTCGACATTGGGCGGGCGGGATCGTGCTTGCTGGTTTGACTCTCGCGATAAGCAGCCCTGCGCAGACAGACTGGCCGAGTTTTGGTAACGATCCCGGCGCAATGCGATACTCGCCTTTGAAGCAGATCAACACCGGCAATATCACGCAGCTTAAAGTTGCCTGGAAGTTCGATCCGGAGATACCGGACTCCATTCCTGCTCCGGCGCCCCCCTCGCTTGTTGATCATTCGCTCGTTCCCGAAGGCGCCCAGTCGCCTGCAGCTTCTGGACAATCAGGATCGACTGCCCGTCCTGTGCGCCGCAGCCGTGGTGGCAACACCGAATCCATTCCTCTCGTGATCGGGAATGTGCTTTACATGTCGACCGGCTACAGGCAAATTGTCGCGCTTGATACGGAAAGTGGAGAAAAGCTATGGGCGTACGACAGCCCTCACCCACCCGCATCGCGCGGCGTCAGTTATTGGCCAGGTTCGGGGGGGCTTGCCCCGCAGATTGTTTATGGCACTTCAGATGGATGGCTTATCTCTCTTGACGCGAAAACGGGCAAGCCTGTATCTACTTTTGGCGACAGTGGAATGGTTGATATCAAACCCGGAGTCGTACCCGATAAGTATCCCAAAGCTCGAGTCGGTATTAGCTCTCCTCTCAGCTTCTATAAGGATTACGTCATCACAGGTTCAAGCCCGGGTGAGCAGCCTACTTTCGGCGCGGCAGGTGATATCCGAGCATGGGATATGCGCAGCGGAAAACTGGTCTGGACCTTTCATACGCTTCCAAGGCCGGGCGAGCAAAATCATGAGGTCTGGAAGGACGGGCAGTGGGAAAACCGTGCTGGCGTAAATTCGTGGGGATTCATGACGGTCGATGTTCAGAGGGGCATGGTTTTCGTCCCGGTTGGCACACCGAACACTGACTTCTATGGAGGAGACCGAACAGGTTCGAACCTCTATGGGACAAGTGTGGTTGCGCTTGACGCGAACACGGGCAAGATGAAGTGGTATTTCCAAACTGTTCATCACGATAACTGGGACTACGATAACTGCTCCGCGCCGATTCTGATGACGGTCAAGCAGAACGGGAAAGCTATCCCTGCGGTGGCGCAGATCACAAAGCAGGGGCTCGTGTTCATCTTGAATCGTGAGACGGGCAAACCCATCTTCGGAGTGAAAGAAGTGCCCGTGGCTAACGACAATGTTTCCCCTGGAGATTCAAACTGGCACACCCAGCCAATACCGGTCAAGCCTCCGCCACTGGCACGCAATACGTTTTCGCCAAATGAAATTGCGACGGTGACGCCGGAGCATGAGAAGTATTGCCGCGATCTGCTCGCCCGAGAAGGTGGTGCTATGACGGGTGGCCCTTTCGCGCAATATGGCCCCAAGCTTCGGGTCATTTTCCCAAGCTGGACGGGTGGAACGAACTGGGGTGGTGGCTCCTTCGATCCTGAACTCGGATACATGTTCGTCGACACGAAGGATCTGGCGAATTTCAACAAACTCACTCCGAAAGCAAACGGTGACTATGCTCGTGTGGGCCCGGATAACCCGGTCTTGAATATGGGCGACTATTTTTGGGACGGTACTAAACATTGGCCCTGCCAGACACCACCGTGGGCAAGACTTATCGCAGTGAATGTCAACACGGGAGACATTGCGTGGCAGGTGCCCCTCGGTTCTTTCGACGAACTAGACAAACTCGGTGTGCCAAAGACGGGAACGCCAACCACAAATGGCGGATCGATGGTCACCGGTGGTGGTCTCGTCTTCATCGGCGCGACCCTTGACGGTAAGTTCCGGGCGTTCGATTCGCATACAGGAAAGGAACTTTGGACTACCGATCTCGGCGTTGACGTAAACTCCATTCCCATTACCTGGCTTGGCAAGAACGGGAAACAGCATGTTGCTGTCCTGGCTTCAGGAGGCACGCATAACGGGGCGAAGTCAGGCTTGCTGTACGTTTATACGTTGCCTTAGCAGCCATTGAAAGGGTCTACTCCGGACAGGGTTGGCCCTTTTCAATCACTCAAAACATTCTCTAATTGGCTACCCTTGAAGGATAACAATGAAACAGCAATACCATGTCCACGACTTCATTCGGCCCGAAACAATCCAAAATAAGCCTCTGAGTACAGTTTTCAGGGCGATGAGAAAGAAGCTATGGAGGTATCTCATCGTTTCGGCTGCAGTCCTGCCTTTGAGGCTCGCCGCTCACGCACAAACGCCGCAGACGCCCGACATATCTAAAACGCCAACACTGTTTGTCGTGCCGTACGCGCATTTGGATACGCAATGGCGGTGGGAATTTCCGCAGGTCATTAGCGAATATCTGTTGAAGACGATGAGAGTGAACTTCGATTACATGGATAAGTATCCTCATTACGTCTTCAACTGGACGGGTTCCAATCGCTACATGCTCATGAAGGAGTATTATCCCGGCGACTATGCGCGCATGAAGCAATATGTAGCGCGTGGCCAATGGTTTCCGGCAGGATCTTCAGTCGAAGAGGGTGATGTTAATCTGCCAGACGCGGAAGGTATCTTCCGCCAGATCCTGTACGGGAACACATACTTCCGGCATGAATTCGGAAAGGCCAGCAACGAATACATGCTGCCGGATTGTTTCGGATTTCCAGCCTCGCTGCCGAGCATCCTGGCTCACGCAGGCATCAAGGGCTTCTCTACGCAGAAGCTGAACGCGACCTGGCAGCCCGCGCCAAAAGTTGGAGGACCGGACTCACCGGAACAGACTCCTGAGGGGATTCCTTTCAATGTAGGGGTGTGGACTGGACCGGATGGCAAGAGCGTGGTTGCTGCGCTGAACCCCGGCGGTTACACCGGAACGGTATTTACCGACTTGAGCAAGAACCCCGGCCCCCCACCTCCTCGGCCGCCATTAACCGATCAACAAAGAGCCCAGCTTACCCCCCAACAAATAGCTGCTCAACAGCGGCCTCGGCAATGGGAACAGGATTGGGTTAAACGGATCGATATGAATGGCAAGTTGACCGGCGTCTTCGCCGACTACCACTATGTCGGAACCGGCGATATCGGCGGCGCGCCGCCGGAGGCCTCAGTAAAGCTGTTGGAGGCAACGGTGGCTCAGGGCGAAACCGTTCTACCTCCACCGCCTCCCGCGGGATCGGCGAACCCGCCCGGTACTCCTGGAACGCTCCCTCCGGACTCAGGTCCCAAGGTTAAGGTGGGGGATGGACCGGTACACGTCTTGATGTCCTCGGCCGACCAGATGTTCAATGCGATTCAGCCGGACATGACCGCGAAACTGCCCCAATACAAAGGGGACCTGGAGCTAATAAACCACTCCGCGGGCTCTCTGACGTCGCAGGCGTATCACAAGCAACAGGTAATCAGGAACGGAAACCTGGCCGACGCTGCGGAGAAAGCTTCGATTGCAGCAGATTGGATGGGTGGCCTGCCGTACCAGCAGGAGCGACTGAACGGCGCGTGGCGACTTGAACTGGCAGGACACTTCCACGACAGCGCTGCCGGTACCGCGACCCCGCGAGCATATGAGTACATATGGAACGATGACACGATCGCTACGAACCAGTTTGCAACAGTGCTGACTTCGGCCAGCACAGCAGTTGCATCGGGTCTTGATACCCAGGGCAAGGGAACACCCATTGTGGTGTACAACCCCCTGAACATCGCTCGAGAAGACCTGGTCGAAGCCAGCGTTGCCTTTGCTCGTGCGACTCCGAAAGCTGTGCGCGTCTACGGCCCTGATGGAAAGGAGATGCTCGCGCAATTGAACGGGAATAAGGTACTTTTTTCGGCGAAAGTACCATCGGTCGGATATGCCGTATATGACGTGGTGCCTGCAGACAATCAAGCCGCAGTTGGTGGGCTCAAAGTTACTGCCTCTTCGCTTGAAAATGCGCGCTATCGAGTTCAGCTCAACGAAGCCGGTGATGTTTCCAGCGTCTTTGACAAGAGTCTAAACAAGGAGCTGCTCTCTGCGCCGATACGTCTCGCCATCTCCAACGATGCGCCCAGGATATACCCCGCATGGAACATGGAATTCGATCAGGAACAGGCGGCGCCGCGCGCTTACGTCAGTGGTCCGGCTCAGATACGCATCAAGGAGACAGGTCCGATCCGCGTCTCGATTGAAGTAACCCGCGAGACGGAGAATTCCAAATTTGTGCAAACCATTAGCTTATCTTCCGGTGACGCGGGTAATCGTGTCGAATTTGCAAACTCTATCGATTGGAGAACGCTCTCGGCCAATCTGAAAGCTTCGATTCCTCTCGCCGCATCGAACACAGATGCCACATACAACTGGGACATCGGCACAATTGAGCGACCCAACGCGCAGATGCGGCAGTTTGAAGTGGCCTCGCATCGTTGGATTGATCTGACTGACAAGAGCGGCAGCTTTGGCACGACCGTCCTCACCGATTGCAAGAACGGATCCGACAAGCCGAGCGATAATACCGTCCGCCTGACTCTGCTGCGGTCTCCCGGAGTTCTGCCTGAAAATGGGCGACCTTCCCCCTACACCGATCAGGCAAACCAGGATTGGGGACATCACCAGGTTGTATTCGCGCTGGCCGGTCATGCGGGTGACTGGCGACAGTCGCAGACCGACTGGCAGGCCTATCGGCTTAATGATCCCCTGATCGCGTTTGAAGCCACGCATCACTCCGGCTCGTTAGGGAAGAACTTCTCACTGATGAACCTGAGCAATTCGCGCGTTCGCGTACTGGCCTTGAAAAAGGCGGAGGACAGCGATGAAATTGTGCTCCGCATGGTTGAACTGGACGGAAAGAATGCGAGCAACGTAAAAGTCTCCTTCGCCGGCCAATTAACGGCAGCGCGTGAAATCAATGCGCAGGAGCAGCCGGTAGGCAACGCCGACGTTAGCGGCGGAACGCTGACGACGTCCTTTACTGCCTATCAGCCTCGTACTTTTGCACTGCGTTTGGGCGCGCCTTCAGTAAAACTTGCCGCGACGCACTCGCAACCCGTTCAGTTGAACTATGACCTGTTAGTGGCCAACAACGACGATTCGAAGACCGAAGGGGATGGTATGGACGGGAAGGGCAATACTCTGCCTGCTGAAATGCTTCCCGCGAAGATTGAGTACAACGGGGTCGGACTCCAGTTGGCCTCCGCCGCTACTGGGAAACCAAATGCGGTTATCGCGAAAGGGCAGCAGATCGCCCTGCCGTCGGGCTCTTTCAATCGTGTCTATATCGTAGCTGCCTCTGCCCGAGGCGACCAGAATGCTTCATTCCGTATCGGCGATCGCAGCGTCTCTCTAAATATTGAGGCGTGGGATGGATTTGTTGGTCAATGGGACTCGCGTGTTTGGAAGGGTCAAACCGAGCGCGACTGGGCGAGCTCAGCACACAACACGGTTTGGCCGGCCGCGGATATGGTTCAACGCGAGGGTCATCCCCCTTCGCCGCGCTATCCGGAGGATTACGTTGGTCTGCACCCCGGCTACATCAAACCGGCAAGCGTGGCTTGGTTCGCTTCACATCATCACACCCGGGAAGGACTCAACGAACCCTATCAGTACTCCTACTTATTCGCGTACTCGGTCGACCTCCCTAAGGGAGCACGAACACTGACACTGCCGAATAACGAGAGCGTACGCATCCTCGCCATATCGGTGGCTGACGATGATCCGGAGCTTAAACCGGTAACGCCTTTGTATGACACTCTGGGCCGAACGAAGCCAGCACAGGAGATGGAGCAAGCAAAGTTCTGAGAGATTCGACGGGGGTAACAGTATGACCGATCTTTGTTCTTCACAATGATCAGATAACCGGCAGCACATGTTGTCCCTGAAGAAGTCGAATCATGCAATTCCATCTGGACGTGAAAGTCCCACATTCGAGAGGGGGACTTCATGCCAGATCAACTGGGTAGCCACTGTTGGTTGTGTTACTCGATAGGAGTGAAAAGTGCAGGTATCCACGGTAACAAAGCCAACAACGACGGGTTCACAGGAAGTAGCTCCAGTCTTTCCTCCCGGACGAACTGCGCTGTTCGTCCTTGTGACTGTGCTGTTTTTTCTGTGGGGTATGTCCAATAACCTCACTGACATTCTTGTGCAGCAATTCAAGAAATCATTCGAACTCTCGCAATTCGGCGCCCAGCTTGTGCAGACAGCAAACTTCCTGGGTTATTTCTGTATGGCGATTCCGGCAGCTCTGGTGATGCGCCGCTGGGGCTATAAAGCCGGAATGGTAATGGGTCTGGTGTTCTTCGGCGGTGGTATGGTGCTGTTCTGGCCGGCGGCTGCCACCGGGGCATACGTTCCATTTCTAATTGCACTATTCACCGTCGGTTGCGGAGCCTCGGTACTGGAAACCGCGGCCAACCCATTCATGGCGCAGTTTGGACCCGCAGCGACATCGGAACGGCGGCTCAATTTCGCTCAAGCATTCAATCCTCCGGGAACAATTTTGGGTGTCGTCGTCGGAGCACGGTTCATATTTTCTGGGATAGAAGCTAGCCCATCGCAGGTGGCTGCGATGAAGGCAGCAGGAACCTACAAGCAATATCTTCATGACGAGCTGGTGCGCGTGGTGCCAACTTACCTGGTGCTGGGCACAACAGTGTTACTTTTCGCGCTCCTGCTTTCGCGCATGAGTTTCCCACCCATGGCCAGCGAATCACAAGATTCGAGGTCCACCGGGGATCACGGCACCTTTCGAGTTCTATTGCATTACCCCCATTTGTGGTTCGCAGTATTGGCAAACTTCTGCAATGTTGGAGCGCAAATCTCCACATGGAGCAGCCTCATACCTTACATGAAGCAATACACATCGGTGAGCGAACGGACGGCCGCAGCATATCTGACCGCTACCCTCGTGGCTCTGATGCTGGGCCGATTTGTAACAGTGCCTTTGATGAAATACGTCTCCGCAAATTCTCTGCTGGCGGTTTATGGAGCGATGAATGTTTTGCTGATGGTCGTCGCGATACGCCGTCCGGGTATGTTGGGTGCCTACGCCATTGTGGCGAGCAGCTTTTTCCTTTCCATTATGTTCCCAACAATCTTCGCGCTAGGGTTGAAGGGCCTGGGTGAGAACACCAAACTCGCTGGCTCATTGCTCGTGATGGCCATTGTGGGCGGAGCCATCTTCCCGCCGATACTTGGCTGGATCGCGAAATCCACTGGGAGCCTGGCGAAAGGCTACATCGTGCCCTGTATAGGGTTTGCAGGGGTGGCGCTTTACGGATTACTCGTCAATCGCGTGTTGCCTGAATCTGGTCGAACGAGCCCTGATGCAGGTCCGATAGTCGCCGGTCGAGGCCATGGAGTGTGATTGTGAGACTGAGCATGTCAGGCCGTTTGCCCAGATCGAGAGCCCGTACGGCAAACATGATCGTCTGCAAATACTAGATGCGGCTGCCAGTACGAAAAACAGACCGCACCATGATCATTAAATCTCTTCGTTTGCGAACTAAGTAGTCGCAATTGATGTACCTGATATTTTCTGAAAGGAACAGCTTCCCCGCATGTATACACTCGCGTTGGACATCGGAGGAACACACGTCGGCTGCGGTGTGGTTCACAATAAAGAGGTTCTGGCGCAGCGGCCCGTCCCGGTAACCCCGGGAGACAGATTGTCCGACATACTTCCGAATTTGACCGAGACTCTTCGTGAGCTATTGTTAGAGATTCCTCTAAAAGAGGAGCAATGTTCCGGAATTGCTATGGGGTTTCCCGGTATCGTCGACTTTAGTACCGGGACGATCTATTCGACACTTAAGAAATTCGAAGATGCGCCAACGTTGGACCTGAAAGGCTGGGCAAGCCGTTCCTTCGGGCTGCCGTTGAGTATTGAAAACGATGCCCGCATGGCTCTGCTCGGGGAACACTTCGCCGGCGCTGCGCAAGGCTGCTCCGACGTTGTAATGATGACACTAGGCACGGGAATTGGAAGCGCCACCTTGCTGAACGGCCGTATCCTGCGCGGAGCCCACGCGCATGCTGGATGTCTGGGCGGCCATCTCACCGTGAAGTTCGACGGTCGGCTCTGCCACTGCGGGAATATCGGATGCGCAGAAGCGGAAGCATCTGGATGGGCACTGCCGCAGATCTTCGAGTCATGGCCGGGAGCGGGGAAGAGTAAGCTCGCTCCTCTCCGAAGCTTCGGTTTTCGCGAACTTTTCGCGCAGGTTTACTCGAATGATCGTGTCGCGCGCGAAATTCGCGACCATTGTCTACGGGTATGGTCTGCCAATGCCGTGTCACTCGTTCATTCGTACGATCCGGAAATAATTGTCATCGGCGGAGGTGTCTCTCAAGCTGCTGACCAGATCATTCCCTTCATGCAGGACTACATCGATCGTCACACCTGGTCCAGTTGGGGAAAGCCGCAGGTTCGCGCGGCCTCTCTCGGAAGCAGCGCGGCGCTCCTGGGCGCGGTCCCTCTCCTCAGAGAAGCGACGATACTAACCGTCGTTTAGCGATCTCAGATTCCTCAGGGACTCATCCCGCATACTAGAATGCCCGGCAACTCGTACCGATTCGACCGCAACCACGCCGAACACACGATTGGATGTGCACGCTGATGATTACAAAGAAGCTCCCACATCCGGTATGTTCGCATTGATTCCAACGTTCTCGTATGGGACGGCCAATTCGTTCACACTCGCTGCTTTACTACCGACATCACAGAAAAGAAGCAGTCCGAGCTCGCCTTGTATCGAATGGCCGCGATCGTCGAGCTGTAGCTTTGATCGCTTAATGGCGCTATATTTCAGAGGTATTTGGCGTACCTGATCGAGATTGTTGGCACTGGTCCTCCGTGCCCAACAGGTGAGCCGCCATTACGACTTGGGCTAAGTTTCTGATTCTTTTGGTGAATTCGTGCCAGGGTGTCAAGGGCGGAGTAAAAACCAGACCAGTAGGGCGGAGCAAAAGTAGACCAGTAGATAGCTTGGAAGGTATTGGATATTCGGGGAGTGTGGCGTCTGGAGCGTAGCGGAAGAGGCCATACTCCCCGGGGCACGTTGCGTAGAGGGTGGTTGGGTTGCCGGGGCGTCGGTCAGGGGTTGGCGGGACCGCGTTTATGCCTGCTCTGCTTGAGGCGATAGCTGTCGCCGTTCATCTCCAGGATGTGAACGTGGTCGGTGAGCCGGTCGAGCAGGGCGCCGGTGAGGCGCTCGGAGCCGAGGATCTCGGTCCACTCCTGGAAGGGCAG
>Ga0210387_10003820_pt1 | contig 11574 bp, 15 predicted proteins | sample IncBWC7OmetaG_FD_160108 | JGI IMG/M metagenome (GOLD analysis project Ga0210387, IMG submission 160108) | Forest soil microbial communities from Barre Woods Harvard Forest LTER site, Petersham, Massachusetts, United States - Inc-BW-C-7-O ... | reverse complement strand
CGTGGCGCAAAATGACCACAATCCACCCCAGAATTAGGGGCTCGTTTCCAAAGGGACCTCAAGATGCGGATTGCGCGAGTAATCTTGGTCGGTTTTGCGGGTGCGCTCCTCATGACCACGCCGGTATTGGCCAAAAAAGCCCAAACCCAGAAAACCGACGACCAATCGACCCCGGCCTCCTGCCACGCCTATCAGCAGGCCGCAGATGGGACCTGGGAGCAGCTTCCCTGCCAGGAGGCGGGCGGCGGCGAGACCCAGCACAGGCCGCCTCCAAAATCCTCCGAGGAAGCGCCTCGCTAGCCGCTGTTCATTCGGCAAAACCGACAAAACGCACGAAGTCGCCGTTCGATTGCCGGTCCGACCGCACGCCGTTGGCCGGAAATGAGTCGTCCGGGTAACCCATGGCGACACAGGTCATGATGACCTGATCTTCGGGGATGCCAGCGACCTCGCGCACGATATCGGAGCGCGTGATCCCCTGCCCGTTGATGACGCTGCCCAGTCCGCGGTCCCATGCGGCCAGCACGATGCCGTAGCAGAGCGCGCCGAGGTCGAAATGACAGGTCGCGCCGGGATCGAGCACGCGGTCATAGGTCAGAACCAGCGACACCGGCGCATCGAACTGCCGGAAGCCGCGCAACACCCAATCCTGCCGCATCGGCTTGTCATCGCGCGCAATGCCCATGGCGCCGAACAGCTTCTTGGCGATCTCGACCTGGCGATACCGGTGCACGCCCTGATATTCGCCATGGGTGACGATATCGCGTTGGGGCCTGGCGCCCGCGATCATCTCTTCCATGTTGCGCCGGCGCACCTGCTCGAGCGGTTCGCCAGACAGGACATGTACGTGCCATGGTTGCGTGTTCATCGAAGACGGCGCACGCTTGGCGACCTCAAGGATCTCTTCGATCAGGCCGCGCGGCACCGGTTCCGTCCTGAAGCCGCGCACGCTGCGGCGCGTCTCCACCAATTCTCCAAAGTCCATTCCAGGCTTCCCCAACCACTGATGTCGATGGCCAAGGCATTATTTATGCTGACCGCCGGGTGGAAAGATAGCCTGCCCCGCCTTGATCAAAGCGGTCATTTCGGCCGGGATTTGGCCAGCGTCTGCGACGGGGTTTCCCCGAATTGCAGGCGGTAGCTCGCGGAGAAATCGCCGAGGTGCCAGAAGCCGAACGCCAAGGCGGTCGCCTTGACGCTTTCGGCGCCGGCGAGCAGTCGTCTGCGCACAAGCCAAAGCCGCCTTAGCCGCAGATATCGGTGCAGGCTCATGCCATGGTAGCGCAGGATTGCATCATGCATCGAGCGAACCGATACGCCGACTTGCGTCGCCAGTTCCTCACTGTAGATCGGCCTCCCGAGACTTGCTTCCAACACCTCCCGGATTTGTCGAAAAATCGCCCATTGCCGGGTAGAATTGGCAAGCGAAGTCCAACGCGTCGGCACAATCTCCGCAAACACGCCATCGATTAATCCGAGCAGGGATTCCCGGATGGCGGCCGATGTCTCGCTCAGGCTTGAGGTTTCGCTCAGGCTTAAGGTTGCGCTCAGACTTGAGGTTTCGCTCAGATTCGGCGGCTCGCCCAATTGCGGCAGAGCCGTCAACAGCTGGAAGACAAGCGCACGCAACCGTTGCTGCGCCGTCGGGCTCGTCTCGAGCATGTTGAAATTCGCCGTCACCGGTGGCCAGCCGCGGTCTGTAATCGCCGGCGTGAAGACGATCGATGCGTACTGCCGCTCGGTGCGTTCAACGGCGGTATAGGCCGCGCCTCCGCCGCCGATCACGATGACCGATTTGTCTCTCTCCACGCCATTGAAGCGGATGGGAATACCATCGTCCATCGTGAACCCGATCGCGGTGCAATCCGGCGCAAGCTGCGCATCGACGATGCGCGGAAACGACTTGGTGAAGTTGACGCTGCAGCCTTCGAGATTCAGGACGGTCTGTTCCGCGGCAATCGTGCGGACCAGCGGCGTGAAGTCCACAGTCACGTTCCGCACCGAACTGCGAAACTCGTCGATATCGGAGAACCGAAATATCCTCGGTGTCAGGCTTGGCTCGAAAGCATCCCCTCCCATCCCACTCCCAATCGACATCCCGTCGATAATGACGGCTACAAGTAAAAATCGTCCCCGGATGATAGATAGCGGCGATTCCCTCCCGGCCGCCTATGCAACATCCTAGTTGCCGAATTTCGATATCTTTTCAGCAGCTTCTGTCAGGTATGATGGCACCAAAGGCCGTTAGAAATATATCATATTTTAACAACCCGCGCGTGAAGCTGTCGATGGAAACAGGACGTTTTCATTACAGAATTGCCGCCGGCCATGATTGCCCCCAGTTCCGAAGAACTGACCGCCGAGCTAGAGGCCGCCGTCAGCGACGGTTCGCCTGTCCGGCGCGCGCGCATATTGCGGCAAATCGCAGCGCTTTTCCTTGCCGAAGCGCATCGGCTAACTCAATCCCAGCTTTCTGTTTTCGATGAGGTGCTGAGTTGCCTGTTGCAGCGCGTCGATGCGCGCTCGCTCGCCGAGCTTAGCGCCGCCCTTGCGGAAGTTACGCCAGCACCGCCAGAGACCATGCGCCGCCTCGCGCACCACGCCAATGTGGAAGTTGCCACGCCCGCACTTCTCAAATCGTGCACGCTAACCGATGCGGATCTCGTCGAGATCGCCGGCAATCGCGGCCAGCAACACCTCATTGCGCTTTCGAAGCGGCCGGACATGAGCGAGGCGGTAACCGACGCTATCCTGAAACACGCTGGCAAAGACGCCAGCCGTGTCCTCGTGCGAAATGCGTCAGCACGGCTGACCGAAAAGGGTTACGCGGGCCTGCTCGCAACGGCAGCACACGACGACGTCCTCGCCGAAGCCTTGGGCCTGCGACCCGACCTCCCCGATGCAGCCTTCCAAAGCCTTCTTGCCACCACCACCGAGACGGTACGCTCGCGGCTCACGAAATGTGCTTCCGCGGCGACGCGTGAGCGGGTTCACGTCGCGCTGGACCGTGTCAATGTGCAGGCCACGCCGAAAAAATCCACCCACGACGACCTTGCAGAAGCGCGCGCGGCCGTGGTGGTCCTCAATCACGGCGGCAAGCTGAACGACTCCACCGTGAACCGCTTCGCCATCAGGCGCGAATACCCGAATGTCATCGCCGCACTGTCCCTGCTTTCGGGCGCCACCGTCGAAATTATCACGCCGTTGATGGAAGAAGACAGCGGCTCGGGGCTGCTCATTGCCTGCCGCGCCTCGCGACTGAACTGGCAGACGACATCGACGGTCGTCAACAACCGCCGTGTTCCGCCGCTTTCGAAACAGCAGCTCGATCAGGCCAAGGAAGTGTTCGAGATGCTCTACGTCTCGTCCGCCCAATACACCATTCGCTTCGAGCCGCCGCAAAATACCACGAAGAAACCGGAGTCCAACGATCGAGCCATTGCCGCAGGAGGATGACGATGAAAGGGGAAAGTCGCAAGGCAGCCCGCGTCCAGTTTGAGCAGGTCCATGCCGTCAATCTGATGGGGGTGGACGGCACCTGGAGGCGTAGCTGCGTTCTGCTCGACGTATCGCAAACGGGCGCCAAGCTCGAGATCGAGGGCTCACCCGATGTCTTGAGGGCTCGCGAGTTCTTTCTGCTGCTGTCTTCGACCGGTCTCGCCTTCCGCCGCTGCGAGCTGGTTTGGGTCGACGGAACACAGGTGGGCGTCAAGTTCACGTCCGCCGACAAGAAAAAGAAGGCAACCCACGCTCAGTCAAAATGAGCCAACCGTTCAGGCAAGACGACCCTGATTTGAGAGACGATCTTTCGATGCAGTTGATAAGCTCGCGCACCATCCCGTTTCCCGCCTGTTCGCCGACGGCGTTCCGGAACGGATCGCGAGCGTCATGCTGATCCATGTCATAAGTGACAGCGCTATCAAGCTGGCCGGTGTCCGCACCGTGCTCGAGCGCAGGCACGCGATCACATCCGAGTTGCTAGGCGGCTTGAGCATCCAGCGCGGCAAGATTCAGGCAGTCGTCGTCAGAGTGGACCTTCAGTCCATCGAAGCGATCTGCACGCTCAAGAAAATTCTGGCGGGCCTTTCCCGCGTCCAGAAGCGCATCTTCCTGGTGGAGAATGCCGCGCATCTTTCGGTCTCGCAGGCCTATGCGTTGGGCGCCACATCCGTTCTTGCCGGCCCGTTCAACTCGGCCAAATTGCTCAAGGAAGTGGACGACCAGACCCCTGCCGATAACGGTCCGACGGCGGAGCCGGGCAGTTCTGAGGCGGCTGCCGCCAGCGGCGAAGTCGCGCTCGCCTCCATGTTCACCGCGACTGCCGCCGGCATGCCGATCGATGTTGCCAACATCAAGAACGCCGGCGCCGAAATCGCGGCTGCGATCGAGGAGCATGGCCTCGCGAACTGGCTCGCGACCGTCCGGCGTCATCACGAAGGCACCTATCAGCATTGTCTGCTCGTCACCGGGGTTGCCGTCGATTTCGGACTGAGCCTGAATTTTCCCAAATGCGAGGTGGAGCGGCTTTACACGTCGGCGATGTTTCACGACATCGGCAAGGCGACGGTCCCGCTTGCCGTCCTCGACAAGCCCGGTCGCCTCGACCCGGAGGAACGTGCGCTGATCGAAACCCATCCTGCCGCAGGCTACAACGCGCTCAAGGACAACGCGGGCATTTCGGCCGAAATCCTCGACGCCGTGCGGCATCACCATGAGTACCTCGACGGCAGCGGCTATCCGGACAAGCTCTGCGCCGAAAGCATCTGCGATCTCGTGCGCGTGTTGACGATCTCGGACATTTTTTCGGCACTGATCGAAGCGCGGCCTTACAAGGCGACGATGTCGCGCCTCGATGCCTACAACATCCTCTGCGGCATGAACGGCAAGCTCGAGAAGCCGCTGGTGACCGCATTCAAGGCGGTCGCCCTGAGCCGGTAAAATTCGCACATCCGCCCTGCTTGCCGCTGACATCGGCGGCCATTGCGGGCGTGCGGGGCAAAATCTATGCTGAGACAAAATCGGCAAGAAGAACTGCCCAAGGACCTGCAAAATGCCCGCCCCGCTTGACCCCGTGATCGCAGAGATCATCCCCCTCCTCCCGCTTCGCGACCCCGCCACCATGACCCCGCAGAGCGCCCGCGATGCACTGCGGGCACTCGCGGCCTCCCGCGCCAACGTTCCGCCGCCACCGATCGAGACCGTACAGGACATCAAGGTGAATGGTGGTGCGGGTCCGCTGGCGGCACGGGTCTATCGCAACGGACAAGCCAAAGATCATGGCAAGCGGCCGACGGTGGTATTCTTCCACGGTGGCGGCTGGGTCGCGGGCGATCTCGAAACCCATGACCGGCAGGGGCGTTGGCTCGCGATCGAAACCGATGCGGTGGTGGTGTCAGTCGATTATCGCCGCCCGCCCGAGACGCGTTTTCCCGGCGCATTCGAGGATGCCTTCGCCGCCATGCGCGATGTTTCGGAACGTATCGCCGAGTTCGGCGGCGATGCCAACGCGCTTGGCGTCGCCGGTGACAGTGCCGGCGGCAATCTCGCCGCGACCTCCGCGATCGCCTGCCGCGATGCCGGCATCGCCCTTGCCGCGCAGCTCCTGGTCTATCCGGTCGTCGACGCGTTCGGGAATTATGCCGATGCAGAGGAAAACGCGCGCTTCCCCTCGCGCAGCGAGAACGCCGAGGGCTATTTCCTGTCGCGTGCGGTGATGGAATGGTTTTGCGGGCATTACCTGGCGGACAAGAGCCAGGGCACGGATTGGCGCGTCTCACCGCTGCGCGCCAAGGACCATGCCGGACTGGCGCCTGCGATCGTCTGCACCGCCTGGTTCGATCCCCTGCGCGATGAAGGCGCGGCCTACGCGGCCGCCCTCGATCGCGCCGCCGTTCGCGTCAAGCACTATGCGGGCGAAGCCCTGATCCACGGCTATTTCGGCCTTGGCGAAGCATCAGCGGTCGCGCGCGCCGAAGCACAACGCGCGCGCGCGGATTTCAAGGCGCTGCTTACGCGAGCCATGTGAGTCCTGACTGGAAGATGAACGCTGCAGGCCTTCCGCCTGAATTTATTCCGCTAAATTCACCGGCCAAGAGCTTGATTACGCGAAGATTACAAGCTCCTATCGGTCCACTTTTCTCTTAGGGAGACACCCATGAAGCGCATTATCCTGGCTGCCGTCATCGCCACCTTCGCCGCCGGTTCGGCCTTCGCGCAGGACGCATCCTGCGACACCAAGGCGGTCGGCAAGGACGGCAAGCCGCTGGCCGGCGCCGCGAAGACCTCGTTCATGAAGAAGTGCATGGCGGATTCCTGCGAGACCAAGGCTGTCGGCTCCGACGGCAAGAAGCTCGCCGGCGCTGCCAAGACCAGCTTCATGAAGAAGTGCGAAGCGGGCGGCTAAGCGCCCTGCTCTACTTATCCACGCGAAAGGCGGCCGGTGGGCCGCCTTTTGTTTTTCCGGAGGAGCTTCAAGCCTTGCCGGTGTGGCCCCAGGCCTCGTCCCAATCCTGACCGGCGGCATCGATGACGCGACCGTCCGCCTCGAAGAACTTGTTCGGGACCTGGAAGATCGCCAGCATCAACCCGCCTTGCGGACACCAGGCGACGTGGCGGCTATGCGCCTCACGCCAGACGAACTCGCCGGCCTTGCATTCGATGCCTTTGGCCGGGCCTTCCTTGTCGACCAGCGAGCCCTCGAGCACATAGGTCTGCTCGATGTTGACGTGCTCGTGGTCGGGTAACACGGCCCCCGGCGCAAAGCGCATCAACGCCGTCATCAGCCCGGTCTTGCGATCGAACAGCAACGTCTTGGCTTCGCAGCCCGGAAAGCGTGTCTTCTGCCATTCCATCTCCTGCGGCCGAACGAGATGAGAATGCGTGTCGGCAGTGTTGTGTCCCTTTTCCTGGCCCTTCGGCGTCACGGCGTCCATGGCGGTTCTCCCTTCAATTTATTGGGAGAATAACAGCTTTGGCCGGTGCCGTCAGGTCCCGATCCGCAACGGCGCGCGCAACTTGCGGAGGCAGGCGATCACGGAAAGCGCGGTAATTTTTCCGGTCTTGGGATTTTCCGACGGGATGTTTTCGATACTCATCGAGAACCGCGCGGAGTCCGAATCCACCTCGATCCGGTGGGTGTTGCGCGTCACCGTGGGGTCGGCCCAGATCTCGACCCGGGTGCGATCGGGTCCGATCCCGGCCAGCGACAGCGCCACGGCGACATTGAGATTAGCCGGAAAGCCCTTGGCCGCCTCGCGCGCGGTGCCATCGAAGACTTTCAGCGGCTCCTTGATCCCATTGATGTCGATCTTGTGCTCGACGAGATGCGGCGCGCCCAACAACCCCGCGACGGGCTTGCGCGTCACCATCCGCACCGAGTGAATGGTTCCGACCGCGGCGGCTGACATGGCATCGAGTCCGATCAGCGCACCGGTCGGCACCACGATCTGGCCGCCATGGGTTTTGGCGAGCGCGATCAGGTCCTCGTTCACGAGCAGCGCGCCGACGCTGAGCACCACCGCGGTGTTGCCCCGCGACACCACGGGCGCCACGATCGCGCGGACGAGCTTGCTCGGCGCACATTCGATGACGATGTCGGCGGCATCCGCCAGCGCCTCGATCGGCAGCGCCGCAGGCTTCTTGCCGAGCTTGTCGAGCCAGCCGCGGTGCTTGTCGATATTCGCGGACGACACGGCAACAAGCTCCAGCCCGTCGATCCCGGCATCGAGCGCCTTGGCAACCTCGGTGCCGATCGCGCCGAGGCCAGCGATCGCAACCTTCGTTTTGGTGGTCGAACCGTTCCTCATTCCCGTCTCTTGCCCCTCACCTAGTCCCGCTTGAAGCGATAATTAAAGCGATCGCCATCGGCCTTGATCAGGCCGACGGTCGGCTGCGGAAAATGGATCGGCAGAATCAGCGTGTCGGTATCGGCGACAGATGCAAAGAACTTGCGCCGCGAGACCGCCGATTGCTTCATGTCCCAATCAGGTTTCGCCGACCAGTCCGGCTCGCGGCACTGGATCTGGTGATGCATGAGATCACCCGCGACCACCGCGCGCTGCCCTTTCGAGAAGATGTTGACGCAGCAGTGACAGGGCGAATGCCCCGGCGTCGGCGTCAGCGTGATGGTGTCGTCGAGCGCGTAGTCGTCATCGACGAGCAAAGCCTGTCCGGCTTCCACGATCGGCAGACAATTATCGCGGAATACAGTGCCGGGCGGATTATTGCCCTTCTTGTGCTCCTCTTCCCACACCGCATATTCGCGCTTGTGGAAAACATATTTGGCATTCGGGAAGGTCGGCACCCAGCGGCCGTCGCGCAGGGTCGTATTCCAGCCGGTGTGGTCGATATGCAGATGGGTGCAGAAGACGTAGTCGATCTGCTCATAGGAGATACCGAGCGCGAACAGCTCGTTGCGCCAGCGCTCCTTGCCGGGAAAATCGAACGGCGGCGGATGGCCCTTGTCCTCGCCGGTGCAGGTATCGACCAGGATGGTATAGCGCGGCGTGCGCACCACGAAGGTCTGGTAAGTGATCACCATCATGCCGAGCTTAGCGTCGAACACCTCCGGCTCCATGCTGGGCAAATGATGCTTGAACACGGCCTCGTCATAGCCGGGGAAAAAATCCTGCGGCCGGCGCCACGGTCCCTCACGCTCGATCACCGCGTCGATGGTGATGTCACCGATCCTAAGTTGCTTCATTCTTTTCTCCGCTCTTTGGGCACCGTAGCGGGAGGCCGATCAGCGTTCAAGCTGACGGCGCGCAGCTTAGATCCGCAGACCCGGCGCCTCATGGCCGGTGCGCGCGACATATTCGGTATAGCCGCCGCCATAGCGGTGGACGCCGTCGGGCGTCAGCTCCAGCACGCGGTTGGAGAGCGCCGCCAGGAAATGCCGGTCATGCGATACGAACAGCATGGTGCCCTCGAACTCAGCCAGCGCTGCGATCAGCATTTCCTTGGTGGCGAGGTCGAGATGGTTGGTCGGCTCGTCCAGCACCAGAAAATTCGGCGGGTCGAACAGCATCTTTGCCATCACCAGCCGCGCCTTCTCGCCGCCCGACAGCACACGGCATCGCTTCTCGACGTCATCGCCGGAGAAGCCGAAGCACCCCGCAAGCGCCCGCAGCGAGCCCTGGCCGGCCTGCGGAAATGCGTCTTCCAGCGATTGAAAGACGGTTCGCTCGCCGTCCAGCAGGTCCATGGCATGCTGGGCGAAATAGCCGAGCTTGACGCTGCCGCCGATCGTCACGGTGCCGTCGTCCGGTTCGGCCGATCCCGTCACCAGTTTCAGCAGCGTCGACTTGCCAGCGCCGTTGATGCCCATCACGCACCAGCGCTCTTTCCGGCGGATCATGAAGTCGAAGCCCTCATAGATCCGGCGGCTGCCATAGCTCTTGTGGATGTTCTTCAGGTTCACGACGTCTTCGCCCGAGCGCGGCGCCGGCTGGAAATCGAAGGCGACCGTCTGGCGCCGGCGCGGCGGCTCGACGCGCTCGATCTTCTCCAGCTTCTTGACCCGGCTCTGCACCTGCGCGGCGTGCGAGGCGCGCGCCTTGAAGCGCTCGATAAATTTAATTTCCTTGGCCAGCATCGCCTGCTGGCGCTCGAATTGCGCCTGCTGCTGCTTTTCGTTCAGCGCGCGCTGCTGCTCATAGAACTCGTAATTGCCGGAATAGGTCGTGAGCGAGCCGGCATCGATCTCGACGACCTTGGTGATGATGCGGTTGATGAACTCGCGGTCATGCGAGGTCATCATCAACGCGCCTTCATAGCCTTGCAGGAACTGCTCGAGCCAGATCAGGCTTTCCAGGTCAAGATGGTTGCTCGGCTCGTCCAGCAGCATGACGTCGGGACGCATCAGGAGGATGCGGGCCAGCGCCACGCGCATCTTCCAGCCGCCGGAGAGGTTGCCGACGTCGCCCTCCATCATCTCCTGGCTGAAGCTGAGGCCGGCGAGAACCTCTCTCGCGCGGGTTTCCAGCGCATAGCCGTCGAGCTCCTCGAACCGCGCTTGCACCTCGCCATAGCGCGCGATGATCTCGTCCATGTCGTCGGCGCGATCGGGATCGGCCATCGCGGCCTCCAGCTCCTTCAGCTCGTTGGCCACGGCGGCAACGGGACCGGCGCCGTCCATCACTTCGGCAACCGCGCTGCGGCCCGACATCTCGCCGACATCCTGGCTGAAATAGCCGATGGTGACGCCGCGTTCGACGACGACCTGCCCCTCGTCCGGTTGCTCCTGGCTGGTGATCATCCGGAACAGCGTGGTCTTGCCGGCGCCGTTCGGTCCGACGAGACCGGCTTTCTCGCCCTTCTGAAGCGCCGCGGACGCTTCAATGAACAGAATCTGGTGGCCTTGCTGCTTGCTGATATTGTCGAGGCGGATCATGGGCACGCGAAAAAAGAGAAATCGTCGCGGCCGCTATTAGGGCATCTTGGCCGACAGGGGAAGCGTATTCCCCTTTTGTTTTGCGCATGATCTTGTCGGAAAACCGCTGCACACTTTTCCGGATCATGCGCTAATGCCGCTTGAAATATTGCACGTCCCGCTCGTGCTTTTCGGCCGCCGCGCGGGACTTGAAGGTGCCGAGATTGCGGCGCTTGCCGGTCTTCGGATCGGCCTTCCGGGAATAGAGCCGGTACTGGCCGGATGACAGTTTTCTGATCATGGCGGTGCTCCTCAATCTCTGCGAAAACGCACGCACGTGCCCAGCCGTTCCAGTGGCTGGATTCGCCTCGAACCGGCCAGCGCAAACGGGCGACAAAGCCGCATGCGCCAGATGACCCAGGAGGCGATCGACCAGGTCGCCAGGATCGTCGCGGAAGCGGCGAAATTGCCGCTGCCCGATGCGGCCTATTCCCTGTGGTGCCAGAAATACCGGCTTGACGAGTTGGAAAGCCGCATGCCGCCGAGCCCCGAGGAGGTCGCGATCAATCGCGCCATGACACCTGAACAATGGTGGGCCAAATACCGCAGAGAGCGCGATCATGCCCATGAAGGGCCGATGTTCGCCCTCGTCAAACGCGCCCAGCCCCCGCCGGCGATACCGATATCAGAAACGCGATCATCGACGCCGTGAAGTTCTACGATGACTGCGAAAAATATTTCAAATGGGATGGCGACTTCTGGGACAGCATCGAGCGCGCGGTGGCACGGGCGCAACGCGATCATCCCGGCTATCTCGACACGACCTACCGCGACGCGCACCACCACCTCGCCTATGTGATGAAATAGCTCAGAAGCAGAGATCGGTCACAAAATTCCCGCGCTTGTCCTTGATCGTGATGGCGCATTCCATCTTCTTCAGCGCGGCCTTGGCCTGATCGTTGCCGAGATCGGCGGAGCGCTTGTAATAGGATTTCGCGGCGTCGCGATCCTTGGGTCCGCCGCGGCCCTCGGCGGCAAAGGCGCCCATCCGCTCCAGCGCGCCCGGATGGTTTTGGGCGGCGGCCTTTTCAAACAGCGCGCGGGCGCCGGCATCGTCCTGCGGACCGCCGGTGCCATCGGCCAGCATCAGGCCGAGCTGATATTGCGCCTCTGCATTGGTTTCGGCGGCCTTGCTCAGCAATTCC
>Ga0210387_10003818_pt1 | contig 11577 bp, 12 predicted proteins | sample IncBWC7OmetaG_FD_160108 | JGI IMG/M metagenome (GOLD analysis project Ga0210387, IMG submission 160108) | Forest soil microbial communities from Barre Woods Harvard Forest LTER site, Petersham, Massachusetts, United States - Inc-BW-C-7-O ... | reverse complement strand
ACGCGGCAGAAGCGCTGTTCGTATCGCAGCTCGCCGAGCAGAGCTCGGCATACTCCGAGCTGCAGGCGCTCTGGATGCACGCGGTGCAAGCCGGTGAGCTCACTTTGGTGCTCGGGGGCGTACAGATAGAGCTCGAGCTGCTGCCGCCCGAGCTGCCGCAAGCCGGGAGGAGAGCTGTGCTGAGCAGGCTGAGGATCACGAGGAAGGACTGGTTCATGGCTAGTTTCCCGTGGACACGTTGCACGCAGTTCGGAAATCCCACAAGGAGAGCCGCCCGGCGAGGCGCTTTCAAGTGCCTCAATAGGTCTCTATTTCGACTTTGCCCCGCGCAGTGCGCTTGGACGTGTGTCCGCGGCCACCGTGATTTGGGGTCCGCCGCTCCGTGCGCTCGGTCGAAGGCCGTCCGCCGAGAAAAATCGCAGATCCGGGAGCAGTTCCGGTCGGTGTCGCGTGCGCGAGGGAAACTCTCCGCCTTTCCTTGAGCTCGCGGATGCGCATGAATAGTATGCTTTCATGCATACAGTTCGTATGACCCTCAACGTCGACGAGTCGCTTCTGGCCGAGGTGCAGCAAGCTCATCCGGGCGTGACGAAGACGGCGCTCGTCGAAGAAGGGCTCCGCGCGTTGCTCGCTCGCGAAGCCGGCGCACGCCTCGCGGCGCTCGGCGGCAAGGCGCCGCGGGCTCGCCGCGCCAAGCGTTCAGTGTGGAAACCGTAGTGATTCTCGTTGACACCAACGCGCAGATTCTCGTGAGCGTGGTCAGGGCAGGCGGCCGCCCGTACACCTCGGATCGGGACGTCCGTCGAGTGTGCGCAGGCATTGGCGTCGCGCTCGCGTAGAATCAGTGACGAGAGGCGCCTCGCAATTCAGCGCGTCAAATTCACCACCGCCCAAGGGCAGCGCGTACGTCACGCAGTGAGGGCGCGGCGCGGCGATCGATGCATCGCGCCGCGTACGGCTCGCTCAAGGAGCGGTGTTCACGGCGTAGCGGACCACGTGCCGCCTTCCGCCGTGCAATCAGCCTGAGTCAAGGCCGAGCTGTACGAGCACACCTCTACCCCGCCACCGATCGTGCAACAACCGAGGAGGCCCGCGGTCGGGCAACTATCCGGCGCGGTCCCACCGCCGCTCACGCAGGCCATGTCGAACGTGGCCTTGTAGCCTGCCGGCGCGACCGTGACCGTGCAAGTGCCTTCGGCCATCTGGTAACAATAGGAGTGCTCCTCACCGGCGGTGCTGCCGCCGGTGCCAATCGAGCTGGCGCCCGCTGCGCTCGAGCCACCCACGCTGCTGCTAGCGCCGCCTGCGCTGCTCGTCGCCCCACCGGTGCCGGTGCCAGTGCCAGTGCCGGCGGTTTCTTCGTTCAAGTCGCATTGCGCGGAACAATTCTGCAGAATGCAGTCAACCACGTCACCGTTCGCCTTCATGCACGCGGACGAAGACGCGTTCGTCTGGCAGTTCGCCGCGCAAACCTCTGAGTACTGCGAGCTACAGGAGCTCTGAACACACGTGTCGCAAGCGGGCGTGCTGTTGGTGCTGCTCGGGGGCGTACAGCTCGAGCTACTGCTGCCCGAGCTGCCACAGGCGGGGAGCAGAGCGGCGCCGAGCAGGCCGAAGATCACGAGGAAGGTCTTATTCATGGCTAGTGTCCCTTGGATAGCTACAACGAAGTTCGGAAATTCCCGGCTAGCAGAGCTGCCTCGCTCGGGACTTTCAACTGCCTCAATAGGTGCTTATCAGTTCAACGCCGTCAAATTCACCACTGCCCAACCGCCGGGCTCGACGGTCACGGTCTGTTGTTTGCGGCCGCCGGCAGCCGTTAAATTCACGACGTGTTTGCCGGGCCGAACGCGCATGCGGCCGAAGGCGATGCGCGCGGGGAGCGTCGACCAATTGCGCGTGTCCGGCGTGTCGGTTGCGGTGAGGGTGGCTTGCACGCCGAGGCTGAGCAGCTCGCCGATGATGCTCGTGCTGCTGCCGTCTTTGCCGCCGACGATGGCTTTCGTGCCTTCACCGGCGACCACGCGCGTGATCGTGCGGGTGATGGCGGAGGCGATGATCGCGCCTTTGGCGTCGTCCCAGGCGAGCTGCGCTTCTTGGTCGACCGCGACGATGCCTTCCATCTGACCCCATTGCTCGTCGAGCCTGAACGTTGGTTGGCCCCACGTGCCGCGCGGGCGACCGAGCTCGGGGTAGTTCACCCACGTGACGAGCCCTTGCAGCGCGAGCTTGTTGGCTCGCTCTTGATCGAACGGACTGATCGCGCCGCTCGCGTAGGTGAGCGCAAGGCCGATCGGGATGCGTTTCGCGTATTTTGCGGGCACCCGCCCGAAATTCACGATCACGAGCAGCTCACCATCGTCGTCTTTGGGCGCGGCGCTGCCCGCCCCTGGCGGATTTTGGCCGAGCAGCTCGCGGATGCGCGGGCTAGAGTAGCTCGACTGTTGCTGCAGGCGCCGCACGGGCTCGGCGAGCGACTGATATTGGCCGTACCCTAGGGCTTCATCGTAGTAGCGCAGCGCGTCGTCGGGTTTGCCGCTCTTCTCGAACACGAAACCCGCGAGGTAACTGCCTGGACCGAGCAGGGCGCGCGCTTTGTCGCCCTTGTCTTGAATGTACTTCTGCATCACCGATAGGCGGCGTGCTTCTACCCGCGCGCCGTTCAGATCGGAGCGCACCAGGTAGTTCATCATGTTCATGGTGTTGATCATGAGCTTCTCGTACGCGGGGGCTTTGTACGGCCCGGTGTCGTCCGAGAACAAGTAGCGACCGATGTCGGCGGCTGCGTTGGCCGACAGATCCAAGATCTCGATCTGCTTGTCCGACACCTCTAAATCTCGGCTCGAGAGCGAGTACTGATTGAGCTCCTGCAAGACCATGGCGCGGTCGAGTAAGAACAGCGCATTGTCCCCGCCCGTCTTTTGCGGCAGATCCTTCTCGCTCGAGACAGAGAGCACTTCATCCAAGGCTTTGAGCGCGCCGCGCGGATCGCCCGCGTCGAGCGCGTTGCGTGCGGCGAGGGTCTTCGCGGCGTGGCCTGCGCAGCCCGAGAGCGCCAGGCCGAGAGCCAAGATACCGAGCCTCGCGAAATTGCTAAGCATACTAGGCCGTAACAAGCTGAGTTTGGGGCCGAGACCCAAACTACGACTAGATCAAAGCTTTGGTGACCGAGGTCTTGTACTGAAACAAGATCGCGCTGGTCTCCACTTCGAGCACTTGGATGAACATGAAATATTGCACGCGGCGCTCTTTGTCTTGGCGTTCGTCGCTGCTGAACACCTTGCCGGTCACGACGTAACGCACGCCGATCTGCTTGCCCCAACCGGCAATCTTGCTCTGATCGAAGCCGTCTTGATATTGGCGACGCACCTGCTCCATGAGCTGGGGTTGCGACTCGAGGCTGATCACTTTGACGTGGCCCGCGTTCACCAGCGTGGTCTCGATGTCGCTGATCAGCGCGTCGAGCTGGCTGTCGATGTGCTCGGTGGTCTCGTTGCGCAGCGGCAGCACCGACACCGTCGGCTCTTTTTCTTGCTGCCAGCGCGCGATGATGGGCGCAGCCTGCAAAGCCGACATGTTGTCATGCAACATTTTCTGCAAATCACGGCGGTCGAGCCCAGTGCTCATCGCTTGATCGTCCAGACCCGCGACGTCCTCACCGCGCACGGCTTTCGGACCGCCACAGCCCAGCGCTGCCATTGCCGACGCGCCGACTGCGCCGAGGACGAAGGTTCTACGAAGCAAAGCCATTTCGTGCCTTTCTGTGTCGAGCTGGGCGCTTCCAAAAAAGAAGCGCCCAGATTCAACGTCGGACGTAGTGCGCCGGCAGAGTATGTAACCCCACGGCGCTACTTCGGCAATTTGACGTCAGTTCGGGTTGGCCGTGCCGCCCGCCGCGCCGGTGTTCCGGCGCACGGGAATGATCTGCACTCGGCGATCGTCCCCTTCACCGTCACTGCGCGTGATCACGCCTTCGAACTTGGCGAGCGCCAGATGCACCACGCGCCGGTCGCGCGGATTCATCGGCTCGAACGTGATGATTTTGCCTTCATCGACGGCTTGTTTGCCCAGACGCTGCGCCATGGTCGCGAGCGAGTTGTCGCGGCGGCTGCGGTAGCCCTCGGCGTCCACCAAAATATGGCGCCGCTCGAGGCCCGGACGGTTGATGATCCGGTGTGTCAAGAACTGCAGGGCCTGCAATACCTGCCCTTTTTTACCGATGATGCGGCCCGCGTCGCGGCCAGCGATCTCGATGTTGATCTCGTCCTCCGCGTTGCCCTCTTGCGGGCGACGCAGATGCACCGTGCACTCCATCTCCATCTCGCGGATCAAGTCGCTGACGAATTTCAACGCCACGTTGGCGCGCTCGTCCGTCGACACGTAATCCTCTTGGCGCTTGCGGCGCTTGGGGCGCTCGTCACCAGCGCCCGGGACGCCCAGCGCAGCGTGCGAGACCTCTCCGTTCTCGGTCGTGCCCTCGGCTTCGTCCTCGGTGCTCTCGTCGCCGCTGTCCCAAGCCTCGTCGTTGAGTTCGTCGTTGTCCGTCATGACTCTGCCTTTCCTTTGCCGAGGAGTGGGCTGTCACCGGCGAGCTTTGCCGACGACGAGCCGCTCTTGCCCTTCCCTTTGGAGGCAGACTCCCCAATCACTTTTACCTTGATGTCTCCGCTACCCGAGCCAGAGCCACCACCGGATTTAACTTGCCGGCGTACATGCCATTCCACCGCTTGTTGCTGGACGATACCGAGCACGCCGTTCGTGAACATGTATACCCCGAGGCCGGCCGGCAAAAACAGCATGAAAACCGTAAACATGATCGGCATCATGTACTGCATCATCTTTTGCTGAGCCGCGTCGCCCTGTTGGGGCATCAGCCGCTGCTGCATGAACGACGTGGTGCCGATGATGAACGGCAAAATGTAGAGTGGATCGGCCGCTGACAGGTCCGGCAGCCACAAAAATGGGATGTGGTACAGCTCGACCGCGGTTTGCAGGGTCGTGTAGAGGGCGAACCAGACCGGCATCGAGGCCATCTGCGGCACGCAACCCTTGAGCGGATTCACATTGTGCTTCCGCCAGAGCTCCATTTGCGCGAGCCCCTTGGCCTGAGCGTCGTCCTTGAACTTCTCGTTCATGGCGTCGATCTCGGGCTTGAGCTCGCGCATCTTGATCATGCCCTTGATGCCCGGCACCGCGAGCGGGAAGAGCAGCGAGCGCGCCGTCACCGTCAGGATGATGATCGCCACGCCCCAGTTCGGGATGATGCTGTGCACCTTGAGCAAGAAGGCGACCAGCACTTTGGCGATGATCGAAAAGAAGCCCAGGTCGATGAGCTCGCTGAAGCGGTGCTGACCGCCGCCGGCGAGCGCGAGTACGGCGCGCTCTTTCGGTCCGATGTAACTAATGAGTGAGTAGTCCGCGCTCTGGCCGGGAGCCAAGTCCACGCCTGGGTAGGCGAGGCGCGCGCGGTACAGGGCGCCGTCGTTTGCCGAGTCGCCGAGATCCTTGTGCTCTTCGATCAAGAGCTGGCAGACGGGCGGGGCGGGGGACTTGTTCGGCGCCACGGTATTGGCGAAGTAGGCGTTCGAAACCGCGGCAAAAGACGGCCTGCCGTCCACCTGGTACCAATCACCCGGATCGAGAGTGCTGGTGACGAAGTGCTCGCTGTCCGAGGAGAACTTTCCGGCGTCGAAATCAGACTCGCCCAGCCGCTTCGGCTTGCCCGTCTCGAGCACACACTCGACGCGCGTGACGGCAGGGCTCTGCCGAAACATGCTGCCTTTCACCTCTTTTGCCGTGTGCCACACGTCCGTGTTCACGGTGAGCGCGTGATAGAGCGCTCGGCTGGCAACGTTTTTGATGCTCCCTTCAGCAGTAATTTCGTAGGGCCTACCGGTCAGCGCGATGGTCTTCTTCAGCTCGACCTTGGCGTCGTGATAGCTGAACACGCAGCTCTTGCCGTCGTGGCTGTCGAGCGTCCAATCGACCAAGTTGCCGTCGACGTTCCACTCTTTGCCAGGCGGCAGGCCCGCGCTGTTGTGAAAGTCGAAGCGCAGCTGGCGGTTGAACTCCAGGTCCGGCGTCGTCGACAGGTCGATCGGTTGGCCCTTGATTTGGTATTTCGGCCCGAGCAGCTGGTAGTGCCGGATATTCGCGCCCTGGGTCGAGAGCTGCACTCGGAACTCGGGCGCCAAGAGCTCACAGAACTGCTCCGGCGCGCGCGGCGTCGGCCCGAGCACGATCCGACTTTCGTTCCGCAGCGGTTGGGCGGTTTGCGACTTTCCGCCGCCGAACAGCTTTGGCCCGAGTTGGAAAAGGGCAAATGCCAGGGCCGCCATGACCAACAAGCGACCAATACTGCTTCTGTCCATATCGACTTCGACTCGGCTTTTCGGGGGGCCAACGGGGCCACGGAACGAGAGGCTTGCCCGTGTAGCATGGGAGAGACGTGGTTCCGCGCGTTTTTGGCCTCAGGAAGGGCTCTTCGGCAAAGGAGGCGGGTCATAGCCGCCGGGGTGGAATGGGTGGCAGCGCGACAGCCGCCGAACCGCGAGCCAACTGCCCCTTCCCGCCCCATGAAGGCGCAAACATTCCGAGGCATAGCGCGAGCAAGACGGCTCGAAACGGCAGGCCGGAGCCAGCACCTTGGAGAGGGTGAGCTGGTAGACCCGGATCAAGAAAATGAGGGCTTTGGCGAGCATCAGGCCGGCTCGGCGAGTGTGCGGCCGCGCGTTCGGCTTGGCTAGGCCTGGCTCGGCGTTTTGCCGGCCGCGGCCGCGATTGCCGCGCGAATTTTGCGTTCGATTTGCGGCCGCGCGGCTTCCCACTCGGCGACCACGTGCGTGAGCTTACTCTCGCCGGGGGCGCGTTTGACGATCACGACCAGATCGATACCCGGCGGCCAGAGCGAGCGCGTCGCGCGAAAAGCCTCGCGGATCAAGCGTTTGGCCCGACTGCGCACGACCGCGTTCCCGACTCGGCGCGACGCAGTGATGCCCAGGCGCGGCGAGCCCTGCGCTAGGGTTGCCGACAAAATGAGCACGAAGCTGGGCGTCGACACGCGCTGGCCGCGCTCTTGAATGCTCAGAAATTCTGGACGCTTACGAACTCGTGAGGCAGACGGGAAGCGCCCTTTCGGACTCCCCGTAGCAGAGCTCACTTTTCGTAGGCGCTGACAGCGAGGCGAACGCGACCCTTGCGGCGGCGATTCGCGAGAACTTTGCGGCCACCCTTGGTGCTGAGGCGCTTGCGGAAGCCGTGCGTGCGGAGCCGGCTGGTGTTGTGGGGCTGAAAAGTACGCTTCATGGGGCAGGCCTCGAAAGGGAGCGGGAGTTAGCCACCACCCCTCCCGCTAGTCAAGTCCATCGCTACGCGCCCGGTAAAGGGCCCAGGGGTCATCGGCTGCAGCCTGCTTGGCAGCCCTTTTAGCACGATTTTGAGCTCTTCCGGAGTCGCGAGGGTCGAGTGGGGCGGCATTCCGTGCACAGCGGCATGGCGTCGTCGAGACGCTATGCTTGGGTCGTGCGCCGCGTGCTCTCGTTCTGCCAAACCCAACTCGCCTGCGCGGGGCTGCTGGTTCTGCAAGTGGGAGTGGTCGACTGCGCGGTGCAGCCGGGTGGAGTGCCCATGGCCGGGCGTCGCAATCAGTCGACCGCGTGCGTGTTCGGGCTGCGCGGGGTGCGCATCGCGGTGGAAGACGCTTCACCCGATGCGGTCAGCGTGCAATTGACGATGTGCTCGGATTTACCGACCTTGCGCCAGCGCGCGCGTAATTTCCTCGACGCCCAGGGCGCACCTGCAGCGACCGATCCCGCGCTCGATGTGCGTCAGATCGAGCTGGGGCATCAGCACGCGTCCGCGCACGTGGAGGACATCGTCGGCGGCGTGCGTATCGTCGTCGTGCCCGACTCTGGCAGCGACGCGCACGCCATTCGCAAAGAAATTCAAGCCCGCGTCGAGCGCGCTGCCACCGACGACCGCTGCGATTGACGCGAGCGTGCGCGCCGAAGCTAAAACATGACGCCGTCTTCGACGTAAATGCCGAGCGGTAGGCTCGGGTTTTCGGACGCGGCGTCTGGGGAGTACGCGACCTCGAGTCGGAAGATGGCAGCTTGTCCCCACTGCAAATAGCCGCCGCCGCCCGCGCCCCACTTGACCCCGAGGCCCGTGCCGTCGGCTGCCGCGTGAAAGGTGTAATCGCTCCACAGGCGACCCGCGTCGAACAGCAAGTTGCCACCGAAGCGAAATTGCTGCCCGAACCAGTGAACGCGGATCAACATCGCGCGCAGCTCGGCGTTGCCGAAGACTTTGATCAAACCCGAGTAGCGGCCGTCGGGCACGCCGCGGACCGCCGACGACCCACCTATCATCTCGTCGGTGAGAAAAACGCCACCCGTGTACAAGTCGTATACGGGAACGTTGCCAAATTCGAGATCCGTCGTGCCCCGCAATGCCAAGATTGCCGGCCCTCCGAGCGGCAGGTACGTGCTGATTCGCGCGCCGGCGCCGCCATAGCCGACGTTTGCAGACAACGGCGCCCCGAGCGTCGCTCGCACGCCGATCGTGTGATAGCTGCCGCGTCGCGGAAAGATCTCGTTGTCGCGTGTGTCATAGACGAAGCCGCCAGCGACGGTGAATAGGCTCATCGGCTGTACGCCGCGCACCGCGCCGGACGCGGCGTCACTGGTCAAACGACTCGCGGCGTACGGGTGCGGATCTTCGTAGCGATAAATGGTGGCAAACATGAGATCGACTGGCCCGCGCAGCGCGACGCGCGTGAGCTCACGCAAGCGCGCTTGTCGGTCATCGAATTCGAAATAGCGCGGAGGCGCGCCGGCAGGTGCGACCGGGCTCGACGCATTGCCGATGCCAAAATAGAGTTGGTTGACGGTGCGGTAGTACAGAAGCTGTGGGTTGAGGCGCACCCGTCCGCCGTCTAGCTGCGGCACGTCGATGTTCCACTGGTAGCTCTGTTGCGTGATTTCTTCGCCGCTTGGGCCGTTCTTCAGGCTCAACGCGAGGACCACGTCCATGTTCCATTGATAAGGGATGATGCCCTTGTCGAAATGGCTGAGCGTGCCGACGACCCCAAACTCGAAGCCGATGTCGCTGTCTCCGCCGAGCAGTGGGAAGCCAGCGGGCTCGTAGTGGGGCGTGTCGTAGTCGGGGCTGCTGTCGTCCGCCGCAGCGGCTACGGGTAGCTTCGACGTCACACTGTGCGACTCGCTTGCAGAGTCCGAACTGGAGCTCGTGCTAGTTCCTGCGCTGGGCGCCGCAGCGTCCGGTTCCGCGGCACGGCTCGTAGCGCCGATCGCAAGAACCACGAGCAGCGCTGCCAGCGCGAGCGGCGCGTGTGACCCCCAAAGTGTCACACCTGAGGCTGGTCGCCGCGTCGAGGTCACGCCGGCAGGCGAGATGCGCGCTCTGGGCGCCGCCGTCAATGCGCGCGTTCGGGTTCTGCGCTGCCCGCGCCCGAATTGATCGGTGTGTCGCCGGTGCCGGAGCCCGAGCTGACGACTGGCGGGTGACCCGCGGGATCCGCAGCACTCTCCGGCGCGCCCGGCGGCGCCGTGGCGCTATTGCTCTCGCTATTCAAATCACGCGTGCCGGACGCCGGGTCGACCGTCATTGGCGTACTCGGCACGGGGTTCGATTGGGCCCCTGTCGGATCTCTCAGGGGGGCGCTGCCGGGCCCCCCGCAACCCGTGACTGCGCCACTGAGAAGCACGCCGGCCGTGAGCCAGAGTGGGGAGAATTTCATAGCTGATTCCTCCTGCAAACTCAGCGCACCAAGCGCCTTGCCAAGTCACTACGCTGCAGACTCCGTGCCGACCGCCGCCCGCTCACCGCCACCCGCTCGCCGCTCGCCGCTCGCCGCTCACCGCTCGCCGCTCGCGGCCGCCCGCGCTCGCCTTTAGGATTGGGGCGTGGGCACTGTCGCGCACTGCCCCAAGCACAGCGCGACCTTGGCAAGCTCCAGCGCGCGGCGTCAGCCCCGCCCCCTCCGCGCCGCGAAATCTGATGTCTAACCTTAAACTTCAGATCTGAAATGAAACAGGCCTCCGACGCGATACGGGGAAATCCAGCCCGCGAAATCGCCTAGCGCGGCTTCAAATCCGGCCCGGTGCGCCCGTGGCTGCTCGCTCGCCCTGCGTCGCGTTTGCCAGCGACGTCGCGCGCTGTCGGTGGTGCCGCAAACGGCCCACGCCCCCATTCAGAAAAGATCAGCCAGTCGCAGAAACGATCAGAGCGCGCTCACTTGCTGTGAGGCGGCATCTTCGCTTCTTTGAAGACCACGTGTTGACGCACCACTGGGTCGAACTTCTTCAGCTCGAGCTTGTTGGTCTGCGTGCGCTTGTTCTTCTGCGTGTAATAGGCGTAACCGGTGCCGGCGGAAGAAACGAGGCGGATGTTTTCGCGCATGGGAGGCGGGGTCTATCACGCGACTTTTGGGTCGGCAAGCGAGCGCCGGTCCGAGTCGCTAAAATTCGATAATTGCTGAAGATTATCGCGTGCTGAGCGCAATCAGCGGGGCGGCGGTCATTCCGGCCCGTTCAGCATCTTGAACTCGACGCGGCGGTTCTTGGCGCGTCCCTCCTCCGTCGCGTTGTCGGCGATGGGCTGAGTTTGGCCGAAGCCTTGGGACTGCAGCCGGTCCTTGGCGATGCCGTGCGAGACCAAGTAGGTCACCACGGACGCCGCGCGGTCCCCGCTCAGCTTGAGGTTGTTCGCGGCGACGCCGCGGCTGTCGGTGTGGCCGTGTACGCCCATCTTGATCGAGGGACGCGATTTCATCAGCGTCACGACCTCGTCCAAGATCGGGAAGCTGCCGGGCTTGATCACGGCCTTGCCGGTCTCGAACTCGATCGGTTGCAGCAACTCGACATCGCCGTTTTCGTCGACCTTGGTCAGGCTCGGGCAACCGTTCTTCTCCGCGATGGCCGAGCGCGGTCCGGGCTGCAGTGGGCACTTGTCCTGAGTATCCGGAATGCCGTCGTTGTCCGCGTCGACCTCGGGGCAGCCGTCTTGATCTTGGATGCCGTCTTTGTCTTCCGGCGTGTCCGGACATTGATCGACGCTGTCCGGAATGCCGTCGCCATCGCGGTCCGACGACGCAGGGCAGCCATCCGTCGGATCCGGCGGCTTGCCGTCTTCCTTCTCGTGCGGACACTTGTCGACTGCGTCCGGGTAGCCATCGCCGTCACTGTCGCGATCGTAGTCGTCGACCGAGGGGCCCGAGTACACGTGCACTTTGCGCGCTGGAGATTTGCTCTCGAAATCGAGCAGCGTCATGTACGTGCCGATGCCGATCAGCATGCGGAAGTCCGGGCCGCCGTAGCCAGCCGCCAAGCGCGTGCCGAAGCCACCCTCTGCGTACCAGCGCGAGCGATCGTCGAGCACGTAACGGACTTGTGCGAGCCACTCGACATCGGTGTTCTTCGCCGTGAAGAAGGTCGCGTGACTGCTCGAGTCCTGAATACCGGTCGTGCCCCACAGCTCGCCGCCGAGCCGCACGCGGTTGTCGCGCAGCGGCAAATACAGGCCACCCGAGTAACGCAGCGCGGAGGCGATGATAAG
>Ga0210387_10003817_pt1 | contig 11579 bp, 8 predicted proteins | sample IncBWC7OmetaG_FD_160108 | JGI IMG/M metagenome (GOLD analysis project Ga0210387, IMG submission 160108) | Forest soil microbial communities from Barre Woods Harvard Forest LTER site, Petersham, Massachusetts, United States - Inc-BW-C-7-O ... | reverse complement strand
CCGGAGCCATCCGTGAGGGCCAAGAGGGGCGAGATCAGCGGAAAGCCGAAGAGCAGAAGCAGAACGGTGCTGAGAAGACGCCGCACAGTGCCATTGTAGCGAGCTTCTTCCGCTTATGTGTCAGGAGAATGTCAGTGATTCGGGATTTTTTGCTCCTGATGCCGGTCGCGATGACCGGCATCAAGAAGCGATGGCCTATTTGGCTTTCGGTTGAGCGGCTGAGCCTTGGACGATCAGGTCGTTGTCGACGCTGAAGGCGCCGGGGGCTGCGTTGGCCTGCATCCCTGCGATGTTCGAGTCCATTTCGTTGTTGACGACGCCGTAGAGAGTTACGTTGCCGTTTTTTACGATGATATGTATGGCGTGGAAGCCGATAGGTGGATTGTTGGTGATGCCGCCTGCCATGAGGGCGACGCTGCGGCCCCCAGGTCCCATGGCTTGAGCGACGGAGCCCTGGTTGGCGTTGTACTTACGCAAGCTGGGCTGGGTGTAGATGCGGTTGTAGACGGCGGCGCGAATGCGGTCGTCGTTGGGGGAGTTCGGAAGGACTTCGATCTGATTGTCCACCGACTCGATTCCGGGGATACTTTTGACCGCGTTACCAGCTTCGCTCTTGAGGATGGGGCGGGAGGCGTAGCCCTTAAGAACAATAGTCTTGCCATGGAGGCCGAAGGTGATCCAGTCGAAGACTCCATAGTTGGTGAGGCCGGCGAGTTTCTTTTGCACCTGAGTAACGATTTTCATGCCCTCTTCCTGCGACCAGGTGGGAGCCGGAGTAGGGCTTTGGGCGATGAGTGGGCCAGCAGTGAGGGTGAAGACGAGAACGGCGGCAAATTTGGGCAAGATGCTGCGGGTCAGGCGAGGCAGAGCGCTCATGGATTCACTCCGTAGGCTGAAGAGATTTGGCTTTCCGCCAAAAGATACGCTATGAGGGGGCGCTAGTCCAGTTTGCACAGCACTTTAACGGCATTACTCACGCTGGCTTGATGGGCAAGGCAACGGGACTATTGATTGTGACGATGATGCGGGTTGAAATCGAAGTTGTAGACAACGCCGAACGAGAGGGCTGTGGGGTGGATGACACCTGAGGTGGTGACTGGGGTGTCCCAGTGCTGGAACTGCGCGTCGGCTTTGAGGGCAATGCTGTGGGTGAGGTTGTAGTCGAGGCCGACTCCGGGCGAGTAGACGGCGGAGTTTGAGCTGAGGTAGTCGATATTTTCGAACTCGAAGCCGGGCGAGTGATAATTGATCTGGCCGCGGCCGAACAAGAAGTCGACGTAGGGGTGGAAACGGCCGATTGGGTACTCGACTTTGGGGCCGAGGAGGAAGTTTTTTTGGCTGCTGATGTGGCCGCCATCGATGGGGTAGCTGCCGCGTAGCTCGAATGAGGGCCGGACGACGGGAACGAAGAGGAAGGCGAGGTCGACGCCGGCGGTGATGGCGAGATTCTTGCCTCCCTCGAGGTCGGTGAAGGTTCCGGTTCCTGCGGCGAATGCGGAAAGCTGGAGTTTTTGGGTTCCGGCGGGAACTGCCTGCGCGATCGCAGTGTGAGCCAGGAAGCAGGTTGCGGCAAAGAGCGCGATCCTTGCCAATGCTTGTTTTTCCTTCATTCAGACCTCTAACTTCTTCTCCTGAGTTAACCCTACCTTAGATTGAGATGTTTTGATGGGTTTCCCCGCTGTCCGGAAGGTACCCGCCGCGGGGTGTCAGACTTGGAACTGGCGTAAAGCCAACTATTTGAAAGAGAATCTTGATCGTACGAACTTACGACTGTCAAAGGGGTCCCTGTATGAAGAGAGTTATCGGCTTGTTTGCGATTTTGCTTATTTTGATTCTCCCAGCGGTTGCGCAGCATCCGGGCGGGGGCGGAGGTCATCCCGCGCCAGCGCCAGCGCATGGTCCGGCACCGGTCCATGGAACACCGCCGCCGCATGCAGGGCCGCAGAATTACAAGGATGCGCCGGGGCACCCGGATGCTCCTCATGTGCATGCGGACGGAAATTGGGTTGGGCACGGCACGGGGCACGATGATCCGCACTACCATCTGGACCATCCCTGGGAGCACGGTCATTTTTCAGGTGGCTTTGGGCCAGGACATGTGTGGCGGATCGCCGGTGGCGGGCCGAATCGTTTCTGGTTTGGCGGATTCTACTTTGGCGTGGCTCCGTATGATCTGGTCTTCGTGAACGATTGGAACTGGCTCGGCGATGACATCATCATCTATGAAGACCCTGACCATATCGGTTGGTATCTGGCATACAACGTCCGGCTGGGCACTTATGTGCACGTGCAATACTTGCAGTAATGACTAAATGGGCGGGAAGGCTGGGGCGATCGGTCTTGGTTCTGGTCTTCCTGCTCGGTAATTTGTATGGGTGGGATTGGTTGTTGCTGCGAATACGCGTGTCACGCGGTACAGCCTTCGGGACTGTGCAGGTGAATCAGTTTCTGGCAACTCCGCTGAAGGGGAACAAGGTAGAGTACGACTTCATGGGCACGGTGCCGGTGACTTGCAGCCGGTCTCTATTTCCGCAGCAGGGTCATCCCGCGTGCTGGTGGCTGGAGCGGCATCCAACACAGTGGGAGTGAGGCTTCAGAGGCTGAATAACAGCTCGACGATGTGCTGTGCGAGTTCCTGGGGCTGGCGAAAGCTGCGAGGATCTTCGCCGAAGGACTCCTCGATGGAGAGAGTGTCGTCGTCAGCGACGTGGAAGGCGAAGTAGCAGGTCTTGCGATCGATGGCGGGGTCGCCTGCGACTCCAAGGCCTTTGGCGTAGTCGAGGACGATGTTGGGGTCCTGGTGGGTGATACGGGCATCGAACCAGGGGAATCGGCTGCGAGTGAGCTTAATCTCGGTGGGACTGACGTTCTGGAAGAGGGTGTCGGAAGAGGTAACGTCGCCCTGCAGCTCGCGCTTGATCTGGTTGACATCGTCTTCGAGGGAGACCACGAAAGCGGAGAAGAAGGGTCTACCCTGCGAGGTGATGACCTCAGATTGGTGCTGCGATCGGCCGTAGTTTTCTGCGACTTCGTGACCCTTTTCCCGAATGTCGTCTGCGAGAGTTGTGACCCATTCTTTGCCCATACGTTTGGTGACTCCTTCGGTCCAGTCGCGGTGCGACAGAATGCGTGCGAGATTGGACGCTGTTGGTTAGATGATAGAAAAGCTCGAAAGGCCGCTTGGAGGATTCATTTGATGCGCACGTGGAATATGTAACTTAATTGATTGCTTATTGATTCCAATTGGTGGAGTGTTGGGTGCGGACTTCTGCAATACAAGAATGGGTATCTTCATCGGATCGAGGTTGAGCGGACATGGCTGCGATGATGCCTGTTCTAGCCGCTCGTGAGGCATCTTATTCAATTGATTGGGCTTTGGATTGGATGCGTGGTGGCTAGTCTTTTCCGGTTTACACGCTGGGGCTCGATTTTCCACATCGCATGGGCGCGTTGACAAACTTATGACCGAAAAGAGATGCCAATCCGTGTTGCAGGCTGTATTATTCATTCTTCATTAACAGAATATTGGTATCACCGCTTAGGCCTTTGTTGTGCCTCGCGCTCACCAGAGCCAGGTCATGGTTAGCGCTGATCTATAACTACTTAACCCGTTAGGCTGCAGGTCCACCTGGACTTCGCCGAGGAGCCTTTTACCTTGTTCAATTCGCGTCGCACTTGGAATTGGTTTAGGCCAGTTCTTTCTCTTGCCTTCGTTCTATGTGTATCGGTTCTGGGCCCAGGAAACAAAGCATTCGGCCAGACCCCGCCACAGCTGCTTCCTTACGTTGTGACCCTGCTCGCTGGAGGTGCCGCCTCCAGTCCGGCAGCGGGGGTTACATGTCCGCAAAGCGGGCTCAAGTCGACGGACAAGTTTGGTGACGGGTGTCTTGCGACAGAAGTGGCGTTGAGCGCGCCACGATTCGTGGTGGCGGACAAGCTCGGAAACATCTTTTTCTCGGACTCGGCGAATGCAATTGTGCGACGTATCGATGCGGCAACCGGGATCATTTCCTTGGTGGCGGGCGGCGCGACTTCGAATCCCGTAGCCGGGGCTGCTTGTCCGAGTGGTTCCGGGACTTCTACGACCGGGGATGGGGACGGTTGTCTTGGAACCGACGTTAAATTGGGTAAACCTCACGGGCTCGCTTTTTCGTCGAGCGGCAATCTGTACATTGCGGATAACAGCTTTTCGAATATCCGCAAAGTTGCGGCGACAAACGGAGTCATCGTCACGACAGGCGTGATTACGAATGCTGTCGGAAGCCCGTCGACCTTTGGCTACAACGTCAACACTTATAACGGCACGACACTTACGACTCCGGTGCTCGTTTCATCACAGAGCGGGCCGATTACTGCGCAGACTTATCTGAACGATCCTTCCGGAATCGCTTTCGATCAACATGACAACCTCTATATCGCTGACGAAGGCAACAACGCGGTTGAGGTGGTCAACTTTGGAACGGCTGATACGACAATTATGGGTCTGCCTGTTCCTGTGGGCACGATCGCGAAGCTTGTTGGGTACGGCAGCCTTAATACAAAGACCGCCAATAGCGGGGAATGCCCCAATTACGCGGCCAACGCTACGGGCAGCCGCGGCGGATGCTACTTCGGCACCTTTGTGAGCGGCAATCCGGCGCGCTCTTCGAACGTAGATAGCGTCTACGATGTCGCGGTGGATAGTTCGGGCAACCTGTATTTTGCGAATGAGTTTATCGTCGATGTCGGATTAGTGACCGCCGCGACTGGGAACGTCAGCAACTATGCGGGAACCGAGAATGCGAGTACGGCGCAGGTGGGCAAGATCAGCGCAAGTAGCCGCGGCCTTGCAACTTCTCTGGTGATTGGCAGCGACTTTTCGGTCGGGCTCGATCAGGGTGCAAATCTTTATGTCTCGGATACGAGCAGCGGCGTGATCTGGAGAGTTGACGCCGGCAGCAGTCAGATGTACGCCCTCGCTGGTGGCGCGGCGACAGTCTGTTCGTCCGCTACCGATGCAGTTGGCGACGGCTGCCCAGGGCCGCAGACTACATTTTCAAACAGCGGCCTGAAGTTTGCTACTTCAAATACTCCTGGCCCTGCTGGAGTTCGTGTGGATGTCTTTGGGAATCTGCTGGTCACGGACTCGATAGGGAACCTCGTCAGAAAGATATCCAATGGAACGCAGTTCGGCACGATCAATGGATCCAAGCCAACACAGATGCTCGAAATGCACTATGGCGTCAATGACGGGCCTTCGGCGTCAAATCCGTATACATTGACCGCCGGGGCGTCGAACTTCGTTCTTGGTCCTCAGAATTGCACGGCAAACTCGGACAACACGATGGATTGCGTACTGCCGGTGCAGGCAACGCCGTCGGTGCCCGGGTTGTTTAGCGGAACGCTTGTGGCTACAAGCAAGAATGGTCTTACGGGTTCGTTCGGTTTGGGCGGAGACTTCTTGCCTGTGGCCGCACCGTCGAAAACTAGTGTTGCGGTCGCCTCTGCCGGGGGATGCACGGGAGCCACCGTCAGCATCGGTGGACAGGTTACGATTACTGCGACAGCGACAGGCACTGGTGGGACGCCGAGCGGAACGGTGACCTTCTTCAATGGAACGACACAAATAGGCACGCCACAGACGCTCAACTCTTCGGGTCAGGCTTCGGTGACGACTTCGTTTGCTGTTGCAGGCACTCCTTCGATCACTGCAGCCTACAGTGGAGATCCGTTCTTCCTGGTGTCGACCTCAGCCCCGGCGACCCTCTCAGTTGTCGCGCCTTCCTTTTCAAGCGCGCTCAATTCTCAGCAATCGAGCACGGTTGCGGCGGGCCAAACAGCGCTGTACGCATTTACCGTTTCCACCAACGTGTATTCGGGGAACATCAGCTTCGTTTGCAGCGGGCTTCCCGCTGCCAGTTCGTGCGTGTTCAGCCCAACGGTGCTTGCGGAGACGGGTTGCAGTAACAGCCAGACGGTTTCACTGTCGATTATGACTACACAGCCAACGCCGGTAAATCAGAGCACGTTTGCTGTTGCGCCGTTTGGGCGAGGGCCGTGGGCAGCGATTGGTATGTTGCCCGGCCTGTTGCTTGCATTTGCGATCACGTTGCGGCGGAGAAAGAATCCGTCGATGAAGTTCGGGCAGATGTGGCTGGCAATTGCACTATTTCTCATGGCCTCGGGCGCTTCCGCCTGCAGCAGCGGCACACAGAGCACACCGGGCACTCCGGCTGGAACAAGCACAGTTACGGTGACGGCGTCGGACGCGAGTGGTAACTCGAAACCGCTGAACATAACGCTCGTCGTTCACTAACAGAGGGGTGCAGGCGGTCAGGAGGGCAGCCTCTGCCGCACGCGTCCATCGACAGCTGCAGATCAAGAGAGATGGGTGCCATGGATTTTGGATTCTTAGGAGAGGCCTTGATGTTGCGTAAATTGGTTTTGGTGCTATCAGTTCTTGTGATTTGCAGTTTTGCTGTCGGCGTTTCTGTTGAGGCGTTTGCGCAGTCGGCGACGACTGGCGCGATTGGCGGCACGGTCACCGACCAGCATGGCGCGCTCGTCTCGGGCGCTACCGTGACGGTCACTGACACAGCAACGGCAGCCGCGCGCACCGCCGTGACGAATAACTTGGGACTCTATCGCATTACGGCGCTCGAACCGAGCACCTACGTTGTTTCAGTCACCGCCGCTGGCTTTCAGGCGTTCAAGGAAGTCGACGTTGTGGTGACGGTTGGCGGATTTGTCGATGTCTCTCCGAAACTCACCGTCGGCAATGTGACGCAAACCGTCGAAGTGACGGATGAGGCGCCTGTGATGCACACGGACTCACCCGAGATCTCGACGGTGCTCGATCAAGCCGCGATTGACAACTTGCCGATCAACGGCCGCCGCTGGTCCAGCTTCGCTCTCCTGACACCAGGAGTCGTCTCCAACAGCGATGGCTTCGGGTTGCTGAGCTTTCGCGGCATCAGCTATCTGCTGAATAACAATACGGTAGATGGCGCGGACGATAATCAAGCCTATTTTTCTGAGGCCCGAGGGCGCACACGCGCCTCCTATGCCATCTCGCAAGGGGCGGTGCAGGAGTTTCAGGTCAACACGTCGAACTACTCTGCGGAGTATGGGCGCGCAGCTGGCGGCGTCATCAATACGGTCACCAAAAGCGGAGGCAACCAGATCCATGGCGAGGTCTATTTCTACGACCGTGACACGAACTTTGGCGGTGCAGTTAACCCGTACACCCTGCTTACGACGCAAAACGCGGCTGGAGTCTATGTCACTACTCCGTATAACCCAAAGGACTGGCGCAAACAGTGGGGTTTTGGCGCGGGTGGTCCTCTGATTCGCGGCAAATTGTTCTGGTTCTACGCGTACGACCAGCAGAAGCGGAACTTCCCGGGAACGGCACGGGCCTCAGACCCGGCGGATACCTTTGCGACTGCGAACTCGCAGCTGCCCTCGAGTGAAAGCTGCAATCCCGTTACGGGTACGCTCACGGTCAACGGCGTCGCCGAGGGCGCGGGTACAGGGAATCGGCCAGGCGCGCCCTGGGGCGGGGACTGGGAGTCGTGCCAGCTTGCTGCGGCGATCGGCTCCAACTATCAGACTGCGGCGGCGTACTACACGCAGGGTCTCGGAATTATGAGCTCGTTTCTGGGAACGGTCCCTCGAACCGGCGATCAGGTCATCAACTTTCCCAAGCTGGACTGGCAGATCAACGATCGCAACCACCTGGCAGTGGAGTATAACCGGCTGCGCTGGGACTCGCCTGCGGGCATGCAGACGCAAGCTTCGAACTTCGATGGCCGCGCCTCGTTTGGCAATGACTTCGTCAAGGAGGACTTTGGGATTGCACGCTTTTCGACTGTGATCAACAGCACACTGCTCAACAACTTCCTGTTCCAGTACGGACGCGATCTTGAGACGGAGTCCTCTCAGACCCCGTTGCCGAATGAGCTGCCGATGACCAACAACCAGTTCAATCGTCCGCCTGAGGTTGAAGGCATTGGCTTCGAATACGATCAGCAAGGCTTCAACATCGGCAAGCCGAACGATCTCGAGCGCAAAGCGCTGCCGGATGAGCGTCGCATGCAGGTAATGGATTCCATCTCATGGAGCCACGGCCGGCACGATACTAAATTTGGCGTCGACTACAACCGCGTCTCTGACTACATCAGCAACCTCTTCAATGAAAACGGCGAGTATGAAGAGGATTATTCGTGGGAGTTTATCGGCGACTACCTTCATGCCGTGTTGGGGCTTGGCGGCTCGAACTATGCGGCGTCGAATGGGGGCGGGGCCTACTTCAGCTTCAGCCAGGGATTTGGGAATCCTGCAGCGCTGATCACCACGCAAGAGTACGCTGGCTTTGCGACGGATAACTGGCGGATCACTCCGAACCTTACGCTTACGTTGGGCGTGCGTTATGAGTATCAATACATTCCCCCCAATCCTGTTCCTAATACGGGCAATCCGGGAATTGGTGACACTGTGGGCGTGCCTTTGACGGCAAGCCAGCCCAACGATCGCAATAACGTCGGGCCCCGTGTAGGGTTCTCTTATAACCTGTACGGCACTGGGAAGACGATCCTGCGGGGTGGCTACGGAATGTACTTTGGCCTCGTGCCGAATGCCAACATTCTGCAGACTTATCTGGAGTCGGGGTCACCCAACGCCCAGATCAGCTTCAGCAGTCTCTTTACCAATGGCGCGTGCGGTCCGATCTTTCCCACGATCTTCACGAGTGCGTCGCAGGTCTATCAGTGCGACCAAAAGCTAGGCAAATTGCCAACCTCGACGATTGCCTATCTCAACCCGCATCTGCAGAATCCGCAGGTGCACGAGGCGGACCTTGCGCTTGAACAGGACCTGGGCTGGAACACGACATTCGCCATAACCTACATGGGTTCGTTTGGACGCGAACTTGACAGCTCGAATGACGTCAATGTGAGCGATGCGGGGACGTCCACTGTCAGCTATACCGTGAATAACAACACTACTCCGCCCGCTTCAATACCGGGAGCTTATATCACTCTTCCTCATGGCGGCAAGAATCCTCCGTTGCCCAACGGCTTTGTTTACACTACTAAGCTGTTTACCGGGGCTTCGCGACCGAACCCGTTGTACGGCGATATCCTTGAGATCTCGAGTAACGTGAACTCGAGCTACAACGCGCTCGCCGTGCAACTGAACCGCCGCTTCAGCCAGGGCTTCTCACTTCTTACCAACTACACCTGGTCGCATGCCCTTGACTTCAATCCCTATATCGGGACCGGTGTTCCGACGTATAACATCTTTGATCCGACGAACCTGAGCGACGAGTATGGGAACAGCTCGCTCGACGTGCGGCAGCGTTTTGTCTTTGCGGCGGTCTATCAGCCGGACTTCCACCAGCATGGATGGCGGGCGTATGCGACCGAGGGCTGGAGAATTGCACCGATTGTTCAGGCGCAGACGGGTCTGCCATATACGCCGTCGGTGAGCGGGTCAGCCCCAGGTGGGGCGTTCAAGGGCATCAATGGGACAGGTTCGAGCGCAAACCGTATCGACATTCTCGGGCGCAATCAGGTCACCAATCCGAAGCAGGCTGTGGTTGATCTTCGGGTTGGCAAGAACTTCAATCTGCCGGGGGCGCATCTCGATCGATTCCGTCTCGAACTGTTCGCCGAAGTGTTCAACCTTATGAACCACCAGAACATCACGAGTGTCTCGCACGGCGCGTACTCGATCACCACAGGCAGCACGAACACGCTGAACTTCGTCCCGAACTACGGCACGTATCTGAACTCCAATAGCAACACGGTTTACAGTCAGCGGGAGATGCAGCTGGCCGCGCGGTTGCATTTCTAACCGCTCCTTCGTGTTTGTCGAGTAAGAGCGGCCGTTACGGCCGCTTTTGCCGTTAGGGAAAGGCATCATCGTCCGTCCAATTCCGCGGCTTTCTTCACGAATTACGGCGATGCGCAACTTTGTGAGTTACGTCGTGTGTACTCTTAATAGAGAGGGATTCGTGAAGTATTGCTTGAACCGATTGCCTTGTCGTTTTCTGCCGCAGTGCGTCATGCTGATTCTGGCCTTTTTTTCCTGTAGTGAGTTCGGTCACTCCCAACAAAACGCTCCTGCTGATCAAAAGGCTTCTTTGCCAACGCTGAACGTGACCAGCCGGCTGGTGTTAGTGGATGCGGTTGTGACGGATAAGAATGGCAATCCGGTGACGAACCTGACAAAGGATGATTTTGCCGTCTATGAGGACAAGGTGCCGCAGCGCGTGGTCTCGTTTGAACCGCCGTCTGCACATTCGCTTCCAGCGGGAAATAACAACGCTCCGCTGAATCCTGAGAACCCGAAGAGCTTCGGACAGGCGCCGGTCACAATTCTTGTGTTGGACGAGCTTAATACTCATTTTGAGGACTCGTCGTTTGCGTCGCGTTCTGTCCGGCAGTACCTGGAGTCGCGGCCTGCGCTGTTGGTGCAACCGACCACGCTGATGGTCGTTTCAGACAACAAATTTCGCGTGTTGCAGAGGTTTACACGCGATCGCGCTGCTCTTTTGAAGGCGTTGGCGGAGCAACCTGTCCATTATGCGTGGAAGCTTGAAGGTGACAAGAGCATAGGGTACGGGACGGTCGAGCGGCTCGATCAGTCGCTGAGTGTGCTTGAACAGATTGCACAGGCCACGGGGGGGATTGCGGGTAGGAAGAATCTGGTGTGGGTGGGGCAGGGATTTCCTACGCTGGACCCGACTGAGCTGGATACGAAGGATAAGGAGTTGGTGAGGGATACGATCCAGCACGTTACGGATGTGCTGCTGGATACCCGGGTGACGTTGTATGCGGTCGATCCGACGAGCAGCGCTGCGGGGATGACGGAGATTACGGATCCGACACAGCTGGAGTTTATGCAGCTGGCCGGGGATGCGCTGGTCAGCAATGCTGACCCGTTCTCTACGACGATGAACTTCGACCAGCTGGGGCCGGTGACGGGCGGACGCGTGATTCGGGGGATGAACGATATCGACAAGCAGATCGCTCTGTCGGTCGATCTGGGGACAAAGTTCTATACGATCGGGTACATGCCTACCAGCACGAGCAGCGTGGCGCGGCAGTACCGGAATATCAGGGTGGTTTGTCTGCGGCCTGGGCTAACGGTGACGGCGCGGAATGGGTATTACACGACTCCGCCGGCTAGCGAGAGCTCGCGTGATACGCTGATCTACGATCTGAATACAGCTGCGACTAGTTCGCTCCCGTTGACTGCGCTGAAGGTTACGGCTGAGGCGTCTCAGGCGGCTGACAGTTATTCAGTGCGGGTCGATGCTTCGGGGTTGACTTGGGTGGCTGCGAGCGATGGAGGCCGGTCGGCGAAGGTGGTGGTGCTGGTTGTGGGGTTGTCGTCGTCGGACAAGATTCTGACACATACGCTGCACACGATGTCGGCTGTGGCGAAGGCTGGAGCCGATTTGCAGCAGACGGGGAAGACGGCGGATTTCGCGATCGCGAGTCCGCCGGTGAAGGGCGTCGTGCGTTTGCGGTTCGTGGTTCGCGATGCGGAGACGGGCCGGATGGGAACGGCGGATATTCCTGTTCGGCGATGAT
>Ga0210387_10003815_pt1 | contig 11583 bp, 11 predicted proteins | sample IncBWC7OmetaG_FD_160108 | JGI IMG/M metagenome (GOLD analysis project Ga0210387, IMG submission 160108) | Forest soil microbial communities from Barre Woods Harvard Forest LTER site, Petersham, Massachusetts, United States - Inc-BW-C-7-O ... | reverse complement strand
GAGGCGACCCCGGCCGGCGCCTCGGCCGCGGGCGAGGGGATCGAGGTCAAGGACAACCTGCTGTTCAGCGCGCTCGACGCCAAAGGCGACAAGGCCTATCCGATCACCGCGCAGACGTGGGTCATCGTTTACGCCAAGCAGCCGGATCACGCCAAGGGCGAAGCGCTGAAGGCATACCTCTCCTTCCTGGTCAGCGACGGTCAGAGCCTGCTCACCGACATCGATTACGCGCCTTTGCCCCAGGGATTGCGGGACAAGGCGATGAAGCAGGTCGAGAAGGTCATCCTGCCGTGAACGAGGAGAGGATCGACTTACGGGGACAGCGGGAGTACAGCGACCGCGCCTTCGCCAAGATCACGGCGGGCGCCGCGGGCCTCGTGTTGTTGATCCTCGGACTCATCGCCTTCACCATGACGCGCCGGGCACTGCCCGTGTTCGGCGAGATGGGGACGAAGTTCTTCACCTCGACGCGCTGGTCTCCACCGGACGACCTGTTCGGGGCGCTCCCCTTCATCTGGGGGACGGCCTTCACCGCCGCCATCGCGATCCTGATCGCGGTGCCGATCAGCCTGGGCGTGGCCCTGTTCATGACCCAGGTCGCGCGCCCCGGCTTGGCGCGGCCGCTCATCTATCTCATGGATCTTCTGGCCGGGGTTCCCTCGGTCGTGTTCGGCCTGTGGGGAGTTCTGGTGCTCTCGCAATTCTTCGATCTGGGACGCTCGTTCCTCACCGCCGGCATCATCCTGGCGATCATGATCATCCCCATCATCACCTCGCTGGCGCGTGAGGTCATCGACACCACCCCGCCCGGCGACAAGGAGGGGGCGCTGGCGATGGGGACCACCCGCTGGGAGATGATCACCGAGACGGTCCTCCCGCACAGCGCCGGGGGGCTGGTGGGCGCGGTGATGCTGGGGCTGGGACGGGCGATGGGCGAGACCATCGCCGCCGCCCTGGTCATCGGCTCGGCGCTGGGTCAGATCACCCTGCGGGCGCTGGCCCCTGGCAATTCGATGCCCGCGGTCATCGCCAACGAGTGGGGGGAAGCTCAGGATCTCCACAAGTCGGCGCTCATTGCCCTGGCGGTGACCTTGTTCGCCATCACGATCATGGTCAACCTGGTGGCGACGGGAATCGTGCAGCGCTCGATGAAGCGCGGGCAAGGGACGTGAGAACGTGAGCGCCGCCAATTTCACGGCGGAGATCGTGGCGCCCCCGGACCTGACCGCGAAGCGAAGCTGGCGGTCGGTCAAAAGCGCGATCATGACGGGGCTCATGATCGCCTCGGTGGTGGCCGTCGCCCTGCCGCTCGTCGCCGTGGTCTGGGCGATCTTCTCCCGCGGGATGGCCGTGGCGTTTCACGGCTTCCCGCACTTCTTCGTCGACGAGATCCCGGTGATCGCGCGAAAGGCTGGACCGGGGATGGGCCCGGCCATCCTGGGAACGCTGCTGGCCACCGGCGCGGCCACGCTGATCGCCGTGCCGCTCGGCGTGGCCGGCGCGGTCTACCTTCACGAGTACGGCGTGAAGAACCGCTTTTCGCGGCTGGTGCGGTTCATGTCCAACGTGATGACTGGCGTTCCGTCGATCGTCATGGGCCTGTTCATCTACGTGACCTGGACGCTCCGATTTGGCTACTCCGCATTCGGCGGCGCGCTGGCCCTCGCTTGCCTGATGCTTCCCGTCGTCATCGGGGCGACCGAGCAGATGCTGAAGCTGGTGCCGAACCACCTGCGGGAGGCGTCCTACGCGGTCGGCACCTCCAAGAGCCGAACGATCCTCTCGGTGGTGTTGCCCGCGGCGATGCCCGGCATCATCTCGGGCTCCCTGCTCGCCGTCGCGCGCGCCGCCGGAGAGACCGCCCCGTTGCTGTTCGCGACGGGAGCGGCGACGGAATACAACCCGAACCTGTTCGTCGAGGCAAACACGGCGCTCTCCCTGCAGATCTTCGGCAACGCCACCTCGTCCTTCGCCGCGGCTCAGGACCGCGCCTGGGGCGCCGCGCTGACCCTGGTCTTGCTGACGTTCGTCATCACCCTGGTCGCCCGCTTTGTTACGGCGCGCTTTGCCCGCCGGAGGTAAGAAGGAAATGCCCTTGGAAGACGTGAAACAAAAACCGGAAGGCCGGCCGATGATCCGGATCCCGACCCAGGCGCCCGCCAAGCACGATGGACCGGCGCCGGGCCCTGCCACCCAGCCGAGCGTGGTCTTCAATCTGGACAAGCTCGAGGTCTATTACGGCGCGTTCCGCGCCGTTCGCGACGTGAGCATGCAGATCTTCAAGAATGAGATCACGGCCTTCATCGGCCCCTCGGGTTGCGGCAAGACCACCGTCCTGCGCTGCTTCAACCGAATGCACGACGTGACCCCCGGCGCCCGGGTCGCTGGCGGCCTTCGCTACCACACCGCCGATCTGTACGGGCCCAACGTGTCGGCCACCGAGGTTCGCCGTCGCATCGGCATGGTGTTCCAGAAGCCGAACCCATTTCCGAAGAGCATCTACGACAACGTGGCCTTCGGCCTGCGTTCGAAGGGCATTCGTTCGAAGAGCGAGATCGATTCCCAAGTCGAAAAGTCATTGCGGGGCGCGGCGCTCTGGGAGGAGGTCAAGGATCGTCTGCGGGCCTCCGCCCTCGGCCTGTCGGGGGGACAGCAGCAGCGGCTCTGCATCGCCCGCACGATCGCGGTCGGCCCGGAGGTGGTGCTGATGGACGAGCCTTGCAGCGCGCTCGATCCGGTGGCGACGGCGCACATCGAGGAGCTGATGCGAGAGCTCAAGCAGAACTTCACGATCGTGATCGTCACGCACAACATGCAGCAAGCCGCGCGCGTCAGCGACAAGACCGCCTTCTTCACCACCGAGGTCGACGCCAAGTTCGGGCTGCGGACGGGCACCCTGGTCGAGCACAACGCGACGGAGAAGATCTTCTCCAACCCCAGCGACGAGCGGACCGAACGCTACATCACGGGCCGCTTCGGCTGAGCGGGCGCCGGCTGCCCGACAGCGCGCAGCGTGACGAGAACGATCTCCGGCGGGTTGCCGAAGCGCACCGGCAAGATGCTGGTGCCGATGCCGGCGGTCGTGTAGAGGACGCCCCCCCCTTCATCGGTGCGTCCGCAGGCGTAGCGCTGAGCAGAGCGGGTGAAGGTGACCGGACGGCCGAGGAACGGCAGGCTGACCTGCCCGCAATGGGTGTGGCCCGCCAGCATCAGCGCGGGCGCCGCCGGCAGCTCCGGGAACGGATCGGGCGAGTGGCTGAGCACAATCGTGTCGATGGGCGGGGCATCCGCCAGCGCGCGCCGGAAGTCCGGGCTTCCCGTGAGGTCATCGGCGAGGCCGGCGATGACGAATCTCCCCCCGGGTCGATCCTTGATGACGTGTTGGTTCCAAAGCACGGTGACTCCGGCGGCTTCCAGCGCCCGACCGATCGGCGCCAGTCCGTACCAGGAATCGTGGTTGCCCAGCACGGCGACGACCCCCAGCGGCGCTTGCAGCCGTGCGAAGGCGGCGATGCCGGCGTGGATTTCCGAGCGCTCGGACGCCGCACGTTGCACCTCCGGCTCGTCGTTGGCGGCATAGTCGCCCAGCAGCACGACGAGATCGGGATGGAGCGCGTTCGCGCGCGCGACGATGTCCGCCACCCGCCGGGCGTTCACGTGCGGGCTGCCGACGTGGGTGTCGCCGATGACGGCGACTGCCAGGGGTGCTCCCCCCCATCGTTCGCTGGCCACCTCGACCCGCCTCACCACCAGCATCCGTGGCTCGATGAGCCAGGCATAGACGTTGAGCCCGTAGCCGATCGCGCCGATGGCGAGCGCCAACCCGCGGCGCCGCCGCTGCGCAGGCGATCTCCCCGGCCAGCGCCGGAGGTAACGGAGGCTTGCCTGCGCCAGCAGCGCCAGCCCAAGCGCAGCGCCGGCAATCACCGGCCACAGTTGAAGATGCAGGCGCATGAGGGCCGGGAGTTTGCCCGATCGCCGAAGTCACGTCCCCTGGTCTCGTCTGGCGCGTTGACGCTCGGTTCTCGGCGCTTACTGTAGCCGACAGGCCGTGAGGCACGACGCCCACGGAGAGCCCGCCGGGAGCTGATGGCCTCGGCGAAAGGAGAAAGACCACTGCCCCTTTGCCTGCGCTGCGTTGCAGTCGACCCTGTCGACCGGCGTCGCCGAGGGTGCTGGTGCGTCCGCAGGAGGAGGAGATTCAAATGCTGGCTGAAGCGCGCACTGACAGGAATGACCGAGAGTTGCTGGACATCTACTCTCAAACGGTCGCCGCCGTGGCGGAGCTGGTGAGCCCATCCGTGGTGAAGATCGCGGTCCAGGGGGCCGAGCCTGCCCCCGACGCGGCCCGGGCGCGGCCGGGGCCCCCCCGACAACCGGGCGAGTCCTCGGGAAGTGGCTCGGGGTTCGTGATGACGCCGGACGGTTATGTGCTGACGAACAGCCATGTCGTCCACGGCGCCAAGCGCATCAGCGCCGTCTTTCAGGATGGCCAGCGTGCGCCTGCCCAGCTGGTGGGCGACGACCCGCAGACCGACATCGCGCTGGTGCGCATCGAAGGGCCCAACTTGGCGGCGCTCAGCTTCGGCGATTCTTCGGCGTTGCGGGTGGGCCAGCTGGCGATCGCGGTCGGCAACCCTTACGGCTTCGATTGCACCGTCACGGCGGGTGTGGTCAGCGCGCTCGGGCGATCGCTGAGGACCAACACGGGTCACCTGATCGACGACGTCATCCAGACCGACGCCGCGCTCAACCCCGGCAACTCGGGCGGCCCGCTGGTCGATTCGCGGGGGCGTGTCATCGGCGTGAACACCGCGATGATCATGCCGGCGCAGGGCATCTGCTTCGCCATCGCGGCGAACACGGTCAGCTTCGTGATGAGCAAGCTGATCCACGAAGGTCGGGTCCGGCGCTCCTATCTGGGCGTCGGCGGTCAGACCGTGCCGTTGCACCGCCGCCTGGTGCGGTTTCACGGCCTGCCCACCGAGAGCGGCGTCTTCGTGGCATCGGTCGAGCCCAACAGCCCGGCCGGCCGCGCCGGCCTGCGCGACGGTGACCTGATCGTCGCTTACGGCGACAAGCCCATCGCCGGCATCGACGACCTTCACCGCCTGCTGACTGAAGAACAGGCAGGCATCGGCGCGGCCCTGACCATCATTCGTGATTTGAAGATGCAGACCATCCAGGTGACGCCCACACTGCGTCAGTGAGCGCGTCCGCGACGCATTCCCGAATACGGCTCTCCCACCACCGATAGAGCTCGTCGCGGCTGCGCGCCATTGGCGGAGCGTGGTGATCGAGATCGCCTGCGTCGATCAGGGCACGAAACGCCGCCGAAATCTCGCCTGAGCTTTTCCGCGGGTTGCGGATGAGCAATGAAACGGAAACGGAGCCCAAACGCCACGCTCCGGATTGACAACTCCGCGACGGGTGCTTCGCTAGAAGAGTCGGTGATGGCGAGCGTGGGTCGAGCGGAGCAACCGCAACAAGGGACGAGATGGACCAAAGCGGTCCGTCGCATGATCGAGCGGGTGCTCGACCTCGGCAGTGAGAGCGGGCTACCGGTCGACGACGCCAAGCGCCTGAGGCTGTGCAACATCAACGCGCTCGGTGGCAGCATCATCATGGCCACCTGGGCCGCGGTGGAAGCGGTGATGGGAGACCGAGGCAACCTGCTTTGGGAGCTGCGCTTCCTGGCTGGATTTCTGGCGGTGCTGGGGCTGAGCGCGATCGGCTTTCATCGAGCGGCCCGTCTGCTCCTGGTCTTCACCGCGAACATCTGCGTATTCGCCGGCGCGCTTCTGTTCACCGAGGCCTCGGGCGGGATTCTCCCCTTCTTCGCGATGGCCGCCATGCCGCTCCTGCTGTTTGGGCCCGATGAATGGCTGCTGGCGACGTTGAGCGCCGCGCTCCCCGTGCTCCTCCTGACCGCTTCCAAGACCGGGATCGCCGCACGTCTGTTCGCTGTTCACCCGTTGCCAGCGCCTCACTGGTACTTCGCGGCCAACGCCGCGACGACATTTTTCCTCGCCTTCCTGGTTCCATTCTTCTTCTTTCGTTCGAACATGAGGGCGGAAGCGTCGTTACAACGGATTGGTCAGTGGAAGCTCAAACGAGTGATTGACGCCGATCTCATCGGCGTGGTCCGTGGACGGCTCTCCGGTCGCATCGAAGATGCCAACGACACCTTCCTCTCCCTGCTGGGCTACACCCGTGAGGACCTCGCCGCCGGGGCCCTCGATCTCGGCATGATCGCGCCATCGGATTCGCTCGAAGCCGAGCGGCCTCAGCAGGGCCCCGCCTCGGTTTACGAGCTCATCTGCCGGCGGAAGGACGGCACGACCGTGCCCACCCTGGTCGGCGTCGCGCGCCTCGACGAGAGCGACGACAGCAACGACGAGGTCGTCGGCTTCGTGCTCGACCTGACCGCGCAGAAGCATCTGGAGGCCCAGCGGGCCATGTTGCACGACAGCCGGGAAGCGCTCCGGCTGCGTGATCTGTTCAACTCGATCGCCTCTCACGAGCTCAAGACGCCGCTGACGGCGCTGCTCCTCAACCTGCGCCTCTTGAGCGCGCGGCTGGACAAGGAGACGCCGCCGGGATCGTCGCTGCGCACGCAGGCTGCACGGTGCGAGTCGGCCGCCACCCGAATGGCCGGGCTCATTCACGCCCTGCTGGATGTCGCCCAGATTCATCGTGGGCGACTCACCCTCGATGTACGCGAGACAGACGTGGTCGAGGCGGTGCGCAGCGTGGTGAGCGGGTTCGAGGTCAATCGAAACGGCGGCAGATCCCCGATCGCCCTGCGCACCGACGAGCCCTTCACCGCCAGGCTCGATCCGCTCCGGTTTGATCAGGTGATCACCAACCTGCTCTCGAACGCGGTCAAGTACGGCGCCGGCAAGCCAATCGAGGTGAGGGTCAGCCACGATCGCGCCGCCGACTCCGCTCACCTCGAGGTCATCGACGGCGGCCCCGGCATCGATCCCGGGATGACGGAGAAGATCTTCGAGCCGTTCCAGCGCGCCACCTCCATGGAACCGATCCCGGGGATGGGCCTCGGTCTCTACGTGGTCAAGATGATCGTGGAGGGCCACGGCGGCCGTATCGCTGTCGATACGGAGCTGGGCCATGGATCGCGGTTCATCGTCGATCTCCCCTGCACCACCATCCCAGCAGGAAGCCAGATCAGCGCTCCCGGATAGCGGTTCGGTCCGTTCGAGCACGGTTGAGCTTCGAGCTCATCCGCGTCAGGGGAGGTTCGCGAAAAGGTGATTCGGGCTGTTCTGGGAATTGGGCTCGGCCATACTAGTGGCCGAGTTGCGAGCTCGCAGCACCAGGCTCGCCCGCGGTGGACTCTCGTCAGGCGGGGCAGCGATCGAAGAGGACGACCGCGGAATCGATCCGCGGCTGCGGTCGCTGGACACGGCCCTGGCGGAAGGGATCCTGCGCGGCCTCGGTCATCTCATCGCCGAGGACGAGCAGCTCGGCGGTCGTTTCGTGACCTTGCACGGACGGCGGCAGATCAACTTCGGCTCCTGCTCCTACCTCGGCCTCGAGACCGATCTGCGGCTCAAGAACGCGGCGTGCGACGCGGTCGCACGGTACGGCGTTCAGTTTGCGTCGTCGCGCGCCTACGTCTCCTGCCCTCCCTACGCGGAGCTCGAGCGCCTGCTGGCGGCGATGTTCGAGACACCGCTGGTCGTGGCGCAGACGACCACGCTCGCGCACTTCGCCGCCTTGCCCATCCTGATCGGCAGGGAGGACGCGGTCGTCTGCGATCAACTCGTTCACAACAGCGTGCAGGCCGTGTTGCCGACGCTGCAAGCAGCGGGGACCTTCTGCCGCTTCGTCCGCCACAGCCGGATCGACCGGCTGGACGAGATCGTGCGCGCGCTCGGCGAGCGCCACCGGCGGGTCTGGTACCTGGCCGACGGCGTCTACAGCATGCACGGCGATCCGGCTCCCCTCACGGCGTTGCAGGATCTGCTGTCGGGGAACGAACGGCTCCACCTCTATCTCGACGATTCCCACGGCATCAGCTGGTCGGGGAGGCAGGGGCGAGGAACCCTGCTCGGCGGCGGCCCCCTGCCGCCCCGCACGGTGATGGTCGCCTCGCTGGCCAAGGCGTTCTCGGCGGGAGGCGCGGTGCTGGCGCTTCCGGACGCGGAGACCGCCCGTCTCATTCGGACCTGCGGAAGCACGATGATCTTCTCGGGTCCCTTGCAGCCCGCTCTGATCGGCGCGGCGATCGCGTCGGCACGCCTCCATCTGTCGAGCGAGCTCGCCGGGCGCCAGCGAAAGCTCATGGATCGGATCCACCTTTTCAATGCGCTGGCCGAGGCGCGCGGCCTTCCGCTCGGCTCGCCGGCGGCGACGCCGATCCGCTTCGTCAAGACGGGCGACAACGAAGAGACCTACCAGATGGCCGCCGATCTGATGAACGACGGCTTCTACACCAACACCGCGGTCTTCCCGGCGGTGTCGAAACGCCACGGTGGTCTGCGCGTCGCCCTGACCGTGCACCAGACCTTGGACGATGTGCGCGGCCTCATCGAGGCGATCGCCAGGAGAATCTAGCTCCCTCAGGGCTCGCGGACGATGCAGCGGAAGCCGAGGTGGCAGGTCGAGGTGTCGATCGCCTGCGCCATGCGCGCAGCCGGGCGGTAGCGCCGGCAGTAGTTCGGCGCGCAGAGGAACGAACCTCCCTTGATCACCTTGCGCGGGATGGGGAGCGCCACGGTGGGATCGTAGCTCCGCTCGCGGGCGGTGCGAGGATCAGCGCTGCCGCAGCAGGCGCCGTCGTCCGGCTTTGGATGGTCCGGCTTTGATTGGTCCGGCTTCGGGTGCCCGGGCGCGTACCAGTCGGTGGTCCATTCCCACACGTTGCCGATCATGTCGTAGAGGCCCCAGCCGTTGGGGGGGAAGACCCCGACGGGCGACGTCGTCTCGTACCCGTCCGTCAGCAGGTTCTGGTGGGGAAATTCGCCTTGCCAGATGTTGGCCATCGGTTTGCCGTCGGGCTCGAGCTCGTCTCCCCAGGCGTACTCCGTTTGATTGAGCCCGCCACGCGCGGCAAATTCCCACTCGGCCTCGGTTGGGAGCTCCTTGCCCGCCCATTTGGCGTACGCCGTGGCGTCGTCGAGGCCGACATGGACCACCGGGTGGTGATCCATCCCGTCGACGGAGCTCTGGGGACCCTCCGGATGGCGCCAGTCAGCGCCCGGGACGAAGGCCCACCAGTTGAGAAAGTTGCGCATATCGACCCGCCCCGCCGGCTTGACGAACACCACCGAGGCGGGGACCAGCAGCGCGGGATCGGCGCCTGGGTACTGGGCCGCATCCGGTGCGATCTCCGCCTGCGTGATGTACCCGGTCTCTTCCACGAACCGCCGAAAGTGCGCGTTGGTGACCGGCCAGCGATCGAGCCAGAACCCCTCGACGGTCGCGGAATGAGCCGGCGCCTCCTCACGGTAGTGGCTGTCCGAGCCCATCGTGAACTCGCCGCCCGGGATCCACTCCATGCCCAGCCGGCGCGCGCGCGCGACGTTCGGTTGCGACGACAAAGTCTGCGTTGACATCTGTTCACCTCGGCGGTGGGTATTCCCGCGCGTCGAGCATGCGAACCGCGCAACCAGGCACAAGACTGCGGAACATCAATTAGGGCGTCGCCGTATGGTCGACCGGAAATACGTTGCCGGCTTACAGCCGGGGCGGCGGCCGGGTGGCCAGGTTCGGGGCGGGCGGTTGTCCCGGAGGCACACATGAGATCACACCTGGTGGCGGTCACGCTCGCGGCCGGCCTGGCGCTCGGCGCGGGCGGCTGGTCGAAGGCAGAGGCGAAGTTCTCCTCGGCCAAACCCGCGGTCGACCCTGACGCCATCGCCGCGCTTCAAAAGATGGGCGCCTTCCTGCGCGATCAGCAGAAGTTCTCGGTCCGGGCGACCGTCACCACCGACGATCTGCTGTCGTCGGGGCAGAAGGTGCAGTTCGGTGGAACCCTCGAGCTGATGGTGCGCCGGCCGGACCGACTGCGCGCCGACGTGCGGGGCGATCGGCAGGACGAGCGCATCTACTACGACGGCAAGACCTTCACCATCTTCGGCGAGAAGGTCGGCTACTACGCCTCGTTCCAGGCCCCGGGCACGCTGGCCGAGCTGAAGGACGTCACCGAGAAGCGCTATGGGATCGATCTGCCGCTGGCCGACCTCTTTTATTGGGGAACGGAGCATGACGGAACCAGCGAGATCACTGCGGCCACCAAGGTCGGCGTGGCCACCGTCGAAGGCACCGCCTGCGACCACTACGCGTTTCGGCAAAAGGACGTCGACTGGGAGCTCTGGATCGAGCAAGGGCCGCATCCGTTGCCGCGCAAGATCGTCATCACGACGACCACCGAAAAGTCGCGCCCCCAGCACGGGATGGTTCTGACCTGGGACCTCGCGCCGAAGCTGGCCGAGGACCTCTTCACGTTCGCGCCGCCGCCTGAGGCGCACAAGATCGAGTTCGACACCGCCGCGGGCAGGAACATCAGCTCGCGTCAGTAGCAGAGCTCCGGCGAAGCAGTTCGCTCGAGGCCGGGCCTCGAACATCAACGACGAAGGAGATACGCAATGAGCCGAATCGTGGACAGGATCGGATCACGGGGGTTGGCGTTGGCTGCTTTCCTGGCCGCCGCCGGCCTGGCAGCGAGCGCCGCCAACGCGGTGGTGGTGGTCCGCAGAAGCGTGAACTATCACCCGGTCGCGCGCGCGGCGGTGGTGACCACCGCCGCGGTCGGCACGGCAGTGGTGGTGGGCTCCGTGGTGCGTTCGCTTCCGCCGGCCTGCACCTCGGTGATGGTGGGCAACGTCGCCTACCAGCAGTGCGGCGGCACCTATTACCAGCCGCGCTATTCCGGATCTCAGGTGACCTACGTCGTCGTCAATCCACCACGTTGAGCCGAACCCGAAAGGAGGCCCCCTTGGAGAACCAGAGCGGCGAAAGCCTGGCAACGGAAGGAACCGCAGAGGGAGACGCGCCAGGACTGGCGGGACTCGTCTGCCGCATGCGCCTGATGGTGGGAGACCAGGCGCTCGGCGTGCTGGCCGTGGACAACGGGCGCGCGAAGCTGGTCCCCGATGGGCCTCCCGTCGACGTGACCGCGGTCGTCCGCTCGCGCGACATTCTCATCGGCATCCTTCGAGGGCAGCACAACCCGGTCTTGATGGCGCTCAGGGCCCAGGGCCGCCTCCACGGCGACCGTGAGCTCGGCGTGAAGGTCATCTATGGGCTGCGCGCCGGCTCCCCCTTTGTGCGGACCCAGTTCGACGGAAAGGACAGGTAACGATGTCGCTCAACACGGTCAGCATCCTGGACGGCAACGCCTTCGTGGTCAGCGATCGCCGCGGCGACATCGACGCCAGCCCGGTCGACGCGCAGGGGCTGTTTCTCGACGACACGCGCTTCCTCTCGCGCTGGATCCTGACCGTGAACGGGCTTCGTCCGTCGGTGCTGTCGGTGGACGAACAGGAATACTTCCAGGTGCAGTTCTTCGAGGCGGTCACCACCGGCACCATCTACGTCGACTCCCATCTCTCGGTT
>Ga0210387_10003814_pt1 | contig 11584 bp, 8 predicted proteins | sample IncBWC7OmetaG_FD_160108 | JGI IMG/M metagenome (GOLD analysis project Ga0210387, IMG submission 160108) | Forest soil microbial communities from Barre Woods Harvard Forest LTER site, Petersham, Massachusetts, United States - Inc-BW-C-7-O ... | reverse complement strand
GAGCGGGTAAGGGTCTGGTCGATTTCGGAAAGCCAGTCGACGATCGGAACGGTCGGCGCAAACACAAAGGCCACATAGGAGCGGCCGCGCAGACGAACCTGCTGGCGTGTGGGCTCGGACTGGGTGTCCGGTTGGATTGCCGATTGGGTTGCCGATTGGGTTGCCGATTGGGTTGCCATGGCTGACGACTCGCCTTTCTTACTGAAAGGTTACAGAGCGACAGTTATGGTTAACGCCTTGTTAAGACTTTCTGGACGCGCGCGGGCCAAAGTTTGACAAAAGCGCGGCGAACGCACGCCTCGCGGGAGCCACTACAACGCGGGGGCGAATGTTTAGAGGCCGGCTGGCCTGTCTCGCTCGCCACGCGAACGACACCGGCGGATTGTTGGTTAACAAGAACTCAACGCGGTTCTGCCTCGTTTTGAGCTTAATAATGACTTGTGCGAGTCGCATCACGTTCTAGCGAGATGGTGGGAAACCGTCTATTTTCCGCAGGGAAGGGCAGGACCGCCGGGGACGGGCAGTGCGATCGATGGGGAAGCGCAGAGCTTCAAGTTGCAAGGCTTCGGATTGCTGGAGCCATCTGATTTCGAGGATGCCGCACGATGGTGCGGCACGCAAGTTCCCGATTCACACCGCGCCATCGCCGTTCGCGTCCTCTTCCCCGCCAGCACGAATGTTCCCGCACGCGCTTTGCATTGAAGCTTTGCCGAATGCGGCGGTACGACCGCATGCGTAACAGTCAGTCTCATGAGGAGTCGCGTATGAGTGCCGCGAGTGAGGAAGTCCCCGCCAACTCCAATACCAGCACCACCGATCCGATAGATGCCCTGTCCTCCCTGGTCCGCCGCACCAGTGAACGCGCCGAGCCGCGGCTGGCCGCCGTCAGCGAGAGACCGATGCCGCGCATGCCCCGGACTGATCTAAGAACCGATTTAAGAACCGATCTGAGGATCGACGCGCTGCGGCCGACGCCCGCGCAAGGCGACCGGCTGGAAACCGCCATGTCGGAATTCGTGCAGCGTCAGCTCAGGCCCGAAGTCGTGCCGGTGCCGGCGGGCTTGAAGCGCGACGCGCGACACCGGATGATTTTCGCAGGCGCCATCACTGTCGCAATTGCCTCTCTCGTCGCCCTCATCGTCGTCACCCTGTGTCCCAGGGAGAAGGACATCATCCAGTCCTTTGCCGCAGCCGTGCCGGCGGCGCCGGCACAATCTTCATCGGTCGAGCTGGCTGCGGGGCCCTTGCCGCAATCGCGCACGCTGCTTGCCGAAAACGCCAGAGGCGAGGGCTTTACCCACGAGCAGTCAGAACAGCTGCTGCAGCAATTGGTGCAATGGCGACAGAATTTCGCGTTGACCGCCAAACCGTGATTTTCGGGAGCGATGATAATGTCTGACTATGGGGCTGGAATGATTAAGCAACGAAATCTGCGCTTTCCTGCGCGCTCAACCATCGCGCTCTGCGCCGTGCTGTTGATAGGCCCGGCCGCGACCGCCGCGCCCGGCGACAATGCCAGTGTGGTGCGCGATCTAGCAGGCCGCGTCGGTCCGATCCTCGGTTCGGCGCTGGCTTGCCAGGACATTCCGCAGGCGCGCATCCAGGCCGTCGCCGATAAGTTCCGCGCGGTGATCCGCGATGTCGCAAGCAGCGATGCCGAGCGCGACGAGATCTCGCAAACCTTCAACCGCTATGTCATCGGCGCCCGCGACGCCGGCGCCGCGAACCGGATCGATTGCAAGCTGGCCGATCGCCAGCTCGGCGACCTCGAGCGATCGGTCACCGGACCGTCACTGGCCTCGGTGATCGCACCGTCGGCAGCCAATGCCGCGCCGGCGCCGGTCGCAACGATCGTGCCGCCCGCTGCACCGGCGGCCGTACCGGCGACCCCTGTTGCCGTGAACCCGAACATCATGCCCGCCGTGCCGCTCGCCGCGCAAAACCTTCACGGCGTCTCCGACAACGAGATCCGCTTCGGGATCGTGGCGCCGTTCTCCGGCGCGTCGAGAGAGCTCGGCCGCCAGATGAAGCTCGGCATCGACACCGCCTTCAACCGCGCCAACGAAACCGGCGGCGTCAACGGGCGCATGCTGCGCCTGATCGCGGCCGACGACGGCTATGAGCCGGCGAGAACGCTGGACGCGATGAAAGCGCTTTACGAGAAAGAGAACGTGTTCGGCTATATCGGCAATGTCGGCACGCCGACGGCCGCGGTCGCCATTCCCTATGCGCTGGACCATCGCGCGCTGTTCTTCGGCGCCTTCACCGGCTCCAACCTCCTGCGCAACGATCCGCCCGACCGCTATGTCTTCAACTACCGCGCCAGCTATGCGGAGGAAACCAGCTCGGTCGTGAACTATCTGATCAAGATCCGCCGGCTGCAACCAAAGCAGATCGCGGTGTTCGCGCAGCAGGACGCCTATGGCGATGCAGGCTTTGCCGGCGTTGCGAAGGCGTTCCGCACCCTCGGAGTCAGTGACGCCACCATCGTGCGGCTCAACTACAAGCGCAACACGGTCGACGTCGACGAGGCCGTCAACCAGCTCCGGGCGCAGAAGCCGGCGATCCGGGCCGTGGTGATGGTCGCAACCTATCGTGCGGCGGCCAAATTCATCGAGAAGACCCGCGATACCTATCCCGGCATGGTCTACACCAACGTGTCGTTTGTCGGCTCGACGGAGCTCGCCGAGGAACTGAACCTGCTCGGGCCGCGCTTTGCCAGTGGCGTGATCGTGACACAGGTGGTGCCGGCGGTCGGCGGCTATTCGAGCGCCGTGCTCGAATACAAGAACGCGCTGGCGAAGTATTTTCCGGGCGAAGCGCCGGATTACGTTTCGCTGGAGGGCTATATCGCCGCCAAGGTGCTGATCCAGGGACTGAAGCAGACCGGAGGCTCGCTCGACACCGAGCACCTGATCGACAATCTCGAGGCCATGCGCAATATCGATCTCGGTCTCGGCACCACGCTCGGCTTCGGCCGCTCCGAGCACCAGGCCTCGCACAAGATCTGGGGCACAGCACTCGACGACAGCGGCAAGTTCACGTCGCTTGATTTGGAGTAGACGCGAACTCAAACGGGATGTCCGTTGGCGCAAGCGAAACGGACATCCCCGCCAGGGTAACGCTCTAATACCCCGCGGCCAGCCCGGTGCCACCGCGCGGATCGTTTGCACCGTAGTAGCGGTTTCGGCCGACCGGCTTGCCGCCAAGGCTTGGCGCGCCGACGATGATCGCGGCGACGTGGTTGGTCGGCTCCGAATTTTCAAAACGATAGCCCATGCCCTCCAGCAGCTTTCTGGTGTCGGGCGACAGCGCGTAGGGCTCGGTCTTGGTCACATCCGGCATCCACTGATGGTGGATGCGAGGGGCATCGACAGCTTCCTGAATGTCCATCCCGAAATCGACCACGTTCACGATGGTCTGCAGCACGGTCGTGATGATGCGGGCGCCACCGGGCGTGCCGAGCACGAGGACGGGCTTGCCATCTTTGGTGAGGATGGTCGGTGTCATCGAGCTCAGCGGCGTCTTGCCCGGCGCGATCGCGTTCGCATCTCCCTGGATGGCGCCGTCCGCATTTGCTGCACCCGGATTGGGCGCGAAATCATCCATCTCGTCGTTCATCAAGACGCCGGTGCCTGAGGCAACGACCTTCGCGCCGAACCAGTCGTTGAGCGTATAGGTCAGCGAGACGGCATTGCCGGCATCGTCCACGATCGAGAAGTGCGTCGTGTTGCTGCCTTCGTGCGGCGCGACGCCTTGCCTGATCTCGCTGGAGACACCGGCTTTGTCCGGCTTGATCTCATCGCGGATCTTGGCGGCGTAGCTCTTGTCGATCAGCTCCTTGACCGGGTTTTTGACAAAGTCCGGATCGCCGAGAAGACTGTTGCGGTCGACAAAGGCGTGGCGCATCGCTTCGATCTCGTCATGCACCGCCTCCGCCGATCCGAAGCCGAGCTGCCGGAGCGGATATCCCTCCAGGATATTGAGCATCTCGCAGATGGCGACGCCGCCCGAGCCGGGCGGCGGTGGCGAGATCACGCGATAGCCGCGGTAATCGCATTCGAGCGGCGGCAGCTCACGAACCCTGTAGCTCTCCAGATCCTCGGACGTGATGATTCCCCCGCCCGCCTGGCTTGCCTTGACGACGGCTGCTGCCGTCTTGCCCCGATAGAAGCCATCGACGCCCTGCCGCCGGATCAAACGCAACGTGTCCGCGAGCTCCGACTGCACCAGCCTTTCGCCCGTCGCAAAAAGCTGTCCCTTGTTGAGAAAGATTTCCGCAGTCGCCGGAAATTTCTTCAGATCCTCGGTCGCGGAAGCGAGCATGTCGACGTCGCCTTGCTCGAGGGTAAAGCCGTCTTCGGCCAGCCTGATCGCCGGATCGATCAGCGCGGCGCGCGCCATCGTCCCATATTTTTCCCGCGCATATTCCAGGCCCGAGACGGTGCCGGGCACGCCGACCGCAAGCCAGCCGGTCGTCGTCAGTCCCTTGATGACGTTGCCGTCCTTGTCGAGAAACATGTCGCGGCGCGCGGCGCGCGGCGCCTTCTCACGGAAATCGAGGAACGTCTTCCTGCCGTCGGCAAATTGGACCGTCATGAAGCCGCCGCCGCCGAGATTGCCGGCGGCCGGATAGACCACAGCGAGCGCATAGCCCACCGCGACCGCCGCATCGATCGCATTGCCGCCGCGCTTCAGGATGTCGACGCCGACCTCGGTCGCAAGATGCTGCGCGGTGACCACCATGCCCTTCTCTGCGGCCACCGGCCGTTCCGAGGCGGCGTTGGCAGCCGGAACCGCAAGCAACGACAAAAGGCAGGCAGCAACTACGCAAGCCCGCGTTAATGTTCCAGGCAATGTTCCAAAGATGTCTTCAAAGCGACCCGGCCGGGTTTTCAATTCGCCTCTGTAAACTGGCGAAGGCATGAAAATCGTCTCTCCTGTTAGGTCGAGGCCGAGTGGCCGCGACAAGCTTCTAAGGCCAAATTGGGAACTTGTCCGCAGCCGAGTTCCCCAAGGACAACTCTTTGTCAGGACCGTGACAGGGCACTTTTGGCCGCAGGAGGAAACGCAAAATTGGCTTTAATGCCGCTGACTTGCCCGCTCCGATCCGGTATCTTGCGCCCCGGGCCGCGGGCAGGGTCGGATGCTGGTGCGGGATATTCTTAAGGGTCATAGGCAAATGTTTCTTGGGCGCCGCTTTGCTGCGGCCGCGACGGCATTGGTGCTGACTGCGGCCGGATTTTCCCTCCTGCTTTTCTCGACGGCGCAATCCCCCGCCATGGCGGCATCCGAAAGCTGCGCCGGCTCGGGCGAGGTCACCGTCCTGCCGTCGCCGATGACGCCCTGGAGCGGCGCGCCGCTGCGCGTCATGGTCGTCGCCGAGAAACCGGTTGCAGGCACGCTGTCGCTGATCGCGCCCGATGGCAGCGTCGCGGTCAAATCGGCCGACCGGCATGACGGGCCGCCTTATTCCTGGTTCGCCGAGGTCGCCACTCCAGCCGCAGGCACCTGGCATGCGAAGCTCGACTCCGCGGAATGTGGCCCGGTCAATCGCGAGATCGCGGTCAGCGCACGCAAGCCGGAAGGGGTGCGCTTCCCGGCGGGAAGCATCTGGCAGGTGCGCAATAGCTGGAACGCCACGAACGAAGCGCTGTTCTCGGCATGGGTCGAGAAGCTGTTCGACGCGCCGCCCGACCAGGATCTGAACTGGAAGGTCTGGTACGAGGTATTGCGCGACCAGTCGCGCAACTTCCTCTTCAATTATCTCGGACGCAACGAAGACACGACCCAAATCGGCCAGCGTCCCGACTGCGCCGACTTCGTCTATTTCCTGCGCGCCTATTTCGCCTTCAAGATGGGGCTGCCGTTCGGCTATTCGAATTGCTCGCGCGGCTTCGGCGGCAGACCGCCGAAATGCTACCAGTGGTTCGACATCGAGCATCCCGAGGTCACGCGGCCGCCTCCGCCGCCCGAACAGGTGGTTGCTGAAGCTGCACCCCCCGATCAGCCACCTGCGCAGTCCTCGCGCGTGCTTGGACTGTTTGGCCGATCCGACCCGCCGGCCGATGCTGCGCCAGCAGCTCCGGCAGCGAAGGCCGCGCCGCCCAAGCCGAAGCGCCCGACCAATTTTGCCGAATATCTGCGCGACGTCGGCGATGTCGTCCACACCGGCGCGGTGCGCGCCGGCGACGACAGCGCCGATTTCTACACCGTGCCGCTGACGCAAGCGGCGCTGCGTCCGGGCACCGTCTATGCCGATCCTTACGGCCATGTGCTGATGCTGGTGCGCCGCGTGCCGGAAGCGAACGGTACGCCGGGCGTCTTCCTCGCCGTCGACGCCGAGCCCGACGGTTCGATCACGCGCAAGCGTTTTTGGCGCGGCAACTTCCTGTTCGTCCATGAACCTTCGCTCGGCACACCCGGCTTCAAGCATTTCCGCCCGATCCTGCAGGACAAGGGCGGATCATTGCGGCGGCTGGCCAACGCCGACATCAACAAGAATCCGGAATTTGCCGATTATTCCAACGAGCAGTCGCAGATGCCCATGGAGGATTTCTACGACCGCATGGACGACGTGATGTCGCCCGAGCCGCTCGATCCGGTGAAGGCGATGACGGACGCGATCACGAGCCTCAACGAGCAGATCAAGACCCGCGTCACGTCGATTGAAAACGGGCGCAAGTGGCAAGCCAAGTCAGCCGGCGACGCCACCATGCCGGACGGCGCTTCGATCTTCGAGACGAGCGGCCCCTGGGAGGATTTCTCGACGCCGGCGCGCGACTTCCGGCTGCTGGTCGCCATCGACGTGGTACGGAATTTTCCCGATCGGTTTGCGCGGCGGTCGGACCGCTTCGCGCTCCCGCCCGGCAAGAGCGTAGCCGACGTGAAGAGCGAATTGCAGGGCGTGCTGGCTTCCGAACTTGCCTCTCGCAAGATCACCTATACCCGCACCGACGGCTCGCCATGGACGCTGTCGGTCAAGGACGTGCTCGAGCGCGCGGCGGATTTCGAGATGGCCTACAACCCCAACGACTGCGTCGAGCTGCGCTGGGGTGCGGCCGAAGGCAGCGAGGAGGCCTCGACCTGCAAGCGCCACGCGCCGCAGGCGCAGCGCGCCAAGATGTCGGAATACCGTGGCTGGTTCCGCGAGCGGCACTGGCCGGCGCATAGCTGAGGCCCGGTGTTCGCCCGGGAAATCTGAGCCTTGTGCCCGACGTCCATGTCGTAATCCCCGCCAGCGCCTGTCAGGCGAGGCTGGTTCCGACGCGTCCGCTATGGAATAATTCGGACAGGGGCGCGTCAAAAGAATCGGGGGACTCTCGGATGTCTCGGACATCGATCGTCATTTTTTGCCTTTCGTGGCTCGCGTTGTTCACGTTGCCAACCGGACCGGCCCAAGCCAGGGGCGGCTTCAATCCAAACCGCCGCGTGCCATCCATCAGTCTCTGCCCAAGCTGCACCGTCACGGTCAAAATCACCGTGCTGCAGGATCACGCGTGCCACATCAACTATGGTTCGTTAGGCCCGATGCACGGCCAGAAGATTCTGGTCAGCGCCAAGCGCGGGAAATATTGGGCGGATAACGAAACCAGCACCGCCTACAACCCCAACAAAGGGTTCCTGGGCAGCGATTATTTCGAAGCGCAATTCTCCTACGAGCTCATGAACGGCAAGCCGGCGTCAGCTATTCTCAAAGCAAGCGTCGAAGTGGTGCCTCATCTATAGAGGCCGACGAGAGCGATCGGCTGGGTTCAGTCCTAAATGTCCGCTCTCAAAGGGATTCTGTTGCAAAACTCTCGTTGAGACGACTCGCGATCCGCGATTCCGTTGGTTCTAGGGGTCATCGGCGGGAGCGGCGCATGATGGGTCGTCGGGAGAACGGTCAGGGTCAGTTCTTTTATTCGTTTGATTTGGATGAGGTGGTCCCACCAGATCATCTGGTGCGGCAGATCGACAGTTTGCTCGATCTAAGTTGGGTCCACGAGGAGTTGGCGCCTTATTATTCGCACACGGGCCGGCCTTCGATTGATCCGGTGCTGATGATCCGGATGCTGTTAGTTGGCTATATTTTTGCGATCCGTTCCGAGCGGCGGATTTGCGCCGAGATACAGGTAAACCTTGCCTATCGCTGGTTCTGCAAGCTCGGTATCGAAGACAAGATACCTGACCACTCCGTGTTCTGCCGCGCGCGGCAAGAACGCTTCCGAGAGAGCGATACCCTGCGCCGGGTCTTCGAAGGTGTGGTGGGGGTGAGCATTGCGGCTGGACTGGTTGGGGGCGAAGCGTTCTCGATCGATGCGAGCCTGATCAAGGCGGATGTGGATAAGAAGAAGCGAATGTCGGGCGATCAGCCGATTGAATGGCCGAAGGCAGAAGAGGCGTCCCATGCGGTTCGCGAGTACCTCGTAGCCCTCGATACCGCCCGCGGCGATGAGGATCGCGGTGGAGACAATGACGGTTCGGGCGAAAGCGGCCAGCGACGCAAACCTCCCAAGGAAGTCTCGCTCACCGATCCGCAAGCGACATGGGTTGCGAGGCCGGGCCTGGACCCCTTCTTTGCCTACGATGCAAACTATCTGATCGACAACAAGGTTGGCATCATCATCGATGCCGTGGGCACTCGAGCAAACCGAACAGTGGAGATTGCCGTCACCCAGACCATGGTGGACCGTTTTGAGCGCCGCTTTAATCTGCGGCCCCAGAGGCTCGCGGGCGACACGGTCTATGGCGCAGTCAGGTTGCTCAAATGGCTGGCAGATCGCAACATCACACCGCACGTTCCTGTTTGGGACAAATCGGCACGCCCCGATGGCACATTCAGCCGTGCAGACTTCGTCTTCGACCGGGATCGCAATGTCTATGTCTGCCCCGGCGGAGCAGAACTGACCAGCACAGGCAATATCGATCAAGGCCACATCGTTTATTACAGGGCCAGCAAGAGCGACTGCTCATGTTGCTCATTGAAGCCGAAGTGCACGACGGCAGTCGCGCGTAAAATCACCCGCGACCTCAACGAAGATGTGCGCGATCACGTCCGTGCATTGGCCAATACGGAAGCCTTCCAGCACTCACGCCGCGAACGCAAGAAGGTTGAGATGCGATTTGCGCATATGAAACGGATTCTCGGGCTCGACCGGTTCCGGCTGCGGGGCTTGAGCGGCATCGGGGACGAAGTGCTGCTCACAGCAACCGCGCAGAATCTGAGGCGGCTCGCCAGGCTCCTCTGCCGTGCGCCGCCACCTTTGGCAGCGGCCTGTCTTGCGTAAGCGTCGCGTCAAGCGTTGATGGCGTCAATAGACGCCAAACAGGAGCCGCGACCAACGAACCGCCAGAGTTCAAAACGAGCCCCTGCAATCGAGACCCGAAGAGTTTTGCAACAGAATCAAAGGCAGAGCGGACATTGAGACCACCAAATTCACACGAGGTAGCCGCAAGCGCCATCCCACAATAGCTTCAGCGCGGTCACGACGAGCAATCCGTAGCAGAGCCGATAAATCTGGCGCTGGTCCAGCGAGCCGTGCAGCCGCCAGCCCAGCCATACACCGCCGGGAATCGCGAACAGGCAAATCGCCATCAGTGTCCAGACATCGGCGGTCGGCCTCACCAGCATCAGCCATGGCACCGCCTTGGTCGCGTTGCCGACGGTGAAGAACAGGCTCGTCGTTCCCGCGTAGAGTTCCTTGCTGAGACCGAGCGGCAAGAGATACATCGCAAGCGGCGGTCCGCCCGAATGCGCCACCATGGTGGTGACTCCCGAGGCGAGACCGGCAGTGATCGCTTTCGGCGTCGAGCGCGGACGCACCATGACCTCTCCGCCCGCAACAAGCCACAGGCCGACAAAGATCAGCGTGGTCGTCGCCATCAGGATCGCGATGGCGCGGTGGTCGAGGAAACGGAATAGCACATAGCCGAAGGCGATGCCGCCCACGAGCCCCGGCAAGAGCCGCACAAGGTCCGGCTTCGACCACGTCGAGGGCTTCCAGTAGCGTAGCGCGAACAGATCCATGGCGATGAACAGGGGCGCGAGCAGACCACCGGCGGTGACCGGATCCATCACGATCGAGAGCAGAGGAATGCCGACGATGGAGAAGCCGCCGCCGAACGCGCCCTTCATGAAGCAGATCAGGAATACGCCGGCAAAGGCGACCAGGATGGTGGCAAGCGTCAGCTCCGGGCCCATGGCGACAGGCGTGGCCATCACATCCTCCCCCGGTCGGGGTTGGTCATGAAACCGTGGACCGCCCCTTCGATCTGGCAGCGGAGCAGGCCGATATCCCACAAGGCGCGGTCGTCGAGCTCGCGAAGGGTTTTGATGGCGGCGCGGCGGGCGAAGTGGCGCGCGATGCCATACCAGCAGGCGCTGAATAACCAAGCGAGTGCGGCCGGCCGCTTCATGACCTCGGGCCGAACGATCGTTGCGAGGGTCGCCAACATTTTGGGTCTCCAATGGTTGTCCGGGGGCAAAGCGAGGCCGTCGGCGCAAGCGCTCATGGAGCGGGCCGTAGGCTCATTGACCGCGGAAGCCTTCACAGGCGCCAGTACAATGGGGTTGATGTGGAGATCATGCTCCGATATAAGTCTCGGAGCAATTTGAACATTGCTCTCGGTGCAATAAATGTCGAAGTCCGAATATCTGAAGCTCGCGGACACCATTGCCGCGGAAATCGCTGACGGCAGCCTCAAGCCAGGCGACCGCCTGCCGCCCCAGCGCGATTTTGCCTATGAGCGCAAGATAGCCGCCTCGACCGCAAGCCGCGTCTATGCCGAGCTGCTCCGCCGCGGCCTTGTCGTCGGCGAAGTCGGCAGGGGCACCTTCATCTCGGGCGATGCCAAACGCGGCGGCGCACTGCCGAGCGAGCCACGCGGCATCCGGATCGACCTCGAGTTCAACTATCCGATGCTTCCCGGTCAAACGGCGCTGATCGCAAAAAGCCTGGACGGGCTGGAGAAACCCGCGGCGCTCGATGCCGCCTTGCGGCAGGCAACCAGTGTCGGAACGCCTTCGGTCCGCAGCGTCGCGGCCGCATATCTGGCGCAAGTCGGATGGTCACCCTCCCCTGAACAACTCGTCTTCACCGGCAACGGGCGGCAAAGCATTGCCGCGGCGCTCGCTACCCTCGTTCCCACGGGCGGCCGCTGCGGCGTGGAGGCTTTGACCTATCCCTTCATCAAGGGCATCGCCGCCAGACTCGGCATTTCGCTGGTGCCGCTGGCGATGGATGAGGACGGCGTACGCCCCGACGCCGTGCAAAAGGCACATCGTGAAGCGCATCTGTCGGCCATCTACATTCAGCCGGTGATCCACAATCCTTTGGGCATCACGATGAGTTCGGCGCGCCGGGCCGATCTGCTGCGCGTCGTCGAAAAGCTCGACCTTCCGATCATTGAAGACAATGTCTATGGCTTCCTCGACAATGAGCCGCCGCTTGCCGCGCTGGCGCCGGACCGCTGCATTGTCATCGACAGCCTTTCCAAAAAAGTCGCGCCGGGCCTGGCGCTGGGCTTCATCGTGCCGCCGCTGGCCTTGCGCGAAAGCGTGATGGCCTCGGTGCGCTCGGGCGGATGGACCGCGTCAGGATTT
>Ga0210387_10003813_pt1 | contig 11589 bp, 8 predicted proteins | sample IncBWC7OmetaG_FD_160108 | JGI IMG/M metagenome (GOLD analysis project Ga0210387, IMG submission 160108) | Forest soil microbial communities from Barre Woods Harvard Forest LTER site, Petersham, Massachusetts, United States - Inc-BW-C-7-O ... | reverse complement strand
CCCATTGGCGGCACCCGTGCCCGGCGCCCACGTGCGCGCGGTGCACGACGAGTTCCATGGCGACCTGCTCGAGGTCTCGATGGGCCCGCACCATCCGTCCACGCACGGCGTTTTCCGCATGGTCGCCACCCTCGACGGCGAGACGATCGTGAAGTTGAAGCCGGTTTTCGGTTACCTGCACCGCAATCACGAGAAGCTCGGCGAGAACACGACTTACCTCGGCTCCATGCCGTACACCGACCGGCTCGATTACCTGTGTTCGATGACGAACAATTGGTCGTATGCGCTGGCGGTCGAGAAGCTCGCGGGGCTCGCCGTGCCCGAGCGCGCCGAATACATCCGCGTCATCCTCGCGGAGCTCACGCGGCTGCTCAACCATACCTGCCTCGCCGGTTTTCTCCTGCAGGACTGCGGCGCCAGCGGCACGCCGCTCATGTATGCGTTTCGCGAGCGCGAAAAGATCCTCGATCTCTTCGAATCGCTCAGCGGCTCCCGCATGATGTGCAATTACCAGCGGTTCGGCGGATGCCGGATAAACCCATCGGCCGCCTGGCTTGCGGCGGCCAGGCAATTGACCGGGAGCTACGGCGAGTTTCTCGACGAGTACGAGGCGCTGATCACCGGCAACGAAATCCTCATGGCGCGGACCCAGGGCGTGGGTGTGCTTTCGTCCCAGCTCGCGGTTTCCGCCGGCGTCACCGGCCCGATGCTCCGCGCCTCCGGCGTGGACTACGATCTGCGCAAGGTTGACGCCTACGGCCTTTATCCGCGTTTCAAATTTCGCGTGCCGCTCGGGGCCCACGGCGATGTTTACGACCGCTACATGGTTCGCGTGCTCGAGATGCGCGAATCCATCGCGATCCTCCGCCAGGCGCTCATGGATATTCCGGAGGGCCCGATCATGGATCCCAAGGCCAAGCTCCGCGGTTTCCGCCCGAAGCCCGGCGAAGCCTACGGACGCATCGAAGGACCGAAGGGCGAAATCGGTTTCTACCTCATCAGCGATGGCGGGCCCAATCCGTACCGCTACCGCGTGCGCGCGCCCTCTTTCGTCAACCTCACCATCCTCGAGGACCTCTGCCTCGGCCACACCGTGGCCGATTCCGTGATCATCCTCGGCAGCATCGACATCGTCCTCGGCGAAGTGGACCGGTGATGAAAGGCTGAGGGGCTGAAAAACTGAAAGGCTGAACCCGTAAAAACATGACTGAATTAAAATTCATTTCAAAACCAGGCGCTCGATCAGAGCGCCGGACTTTCACTTGCAGTTCTTCAGCCCTTCAGTTTTTCAGCCTTTCAGCCCTTTAATATGTTCGGCTCCGGATTACTTCAAGGCCTCGCCGTCACCGCGAAAAATTTCGTGGGGAGCTTCCATGACCCCAAGCGCCTGACCACGACGCAGTATCCGGAACAGCGGACCGTGCTGCCCGAGGCCTACCGCAACTTTCCGTTCCTCGTCGCCGAAAAGGCCGAGGACCCGATGGGCACGCTGCGCTGCGTGGCCTGCCAGATCTGCGAGAAGGAATGTCCGCCGCAGTGCATCTACATCGAGAAGAGCAAGGACAAGAAGCCCGACGCGACCGGCAAGATGCAGATCTACCCGGTGGTCTTCGACATCGATACCTCGGTCTGCATGAGCTGCCAGATTTGCGTCGAGGTCTGTCCCTTCGACGCGATCGAGATGGATCAGGTCTTCGAGATCGCGACGACTGACCGGTTCAACGGCCTGATGCTCCGCAAGGAACAGCTCGCCAAACCCAACAGCTACTTTCACGAGATTCACCCGACCGACGCCCACGACGTCGATGCGCGCCTCGCCGCCGACCGCAAGGCAGCGGAAGAAAAAGCACGTGTCGCCGCTGCCGCCAAAGCCGCGATACCGCCCAAACCCGCCGCGCCCACGCCATGACCTGGACCACCGATTCATATCTCGAATGGGCGCCGCTGCTTTTGCGCGACTGGGTTTCAGGGTTTTTTCCCACGGCCTTGCGCGGCGTGCTCAACGATCTCATCGCGATCATCGCGATCCTCGCCGTTTTCGGGCTGCTCTTCGCTTTCCTGACCCTGGCCGAACGAAAAATCCTCGGCCGCATTCAAAACCGCCCCGGTCCGAACCGCACGGGTCCTTTCGGTATGCTCCAGCCGTTCGCCGACGGCATTAAGATGCTGACCAAGGAGGACATCGTCCCGCGCGCCGCCGACCAGCTGCTGCACTTTCTCGCCCCGGTCGCGCTCGTCGCGTTTTCGCTCCTCACTTTCGCCGTCATTCCCTATGGCCGCCACCTCGTGCCCGTCGATCTCGATGCAGGCGTGCTGTACTTTTTTGCCGCGAGCGCCTCGACCGAACTCGCGGTTTTCATGGCGGGGTGGGCGAGTCACAACAAATATTCGCTGCTCGCCGCGATGCGCGCCCTTGCGCAACTGATCAGCTACGAGCTGCCGCTGCTCCTCTCGATCGTGCCGGTCGTGCTCGCGGCCGGCTCGCTCTCGCCGAGCGGGATCGTTGCGGCGCAGGGCGCCTGGACGCTCGGCGTTCTCCCGCACTGGTACGTTTTCACCCCGTGGGGCTTTGCCGGGTTTGTCATTTTTCTGATCTCCGCCCTCGCCGAATCCAACCGTTCGCCGTTCGACCTGCCCGAGGCGGAAAGCGAACTCGTCGCCGGGCATCTCACCGAATACTCCGGTTTTAAGTACGCGCTTTTCTTCATGGCCGAATATTTCGGCATGTGCGCGCTCAACGGCCTCGGTGTCACGCTCTTCCTCGGCGGCTGGCAGGCGCCTTGCGCCGGCCTCGACGTTATCCCGTCGTATGTCTGGTTCGGCGCGAAGCTGCTCGGGCTGCTCCTCGGGTTTATTTGGATTCGTGCGACGCTGCCGCGCCTGCGCATGGATCAGCTCATGCGGTTCGCCTGGAAATTTCTCGTTCCGCTCTCGCTGGCCAATCTCGCCGTCGCTGCTCTCTGGCAGCTGGGCGCAGGATGGAGCGAGCCGCTGCAGCTCGTGCGGTGGGCGGGCGCCATTGCTATTCTCGCTACGTCATTCTTTCTGCTCGGCCGCAAACTCAGCACCGGCTTCGGCCCGCGCGTTTATCAGTACGCCCCGTCATGATGAACCTCGCCTTCGCCTTCATCGCATTTCTGCTTTTGGCCAGCGCCGCAACAGCGATGGCGCTGCGCAACATCATTCACAGTGCGCTGCTGCTTGTGGTGAGCTGGTTCGCGCTGGCCATGTTTTACCTCTGGGCCGGAGCCGAGTTCGCGGCCTTCGCCCAGGTCCTGATTTACGCCGGGGCGATTTCGATGGTCGTCCTTTTTGCGGTGCTGCTCACCCAGCGCACCCTCGGTGATTTCACCCTGGTCCCCGAATCGCGCCGCCGTGCCCTCGCGGCCGTGCTTGCGGGCGCCGCCGTGGCGGCCGCCATCGGCTATGCGGTTCTCCATTCTTCCCTGGCCGTTGCCTCGACGCCGGCGCCGACGGTTACGGTGCGCGAACTCGGCGAGCAACTGATGGGCCCGCAGGCCGCGGCGCTGCTCGTCGTCGGTGCGATTCTCACTGTGGCGCTGGTCGGCGCGGTCGTCATCGCCGCCCAACCTCCAAAATCGGACAGGGAGGGCACCCGGTGAACATCCAACATCGAACGTCCAACCCTCAACGTCCAAGTGTTGAAGGCCCGAGGTGGAGCGCGTTGTCCTCAACGCGCTTGGAGCGTCTTGGGGTAGGGCGCGTCATCCCTGGCCGCCGACTTGTCCGCCATAGCTTCAGCGACGGCGGAAGCCTTGGCGAAGGCGGCCTTAACGCGCCGCGGCGGATTAAGGATAATCCGCCCGACCTAATGAATCGGAGCCTCGCCTCATGAACATGCTCCAGGCCTGCCTTCTTCTTTCCACGTTGCTTTTCGGCATCGGCCTCGCCGGCGCGCTCGCGCGGGGCAACGCCATTCTCGTGCTGCTCGGGATCGAGCTGATGCTCAATGCGGCGAACCTCAACTTCATCGCCTTCTGGCGCTTCGGCCCGACGCCGACCCCCGCAACCGGCGTCATCTTCGTGATTTTCTCCATCGCGGTCGCCGCCGCCGAGGCCGCGGTCGGCCTCGCCCTCGTGATCTCGATCTACCGCCATCAAAAGAATATCCGGCTCCAGGAGGCCGATCGCCTCAAAGGATGAAACGGCTGCCATGATCAATTGCGACAATTATAGCCGAACGCCGAACGCTGAACGTCGAACGTCGAACGCCGAACTTGTTGAGGGGCGGTGGAGGTTTTTGCCGGCCGTCATTGGGCGTTCGGCGTTCAGCGTTCGACGTTCAGCGTTCAGCGCGAAGGGATTGCCGCGATGAACCCTGCCGCGCATCTCTGGCTCATTCCCGCGCTGCCGCTTCTCGCCGCGGGCCTCGGCGCGCTCACGCCGCGCCGCGGACGCACGTTCGCCGCCGGTGCGGCCATCGCGGCGCTGGGTGGATCCCTTTTGCTCTCAATCATCGCCCTCTCGCAGATCCTGAGCCCGGTCGAAGGGGCGTCGCCCGCTGAACATTTTTTTTCCAACTTCGCGTGGTTTGACCTCGGTGGTGGCGCGGTGCGCCTCGGCTGGCTGCTCGATCCACTCACCGCGTTCATGTGCGTGATGGTCAGCTTCGTCGGTTTGCTGATTTTTATTTTCAGCCTTGGCTACATGCGCGAAGACGAAAACTTCACGCGTTTCTTCTGTTTCCTCAGCCTCTTTGCCGCTGCGATGCTTGGCGTCCTTGTCTCGAACAGCCTCCTGCTGCTTTTCATCTGCTGGGAGCTGGTGGGCCTCGCGTCGTATTTGCTCATCGGGTTCTGGTTCCACAAGCCCGAGGCGGCCGCCGCCGCAAAAAAAGCCTTCATCGTCACGCGCATCGGCGATCTCGGATTCCTGCTCGGGATGCTCTGGCTTTACCATTCCACCGACACGCTGCTGTTCTACGACGGCGGACATGGCTGCCTCGAGGCCGGCGTGCTTGCGGCACTGAACGCCCATTTCGTCACCGGCGGACTCGCGCTCTCGACTGCCATCGGGCTGCTCATCTTCTGCGGCGCCATGGGAAAATCCGGACAATTCCCGCTGCACGTCTGGCTGCCCGACGCCATGGAAGGCCCCACGCCCGTCAGTGCGTTGATCCATGCGGCGACGATGGTGGCCGCCGGCGTATTTCTCATCGCGCGTGTTTTTCCCCTCATGCAGGCGGACCAGTTGCTCGCGGCTGTACCGCTCCATGCCCTGACCGTCGTCGCGTTTATTGGCGCGATCACGGCGCTGATGGGCGCGTGCATCGCCGTCGCGCAAAGCGACATCAAGCGCGTCCTCGCGTTTTCGACCATCTCCCAGCTCGGCTACATGATGCTGGCGCTCGGCGTCGGCTCGTGGACTGCGGCGATTTTCCATTTGCTCACGCACGCTTTCTTCAAGGCCCTGCTTTTCCTTTGCGCCGGCTCGGTCATCCACGCCGCCCACCACGAACAGGATATGCGCCGCCTCGGCGGACTCTCGCTCCGCATGCGCGTCACGTTCGCCACATTCGCCATCGGCATGCTGGCGCTCTCCGGGTTCCCGTTCATTTTCTCCGGCTTCTGGAGCAAGGAGGCCATTCTCATGGCGGCCGGTGAATGGAACGTGTCCCAACTGCCGTTTTTCATGGGGCTCGCCGCCGTCGTGCTCACCGCGTTCTACATGACGCGGCTGCTTGCCGAGATATTTTTGGGCCAGCCGCGCACCGCGGTGGCCGCCCACGCGCACGAAAGCCACGCGGTCATGACTGTTCCACTGGTGGTGCTCGCCGTGTTTGCCGTCGTCCTCGGCTTCATCGGCACGCCGGCCTGGCCGTGGCTGCAGGCGCAATTAACGGGCCATCCCGTTGTTCCCGGTTCTCTCATCGAAAGCGGCCCCAAGGTTCTCCTCTCGATCACGCTGGTCGGCACCGGCCTCGGCTTTGGTTGGACGCTCTATGGCCGCCGGCCGCGTCCCGCCACGACTACTCCCGATCCGTTGCAAGCGCGCGCGCCCGGACTCTTCGCGTTTTTGGAGGGGCAGATGAAATTCAATGAATTTTATGCCGCCACGTTCGGAAAACTAACCGCATTGGCCGCGCGTTTGGCCGATGACCTTGATCAAACGGCGATCGGCCGTCTTGTTTCCCTCGTCGGGCGCAGCGGCGAAGTCGCGGGGCAAATAAATCGTCGCAGTGACGAGCAGGGGCTCAATGCCGGTTTCGACACCGCGAGCGAAACGCTCCGCGAGAGCGGCCAGGCCTATTCCCAGGCGCAAACGGGCCAGGCCCATGGTTACCTTCGCACCATCGCTGTCGCATTCGCGGTACTTGTGTTCCTCGCTTTCGCTGGAGGTGGCCGGTGAATCCATTTCCGTGGCTCAGCCTGATCATCTTCACGCCTTGGATCGGCGCCTTTGTCCTGACCCTGGTTCCGCGCACCGTGGCCTGCCGCTGGATTGGATTGTTTTTCAGTCTCTCGACGCTCGCGTTCGCGATCCCGCTGCTCCGCGCGTTCGACCCGAGTGCGATCGGCGGCCAGTTCGTCGAACAGCACGCGTGGATCGCGTCACTTAACGTCACGTACCATCTCAGCCTAGACGGACTTAGCCTCCTGCTCGTCCTGCTCACCGGCCTGGTCGCCCCCGCGTCGTTGCTCGCCTCATGGAAACAGGCGCAATCCCCGCGACTTTTCAACGCGCTGTTCCTTGTGCTGCAGGGAGCGGCCCTCGGCACGTTTCTCGCGCTGAATTTTTTCCACTGGTTTATTTTCTGGGAGCTGAGCCTCGTGCCGGCGTTTTTCCTGATCAAACTTTGGGGCGGCCCGGGCGCGACCCCGGCGGCGTACCAGTTCTTTATCTACACGATGGCCGGGAGCGCGTTCATGCTGCTCGCGTTCGCCGCGATTTTTGTGGCCACCGGCACGCTCGATTTCGTGCAGCTCGCCCACCTGGCGGCTGACGGCACATTGAACGCCAAGCTCGCCACCGCCGGCGCCTTCGCGCCGAAGGCCGTTTTCCTCGGCGTTTTCCTCGGGCTTGCCGTCAAGGCTCCGCTGTTTCCGTTCCACACCTGGCTGCCGTCGGCGTACGCCGAGGCCCCGACGGGCACCTCGATGTTTCTCACCGGCGTGATGTCGAAAATGGGTGTCTACGGTTTCCTGCGGATTCTCTGGCCGCTGTTTCCCCATCAGCTCCACGAGGCCGCCGTGCCGTTGTTGTGCCTCGCGCTTGGCGGGGTGGTGCTCGGCGCTTTCTCCGCGATGCGCCAGACCGACCTCAAGCGCATGGTGGCGTATTCCTCGGTCAACCACGTGAGCTACTGCCTGCTTGCGATTTTCGGGGTGGCCTACGCCGCCGGTCCGAGCGGCGCTTTGTCCGCGAACGCCGCGGTGTCCGCCTTCTCCGGCGCCTTGCTCCAGATGTTCAACCACGGCATCTCCGCCGCGGCGCTCTTCTTTTGCATCGGCATCCTTGAAACGCGCTCGGGCGGACGGCGCGGGCTCAACGATTTCGGCGGCGTGCGCTCGGCGGCGCCCATCTTTGCCGGCCTCTGCGGCTTCGCGATGTTCTCGTCCCTCGGGCTGCCCGGGCTCAACGGTTTTGTCGGCGAATTCCTCATCTTCCGCGGCGTCTTCGGCCTCGCCCCGTGTTCCGCCACCATCGCCTGCCTCGGCTTGTTCGCGACCGCGCTGTTCCTCCTCACGTTCTGGCAGCGCGTTTTTCACGGGCCGCGCGCCGGCGCCACCGTGGAAAATTTCCCTGACGTCGATCGCTCGGAACGCGCCGTCCTCGTGCCGCTGGTCGTCCTGATGATCGTCCTCGGCGTTCTCCCCCAAATCCTCATCGGCCTATTCAATCCGCTGGTGACGTCCTGGGTTGGACAGGCGATCAATTATTAAAATTTAAATGGATACAATGGACATGCTTTCAACGGCAGGGGCGAACGGCGCGTTAAGAATAATGCGACCGGTCTCCAATTGTGGGCGGGGTGCCCTCACCCCGCATAATGCACAATGGCGGGTGGGGGCACCCGTCCCACATCAATCGAAATTGCTCTTTGTGCGATGAGCCTCCTTCCCTACACGATTTACCTCTCGTTTGTCGGCGCGCTGCTCGCGCTGGTTGCGGGAACGCGCTCGGCCAGCCTGGCGCGCTGGGTCGCGCTCGCGACGGCCGTGGCAGGGTGGGGCGTGGTCCTCTTCGCTGCGATCAGCTTCACGCCGACGGCTGGGCTTCAGGATTTGGTCAATGTCCCGTGGGTTCCCACGATGGGCATCCGCTATCATCTCGCCGCCGATGGGATCAGCCTGACGCTTCTCGTGCTGACCGGCCTCGCCGCGACCGCGGGCATTCTCTTCTCCTGGAATATCACCGAACGCACCGGCGAGTTTTTCGCGTTCTATCTCGCGCTGATCGGCGGCGTGTACGGCGTTTTCCTCAGCGCCGACGCGCTGTTGCTCTTCGTTTTCTACGAAATCGCCATCGTCCCGAAATATTTCCTGATCGCGAACTGGGGTTCGACCAACCGCGAGTACGGCGCGATGAAGCTGGCGATCTACTCGTTTGCGGGCAGCGCGCTCGTGCTGGCCGCCTTGCTCTGGGCCCATGCCATCGGCACGCCGAGTTTTTCCCTCAACGATATGGCGGCTGCGGCCGTCCACTTCACGCGTCCCGAGCAAATCGGCCTCTTCGGGCTGAGTTTCTTCGGTTTCGCCGTGCTTGCCGGCCTGTTTCCCTTCCACACCTGGGCGCCGACCGGCCACGTCGCCGCGCCCACCGCAGCCTCGATGCTGCTTGCCGGCGTCGTCATGAAGCTCGGCGCGTACGGCTGCCTGCGCGTCGCCATGCCGCTCTTCCCCGGCGGATTCATGTTTTTCCAAACGACGATCGCCTGGCTGGCCCTGATCGGAATCGTCTATGCGGGCCTCGTCGCACTCGTGCAGGACGATTTCAAGTTCGTCATCGGCTACTCAAGCGTGAGCCACATGGGCTTCGTGATGCTCGGCCTGGCCGCGGCAAATATCCAAGCCGTGAGCGGCGCGGTGCTGCAGATGTTTTCGCATGGCGTAATCGCCGGGCTGCTGTTCGCCGTGGTCGGGCGCATGGTGTATGACCGCACGCACACGCGCAAACTGGAGGAGCTGCGCGCGATGCCGCTCTACAAATTACTGCCGTTCGCCGCGCTGGTTTTCGTCGTGGCGGGACTCGCCTCGATGGGCATGCCGGGCTTCAGCGGTTTCCCCGCCGAGCTCACGATTCTCGTCGGCGCATGGAAAACCTCGCCGACGTGGGCCGCGGTCGCCGCGCTGGGCATCCTCGTCGCCGCCGCCTTCACGCTGCGCGCGATCCAGGTCGCATTTTTTGGGCAGACAAAGGCCACTGCCAATGCGCCTTCCGAGGCGCATGCGCTGCCGCCGATCACGCTGCCTGAACGCGTCGGCGCGATCCTGCTGGTCGCCGCCGCGGTCCTGATCGGACTGAAACCCGACCTGTTGCTCAACTGGATCATTCCCAGTCTGCATTCGCCAGTGATGACCGCGGTATTCGGAGGTGGAAAATGACTTGTATAAACATAACGCCGAACGCTGAACGTCGAACGCTGAACGCTGAACGTCTGAGACCCAATATTGGGTGTGCCTGGTGGGTATGCCTTCGGCGTTCAGCGTTCGACGTTCAGCGTTCAGCGTTGGATATCGGAGGTTCGACGATATGATCCCCGACTACCTAAGCCTCGCCCGTGCGCTCCTGCCCGAGATCTTTTTGATCGGCGGGGCGCTCGCCGTGCTCGGACTCGACCTGGCCTTTTTCAAGCGTTGCAACCCGGGGTTTCGCCTGCGCTGTGCCCTCGGCTTTGCCGCCGTGGCCGTGGCCGCCGCGCTCGGACAGGCGATTTGTACCGAAACACAGGGGCCGGTTTTCGGCGGTGTTTTCATGTTCGATTCGCTCGCGGTGGCGACGCGCTGCGGTGTGCTGGCGCTTGTCCTCCTCGTGCTGGGAGTGTCCGCCGGCGCACGCGTGCCGAGCAACCCGGCCGAGTATGTCGCACTGCTGCTGTTTGCCACCACGGGCTTCACGCTGATGGCTGCCGCGCAGCAACTGTTGGTCGTCTTCCTCGCGCTCGAGCTGGCGAGCCTTTCGCTTTACGTGCTGGCCGGCTTTGACCTGTCACGGCGTGAATCCGCCGAGGCCGCACTGAAATATTTCCTGTTTGGCGGAATGTCGGCCGCGTTTTTGCTTTTCGGATTCAGCCTGATCTATGGCCTGACCGGATCGATCGAGCTGCCGCAGATCGCCACGGTGCTCGCGCACCAGCCGTCGAGCCCGCTGCTCTCGGTCGCGCTCATCATGATCCTGGTCGCGTTCGGCTTCAAGATGGCCGCGGCGCCGTTTCATCTCTGGGCGCCGGACGCCTACGAAGGTGCGCCCGCGCCGGCTGCCGCGCTCATCGCATCCGCGTCCAAACTCAGCGCGCTCGTGCTTTTCACCCGCCTGCTTTGGACGGGATTCGGCTCCGCGGGAGGCAACCTGTTGCTGCCGGGCTGGGTGCCGACCGTCGCACTGCTGGCCGCGGCATCGATGACGCTTGGAAACCTGGCTGCGCTCGCGCAAACGAACGTCCGGCGGTTGCTCGCGTATTCGGCGATCGCCCACGCCGGTTCGCTCTTGCTCGGCGTGATCACGGTCGGCACGGCCGGCCCGGGCCCGGTGTTTTATTATGCTGCCACCTACGGGCTCGCGACCGTCGGCGCCTTTGGGGTGATTGCGGTCGTCGAACGGACGGGGGAGTGCCAGCGCGTCACCGATCTCGCCGGACTGTACCGCCGCTCACCGCTGCTGGCCGGCTGCCTCCTGGTATTCATTCTATCGCTGGCGGGAATTCCGCCGCTGGCCGGATTCTTCGGAAAGTTCTTTGTCTTTTCCGCCGCGTTCAACATCGGCGGACTCGCCGGCCCGCCCGGCTGGCTGGCCCTGGCCGCGCTGCTGCTCAGCATCGTGTCGCTTTATTACTATCTGCTGATTTTGAAACAGGCGTTGGTGCTCGCCCCGCCGGCGAGCGCCGCCCGCATCGCAACGCCCTCGCTCGCCGCCCTCGCGCTCATCGTGTGCGCCGGGCTGATTGTGCTGCTTGGTATTTGCCCGTCGTGGATTTTGGGGATTTTTTAGCGATTAGGCTGTATCGGCCGCCGTCATCGTTCTAAAATAAGCGTGGCTCATTTTAGTGTATTCTCGCTCTTGGAAGCGTCATGGTTTTAAAACTGGGGTTTTCTTTAGCTTGATCCTTGCGGGGTACTCAAAAATTCCATAACTCAAATTGCATGTCTCACGTTCTCTTTGAATTGCTTGAGAATGCCGGGTTTTTACGTGGCGATAAGATCGCGATTGAAAAAGTAGTACAAGCGAAACGATCTCAGTTGGTTGATGTAGCTCTGCAGTCTGCAGATTTAACTGCGGCGGAATCGGTCACAAATAGAGGTGCGGCGTTCACTCATACCGCTCCTCCATCTCTAAGTGGTGCGCCGTATCCGTGTGCCGGTATCGACTGTCGCCTTGCGAAGGCGCGCGAGCTGGCTCAATTCGCTGCAT
>Ga0210387_10003812_pt1 | contig 11591 bp, 10 predicted proteins | sample IncBWC7OmetaG_FD_160108 | JGI IMG/M metagenome (GOLD analysis project Ga0210387, IMG submission 160108) | Forest soil microbial communities from Barre Woods Harvard Forest LTER site, Petersham, Massachusetts, United States - Inc-BW-C-7-O ... | reverse complement strand
CCATGAGCATCACGATTCCTGGCAATTTCGGCCCGCTCATGGCTGCGACGGCTCGATCAATTGCGCATCATTGTTCTTCGGCGTGTTGACGCGGCCGGTGACGGGCCACGCCACCATCAAATCATCGGGGTAAGGCGTGAGCGTTTCCCATGCCTCCTCTGGCGAGCCGCGCAGCCATGCCTCGCGATCCGCCTTTTCCAGGATCGCGGGCATTCGATGCTTGGTATTGTGGATCTCGCCGACCAGGCTATTGGCAGGCATGGTGATGTGCGCGACCGATTCGATGCGATCGCCCGCGGCGGTTTGAGACGAATCCCAGAGTCCTGCGAAGGCAAATATTTCCTGATCGCTCGTATGAATGTAGTACGGCACCTTGCTCTTGCCGTCCGCTTGTACCTGCCATTCAAAAAAGCCGCGGGCAACCACCAGGCAGCGCTGCGCGCGCTTCCACGGACCCCGATAGCTCGCCGCGGTCTGCACGGTTTCGATCCGTGCGTTGATGGTGCTGTACTTGGGTGGCACTCCCCGAGCAAAGAAAGGTATCAATCCCCAGCGCATCAGCGATCCGCGGGGCGTGCCCTCCACATCGCGCACCACCGGGACCAACTGGGTGGGGGCCACATTGAAACTGGGCGGAAATTGCCACTCGGTGTGCACCAGGTTGAACTCGCGTTCAATGGATGCTTCATCGGGAGACACATACCGGCCGCACATGCCAAAATACTAGCAGGCGCCGCCTCATGACGCAGGCCCGCAATAACACTATACTTTCGCCCGGGCCGACCATTCGATCGAAACTGGGAGCACACGGCCGGCCTTCGTTCAAAAATCTTCAAGGGGACACACATGCGTACGCTTCTAACGTCGGCAATTGCCGCAACCATTCTGATATTGGCGGGCTGCAATAATGCCAAATCGCCGGAAACCGTCGCCAAGGACGTGTCGGCAGCCGAGCAAAAGGCCGCGGCCGAAGTCGCGAACAGCGAGAAGGACGCCGCCAAGGATCTCAACAAAGCTGCGGACAAGGTGGATGACACGCTGGTCAATTTCAACAATGCTGCCGCCAAAGATGCGTACAACCTGGCGGTCGCGAAAGCCGACGGAGATCTCAAAGTCGCACTTGCCAATTGCTTGGCGCAGAGCGGCGATGCGCAAAAGACCTGCAAAGACCAGGCGCAAGCCGACTACAACGCCGTCAAGGCGAACGCCAAGGCGGTCGCGCTGTCCGAGAAACAATAGCTCCTGAGCTCGTGAGCCGGCGCTTGGGCGCCGGCTCACCGGCAAATCTCACGGGTGGGGAGGGCCGTTGTCCTCCGCCAGATTCCACATCATCCGCGCGAATTTCCACGAGCCATCGGCTTGGCGCTTCATGACCCGCAGCGCTTTGCCCCGAAAACTCTGTACCGGCGCTTTATCCGTTTCGCGGTAGCTGGTCTCGAAATATGCCCACTCGAAGGCCCAGCCATCAAGAATCTGGCTGTCTTTGACGTCCACTTTGTATTTGACCGTCTTGCCGCCGGGGTGTTCTTTTTTCTCCTTCTTGTTCCCATCGAGAATGGCCTGCTTGCCAATGACGGCGGGAGCATCGGGCTCGAGTAGAACGGCATCATCTGTAAAAAGGTCGGCCAGAGCCTGCGGATCGCCGGACAAGGTGGCCGCAACGTCTTGGCTGTGTAGCTTCTCGATACCTTGCAAATCTGCCGCGGACCCGCTGTTTGCCGCGTGCGCGCTGCTTAGCGTAAAAATTACAACGACGACGGGAATCAATGTCGTCCATGGTCTCTGTATTCTTGGCATAGGCCCTCGCGAATGAATGTATCGGGTCGCCTAGGCTACTATGAACCGGGCGGATACTGTACGCAGTGCTCAGCCGACGCCGCCGAGGCGCTTCTTCGCAGCGTGCAGCAGCAGCTGTGAATACAACACGTGAAATCGCAGCAGCCACGGGAAGCTCCCACCCAGTGTCATCGCGCCTGCCAGTGTGTCGCGTGAGCCCACCACCGCGGATCCGAATCGCAGCCGAGTGCCGCCGTTCACCGGCGCGACGCAAAACCACGAGCGCGTACGCTCGTAGCGATCGCACATGAGCAGCTGCGTCGCCGTGCGTTCACCGACATACCAGGCAGCAAATTCGGCCGCCGATCCTTCCGCAACAGCGTGCGCTTGCCGCCTGCTGGATGGGGCATTCACGACGATGCGCAGCAGCAGTCGCTCGATGCGAAACAGCGGCGATGTATAGAAGGCGACTACGAAATCCCTCAAGCTGACCGGATATCCTACGGTCACGGCAAAGCAATCGCCGTTTGCTCCCCAGCGCTCGGGGTGCGCGCCGCCGCGGTAAGTCTTGAGCAGCGAGTCCTCCGGGAGCGTCTCTTGTATGATTGAAAACATGAAGGGAACCTTTGCTGCCGATATGATGCCTGATGAATCCTAAGAACTGGTTTTTTTCCCTGGCCCTATCGATGGCCGGCGCGTGCACTTCTTCGGCCATGGCACAGGATGCCGCCTACGGCCCTGAACTGCAGGGCTTCGACTACCCCTATCCCGTGGCGCAATTCGAGTTCGTGTCGCAACGCCAGAACTTGCACATGGCCTACATGGATGTGCATCCCAAGAATGCGAGCCGCACCGTAGTACTCCTGCATGGCAAGAATTTTTGCGCGGCGACATGGAAGGGCACGATCGACACGCTCGCGGCTGCCGGCTTTCGCGTCATTGCGCCGGATCAGATCGGCTTTTGCAAATCGAGCAAACCCGAACGCTACCAGTACTCGTTTCAACAGCTGGCGAGAAACACGCACGCGCTGCTTGTCTCGCTCGGCGTGAATGACGCGACGCTGATTGCGCACTCGACGGGGGGCATGATCGCCGTGCGCTACGCGCTGATGTACCCGGCCGCCACGCAACAATTGGTGCTGGTGAACCCGATCGGTCTCGAGGACTGGAAGGCCAAGGGGGTGCCTTCAATTTCCGTGGACGATTGGTATGCGCGTGAGCTGAAAGTCAGCGCCGAGAGCATTCACCGCTATGAGCAGGATACCTACTACGCAGGTCACTGGCGTCCCGATTTCGACATCTGGGTACAGATGTTGGCTGGCCTCAATCGCGGACCCGGGAAGGAGCTCGTGGCCTGGAACTCAGCGCTGCTGTACGACATGATTTATACGCAGCCGGTAATTTACGAGTTAGGCGATCTCGCCGTACCCACGGTGCTGATGATCGGCGATAGGGACAATACAGCTATCGGCAAGGACCTCGCGCCGCCGGCCCTTCGCGTCACCCTCGGCAATTATCCGCAACTCGCCAAGCGTGCAACCGAGCTCATTCCGCATGCGAAGCTCATCGAATTTGCCGAGTTAGGACACGCGCCGCAGATTCAAGATCCAAGCGCCTTTCACAAGGCGCTTCTCGAAGCGCTTGCGGCTGAAGCTACGGCGCCAGTCGGGCATTAGGTTTCAGCGTGCTTGAATTGCGGGTGCGCAAGTACGGCGTCGCGCCAAGTCACATCAGCGGCGGCCGTGCCGAATGGCGCCTGCGAGTCGCTGCGCTTCCATTTGGCCAACCAGTCCTCGCCGAGCAATTCGCGGTCATGCGGTGCGGCGGCTGCGCGCGCCGATAATCCGATCGTGGTTTCCGCCTTGGCGCCGCTGCCGCGGCCCTTGGCGACATGGAAGCCCGCGGCCAACATCGCGGCGCGGATACTGGTGGAATAGGTGTACGTAAAGAGCTCCGCCGGCTTCTGACTGCACACGGATGCAAGCTCGCGGAATGCCGGCAAGGTCCACAGGGCGGCATCCGTCTTGAAGGAAAAGGGATCGAAAAAAATCGCGTCGGGCGGCGGCGCATCGAATTTGCGAATCGCAAAATCGCCCTCGAGCAGCAGCCACTCGATGCTGCCGGCGGGATTGGTCCAGCGGTGATCGCGCAGCAGGGCTCGGGGCGCTGCGTGGCGCAAGAGTTTGAACCACCTTATGTTGTCGAGAGCCAGCTTGAGCGAGTCCAAATCGTTCTCGAAACTGATCAATGTGAGACGGCGTGCCTTAAATGCCAGGCTGTCGGCCGCAAGAATGGCGGTCATGGCATTGGCGGCGGCGCCCAATCCTACGTCCCATATCACCCAAGGCTCCCGGTCCGCTATTTGCAGGTGCGAGGATAGCCGCGACTGCTCGACGTACAGGAGTCGCGCCTCTTCCCCTGGATCACTTCCAGGATGCATCACCTCGCCGGAATTCACGTCGCGAATGCTGCCGATCTCATCGCGCACCATCACTTCGTACCGGCCTCGTTTGCGCCGCCGGCTGCGAACATCGGCCCGGGTGACATGCGTCGCTGCCGTGCCATAGCTATCGCGTGCATCGAGCAAATCGCGCTGTGCGCGATAGAACGGCAGCCAGGTGCCCGCGAGAATGTGTTCGCGCATGGCGCGCATCAAGCGCATGTAGAAATGAATATTGTGCAGGCCGAGCAGCTGCCAGCCGGAGGTCTCGTGCACGCGCTGCAGATGGAACAGATACGCGATCGAATAGGTCTTACAGGTGTAGCAATCGCACGCCGGGTCGATCGGACCTTCCAGGCCGCGGTACGCGGCACGCCGCAGATCGCGTCGTCCCAAACTCGTGAACGCCACGCCCTGCTTGGCGAGCGAGGTGGGCAATATGCAATCGAACATGTCGACGCCGCGATGAACGGCTTCGAGTAAATCCCGCGTGGTACCGACGCCCATCAGATATCGCGGCCGATCTTTCGGCAGCAGCTCCGTGACCGTCGCGGTGCAGTCCTCGCGCTGCGAGTTGCTCTCGCCCACCGCGAGGCCGCCGATAGCGCAGCCGTCGAATGGCATATCGGCAATGGTAAGCGCGCTTTCAATGCGTAAATCCGCATAGCTTGCACCTTGAACGATGCCGAACAACGCCTGGTCCGAGTCGCCGCGGGCGGCCAAGCTGCGATGCGCCCATCGGTGAGTCAGCTGCATGGCGCTGCGTGCCACGGCGTGTTCCACCGTGGAGGGCACACACTGGTCGAGCACCATCATGATGTCCGCACCGATGGCCCTCTGTGTCTCGATGCTGCGTTCGGGACTCAAACGAATTAACGTTTTATCGACATAACTGCGAAACTCGGCATGCTCCTCGCAGAGTGTGCGGCTCCCCGGCAGCGAGAATATTTGGAAGCCGCCGGAGTCCGTGAGCACCGATCGCGGCCAATTCATAAATCCATGGATGCCGCCGAATTTGCGAAACATATCGGTGCCCGGCCTCAACAGGAGATGGTAGGTATTGGCAAGCAGCACCTGGGCGCCGCTTTCCAAAAGGTCCTCGCGGCGCTGCGATCGTACGGCTGCATGGGTGCCCACCGGCATGAAAGTGGGCGTCAACACTTCGTTGTGCCGGGTGCGAAAGCGTGCGGCGCGCGCCTCCGAGCCCAAGGCCGTGGCCTCGAGCTTGAAGTCCAGCCGCCTCATGGCGGCACCGTCACTGTGCCGCTAGCTGGGTCGATGAGATGATGCTTCTCACGTGGTCGAACTCGGGCCGCATCGAATGCGAGCCGTTATCGGTGGACTTGAGCAAGGCTGTGTAATAGGCCTTTGCCTGCGTCTCGTCTCCGGCGGCTTCCGCGGCCTTGCCGGCGTTGAAGAGCCCGTTGAAGCGGTTCGGACTCAAATCGAGCGCTTTCTGATACTCAATCAGCGCTTCCCTGGCTTGCCCAAGTTCGAGCAACATGTCCGCCAGCATTTCGCGCGCCGGGATGTCGACCTCGCCCTGCCCAACCTTGTCCTGCAAGTTGGCACTTTCCCGCATCTGCATCAGGGCATCTGCGGCGTTGTCGTCCGCAAATGCGATCCAGGCGAGCATCTCGCCGCGCTCGATGCGCGAGCCGGTGGAGTCCGCGAAGTAGGCGTGTCTTCCCTGCTTGATCTTTTCCATCAATGCATCGTATTGGGCCAGATTGCCCCGCGCCAACTGCGCCGCATGCAAATGCCCCGCCGCCACGGTGCGCGCCCACAGAGTCAAGGTCTGGGTCTCGGGAGGCGCGCCCACGATGGGCTCGAGCGCCGATGCCGCATTCCAATCGCGCATTTCCAAATTGAAAAAAACCGGATACTTGGTCTTGTAGTAGGGAAACATGCCTGTCATGTAGCGATCGCCCATCTCCGGCATGGATTCGAAATGGCTAAGTGCCGCGGCGGAGTTGCGCAACACTTCCTTGGCGCGCTCGTCTTGCGCGCTCTGCAGGTAGGCATAAAGAAGAAAATCATCCGAGTGGAATTGGTCCATGGCGCCGCTTTGATGTCGCGCCTCCGCGGCGTGCGATGCGGCCACCGAGGCTACGTTGGAATCGATGTCCGCTTGCCACATCCCCAAGCGCGCAAAAATGTGGCCCGGCATGTGCACGGCATGCGGCGCGGACGCGGCGATCTGGCCGTAGTGACGTGCGGCGGCAAGGCCGTCCGCGGCCAACGACGGCGTGTCGCAGGCGTGGATGATGTAATGCACGACGCCCGGATGATCAGGGTATTTCGCCATCAAGGGATTCAGGACCACAAGGGCTTTGTGTTCCTGAGTCAGGGTGGTGTCATTGGGGCTTTCCGCGGCCAGCAGCGACAACGCATAAAACGCGCCGGCATCGACATCGCGCGGATAGTGCGCATAGAGTTTCGCCATGGCGGCGGAATAGTCATCGATTCGCGCCTGATAGGTTCGCTGGTCAGGCCGGAAGAAGCCGCTCAAGGCCGCAATGTATTCGAGCTCGCGGGCTGTCTTCGCAGGATGCGCTCCCGCCGCCTGCATCTCGCGCCATCCTTGCGCGACTGCGGCTTCGTTGGGCCGGTCCCATATTTGATGGAACAAGCTCATCGCAACGCCCCAGTGTGCCAGGGCGCAAGCCGGATCGGTCTTCGCGATCTGCTCGAACTGTCGCTGAGCCTCGTCGTACCAGAAATCATGCAACAGGGCGACGCCGCGGATAAATGGCGCGCGCACCGCAGGAGCGCAGGAGATCTGGAAGGACACGGTGCCGAGCTGCTCCGCGGCCGAGGTGTCGGTCCCGGCGGCGGCGAATGAGAGGGCCCCCAGGATACCGAGCAGTGCTGCGAGTGTTTTCATAATAGCGGATTGTAAGCCCGTCACTGCACCCAATCCAACGAGCGGCCGACGGCCTTCTGCCATGAGCTGAACAGCGCGCCGCGGTCGGGCGCACTCATCTGCGGCGTCCAGCGCTTATCCGCCTGCCAATTGCTGAGTAAATCGTCGCGGTTGCGCCAGTAGCCCACCGCGAGACCCGCGGCGTAAGCTGCTCCCAACGCGGTGGTCTCCGTAATTTTTGGCCTCACCACGGGAACATTGACCATGTCGGCCTGAAATTGCATGAGCAGCTCGTTACCGACCATGCCGCCGTCAACTCGCAATTCGGTAATTGGAATGGATGAATCCTGCTCCATGGCGGTAAGCACTTCGCGGCTTTGGAAGGCCGTGGCTTCGAGCGCCGCGCGCGCGATGTGGGCGCGCGTCGCGTATCGAGTCAAGCCGGCGACGATGCCGCGCGCGCCCTCGTTCCAATGCGGCGCGTACAAACCGGAAAATGCCGGTACAAAATACACCCCGCCGTTGTCCGGCACTTCGCGCGCCAACGCTTCGACCTCGCCGCTGCCGCCGATGATGCGCAAATTATCGCGTAACCACTGCACCAGCGCACCGGTGATGGCGATCGAACCTTCGAGCGCGTAGCAAGCCCGCTCCTTGCTCATCTTGTATGCGACCGTCGTGATGAGGCCGGCTTTTGAGGGAATCGGCTTCTCGCCGGTATTCATGAGGAGAAAACATCCCGTCCCGTAGGTGTTCTTCGCCTCACCGGGGCGAAAGCAGCCTTGGCCCACGAGCGCGGCCTGCTGGTCCCCGAGAATGCCGGCAATGGGCGTGCCCGACAGCGCGGCCGTTTTGGCTTCACCATAGACCTCGCTCGACGCCACGATGCTTGGCAGCACGGACCGCGGGATCAAAAAATCCTCGAGCAGTTCCGCGTCCCATTCCAGAGTCGCCAGATTCATCAATTGGGTGCGGCTCGCATTGGTGACATCCGTGATGTGCAATCCGCCGTCGGCGCCGCCAGTGAGGTTCCACAACAACCACGTGTCGATATTGCCGAACAGCAACGCTCCCGCATTCGCCTTGGCGCGGGCTCCGGGCACGTTCTCGAGCAGCCACTGCAGCTTCAGGCCGCTGAAGTAACTCGCGAGCGGCAATCCGGTCTTGGCGCGAAAGCGATCCTGACCGCCTTGCCGGGCGTAGTTCGCGACCAACTGATCGACACGCGTGTCCTGCCAGACAAGCGCGTTGTGCAGCGGCTGCCCACTGCGCCGGTCCCATACCAGCGTGGTTTCGCGCTGATTGGTAATGCCCACCGCGGCCAGATCGTCGGGACGCAGGCCGGCGCGCGCCAGGGCGCCGCCGATGACTTCCTGGGTATTGCGCCAGATCTCCATGGGATCATGTTCCACCCAGCCTGGTTTTGGGTAGATCTGTTCATGCTCCTTTTGCGCGGAGGTCACGATCTCGCCGCGATGATCGAATACCATGAAACGCGTACTCGTCGTACCCTGATCGATCGCGCCCACGTATTGGGTCACGCTCACCCCTTCGCGGACTCGGCAACGATTGGGTTGCGCAACACGCCCAACTGCTCCGAGGTGATCACACACACATCGCCGGGCTTCATCCAGAGCGGCGGCTTGCGCGTAAATCCCACGCCTGCCGGAGTACCTGTGACGATGATGTCGCCGGGCGACAGAGTCATGGATTCACTCACGATGGATACCAACGACGCCACGTCGAAAATCAGATCGTCGATGGACGCTTTCTGAACCACCTGGCCGTTGAGCTGGGTTTCAAAATGCAACCCCTTGCACCCGGGCGGCAGTTCATCTGCGGAAATGAACTCCGACCCGAATGCGCCGGTGGCGTCAAAATTCTTGCCGACGGTCCATTGCGTGGTCTTGAATTGAAAGTCGCGGACCGACGCATCGTTGAACAGCGAATATCCAGCGATATGTTGAAGCGCGGATTGCTTGGATATGTGGCGGCCGGCCTTACCCACCACGGCCACCAATTCGCCTTCGTAGTCCAATTGATCCGAGAGGCGAGGCTTGACGATGGGGGCCATATGGCCGATCAGCGTCGAGATAAAGCGCACGAAAACAGCCGGGTAATCCGGCACTTTAAAACCGGTCTCCAACGAGTGATCCAAATAATTGAGGCCGATACAGATGATTTTGCCGGGATGCGTGAGCGGGGGCAGGAACTCGATTCGCGACAAGTCGATGGCATGGCCGCGCTTCAGCACGTCGGCCGCGGCGCGCAGCGCCGCGGGACCTTGCATTAAAAGAGACCCTAGACCGCCTGGAAATCCGTCATCGCCCACGCCCAAGCCATGATATTGCGCGGCGCCGGTTCGCACGGCGAGACCAGTCCCTTGAGAACCATTGAAGGAAATGAAGCGCATGGCGTTCTCGCGTGGATTTTTGGCGAGAGTATCATTGGCAGCGCCGGCTGTCGTGCGGCATGAACGAGTACCCCACATGATTGGAATTTGGCGTAGTTTGCAAGTGCTGGCCGTTTCGTACTGCGCGCTCGCGTCGGCCGCCCCGGCCCCATCGAATGCACAAGACCACCCACGGGACCGCGAGATCCATGATGCAGACACGCAGGCTTGGTGGCACACCACCGAAGCGCTCTCCAATGACGGCATGGAAGGCCGCGACACCGGATCAGCAGCGTACCTGCGCGCCGCCGAGTATGTCGCGACACGCTTCAAGGACGCGGGACTGCAGCCTGGCGCAGAGAACGGCAGCTATTTTCAGTCCGTACCCATGCATGAAATCTCGGCCGTCCCCCAAGGCACGCATTTTGCGCTGGTGCGCGCTGACGGCAGCAAAATCCCATTGCAATTTCTCGAGCAGATCACGTTGACGCCCAGCGACGACTTGCCCGCCGCACTCGATGCTGCGGTCAGTTTTCGCGGCTACTGCGGCAAGGACGCCATGTCGGACATCGCCGGGAAGGTGGTCATGTGTTTCGGCACGCAGCGCGAAGGACTGCCGAGCGGCGCGCAACGCTCGGCCAATGCGCGCGAGGGCGGTGCACTCGGGATCATCAACGTCGATGACCCATTTTTCACCATTGAACCACCGCGTTGGCCCTACGCGTATGCGCGAACGGTCAGCCTTCGCGAGCAATCTGCGCCCGCGGGGGACCAACGAAAATTCGTCGCCATGCGAATGAGCGCCGAGGCCTTCAGCGCGTTGCTCACCGGCACCGGAGCCGATGCGGCCGCGATTCTGAAATCGGGAGGCGCAAAACAGCCGCTGCAAAACTTCAACCTCAGCGGCAAACTCGAAGTCCGGTTGCAAATCGCTCAACGGGACATCAGCTCGCCGAACATCCTCGGCGTTCTTCCCGGGTCCGACCCCATGTTGGCGGACGAGTACGTGGTGATTTCGGCCCACTTGGACGGCTACGGCTTCGGTACGCCGGTTCACGGCGACAATCTCTACAACGGCACACTTGACGACGCGGCTTATGTCGCGTTGCTCATTCAGATGGCGGACGACATCAAAACTCGCAGGCTGCCCACGCCCAAACGCAGCATTCTATTTGCGGCCTTCACGGGTGAGGAGAAAGGTCTGCTCGGCTCCCACTGGTTTGTGAGCCGCCCGACCGTCCCCGTGTCGCGGCTTGCTGCCAACGTGAATCTCGATCAGCTGCGTCCACTTTTTCCCTTGAATATTCTCACGGCCGAGGCGCTGTCCGACACCAGCCTCGGGGAAACTGCGCGCAGTGTTGCCGCGCCGCTGCACATCGAGATACGGGCGGATGCCGAGCCCGAACGCAACTTGCTGCGGCGAGCCGACCAATACCCCTTTCTCACCATCCATGTTCCGGCGATTAGTTTCATTTTCGGCTACGACCCGAACACCGATGCCGAGAGGCGCTACCGCGAGTGGTACCAGATTCGCTACCATCGGCCGCAAGACGATCTCACACAGCCGGTGGACTTTGCCGCCGCAGCGAAATTCAACCAGTTCTTCTATGCGCTCGTCGAATCCATCGCCAATGATGCGAAGCGCCCTGCCATCAATCCGACGAGTCCGTTCGCCGCCAAGAATCAGTAATGCGGATCCCGAATGTGCTTGAACAATTCCCCATTGGGTTCGATGTGGCCGATCGCGCAGAACGGGAACAGGAGCACCAGTACGCAGTGATCGTTGATCCATATGATGGGTATACCGCTGTCCTTGTCGATCTGCACGCGAGGATGGGCCCAACGAATACCCGGCGACATCGGCACCATGCGGTTCTGCTCCAACCAAGTCCGTTGAGCTGACGACATGCCGGCGAGGTTTCGATAATTCTTGTCCCTCTCGGCGGCGGCAATACCGTTTTCAACGGCCAATCGAGCCTCGCGCTCCCAATCGATGGGGGATTGGGGCGGCACCTCGGGGGGCAGCGTAATCGCCTGATCGCGCTGCGCAGATACTTTGGGCGTGCGGGCAGCTGCACGCGGCGTGCTGGGAGATAAAATGTGCATTGACGCGAGCT
>Ga0210387_10003811_pt1 | contig 11591 bp, 11 predicted proteins | sample IncBWC7OmetaG_FD_160108 | JGI IMG/M metagenome (GOLD analysis project Ga0210387, IMG submission 160108) | Forest soil microbial communities from Barre Woods Harvard Forest LTER site, Petersham, Massachusetts, United States - Inc-BW-C-7-O ... | reverse complement strand
AAATCATGCTGCCAAATCAATTCGCGGCCGATGACATGTCATGGGCCCAGGACCGCAGCAACTTGTGGAATAGCGCCGAGCGCGCCGAGGTTCGAAAAAACGCCCGCACCGCGCGTGAGTATCTGGTGGCGTTGCCGCTCGAACTTTCGACGCAGGAACGAATCAACTTGGTTAAGGGGTTTTCCCGAGAGTTGGTCGAGCGCTATCGATTCGCGCTCGATATAGCGATTCATGCGCCTCGGGATTTTCCGGGCAGCGATCCACGCAATTTTCACGCACATCTGCTTGCAACCACCCGCGAGGTCACGAGCGAGGGACTGGGCGCGAAAACCCCGCTTGAATGGAGCGATGCCGCCCGGCGCCAGAACGGCCTGGGACCGGCCGTCGGCGAGTTGTTGCATGTGCGCGAACGTTGGGCGGTGGCCGCCAATACTGCGCTCGAACAAGCACAGGTCGACGCGCGAATCGACCACCGCACACTGAAAGCCCAGGGCATTGACCGCGAGCCCAAGCACATCCCGTACGCCGTATTCGACATGGAGCGGCGCGGATCTCACAGCGTAGTTGCGGAACGCATCCGCGCGGAGCACCAAGCGAGAGTCGAGGCACGGCTTGCCAGGGCGGCACAACACGAGCCAAGCGTCGCCGTGCCGATAAACTTCGAAGACATTGCAAAGGAGTCCGTGGAGAGGTGGGCTCAGCATCGTCAAGCGGAGAATGAGGCACACCCAAGAGGACAAGAAGACACGGCAAAGGAGTCTGTGCAGAAGTGGCTTCGGTATCGCCAGGCGCAGAACGAGGAGCAAGCGCAGGGGCGAGAGCAAGCCGACCCAGCTCCGGCTGCGGCAAAGCGCGCGCGCGACCACGACCTTTCACGATGATCGACAGCGTCGCGTTCGCCTCTTGCTACGTTTATTCGCCCACGGGCAAAAGCGGGATTTGCGCGCGATCGCGGCTGCTGCGGGCGTTGCTGAAGGAGGGCGATGCGCAATTCATGTTCAAATACGCGGTACGCGTACGCCAGCAGATGGAACCAGCCGCCGTCCTCGCCGGCTTCTTTCTCGCCGACGACCTGCTGGTGCCCGTGCCGCGAAGCGCGCCCAGGGCCGGAGGCACCTGGGCGGCGTCTGAGCTTGCGCGCGCGCTCGTTGAGGCAGGCGTAGGTAGCACGATGTGGCCTGGCTTGCATAGAATCTCCGCCGTGCGCAAATCGGCAACTGCTGTGAAAGGTCGGCGGCCAAGCGTAGGGCGGCATTTCGATTCCTTCCGACTCGAGCCTCCAGAGATTCGCCCACATCGCGTCGTAATTATCGACGATGTAATCACCAAGGGGCGGACCCTGTTAGCCGCGGCGGCTCGCGTGCGCGAAGCGCTTCCCGAAACGCAGATCCGCGCATTCGCTTTGCTGCGGACCATGGGGTTCATCTCGGACCTGAGACACTTGCTTGAACCGTGTAGAGGCGAGATCCGTTGGATGCGCGGTGATGCGCGGCGAATACCCTGAAGCCTGGGCAACCGGCGCCTGCCCTATAATGCGACTAGATTGCGCATCGACGCTAAAACTCCGCCCGGTAGCCGTCCGCTCAAGGAACTGGCCCAGCACGACATTGCCCTGCGACTGAAGCGTGCATTTGCCGCCGCCGACGGCTTGAACGGCGCTCATTGCATTCATGAGCTATGGATGCGCGGAGCGGGGTCCAGTAACATTGAAGGCGCGCTCGAACAGCTGTGGGCAAGCGCGGCGGCCTCCATTCCGGAATGGCTGCCGATGCGCTATATCGATTGGCTGCCCGTGCTCTACGAAACCTCGCTGAAGTTCCGATCCTGCGCAACGGGGCGGTCGAACATCTACTTGGTACTTTTGGATTTTAGCGACCGCGACGGGTCGTACGGGGTTTACGTTGGCATGAGCAAGTACAGTCCAGCACAGCGTTTTGATCAGCATAAGGCGGGTATTCGTGCGGCGGGGAGCGTACTGAAACGAGGTATCGAAGTGCTCGCGGGACCGACCATGCATTTGCAATACATCAAGCGCAGCGAAGCTGCGCGCATTGAGGCTGAATTGGCAGAAGCGCTCGCCGTGGCCGGTTTGCGCGTGAAGGGCGGCCACTGATGATACTCATCGGCATGTTCGATTCGCCGTTCGTGCGGCGCGTCGCCGTCAGTATGAATTTACTGAGAATGCCGTTTGAGCATCGCAATTGGTCGGTGGGCAAGGATTTCGAGCTGATTCGACAGTTCAATCCCCTTGGCCGAGTTCCCGCCCTCGTGCAGCCGGACGGCGACACGCTGATCGAGTCCGCGGCAATATTGGATTTCCTCGATGAAGCGGCCGGGCCCGAACGCGCGCTGCTGCCCCGCTCAGGCGAGCTTCGGCGCGAAGCCTTGCGCATCATAGCCATTGCCATCGGCGGTGCGGAGAAGGGCGTGACGCAGGTGTACGAAACTGCATTTCGCCCGCCCGAAAAGCGCTATCGGCCCTGGGTTGAGCGCTGCCATAACCAAACGCATGCGGCCCTCGGGGAACTGGACCGGCTCTGCCAGGTACGCGGCGATGAGTGGCTGATCGGCAACCGGATTACTCAGGCCGATATTACCGCGGCCTGCGTATATACGTTCTTGAGCGATGCGTTGGGCATCAATCGCGAATCAGTGGCGTACCCCGCGTTGGGCGCCTTGGCGGCGCGATGCGAGGACCTGCCCGAGTTTCTCTTGTCCAAAGCTGATTGGTTCGCGCCCGGTAATCCCTAACGCGGAATACTCAGATAGGCTCCGAGGGTCTACAATCGCGGCATGCTCGTGGTTCACCATCTCAACAACTCCCGGTCGCAGCGGGTGTTGTGGTTGCTCGAGGAACTCGGCGTACCCTACGAAGTAAAGCGCTACGAGCGCGACGCCAAGACCATGCTGGCGCCGCCGTCCTTGCTGGCAGTTCACCCGCTTGGAAAGTCGCCGGTGATTGTCGATGGCGAGGTCACGGTGGCCGAGTCCGGAGCAATCATCGAATACCTGGTGGGAAAATACGGCGATGGACGCTTGCTACCTCCCGCCGGCACGGCGCAGCGTCTGCGCTATACCTACTGGTTGCACTACGCTGAAGGCTCTGCGATGACGCCGCTGCTGCTCAAATTGGTATTCGATCGAATTGCGACAAACCCTGCACCTTGGCCCGTCAGCGCGATAGCTCGGCGCATCGCCGCGACAGTGACCGATGCCTTTATTGCGCCGAACTTGAAGCGCCATTTTGATTACATCGAGGCCGAGCTGAATTCGCATACCTGGTTCGCCGGGGAGCAATTCACGGCTGCGGACATACAAATGAGCTTCCCATTGGAAATCGCCGTACCGCGCGCGGGACTGAACACGAGCCGTCCGAAATCGATGGCTTTTCTCGAGCGCATTCGAGCGCGCGACGCCTACAAGCGAGCGCTGGAACGCGGCGGAAAGTACGACTATTAGCCGATCGCCTTGAGCTTTGTCTTTAGACCAATAATTTAAGAGGGGAGTTACCATGTGGAAGTCTCTTGCCAAGGGAGCCGCATTGTTCGGGGCCCTGTCGTTCATAGTGTCCGGCTGCGGACAATCGGCCCCCCCGCCGCCCAAGGCCAAGGGACTCTCGCCGGCGAGCCAGGCATGGCACAAACTTTCAAACGCCTTCATCGAAGACTACATGCAGGCCCAGCCGGCGTTTGCCGCGAATTCCGGCCGCCATGAATTCGACGGTCAGCTGCCGGATGTGAGCCGGCACGGTCTGAAGCGCGAGATCGCGCGCCTGCACGATGAGCGCGACCAAATCGCAGCTGTCGATGCTGCCGGCTTGGAACCGCGTGAACGCTTCGATCGCGAATACTTGCTGGCCGTGGTCGACAAGGATCTCTTCTGGATAGAAAAGACGCAGTTCCCCTTCAACAATCCGGGCTGGTATCTGGGTCAGATCGATCCCGATGTGTATTTGAGCCGCAACTATGCGCCGCTCGATGTGCGCATGAAGGCCTACATCAAGTACGCACGGGGCATCCCCAAGATCGCGGCCTCGATCAAGGAAAATCTCAAGTCGCCCATGCCGAAAACCTATGTGGACCTGGGGATCGAGGAATTCGGTGGTCTCGCCGATTTTTACACGAAAAACGTCACAGCCGTGTTCGCATCCGTGTCCGACGCCGAGCTGCAAAAGCAGCTGAAAGACGCCGATGCGGCGGCGGCCCAGGCGATGAGCGGACTCAAGGATTATCTGGCCGGCGAGCGCAAGAACGCCACCGATAAGTATGCGTTTGGCCCGGATTTGTTTGCGCAAATGGTGAAGCAGACCGAGCAGGTTGATGTGCCGGTCGAACAGATCGAAGCCGCGGGCCGCGCTGATCTGGACCGTAACACAGCGGCTCTAAAAGCAGAGTGCAGCACCTACGCCCCCAAAACTTCCCTGGCTCAGTGCGTCGGAAAGATGCAGGCGAACAAGCCCAAAGGCGGACCGGTCGAGGAAGCGCGCAATCAGCTCAAGATGCTCAAGGAGTTCATCGTCCAGAACAACGTCGTGTCAATTCCGAGCAATGACGAAGCCTTGGTGGCGGAAGCGCCGCCATACAATCGATCCAACGCCGCCTTCATCAATACCGCCGGTCCCTACGACAAGGGCGTGGTGTCCGTTTATAACATCGCGCCGCCGGATCCAAAATGGAGCAAGGCCGAGCAGGCCGCCTATATTCCGGGCGAAGCCGCGTTGCTCTTCACCTCGGTGCACGAGGTTTGGCCGGGACACTTCCTGCAATTCCTGCATTCGAATGCGAACTCCGACAAGCTCGAAGGGCTGTGGGTGGGTTATGCCTTCGCCGAAGGTTGGGCGCACTACTGCGAAGAGATGATGGTTGAAATGGGATTGGCCAAAGGCGATGCGGAAAGGCATGTCGGTCAGCTGAGCGAGGCGCTGCTGCGCGACGTGCGCTTGCTGTCGGCCATCGGATTGCACACGCATGGCATGACCGTCGCGCAGTCGGAAAGGATGTTCCGCGAACAAGCCTTTCAGGATCCCGGCAACGCGCGGCAGCAGGCAGCGCGCGGCACCTACGATCCGGCGTACTTGAACTACACGCTTGGAAAACTCATGATCCGCAAGCTTCGCGCCGACTGGCTCGCCAAAGGCGCGGCTGCAGCGGCGCAGGCCAACCCGGACGATCAGTCCCGGTGGCATGAATTTCACGACAAATTCTTATCGTACGGCGGGCCTCCCATTCCGCTGCTGCGTAAGGAAATGCTCGGGGCGGGTGGCAGCCTACTGTGAGAGTTCGAAGCTCGTAGGCTGGAAAATCAGCTGTCGCCAACACCCGTAGGCAGAGTCGGCATGTGATATCGATCGGACTAGCACTCGTCACGTAGGTCGAGAAGAGTCAAGGCACTATTGCCTTTTCGTGCCTTGACTCTTCTCGACCTACCTGGCGAGTGTTAAACCAACCGGTGAAAATTACTGCGCCGACCCAGCCACCCTGACGATAATTCCGCCGTCCGCCCAAGTGCCCAAAAGGCTTGCGGCGGCGGCGGGAATCTCCTCCGGCGGCAGCAGTGCGCTTAGGTCTTCGCACAGTTGCGCGAAATTGTGGCCGCGCAACGCCGAATCGAGTGCCGTGGATTCCACCGCATTCATCGATCGAAAATAATTCTGCAGATTTTGCCGCCACAGCATCCAAGGCATCGGCGCAGGCGCCATTTCCGGTCGCGGCGGCGTTTCGTCTTGACTCATCGCCTTCCAAACGGCCGCCGTGTTCCAGCTGAAAGCCAGACGGCGCAGCGAGGGATGAAACTCAAATGTGAGAGTGGCCCAGGCCGAAGGCTCGACCGCGGATAGCGCACTGCGCGGCAAGGGTAGGGCATCGGTTGCATCGAAAACCTCCGCGAGCGTCCACTCGAGCAGCGCGACCTCCGAGAGAATCGGGGCATCGCTAAAGGGAGCCGCATCCGCGAGATAATCGGCCAATTCACGTCCGTACCAGCGAATCGAGCGAAACACCGATGGGTGCGTCGCGACGAAGGCCTGACCCAATTCAACCCAGGCCTCATCGCCCAGCAGTCCGTGTAGAACCGGATAGGTTTCGTGCAAGGCATCGATGAGGCGCACCTGGTAGGCATTGCGATAAATCGCCAATCGCTCGGCGGCAGGAAGCGGCGGAGCATCCACAATCGCGGCCGTCACACCGCTTTCCTCTCCCAACAGATGCCGCTGCATATCCCGCTGCAGCTCGCGCAGTGGAATTTTCAACTCACGCCGCCTGCCGCGAGTGCCGCGCGGCGAGATCGCGCGCCACGTCGAGCTCCGCGACCAGCTCGCCTAATTCTGGGATGTTGTCATCGCGCTCGATCATGGTCGGTACGGCGCCAAAGATCGCGAGCGCTTGGCGGTATAAATCCCATACCGGTTCGACGATGGGATGGTCATGCGTATCGATTAAATGACCGCCCATATTGCTGTGCCCGGCAAGATGAAATTGGCGGACGCGCGGTTTCGGCATGGCCTGCAGGTACTTCAGCGGATCGAAGCCGTGATTGACGCTGCTGACATAGATATTGTTGATATCGAGCAAGATGTTGCAGTCGGCGCGCGCGGCAACCTCGCGCAGGAATTCCCACTCGCTCATCTCGTCTGCGTGAAAGCTGAGATAGCTGGAGACATTCTCCAGCAGGATCTGTCTCCCCAAGGCATCCTGTACTTGACCCACGCGCGCAACCACCGCGGCCAACGCCTCCTCGGTGTAGGGTAGCGGCAGCAAATCGTGCAAGTTGCGTCCATCGACGCCGGTCCAGCATAGATGATCCGAAATCCAGTGCGGCTCGATGCGCGCCGCCAGGCTGCGCACCGAACGCAGGTACTCGAAATCGATCGGATCGGTGCTGCCGATTGAGAGCGACACACCGTGCATCACCAACGGGAAGCGTTCGCGGATGCGCTCGAGAAATGCAAGCGGTTTGCCGCCCGGGATCAGATAGTTTTCAGTGATGACTTCGAGCCAATCGATCGCATGAGGCTCGTTTAAGATGGCCTCATAGTGGGGAGTTCGCAGGCCAAGGCCGAAGCCGGAAAGTTTCATCAAGATAGGGCCGGGCGGTGAAGCCCGGCCCCTTAAGTCAATGCTTCAGCTTACTTCGCGGGGGCAGCCTTGGCTTTCGCAGCGGCGCAAGCGTCCTTGGTCATGGACACGAAGCCCTGACCCTTGCAGCTGTTCATGCCCTTGCAGCTATTCTTCGCGGACTTGCACTCGGAGGTCCCCTTGCAGGAATTTACGCCCTGACACTTCACGGTGGCGGCATCCGCTGCGACGGCAGTGGTGCTGATTGCGGAAGTGAACAGCATGGCGGCTGCGGCAGCCATGGCAGCGCTCGACAGTTTATTGATCTGCATTTTTTGATTCCTCAATAGTTATAGAACGCAGCGGAATTGCTGCTCATATAAAAGACCCGGCCAACGCGCTCATTATTACCCAATTATCTAAGCTGATGCCTGTTTCAATCGGGCGACAGCGCGCGCCTGCGGCCACCCAACGGAGCGTCTTAAATGACGGATTCTTAATGTTAGTGGCGGGCGCATCCGATCGCGGCGCCCGCTCGAAAAGCATCTTATGCGGACGGCGCTTTAGGGGGTTCTGGGGCTGCGACCAGCCCGGTTACGCCGGCCGGGATGCGGCCAGTGCCAACGCCAGACGCACCGGTTCAAATTGCGCGGCGGCTCGCTCGAGCCAATCGAGTCCGCGGCGGATCTCCGAGCCATGATGAACGCGGGCTTCGTTTAATACCTCCAGGCGCAGAGCCGCATCGTAGGCGTACTCAGGCGCCTTGGAATAGCGGCGCATCTCCGGTCCACTCAAGATCGCGCCCACCTCGGCTGCGGTTGCGTCGATGTCGAAGTGTCGAAATACCTTCGAAAGTCCGGCAGGATCGGTCAAGAACTCATCGAAATTGAGCGGATAGGTTCTGTCTCGCGCCGCGGCAGTCGCTTGCGCAAGTGCCGACATCTCGCACGCCCAAGCCAACGCCAACCGTTCTCCTTCGCTCAAGGTCTCCGCCCGCCAGACTTCGGCGCCAATGCGGCGATGCAAGCGGCGCAAGCGATCGGGCGCGAGGGCTATTGCCTCTTGGCGCGAGACAGGGCCACCCAATATGGTTGCAAGATAACTCTCCGGTGAAACGAACATCAGGAGCGCTTTTGGAGCCGAGGGGCGCTGCATCAGATTGGTGCTCAGTTCGGACACAAAGCTGGTTGCCTTGATGATGGGTGTCTGTGCGCTCTCGAAGGTGCGCGAGAACAGCTTCAATGTGTCGGTCAATCTGCTTGTCGTATCGTCATTGCTCCATTTCGGCGGAACGCTTAAGCCGTAGTTCATTTGAGCGAAAACGCGCAATAACAGCGGCTCGCGCAGGACAAACGCCCCCGGATGTGCGCCGATGAGGCGTGCCAGCAGCGTGGAGCCCACGTGCCCGATGTGGAAAATGAAGGCGCAGCGCTCTTCCAAGTTTGCCGACGCCAGCGCGGCGGCGACTTGCTGCCAGGTTAAGGGATACACCGCGGTGTGCGGTGTGAGGATACGGGCGTCGAGAAAGCTGGCTCTTTGGTAGTCGCTCTCACGCAGGTGAATGAAGGCAATCTTCTCGCCATGCGCATCCAGAGAATGGGGAAATAGCTCCGGCGAGCGGGCCAAGGATCCTTGCGAATCGTTCATTGCGGCCAGTTTCGCACTGGCGCGCTGCTTTCGCGAGCCGATACGTTCGATCTTCCCGAGGCCCTCGACTTATACTAGCGCCCCACCGAAGGCAGGATAAACGATGTTTCTCCAAATCCCCGATCTACTCTCACCCGCGGAAGTGCAGGCCATTGGCCAACTTGCCCGCCAGGTGAAATACATCGACGGAAAACGATCCAATCCGCACAACGTCGCGAAGCAGAATGTCATTGCGGATGTCGGTGACCCGCTGTCGCAGAAAGCATCCCAGATGGCGCTCGCTGCACTACAGCGAAGCGAGCAGGCCAGAAATTTCGTGTTTCCTCGGCGGGTTCCGGCTCCGACGTTTTCGCGCTATGCCGCGGGCATGAAATATGGTGCGCATACCGATGCCGCTTTCCTGCCGTTGGCCCCTGAACCGTTGCGCTCGGATGTTTCCTGCACCATCTTCCTTAGCAGGCCCGAGGAGTACCAGGGCGGCGAGTTGCTCATTCACCTGGGCACGGAAGCGGTCGGCATCAAGGGCGCTGCGGGCTCCGCGATATTTTACCCGTCCACGACCCTGCATGAGGTGGTGCCGGTAAGTTCGGGCGAAAGGATTGTCATGATTACATTCATCGAGAGTCAAATACCCGATCAGCTACAACGCGAATTGCTCTACACCTTGGGCGAAGTGCGCGCGCTCGAGGGTCTTAAGATGGAGTGGCAAAATCGAACGCAGCTCGAGTTCGTCATCGCGAATCTGCACCGCATGTGGTCCCGGTAATGGTCGAAATGTTGAGAGCCGGCGGCAGCAAGGAGGAAATGCTGACGGCGGCCGTGGCTCTGGAGCGGCAAGGACGTACAGCGGACGCCATTGCCGCATACGAGCACCTGCTCGACTTCTGGCCGGGCCTGCCCGACGCCTGGTACAACCTGGCAAGATTGCAGCGCCACACGGGGCAATACGCGCGCGCGCTGATTTCGTATCAGGAAGCATTGGAAAGAGCGGTAACCCGGCCGGAGGAAGTGCATCTCAATCGCGGCGTAATCTTCAGCGATTACCTGAATCAGTACGACGCAGCGGAGATCGAGCTGAAAAAAGCACTGGAAATCAATCCGCTGTATGTACCCGCGCTCATCAACTACGCAAATTTGCATGAGGATCTGGGCAGACGCGACCTGGCCGCGCAAATGTATGCGCGACTGCTGGTGCTCGATCCGGACTCCCCGACCGCCTTGGCCCGATATGCCGGACTGAAAAACTTTTCGGATCCCAATGATCCGCTGATCGAGCGGTTACGCCGCGCGCTCGATTCCTCAGGCATCAGTTTTACGAGCCGAGCCAATGTTGAATTCGCTTTGGGACGGGCGTTGGATGCGACGGGCCAATTTGACGCCGCGTTTCAAGTGTATCGACAAGCGAATCGGCACAGCCGTGAAGGTGCACCGGCCGGAACCGGCCACTACGACCTGGGGTTGCAGGAGAAACTCACCGATCAACTCATCAGCGTGTTTGGCAAGCGGGTGCGATCCGACCTGCGGCAGCAGGCGAGCGGACCGCAGCCTGTATTCATTTGCGGCATGTTTCGCTCCGGTTCGACATTGCTGGAACAATTGCTGGCCGGGCATCCTGGCGTCACCGCCGGGGGTGAATTAGAGTTTATCCCGCATGCCGTCAACGCGGACCTGGCGCCGTTTCCAGAGTCATTTATCTCTGTGAGCAGCGAGCACTTGGATCGGCTGGCGGCAGAGTATCGCGCCATGCTGGCGGAACGCTTCCCCGGAGCGATCAATCTCACTGATAAGCGACCCGACAACTTCCTCTATATCGGCCTGATCAAGGCGCTATTTCCCGCCGCAAAAATCATTCATACGGTCCGGGCTGCGCTGGATAACTGTCTGTCGATTTATTTCTTGAATCTTGATCCAAGCATGAGCTACGCCTTGGACCTTTTGGATATCGCTCATTACTATCGCCAATACCGGCGGCTCATGACGCATTGGAAAACGCTGTTCCCCGACGACATTATCGATGTCGATTACGATGCTCTGGTGAGGAACCAAAAACCCCAACTGGAACAAGTACTTGCGTTCCTTGGGTTGAGCTGGGATGAGCGCTGCGCGACGGTCCCCGCCGCAGGGCGGGCGGTCAAAACCGCCAGCGTCTGGGAAGTTCGCGAACCAATTCATGCGCGCTCCTCCGGGAGGGCCAAGAATTATTCTAGGCATCTGCAGGAAGTGCAGAAATACATCGCATCCGATGTGTAGCCTAGAAACAACAGACATCTTCGAGTGGTCCCAACGAAGCCGAATTCTCACGTGAACTCAGAGGCCACGTTTAGGATCCAGCGAACCTCTCCGCGCAATGGTTGGGAGCAATTTGTGATTCGGAACGGGCCATTTCGCCCCGCAAAATGAGCGAATTCCGAATGGGCGAGGCTTTTTTAACCAAGCTCCGGCCAGCCGGTGTAGCGCCGTTTCGCTCTCAACTGTGAAGATCTTACAAGCCGATTCCGCGACCTATCAGGATCGTGGAGCAAATAATTTCGTTGCGGCAGGTTGGCAACAACAAATCCTCGTGGTTTAATCAGCGCACTTACGAGGGCGGGGACCGCCCCGTCGATCATTATTTTATTCTTGGGAGCAGCACATGGGGAATAATCGCAAGTTGCAATTTGCAGTTCGTGCGGCGTTGGCCGCGGCGGCTGCAACCGCTGTCGTTCCTGCCGCTTGGTCGCAGACCGCGCCGGCAGCGGCAAACGAGAATCCGAATGCAGGCCTAGAAGAGGTTGTAGTCACCGGCTCGCGCATCACATCGCCGAACTTGACGGCGATCAGCCCGATCACCAGCGTCGATGCAGGCTACATTTCCGCGACGAACCTGACGCGCACTGAGGACATTCTCAACAA
>Ga0210387_10003810_pt1 | contig 11594 bp, 8 predicted proteins | sample IncBWC7OmetaG_FD_160108 | JGI IMG/M metagenome (GOLD analysis project Ga0210387, IMG submission 160108) | Forest soil microbial communities from Barre Woods Harvard Forest LTER site, Petersham, Massachusetts, United States - Inc-BW-C-7-O ... | reverse complement strand
AACTCTGTGGAATCTGCGCCGCGTTGATCTTGGTTTCCGCTCCGACCACTTGCTGACCATGGGCGTGCCGCTGCCCGACACGAAATACAACAGCAACGAGAAGATTCGCGCATTCTATCGAGACGTTTTGGACCGCACGCGAACTCTTCCCGGCGTAAAGAGCGTCGGTTTTGGCTCGGACGTTCCTTTTACTTCGGTCGGCGACACAGAAGGCTACGCGATCGAGGGCGCGCCCCCTACCTTGCCGGGGCAAGACAACGACGCGCTGTACCGCGAGGTCACCGCAGGTTATCTCGAGACCATCGGAGGAAATTTACTGGAAGGGCGGCTCCTGGAGGATCGCGACATTGAGTCCAGCCAGCCGGTCGTCGTGGTCAACGATTTCCTGGCGAAACGTCACTGGCCGGGCCAGGACCCCGTCGGAAAACGGTTGAAGCTCACCGGGTCTAAAGAGCCGTGGCGAACCGTTGTGGGAGTCGTCAAAGATATACGAGAGCGAGGTCTTTTGTTGGACATGAAGCCGGCGGTTTATGTGCCGGTGAATCAGGTGGATAGGCCTGGACCTTACTTTCTGGTTGCGAGAACGTCGCAAGATCCGGCCAGCGTAATCAATGCGTTGCGCGGCGCGGTTTGGGCGGTGGATGCGGAGCGCCCCGTTGCTTTCATTCGCACCATGGATCAACTCATGGAGGAAAACGTCGCGGACCGTGAGCGGCCCATGACGTTGCTCGGAATTTTCGCTGGACTTGCGCTGGTCTTGGCGTGCATCGGCGTTTACGGAGTGCTGGCTTACTCCGTGGCACAGCGAACTCGCGAAATCGGCGTGCGCATGGCTCTGGGGGCCAGGCCGCTGGATGTGACACGGATGATTTTGGGGCGCGGATTGAAGCTGAGCGCCTTTGGATTAATCGCGGGGGCGGCGCTGGCTGGCCTTTTGGGAGTGTTGCTGCGGTCGTTGCTCTTCGGCGTGACGCCGGCGGCTCCGCTCGTTTATGCAGGCACAGCGGCGTCGCTGATTATTGTAGCGCTCGCCGCATGCGTGATTCCCGCGCAGCGCGCGGCGCGAGTGGATCCCGTGGTGGCGTTGCGCGACGAATAGCTTGCACAAATTCCGTTTTGCCCTCGCTGCGGACGGACCTATAATTATCTTAGTCATGAAAAACATTACTCTTCCTATCGTTATCGAAGGCGATGCCGACGGATACTTTGTTTCGTGCCCCGCACTCCAAGGCTGCTACAGCCAAGGCGATACCTACGAAGAGGCCGTCGAGAACATCAAGGACGCCGTACGGTTGCATATTGAAGACCGTCTTGCCGATGGCGAAGAGATTCCTCAGGTTTCTGTAAGTCTCTCGACTGTCGAAATCGCTGTCTGATGCCCAAGCTTCCCCGGCTAAGCGCTCTGCGCGAACGCCTTTCGCAGACGGCTTACGACCCGTTCTTGCCCAAGCACCACCATCGTATCGAATAGCGGCGGCGCAACCGCTTGCCCGACAATTGCGACGCGGCACGCGTTGATCAGCAATCCGGCTTTCACGCCGGCGGCTTCGGCCACGGCGCGTGAGGCGTGGTCGCACGCGTCGTGATTCCATTCGGGCAACGCCCCAAGCGCGTCCGCCAGCTTGGCGAGCAGCTCCGGCACTTTTGGATCTTTCCAGAATTTTTCTTTTGCCGCTGGATCGATCGGAAAATCGTCGCTGAAAAAGGCGCGCGACCACGATGAAAAATCCGGCAACAAGCGAATTCGCGGCCGCAACAAATCCACTGTGCGCGAAAACCACGCGTGGTCTCTTCCATCCGGGCCTGGAGCAGCGCCCGCGGCCCACTCCGGCTTCCACAATTTGCTGCGCTTCAATTCGGCTTCCACTTCCGGCAACAGCTCCTCGATCGGAAGCTTCTGCAAGTACTGCGTGTTGAACCATTCGAGCTTGGCCTTGTCAAAAACTCCATTGGTGCGGCTCACACCCTCGAGCGAAAATCTTTCAATCAATTCCTTCGTGCGCAAATACTCGTCATCGTTGCCAGCAGACCATCCCAGCAGCGCCAGAAAATTGCGGAACGCCTCGGGCAGAAATCCTTCGGTGCGGTACATGTTGACGTCGGTCGCGCCGTGGCGCTTCGACAAGCGCTTCTTGTCCGCTCCAAGAATCAGCGGCAGGTGCGCGAAAAGCGGCGGTTCCGTTCCCAGCGCGCGATAGAGCAGCACTTGTTTCGGCGTATTCGAAATATGATCGGCGCCGCGAATCACGTGCGTGATGCGCATGTCGATGTCGTCGACCACCACGCCAAGTTGGTACATGGACTGGCCGAACTCTTCATCGCCCTTGCCGGAGCGCAGCAGCACAAAATCTTCGATCTCGTCATTCGAGAATTCCGTCTCACCAAACACGACATCGGTAAATTTTGTCGTTCCACCCAAGGGCACCTTGAAGCGCACTGCCGGTTTCGTGCCAGGAGTCGACGGTTTGCCATCGCGGCAACTGCACCGCGTCACGCGCCGCGCACCGCCACCTTTCGGCTCTTCGTCTTGGGCAGGTTCCGCGTGGTCTCCGCCCACATACTTTTCCGGAGGGCAGTAGCACAAAAAGGCGGCGCCATTCGCCAGGCATTTTTTTGCGGCTTCGCGATAAAGTTCCGTTCGCTGCGACTGGTAAAAAGGCCCTTCATCCCATTCGATGCCGAGCCATTTCAGTCCATCCAGAATTCCCGTTACCAGCTCCGGTTTGTTTCTCTCTGCGTCGGTATCTTCAATTCGCAGGATCATGGTGCCGTGTTGCCGGCGCGCAAACAGCCAGTTAAACAGCGCCGTCCGAGCGCCGCCGACGTGTAAGTAGCCCGTCGGCGAAGGCGCGAACCGGACTCGCACACCGCCCTGTGTTTTATTAGTCATTTCGGTCATGCTTCTGGCGCTTCCCGCGCTCCCATTTCAAACTTCCAGTTTAGCGAAACCCCGATATTGCGTCCAATGTGGCTCTCGTCCGGCCCAAAACGAGCGGCACCAACCCGCGACACGGCGGTGGTCCTCCTCGCCGTGTAAGGAAACCGTTACCCCCACCCTACTGCCTCTTTCGCTACCGGTACCCCGGTACGCTTGCTTAGTCAAATTTCCATCATCCATAATCACAGGTACTTTGTTCTGTGCACCGAGGTAGGTCCCTGCCCTGCCGCACGGTTGTCCCCGCGCGTCAGTACAGGCGGATCGTTCCACCTTGAGGCACAATCCGCTTCGCCGTGGTTGCACGGTGCAACGGAGCCGTCCGCGCGTGGGACGGAGAATTGACCGAGGCCTTGACCAACCAGAGCTTCATCGCACTGGCTTTGCTAGCGGCTACCTCATTGGTGGCCGGCTTCTTCGCCTATATTTACCAGCTCAAGCGGCGCCCCTATCTCCTCTACTGGACGGCGGGCTGGGCTATCGTCGCCCTCAGCTATCTCGGGCCCGTTCTCTCCCGCGGCCCATATGTTTGGCCGCTCCAGACCGTTCTCGATCAATTTCTCTACGCCGCCGCGGGAATCTTTTTCTTTCTCGGCGCCCAGCTTTACGCCCAGCGTCCGCTGTGGTCTATCCCGGCAGCGATCGCCGGTGGCGTGCTCGTTTTCTGGGGCGGCGCCGTGGCCCTCCGCTGGTTTAACTTTCCTCTGATACTTCCTGCAGCTGCAATTTTTCTGGCTGTGGCCTATATCTTCTGGCAAGAAAGCCGGCGCCAGGAAACTCTCGCAGACTGGCTGCTCGCCATTTCTTTTGTCGTGTGGGCCGCCGTGGGAGTTACTTTCTCTTTCTTCCGGACAGCTCCCTTCTTCAGCGACATTAGTTTCCAGACGGCAGCCGCCGTGCCCTCCGCTTTCGTCGCCATGCTCATGGTCATGGCGCTCTACGAAGAAGAAAAGCGCCGCGTCGAGCGCAACATGCTGGCGCTCTCGAACCTCAATCTCGCCACTTCGAGTTTTGTCGGCGGAGAAATTCAGCGCATGCTTTCTCAGGCCCTGGACCGCGTTCTTGGCGTGGTACGCCTTCCCGCGGGCGCGCTCTTTCTCCATCATGGCGATCCGCTGGGTCCAACATCCGTCGTCGCCGTCGGCTTGAGCGATAACTTCTGCCGCACGGCGCAAGAACAAGGACTGGACGATTATCTCGTTGGGCTGGTCTCGCGCCTTGGCGGCCTGCTCGGCTTTCGCGACCTTCGCAACGACGACACGGTCGCCGCACTCGAACGCGAAGAGCCCATTCGCCGCTTCCGGCAGCTCGCTCTCGCGCAAGGTCTTCGCAGCATAGTGGCCATCAGCCTTCAGGCCAAGGAGCACGCCTTTGGCGTTCTTCTGCTTGGCACTCCGGACAGCCGCCGGTTTACTCCCGCGGAATACCGCTTGCTTCTCGCACTCGGACACCAAATCGGCATGGCGGTCGAGAATAGCTACCTCATCCAGCAAACTTCCCGGCGGTCCGAGGAGCTTCACGTCCTCAACGAAATTGGCCGCGCGCTTAGCTCCACCCTCAACAAAGAAGACTTGCTCCGCAAAGTTTGGGAAGAGCTTCGCCGCCTTTTTGACGTTGAGAACTTTTACATCGCCTCGCTCGACCCTGTTCGCGATGAAATGCAGTTCGATATTGAAGTCATTGGAGGCACGCCCAAGGCTTCGCGTAGCCGGCCCATCGGCAACTACATCACGGAATACGTTATTCGCACGCGGCAACCCGTGCTCATCCGTGACAATTATGTAGCCGAGGTCAAAAAACTAGGCGTCGAGCCCATCCGCGACCGCGGCTGTTTTTGCTGCGTGCCCCTGGTGGCATACGATCACGCTATCGGCGCCATGGCCGTCTTTTCCGATCACGAGCGCGCTTTTGACGAAGGACATCTCGAGCTCATGCGCGTGCTCGCCAGCGAAGCGAGCATCGCCATCGAAAACGCGCGGCTCTTCCACGAAGAGCGCACCAAGGCGCGCCACCTCTCGCTGCTGAACACCATTTCGCGCAATGCCATCGCCACTCTCAATCCCGACGAAATGCTCGCCAAAATTGCGGAGCAATTGGAAGCCGGCCTTACCTACGATCACATTGGCATCTGCGTCCTGGAATACTCGACGCGCGAACTCGTCGTCCAAGCCGAAGCCGGCGCGCGCCGCGGCGCGCTCGGCCGGCGCATACCGCTCGGCAACGGCCTCATCGGCCATGTCGCCCGCAGCGGCCAATTGGCCGACTTCCAGTCTTCAACCTCCGCTGAATCTCCTCACAAGCCGCTCTTGCCGGATTCCGCCGCTGCCATTGCTCTTCCGGTGTTCTACGCCGAACAGCTTCACGGCGTGCTCTATGTCGAATCTTCATTGCACGTCGAATTCTCCGAGGAAGAAATTCTCCTTTTGCGGACCCTCGCTGACCTCATTGCCGGCGCGCTGCACAATGCCCTCTCCTTCCAGAAGGCCCAGGAGCAGGCCATCACCGACGGCCTCACCGGCGTCAAGACCCACCGCTTTTTCATGGAAGCTCTCTCAGCCGAGTGGAAGCGCTCGACGCGCGCGGGCCGCGCCTTCGCCCTCGTGCTCATGGACCTCGACCGCTTCAAGTTCGTCAATGATTTCTACGGTCACCTTGAAGGCGATCTTGTTCTCCAGCGCGTCGGCCACATTCTCGAGACGAATTGCCGCCGCTCTGATGTGGTCGCCCGCTATGGTGGCGACGAATTCGTCATTCTGATGCCGGAAACCAATATGGAGCACGCCCGGCAGCTGGCCACCAAGCTTCGCGGATGGGTTTCCGCCGATCCGCTTCTCCGCGAGAAAAACATCAGCGCCAGCTTTGGCATCGCTTGCTATCCACTCCATGGTTCCTCGCCGCAAGAGCTTATTCAGGTGGCCGACGCTTCCATGTACTTGTCCAAGCATCAAGGAGGCAACGCCGTCTCCACGGCCGACCATTTCGATCCCAACGAAGCGAAGAAATGGAAACGCGATGTCCTCGAAGCCTATCTTGGCGTAACTCTCAAGCGGCTCTTTGCCACGGGTCCAGAAGCCTTTGATGAAATTTACTCGCGTCTCAAACAGTTCACCGAGTCGCTCGCCACGACCGAAAGCGCCGGCGAGAAGTCCACTATGCCGTCCTCTTCGCGCGGCCCTGAAGGTCTCCCTCAGGCGGTCCTGGACACCGTCACGTCGCTCGCGTTCGCCATCGACGCAAAGGACCACTACACGCAGGGACATTCGCAGAAGGTCTCCGCCTACGCCGCACTCATCGCCGAGTCACTCAACATGAGCGACACGGAGGTCGAGGAGATTCGCCTTGGCGGCGTCCTCCATGACATCGGCAAAGTCGCCATCCCCGAACAAATTTTGAACAAGAGCGGCCCGCTCAATCCCGACGAATGGGAAACGATGAAGGCCCACGTAAAATTTGGCGCCAAGATCCTGGACCCACTCACGCCGCTCGCCCGCATTCGCGAGATGGTTCTCCATCATCACGAATTTTTCGATGGCTCCGGTTATCCCGACGCCCTCTCGGGCGAAGGCATTCCTCTCGGCGCTCGCATTATCGCGGTGGCCGATGCCTACGACACCATCACCAGCGATCGCACGTACAAAAAAGGCCGCAGTTCGCCAGAGGCCCTCGCCGAGCTGGAGCGCTGCGCGAATGCCCAGTTCGACGGCGCCATCGTCCAAGTCTTCGTCCGCACCATGCGCCAGCTTCCTAACCCCATCATTGAAGTCGCCACCTCCGCCCCGCGTAACTCTTAGCTCCTCTGCTGGCCTCCCCCCACCTGCTATCGTTTCTAGTTCTCTATCCGTCAAAGCGTACAGTCCGGGCTGAGCCTCGTTACTGTCCACGTAAAGACCGCAATCGGAGCTGTATGGAATCGTTAGTACCACACAGCACGAAAGCCAAAGTCCATGCAGGAGTCTTGGCTTCGGAATATCCGCCGTACGGAGCCCGGCGCTTTTCTCGAGGGAGGAAATGGATGAAATGCCGCAAACTCGTACTGTCACTGCTGCTCTCCACGTCCGTCGCGGCCCTGCCGCTTCTCGCCTCACCCCAGTCCACTGCGGCGTTCAAGAAACTCCTCTCCCTGGCCGGTGAATGGGAAGGAAAAGACGAACACGGCATGGTTGCCAAAACGAGCTTCAAGGCCATGGCCTCAAACACCGCCGTCATGGAAACGCTCGCAGCTTCCGGTATGGACGAAATGGTTTCCCTCTATAGCCTCGACCAGGATTCCGTAGCTCTCGTCCATTATTGTCCTACGAACAATCAGCCCCGCATGCGCGCTACTCCTGACTCGAATGACGTCAAGGAGCTCAGCTTTGAATTTCAGGGCGCCGGAAACCTAAAATATCCCACCGAGGGACATCAGCATCACCTGAGCATCCGCTTCGAGGACGCCAACCACATCACGGAAACCTGGACTTGGCGTCAGGGCGACAAGGATACGCTCATGGTCTTTCACCTCACGCGCAAATAAGCCGGATAGCCGTAGACTTCTTGCCGTACGGTGTTGCCAGGACTCCGCTGATCTTCAACCTCTCACCGGCCGTCGAGATCAACTTCCTTGATCGGCAAATCCCAGTGTCCGTCCAAAATCTCAAATCGCCTTTGTTCTTCCTTCTTGTACAATCCCTGATCCGGATAGAGTTGTTTGATCAGCGGCGCGCTGTCGAAATTATCATTCGCGATTGCCGCGTTCTTGTAGATGATCGTCACCCGGTAGTCCCAGCGGCCATCTTCCGTCGTGTGATAACGCGGCGCCATCATGGTCACCTTCAACATCCGTCCCAGTTCCATCTCTTTTTTCAGCACTGGATAATGATTCTTCTTGAACAGCGCAAGGAACTCGTCCGCGTGTCCCCATTTCGCCTTGTAGTAGTACTCAATCACGAAGGGCTGAGCGTTCCCTTCACCCGCCGCTGCGCTCTGTGCCGCTTTCGCCCGGTAGTGCCCCGCCCCCAGCATTGCCAGCGTCATAAGCACTCCGATTCCCGCCCATCGCATCAGCCGCTTGTTGGTCATCAGCATAAATTCCCTCCGTCTCGTCTATTTGCCGAGCCACATATCCTAACCTCATTTCCAGGCATACGAATATAGATACACGAGGTCCGGCGCATGCAAAGTCAGATTGAATCGCTCTCTGTTATCCTTTTTATTCCGTCTTTATGCGCTCGTGCAGGCGAAATCTCTTGGAGGCAAAATGCAGACAGCATCTATCCAGTGGATTGGCGAAGAAAAATTTGTCGCCACCAGCCCTTCTGGCCACGCTATCACCATCGATTCCGACCGCACCTCCAATAAAGCCCCCGGCCCGATGGAGCTGGTCCTCATGGCCCTTGGCGCGTGCACGGGGACTGACGTAGTCAGCATCCTCAAGAAAAAGCGCCAAAAGCTCGAATCTCTGGAAGTCATCTGCTCCGGTGAGCGGGCTTCCGAGCCTCCCACCGTCTGGATAAGGCTCGAAATTCTTTACCGGCTCCGCGGCGTGCTTGACGAGGCCGCCGTGAAGCGCGCCATCGAGCTCAGCGAGCAAAAATACTGCTCCGTCTCCGCCATGCTCCAAAAAACGGCCAAGCTCACCTGGCGCCACGAAATTCTTCCGCCAGCGGAATGAGTTATCGCGCCCGCTTCGCTTCCCCGCATCAGACCTCATTTGACGGCGTCGCAAGTCCTTGTTTCTTTCGCTCTCGGCTTGTAACCTCGCATAGCCTTCGCATAGAATTCCGCATTCGCCTGGTTGGCACCAATTCCCAAGGAGAATCATGTCCCACCGTATCGCGGCTAAAATCACGGGCGTAGCTGGCTATGTTCCGCCGAAGGTGCTTACAAACGCCGACCTCGAGAAACTGGTCGCCACTAGCGACGAATGGATTCGCAGCCGCACCGGCATCCGCGAGCGCCACATCGCCGAAAACGGCATCGCCAGCTCGCATCTCGCCACCGAAGCCGCCAAAGCCCTTCTCGCCCGGACCGGCACGGATCCCGCCGAAATTGAGTTGATCATTCTCGCCAGCGTCACGCCGGACATGCTGTTTCCAGCGACCGCCTGCCTGGTGCAGGACCACATCGGCGCAAAAAAAGCGTGGGGGTTCGATCTTTCCGCGGCTTGTTCCGGATTTGCCTATGCGCTCACCGTAGGCGCGCAATTCGTTGGTTCTGGCGCCCACAAAAAGGTTTTGGTTATTGGCAGCGACAAGATGAGTTCCATACTGGACTACACCGACCGTTCCACCTGCATCCTCTTTGGCGACGGCGCCGGCGCGGTTCTCCTCGAACCAGCAGCCGATGGTGAAGGCATCCTGGATTTCGAGCATGATGTCGATGGTTCTGGCGGCCAGTTCCTCTATATGCCCGGCGGCGGTTCCCTGCATCCCGCAACTTCGGAAACCATCGAAAAAAAGATGCATTTTGTCCATCAAGAAGGCTCGCAAGTCTTCAAGTACGCGGCCCGCCGCATGGCGGAAATGTCCGCAAAACTTCTCGAGCGTAATGGATTCAGCAAGGATGATTTAGCTTTGATGGTTCCTCACCAGGCCAACCTCCGCATCATCCGTGCAGCGCAGGAGCGCCTGGGTGTCGATGACTCGAAAGTCCTCGTCAATATCGACCGCTACGCCAACACCACGGCCGGTACGATTCCTTTGGGATTGTGCGATGCCGTCAAACAGGGCCGCCTTCGCAAAGGTGACCTGGTGCTCATCGTCACCGTTGGGGCGGGCTACACCACCGGCGGGGTTCTCCTCCGTTGGGCCTATTAGCGTTTTGCACTACTTTCGAGTGGTCCTTCGAAGGGTTTTCGATTCACCGCTCGTGCTCTGTCGCCAGCGCTCAGAGCCTGAGACGAACACCGCTTTAACGCTCGCAATTGGGCAACTCTGTCGCCCTATCGCGCACTACCCGCCTTCCGAAGGTAAATCTGGCCCTGGAAATTTGTGAATTGATATTCCGGCCCGCCGCCGTTGATCGTTCCGTGCACCGTCTTGTCGATCTTCACGCGGTACTTTCCGCCTTTACCACGCCCGTCTTCCACTTCCTGCCTCGGTGCCGACGCCTGCAGCTGCACATCAAAGTCGCTGAACACGTCGCCGCGATCGGATCGAATGCTGACATTCGCCTTCAGGTCCGCCGGGAACGTTACATCAATATCTCCATTCAGCGAACTGAACGCCATCGGCTTCTGCGGATTCACTTTCGCGAACGTGACGTGCACGTGCCCGTTCAACGCATGCGCCACCGCGCTTCCGGAAACATTATTTAGCGTCACCGCGCCGTTGATGTCATCGACATCCAATTCGCCGTCCACTCCCGTTACCATGATGTCTCCATCATTCACCGCACGCAGTTTCACCGACGTGTGCACCGGCACCGAAATCGTCAAATCAATGGTGCGTGCGTAGGATTCCGTGCTGATGCGCACTTCATTGTTCTCTTCCTCGACCGTCAGCCCCGTCGTCGAAATATTCAAGCGCTTCGGTCCACCGGACGGTCTTTCGCTTTCCTCATTCCGTCCCCGCGCTTCCACGATCACTTCTTTACCTTCGTAGGCTTTCACCGTAATGCTGCCGTTCACCGAGCTAGCTTTCACAAAGGCCGGCCGCGCCGGATCGCTCAGAGTGACCGACACGCGGTCGCTCCCCGACTGCGCTTGCGCCTCTGCCCGCGCGCGAGGGACAATTAGCGCCGCGCCGAATAATGCCGCCACTACCAAGACGTGCCTGAACCGTTGTATTAGGTTATTCATGATTTTCAAGAATGCGAATGTCTCCATTTAGATTTTCAATCTGAATCTCTGGACCGCCGCCGTTCACCCGCGCTCCTGTGAAGCGGTCCGCTCGATAAACCATTTTCCCGCCGCGCCGTTCTTCCTGGATCGCGTGCACCGGCAGTGTCGTCACCGGAAAATCGCTGTAAATGCCTCCGTTAAACGTCTTGAACCGGAAATCCGCGGACAAGTCATGCGCAAATCGCAGCTCGATGCTTCCGTTCACCGTCTTGAACTCCGAATTCTCACGGGGATTCTGCCGGAACGATACGATCACCGGTCCGTTCACGGTTCTCGCGGTCCCCGACCCCGCCACGTTGTCCATCTCGATGTCTCCGTTCACATTTCGCACGACGAAACTCCCGTTGATGTTGCTCACTTTCACGCGCCCTTCGTTCACCGTTTTCACCTTGATATCGATATCGCGCGGCACATGAACCTTGAAATCCATCTTGACCCGGTACCCTTCGTCATCGCGCGAATGCCGGCAATCGTCGCACTGGCAGCGAAACGGCCCGTTCACGTACAGCTTCAGCGCGCCCTCTTCCTGCGTGATGTCCAGCGTCACTTCCTTCTTCGCCTTTTCAAGCTTCTCTTTCGACTCCGCCTCGTTCGTCCTCGCAACGCTCAGCTCTACTTTGTCCGTCGTGTCGGCGATCACTTCGATCGATCCCCACACATTGTCAACTTCCAGCGACTTCTGTCCCGCAGCGGGCAACGTGAACGACTTCTGTATTTTTTCCTCGTCCCGCGCATTCAAGTAGCGGTCGTCGTCATCGGGCCCCTTCGCGGACACGGTCTCTGGTCCTAACATCCCAAGCAAAGCGCTGCCTATACTCTTCCGCGAGCGCGCACCCGCCA
>Ga0210387_10003807_pt1 | contig 11598 bp, 9 predicted proteins | sample IncBWC7OmetaG_FD_160108 | JGI IMG/M metagenome (GOLD analysis project Ga0210387, IMG submission 160108) | Forest soil microbial communities from Barre Woods Harvard Forest LTER site, Petersham, Massachusetts, United States - Inc-BW-C-7-O ... | reverse complement strand
TCCGCCTACCGTCCGCGCGACGCATCTGCGATCTGTCCGCCGTCCGCGCGAGGCATTGGCGAAGCTGCCCGCCGTCCGCGCGAGGTACCGGCGAAACTGAGAGCGCGAAACGGACCGTGTCGCCGAAGGCTGGGACGAGGCGCGTCGTGTCGCGTGACCATGCCCCCGATTTCGCGGCGCGACGGGTTACCCGCTGGCGGCTTCGCGCACGACCCTGCCGAGGCGGGCGACGGCGTCGTCGATCGTGGCCTCGCTGGGCCCGAACGAGAAGCGCGCGTGGTGCAAGAAGCGCGACGCGCGGCTGCCGCGACGCTGTCCGGGATCTACGTCGAAGAAATGGCCGGGCACCGTGATCACTTTGTGCTTCAAGGCCGCGCGAAAGAGCGTATCGCCCGAGTTGATCGAAGGCGGCAGATTCGACACGTTGCCCCAACAGTAGAAGGTGCCTTCGGGCTCGCGTTCGAAGCGCACCCCAAGTGAGCGCAGGCCGTCGAGCAGGCGGTTTCGCTTCTTCCGGAATGTGGTGCGGATGGCCTCTGCTTCCGCCCGCGCGTGCTCGGCGGTCAAGAGCGGGATGGCGGCGTGCTGCATGGGCCGCGAACCGCCGCCGTCGAGAAACGAACCCGCGCTCGACAGTGACTCGATGACTTTGCTCGGACCGACTGTCCAACTGACGCGCCAGCCCGGATAGCGCCAATTTTTGGTCAGGCCGTCGAAGATCACGATTGGATCGCGTTCGACGTCTTCCACGAATTCTGCGGCGCTAAATAGTGAGGGGCCTTCCTTCCACAAATAGTGCGAATAGAACTCGTCGAGCAGGAGAGTGCAGTCGAGCTCCCGCGCGGTGGCGACCCACGACGCGAGCTCTGGGCCGGTGATGGCTTTGCCGGTGGGATTGCACGGGTTCGAGAGCAGCAAAGCGCCTAGACCGCGGCCCGAGATCTCCCTGCGTAGCGCGTCGAGCGAAAAGTCATAGCCGTGCTCCGGATCGAGCAAGATGGGGATCGGCGTGAAACGGCGGAAGATATCCAGCAGCTCTTCGTAAGCCGTGTAGTCGGGCAAAAAATGGCCCAGGTGGATCTGCCCAATGGCCGCGCAGGCGCGCATGATCGAGACGCGCCCACCACCGCATACCGCGACGTTCTCCGCGCTGTACTTCGACGGCATGCCGCGTCGGAACAGATCATTGTACATGCCGGCGACGGCTTCGCGCACTTCCCACAAGCCGGCGACTGGCGCGTATTCTTGGTCGTTGGTGTGGATGTTCAGGTCCGTGATGCGCGGCGGAGCTCCCGGTAGCGGGCCCGTTTCCGGCTGCCCTTGACCGAGGTTGCACCACTCCGGGTCCTCGGAGCGAAAGCCCGCGCGCGTCGCTTCCGTCGTGACGTAGATGACACCAGTGCGCGGGACGGGACGAAACGCGCTCGGCGCGCGTTCAGAAGGCGTTTGAGACATCGGGGATGCCGGAAGCTAGCACAAACAGTGGCTATTTAGGGCCGTGCGGGTCGCCTTGCGGCAGAACCGCGAGCGGCGCTTCTTTTTTTGGGAACCTCGCGCAGGGAGCGCTGTCTGGCACTGAGTAGCGGTTGCCCACGTGGTTGACCAACCGCTCTCGGAGGCTTTCATGAAGCGGTCCATTCGCGTGCTGTCGTGTGCGCTCGGCGTTGGTTGTGTGTCGCTCTTTCACTGTGATCCGGATTTGCGCGGCGTTGACGTGAACGTCGCGCATGCCGCCGAAGCGACACCGAACGCGAGCGATTGCATGAGCTTTCAAAACGATACCCAAGAGAAATCGATTCTGGTGCACGCGCATAACGTGTGCGAGCGCAAATTCAGCTGTTCGATGAGCTTCGTCGTGCGCTGCGAGGACAACGACGGCAAGGCGACGTCGAGCAAGAGCGGCGCGGCGCACTTCGCGCTCGCCGCACATGGCACGACGGACGTGCCGATGTCCGCTGAACAATGCAAACAAGCCTGGTCCATTGACGACGTGTCTTGGGTCTGCCGCTGAGCTTGCGCCGCTGAGCGACGCGCTGGGCGGCAAATGTCCGCTTGTCGGCGGCGAAGCCTCAGCGCTCGCTGACGCTCACCACTTGGCGCCCTTGGCGAGCGCGAGCGCGGACACGGGCCAGAAGTCGCCCGCGCGCGGGCCGCCATTGCACGTGCCATCGGATTCACCGGGGCGTTTGAGCCACAGGAACGCATCGCAGTTCGGCGTGCCGGTGTTGGCCGTCGGACGCAGACCGAGCGCGCGACCAGGCGGGTTGCACCAGGCTTTGTCCTCCGGAGCGCCATTGCCGTTGCGGCTGGTGTCGATCACGAAATGCGCGCCGCCCGTGAGCGACGACAGCTCCTTGCCGTAGGCCAAATTCTCCGGCGTACCGACGTAGTTCGACACGTTCAGCGAAAAGCCGTCCGCATACTCGAGGCCCGCGTTTTGGAGGCGCTTGGCCATGTCCGGCGCGGGCACCCAATTCGGGTTGCCCGCGTCGATGTACAGCACGAGCTTCGGGTACGCTTTCAGGGTTTTTACGGCTTCACGCAGCATGGCGTAGCGCGACTCTTGCGCGTTCGCGGCCGTGCACTTTTCGATCAGGCCGAGCAGGTCCGGCTCCAAGATGATGACGGCTTTGCGCTCGCCGACGCCGTTGCCAACGTCGGCAATCCACTTCAGGTACTCGCTCGTGGTGTCCGCGCCGCCAGCCGAGTATTGGCCGCAGTCGCGGTCCGGCGCGTCGTACGCGATGAACACGGGCAGCGCGCCGGCCTTGCTGATCATGTTGACTCGCCCTTTGACGAAGTCACGGACGTTGCCGCTCCACTCGCCGAGCCACTCCGCCGCGGGCTGGCTCGCGATCTTGTCCATCGCCGCGGCGTCCTCCGGGCGCGAGCTGCGCCAATTGTCCGCGGTGTGTCGGGCGGCGGTGTTCGGATCGACGTACAGCGTTTCCCCGACCAGCGGATTCGCACCGATTTTATGCGGCACTGCGTCCACCGCGTGACGCTTGGGGATACAGGCGCTGAAGCCGACGAGCGCCAGCACGACGGCGGGTAGAAGCGAATAGGGAACCTTCATCGAACCGCGAGTTTAGCATGAATATCCGGATCTGGAAGCGGTTCCAGGATCGGCGCGGTTGAAAGCATGCTCGAAGACGGCTGTAATCCGCGCATGGCCAAGGCATTTAACGAATGGAAGGTGCTGCCCCACGAGCCCATCGTGCCCCTTTCGGACAACCTGCTCTGGGTGCGCGGCGCGATCCCTGGCATGTCGCTCAAACGCGTGATGGTGGTGGTGCGTCTGGCTGACGAACAGCTCTTGATTCACAATGGCATCGCGCTCGACGAGGCCGGAATGGCGGAGCTCGAGCGCTTTGGTCGTCCCGCGTTTTTGATCGTTCCGAGTGGTGGTCATCGCCTGGACGCGCCCGCTTACAAGAAGCGCTACCCGGCCCTCCGCGTCTTCGCCCCGCGTGGCTCGCGTGAAAAGGTCGAAAGCGTGTTGCCGGTTGACGGCGCTTACGAAGATTTTCCGGCAAGTGACGTGGCACGCTTCGAACGCTTGAATGGCGTCGATGACAAAGAGGGCGCGCTCGTCGTGTGTTCCTCGGATGGCGTGAGCGTCGTGCTCAACGATTGCATGTTCAACATGGATCGCAAACGCGATCCGCTTGGCTTTTTCTTCACCACGCTGCTCGGTTCTGCGCCCGGCCCGCGCGTGTCGCGGCTGGCCAAGCTGGCGATCGTGAGCGACAAGAAGGCGCTGCGCGGCGACTTCGAGCGCCTTGCCGAGCTCGCCAATCTGACGCGCGTGATCGTGGCGCACGAAAAAGTCGCTAGCGGTCCAGACGCCCGCGCCGCGCTGCTCGCGGCCGCGACGTATCTGTAGCCGGGCTCTACTGCTCAACATCTGGCGCCGCGCGCTGGCCGCCGAAATCACGGCGCTGCTCGCTGCGCGACTGATCCGGACATCCGTCTGAAACGCGGCGCGGGCCAAAAATGGCTCACCCAGATGAGCAACGCCACGCTCTCGAGCGCGCTGCCCGTCGAGCCCGCTCGGACTCGAGATTGGCTGGCCCTCAATTTCGCATTTACGGTCTTCGTCAGCGCGTTCCTGCTGTTTCAGATCGAGCCGCTGATCAGCAAATTCATTTTGCCTTGGTTTGGCGGGAGTCCAGCGGTCTGGACGACCTGTCTGTTGTTCTTTCAGATCGTGCTTTTTTGCGGCTATGCGTACGCGCACTTGAGCACGCGCTTCTTGGCTCCACGCGCGCGCGTGATCGTTCATTGCGCGCTCTTGGCCACAGCGTTGGTGTTCCTGCGCGTTGCACCCGGTGACCAATACAAGCCGCTCGACGCGGCTCACCCGACGATTTTGATTTTGGGCCTGCTCTCCGCCACGGTTGGCTTGCCCTACTTCGCGCTGTCCTCGACCGGTCCGCTGCTGCAAGCGTGGTTCAGTGACGCATACCCGAGTCGCTCGCCGTATCGCTTGTACGCGCTGTCCAACTTGGGCTCTCTGATTGCGCTGCTCAGTTATCCTTTCGTGTTCGAGCCCGCCTTCGACGTGCTCACGCAAGCCCATCTGTGGTCTTGGCTGTTCGCTGGCTTCGCCTTGCTGTGCGCGCTGTGCGCGGTCAAAGCCCTACCCGCGCTGCGCGCCGTAAAGCGGGACGCGGTATCGACGAGCAGCGAGCGCACGTCATGGCCCGAGCGCGCGCGCTGGGTGGGGCTGCCCGCGTGCGCTTCCTTGGCGCTCTTGGCGACGACCAATCACGTGACCTCGGACGTGGCGGTGATTCCATTTTTATGGGTGGTTCCACTCAGTTTGTACCTGATCACGTTCATCGTCGCGTTCGATCACGAGCGTTGGTACCGGCGCCGCGTCTTCGCCGCGCTGAGCGTGGTCTTGTGCCTGGCCGTGGGCTGCCTCGACCCGCTCCGTGACGTGCTCGAAAGGCTGCACTACGACTTCAGCTTCGTCGACGACTTGGTGCTGCACTTCGCGACGCTGTTCTGCGTGTGCATGGTGTGTCATGGCGAGCTCGTGCGCTCACGCCCGAAGCCCGCGCGCTTGACCGAGTTCTATCTGCTGATCTCTGCTGGCGGCGCGCTGGGCGGTGTGTTCGTGAGCTTGATCGCGCCCGCGATCTTTGCCACGTTCTTCGAATGGACGATCGCGCTCTTGCTCGCCTTTGCGCTGGGCGTTGCGGTCCTGTACGGCGCGAGCGCGCGCCGGCGTTGGGGTGTCGCGGGCGCGGCGGGTGTCGGCTTGCTCACGCTCGGCGGCCTTTCGGGCATTTACTACTACCAGCGCGATGACGACGCGCCGCTCGCTGTGCTGCGCAATTTCTACGGCGTGGTCTCGGTCTACGAGGCCGACAAGGACGACCCCGCGCTGCACCATTTCTCGCTCGCGCATGGCATCGTGGTACACGGCAGGCAGTTCGTCGCGCCGGAGAAACGGCGGCAGCCCGTGGCCTACTACGCTCCGGGCACGGGAGTAGGGCGGGCGCTCAGCTACTTTCAGAAGCGGCCCGACCTGCGCGTTGGCGCGGTCGGCCTAGGCGTCGGCACGATTGCGGCCTACGCGGGCGCCGGCCAATCGATTCGCTTTTACGAAATCAACGAACAGGTCGAAACGCTGGCTGAAAAATATTTCAGCTTCCTGCGCGATAGCCCAGGCCAAACCAAGATCGTGCTCGGTGACGCACGGCTGTCGCTCGAGCGCGAGGCGACCCAAAACTTCCACGTATTCGTGCTCGACGCATTCAGCGGCGACGCCGTGCCTGCGCACTTACTGACCAAAGAGGCCTTCGCCATTTACCTGCGCCATCTACGCCCCGATGGCGTGATCGCCGTGAACATCACCAATCGGCATTTGAATCTCGCGCCAGTCGTGACGGCTCTGGCCGATGCGTATCACCTGCAGACCGTACGCATCTTCAGCGAGCCCAACGGCAAGGAGCTCGCGTATCGTGCTGATTGGATGTTGCTCACCAAAAACGCCGCGTTCCTCGCCGAAACGAAGGCCGCGCCGCCGCCGGGCGCGCGTCAAAGCGCGCCGCTGCTCTGGACGGATCACTACAGCAATTTGTTTCAAATCTTGGAATAGCCGTCGCTAGGCCATTTCGGAGCCGAGGCGGCCGGCAAAGTTCACCAAGCTCGCAGGCTTCACCAGGGAGGGCTGTGAATTTTGCGATCCGCTGAACTGGGATGCGGCGTAGGACAAAACTGGAATACTCTGCCGCGGTGACGCGGAACGATCGTTGGCAACTGCTCCCCCCGCTGCTTGGCGCGTTTTGCGCGTTCGTCGTCGTCTTCGCGCTCGCTGCGTGCACGAATAACCCGTATCCGGACAGCGACAACGGGCAGCGCGTGCTCTACACCTCGTTCGCCGAAGCGCCGAAGTCGCTCGACCCGGCGGTCGCGTACGACACTGCCGCGCACGAGATCACCGGCCAGGTGCACGACACGCTGCTCGAGTACCACTACCTGAAGCGGCCCTACATGTTGATCCCGGGGCTTGCGACGACGGTCCCCAAAGCGCAACCGCAGCCGGACGGTTCCGTGACATACGCGTTCGAGCTACGCCCGGGCGCGCTGTTTCAGGATGATCCCTGTTTCGAGCTCGGCGGCGCGGGCAAGCGCACCCGCGAGATCAGCGCGGACGACGTCGCCTTCGAGCTCGAGCGCATCGCCGATCCGTTGGTCAATTCTCCGGTCATCGATCCCTTCTCGAATTTGGCTGGTTTTGCCGAGTTTTCAGCGCGGCTGAGCAAGCTATTGAAGTCCGAGCCCGGCTTCAAATCACTGCCCGCGCGCGAGCGCTACCAACGCGCGCTGCCGCTGCCCGGGGTGCGCGTGGTCGACGCGACGCACCTCGAGCTGCGGCTGAAGGCTCCGTACCCGCAAATTCTGTATTGGTTCGGCATGCCCTTCACCACGCCCGTGCCGTGGGAAGCCGTCGAATACTATTCGGGCAAGAACGGCCACCCGCATTTGGCGGATCATCCCGTCGCGTCCGGGCCATTCTTGCTCTCGGAGTACGACAAGCAGAGCCGCATGGTGCTCGATCGAAATCCCAATTGGTACGGCGCGAAGCATCCCGAGTGGCGCGCGCCGGGCGCGACGTATCCAAGTGACGGCGAAGCCAGCGACGGCCCCGCCGGTCGCTTGGCTTCAGCGGGGAAGGCCTTGCCCTTCTTGGACCGCGTGGATTTTCGACGTGAAAAGGAGTCGATCCCTGCGTTCACGAAATTCCTGGAGGGCTACTACGACACGTCCGGCATCATCCGCGAGAGCTTCGACAAAATGGTGAAGGATGAACGTCTTTCGCCAGAAATGCAGGCGCTCGGCATGAGCCTCGACAAGTCCGTGATCGCCGCGGTCTACTACATCGGCTTCAACATGGATGACCCGGTCGTGGGCGGCAAATCGGGCGACGTGAGCAAGAAACTGCGGCAAGCCATGAGCCTCGCGGTCGACGTCAAAGAGTACACGCGCCTGTTCATGAATCGCCGCGGTGTGCCCGCAGAGTCCGTACTGCCACCCGGTATTTTCGGGTACGAGGCTGACTATCGGAACCCGTATCGCCATGTCGATTTGGACAGAGGCAAGGCGCTCCTGAAGGAGGCCGGCTACGACAACGGCATCGATCCGAAGACCGGCAAGCCACTGCACCTCACCTTCGACACTTATGACACCTCGCCGGACGGCCGGCTGCGCTACCAGTTCTTCGTCAATGCGTGGCGTCAGCTCGGCATCGACGTCGAGATCGCGGCGACCAACTACAACAAATTCCAAGAGAAGGTGCACGACGGCGCGTACCAGATCTTTCTCTGGGGTTGGGTCGCAGACTATCCGGACGCCGAGAACTTCCTCTTCCTGCTGACGAGCGACATGGCTCGCACCAAGAACAACGGGCCGAACACCGCGAACTTCTCGAACCCCGAGTTCGACCGCCTGTTTCTGGCCATGAAAACCCGTGAAAACGACCCAGAACGGCTGGAGATCATCCGCAAGATGCGGGGCATCGTCGAAGACCAATGCCCGTGGATCGAGCTCTATCACCCGGAGGATTACTCGCTTTTGCACACCTGGGTGCACAACGTAAAGTCCGCCGGGCTGTCCGTGCCCACGCTCAAGTACGACGATCTGGACCCCAGCCTGCGCCAGCAGAAGCGCACAGCCTGGAATAAGCCCGTCGTGTGGCCGGCGTACGCGCTCGCGGTGCTGCTCTTGCTGGTGATCGTGCCGGGCGTGCTCACCTTTCTGCGGGAGCGCCAGTAATGCTCGCGTACATCTTACGGCGCACCGCCTACGGTGTGCTCGTCGTGCTCGGCGTCTTGTTTTTCTTGTTTGCCCTGTTCTTCTTGGTCACCAAACCGGATGACATTGCGCGCAAAGCCATCGGCGACAAAGCCATGCCCGCCGTGATCGCACAATGGAAGAAGAACCACGGCTACGACCGCCCGCTCTGGCCGGGGCCGGGTCACATGAAGGACAACATGCTCGTCGAGCACTACCGACGCATGCTGACCTTCGACTTCGGCCGCAGTGACGCGGACGACACGGTGATCTTGGACCGCATCGAGAAGGGTGCGGGCCCGAGCCTCTCGCTCACGTTGCCGGAGTTCGTGCTGGGCTTGCTGCTCGGGATCGGGCTCTCGCTATTCGTGGCTTTTTTCAGGGAAACTTACATCGATCGTTCGGCCGTGGTGCTCAGCGTGCTGGCCATGAGTGTCTCGAGCCTGCTGTACATCATCGGCGGCCAGTACTTGATCGGCAAAGAGCTGCGTTGGTTTCCGATCTCGGGCTTTGATCCGTCTTGGGCCGTGCGTCAGCGCTTCTTGGCGCTACCGATCGTGGTCGGCTTGGCCGCGGGCATCGGCTCGAGCGTGCGCTTCTACCGCACGGTGTTCATCGAGGACATTTACAAGGACTACGTGCGTACCGCGCGCGCCAAGGGTGCCGGTGAGCTTCGGATCATGACGCGGCACGTGCTGCAGAACGCGATGATTCCGATTCTGACCAACGTCGTCACCGAGATCCCGTTCTTGCTCATGGGCTCGCTCTTGCTCGAGGCCTCGTTCGGGATCCCGGGGCTCGGCTCGCTCACGGTCGACGCCATCACCGGCAATGATTTTGCGACGCTCCGAACCATGGTCTACATCGGCTCGCTGTTTTTCGTGGCCGGGCAGATCCTGACCGACATCAGCTACACCATCGCGGACCCGCGCGTTCGGTTGGATTGAGCGATGACTGAAGTCCTCAATTCATATCTCACCTCCAATCTGATCGTGCTCTCGTTGCTGCTCGGCGCCCTGGGGCTGTGGCGCGCCGTAGCCAAAAATCGGCTCTGGAGTGAGGCACTCCGCTCGGTGTACCGTCGGCGTCCGATAGCGGTTTGGGTGTGCGCGCTGTATCTCGCTGTCGGCCTTTCGGACTCGGTGGCCTGGGTCGGCGGCGCACAGGTCGGTACGGATGCCGTCGCCAGCCACCAGGCCAAGACCGTGCTCGACCGAATCTTCGGAGACACGAAGGAGAAAAGCTATTCCGCACCCTTCGCCGACGCGGAGTTCTACGCGAAGAGCAAACTACGCCACCCGGGCTCGCACGTCCTCGGTACCGACATCCTCGGTCGAGACGTGCTGTTCGTCACGCTCAAGGGCGTGCGCATCGCGCTCTTGATCGGTGGGCTCACCAGCTTGATCTCGATCCCACTCGCGCTGCTCATGGGCGTGCTGGCCGGCTTCTTCGGAAAATACATCGATGACGGCGTGTTCTTCGTGGTCAGTGTGCTGCAATCGATGCCGAGCATCTTGCTCCTGATCGCGCTGATCACTGCTCTGCCGAAGAGCACGCTATCCGTATGCATCGCGCTCGCGGTCACGAGCTGGGTCGGCTTTTGCCGCTTGGCGCGCGGCGAGACCATGAAGTTGCGCGAGCTCGACTACGTGTACGCGGCGCGCGCGCTGGGCGTCTCTGAAATGCGCATCATTTGGCGCCATATTTTGCCCAATTTGACGCACCTGATCGTGATCACCTTCGCGCTTACTTTCTCCGGCTTGGTGCTCTCGGAGGCCGTATTGGCCTGGCTCAATATCGGCGTCGAAGGCAGTTGGGGGCAGATGATCGCACAGGCCAAGAACGAGCTCTCGCGTGACCCGGTCGTGTGGTGGAACTTGGCGGCTGCGGCCACCGCGCTCTTCGTGCTCTTGCTCGCGATCAACTTGATCGGTGACGCCATTCGCGACGTGCTCGATCCCCGAACGGCGAGGGAGCGCCAATGAGCGCGCTGCTCGAAGTCTCTGGCCTGACCACCAGCTTTCCTTCCGAGCGCGGCCGCATGCCCGTGGTCGATGACATTTCTTTTTCGATCGCCGCGGGCGAGGTGCTGGCGTTGGTTGGTGAATCAGGTTGCGGTAAGTCGGTGACGGCGTTTTCGGTGCTGCGCTTGATCCCGAAACCTGGCCAAATCGACGGCGGAATCATCGCGTTCCAAGGCCGCGATCTGCGCGCGCTCAGCGTGCCGGAAATGCGCGGCGTGCGTGGTCATGAAATTTCGATGATCTTCCAAGAGCCGATGACCAGTTTGAATCCGGTCGTCCGCGTCGGCGCGCAAGTCGTGGAAGCGATCCGTTTGCACGAGTCAGTGAGCAAGCTCGCAGCGCGCGAGCGTTGCTTCGAGCTGTTCAAGAAAGTCGGCATCCCCGACGCGCGGGAACGGCTCGATGCCTATCCACACCAGCTCTCGGGCGGCTTGAAGCAACGCGTGATGATCGCCATGGCACTCGCGACGCGCCCCAAACTACTGATCGCCGACGAGCCCACGACAGCCCTGGACGTCACGATTCAAGCGCAAATCCTCCAGCTGCTCCGGGAGTTACAGCGTGATTTCGGCTCCTCGATCTTGCTCATTACTCACGATCTCGGCGTCGTGAACGAGCTCGCTGATCGCATCGCAGTGATGTACGCGGGGCGCATCATCGAGCAAGGCGGCCGTGAAGAAGTGCTGAGCGCGCCGCGCCATCCGTACACGCAGGGGCTGCTCCGTTCCATCCCCGCGCTGGCCAAACGTGGCGAGCGCCTGACCGAAATTCCGGGCGTCGTGCCACGGCCCAGCAATTGGCCCAAGGGTTGTCGCTTTTGCACACGCTGCCCGCGTGCGTTCGAGCCCTGTCCGGAAATCGTACCCGGGCCAACGCGCATTTCCGAGACGCACAGCGCGTGCTGCCACGCGGTCGAGCAGGAGCAAAAATCGTGAGCTCGGTGCTCTCTCTCGGCGAGGCTGAGCCGCTCTTGCGCGTCGAAGGCTTGCGCACCTGGTTCCCGATCAAGAAAGGCGTGCTGCGCCGCACTGTCGGTCACGTGCGCGCGGTCGACGGCGTCGATCTGACTATCAAACCAGGAAAAACCACGGCTTTGGTCGGTGAATCCGGGTGCGGCAAGACCACGGTCGGCCGTTCCATTTTGCGTCTGATCGAGCCCACGGCAGGCAGCGTGTTCTTCGACGGCCAGGACTTGTTGGCGTTGCCACCCACCGCGCTGCGGCGCGCACGCCAAAATATTCAGATGGTCTTTCAAGACCCGATGACC